>LSQX01213649.1_pt1 | contig 18717 bp, 15 predicted proteins | sample 654561 | NCBI WGS metagenome assembly LSQX01 (sample SAMN04489861, study PRJNA283612) | anaerobic digester metagenome | isolation source: 4 biogas reactors fed with cattle manure at either 37C or 55C with and... | place: Denmark: Kongens Lyngby | collected 2014
GTTGTGGATAAAGAACAAGGCCTCTGGGGTTATATGAAAGTCTTGGGAAATATGATCTGTATTGTCGAAGTAGTATTGGTATAAAGCTATCCCAAAACTTCTCTATATAACCTGCTACTTATTAGCGTTCAGCATAGCGCTCAAGGGCTCTATCATATATCTCTAAAAGACGTTCAATGTCCATGCCCTTAATTGTATTCTGAAAGGTGTCAAATTCAGCATCAATATCCCTGATTCCCAGAATAAATTGTAAGGTCATTTCATCCACATAAGTTATAACTTCGTTTTGTATGTCTGCTGCTTCCATACTTTCATCTGAACTAATTGACACAAACGGCATCATACCACTGACATCCGCCTTCTTCCACATGGAACCTGCTTCAACGTGCTGATCCCACTTAAGCATACGTTGATTACGGCAATGCCTGTCATGGAAAAATGGGCCGTCTGAACATCCCAATGTGTACTTACCGAGTGCAACGGATACCGGCAGATCCGGGTTGTTGGCGATTTCTTCAACATACTTTGGATACCCATCTATCCAATTAAATGTAACACCTTCTTGGCCAAAGTTAACAATTTCATGTCCTTCAGGAGTGTACCAATAATTTAGCCATTTTGCACAAAGTTCAGGGTACTTGGTGTTTGTTGTAATCGCTGTACCAATATCACCAAACTCAGACGGAGTTCCATCGAAGAACATCGGCGTATCGCTGTGTTCATTTAATGTCGGGTAATTAAATGCGGCGATAATATTTGGATCTCCACCAAGAGCCACGATAAATGCATCCATGCCTTGCCCTAGTCCTTCATACCAAAAAGCAACTGTTCCATTCATCACTCCTGCTTGCCTTTGCTGTACATCCATGCTTATGAAATCCTGAGCAATATAGCCCTTTTCATACCACCTAGCCATCGTTTTTAGGTATTCCTTGTACTCTGGCTGTAGTGCCCCAAATGCTGCTTTCCCGTTTTTGTTCACATATAGGTGAGGTTCAAACCCCCATGCACCAGCGAAACCATATATTGTAAAATCCTCTGATGGTAAACCTGCGATAAGGGGTATTTCGTTTGTAGGATCTCCATCGCCATCCAAATCCGTCTCCATTACAAGTTGAAGCGCATTTTCCCACTCAGCTATTGTTTGGGGTGGAGCAATTTTTAGTTTTTCTAACCAGTCAGCTCTGCCCTGATACCCCATGAAATTCTTCAAATCTTGGTCATATCGAATATAAGGGTAGCAATAGTATATGCCTTCATCTGTTTTTATTTGTTTGTCAATACCAGGATGCTCATCTAAGAACTGACGCAAATGGGGAGAGTACTTCTCAAAGGATTCCTTTAAGTTCATAAACACTCCATTATCCACTAATTTTTGTGGACCCCCGGCTATCTTGCTCCAATCCCTCTTAAACATCATATCCGGGCGCTGATTGGACGCAACAATCAGGTTAAACTGCTGGTCTTCCTGTCCAGCAGGAGGGTGCATAAACTCAATATGTACACCCGTGTTTTCTTCAAAGAGTTTAAACTGTAGTAACTCATTGTAATCATTTGTGTGTACGCCAATCTTTTTTATATCAACAGGTTGAAAATAAGTCAGTGTTATTTTTTCAGTAGTCAATGGTAATTTGTATTCTGTATCACTACTCTCACTACTGCTATCCGGTTGCTTCACTTCTTGGTTAACACTTCCTGATTGGTCATTTTGCATGTCCTTTTTGTCTGATACATTACACCCCGTAGTTAATGCAACAAACAAAGCCAAGCAAAGAATGATAACGAAATATTTTTTCATCAATACGTCACTCCCTTTCTTTTTTGTCGCGATTAGAGAACGATTGCTAAGAATTTTTTATTAATAACATAGCTGTTCCCTTTTTTCAATAAATTGAAGGACTATACGCTTAGCACTTTTTCAATACGCTACACATCCTTTCTTTTGTGTCATTATTAGCATTACTGTATACAGTAGTCATGATCTTTTTCCGTTGAAGTTAATAAATGTCATTATCCTTATGAATACTACAAACACTTTCATTGCCTAATCATAAATGCATCAAAGGCGCCCAAATCATCTACTTGAATCTTCAACATGCCATTACTAAATTCATATGGCACTTCCCTTCCATCAACCAGACTTACCACTTTTGAAGGAGCATCTGGATATGCGAATCTAACGTAGGCAGAGTTTATGTTTATTGGCTCATAAAATGTTGTACCAAAATGTCCCGACATATTTACAAGATGCAGTATGTCAAACCTCTGCTGCTTGCCTTTACACAATGTAATCTCTACCATAGGTGGCAGATCTGTATCTATAGGCTTAGTTCCAGCTACATTTTCCATTAAATCAACAATAAAATTCAACGTGTTAACATACCCTTCCCGGTAGAACAGCTTACCCGGCCACCAAGGTATATGAATCCCTTTACCTTTGCCGTAGGTCTTCACTGTAAATCCCGGCAAATTGGTTACCTGTGTATAGTAGCACCTTTCAGGAGGCCCGTAGTCGTGTGGTGGGATCAGCTTCAGCCTCTGATTAGTACCCTCTTCATACTCTGCAAATATGTATTTGTCTCCAAAGTACAGGACATCTGTGTCTTCAAGGGACTGGAAGTGTATTTTATCGTCAAGTAACAGCATTGCAGATACCATGTCATCCCGTATAGTGTTAATTTTCGTTACTCCCATACATTTTAGTGGCATACCATTTCTAGGCTCATAATCTGAATCATACAAGCCAGCTTCACCTGCTGAAATGACTGTACCGCCTTCTATGGCATACTCGTCAATCCGCTTAATATCGTCATCCGACAAGTACCGCACATCCGCTAGAATAATCGCCTTGTACTTACTGAGATCTACATTCTTAAAGCCTGTATTTACTACCTCGTCGAATAGAAAGTGTCTCTCGGTAAGGAAGCGTATCCAACCCCGAGCTTCGCTTATATTTACATCCCAGTCTTTTTCACGTACTATTAGAATATCAGCATGCAATGAGAGATTTTTGTAGGTTTGCTCGTTTGCGGCATGATAAGAAAAAACTTTTTTAACATGTTTATAACCTGAGCGATCTTGATGATTGTCCAGCCGGCCGATAATATAGTAATCTAGTCCTCCACAATTTGCGAGATTCTGCCAAAGCCTCAGCTCTTGCTGAACCGGGTTTACTGCAACATGCCTATAGAAAAATCCGATAAAATCAACCGTGGAGTTGCTGCTTATTATACCCGGATATGTACAAATCGCAGACCTTGTATTGGATGAAGCACTATATTGCCAATGAGGCAAAGGACGGCCATATTCAGTATTTGACTCCTGACGAAAAATGTCTACACCGTTAATTGCTAAATCCGGGCGCACTGCTTTCAGAGCATTCGCTATCTTCCCTGAATATACTTTCATTGTTTCTCTTTGGAAAACCTTATACTTTCGATATGTCGGATCATTCAAGTTTTCAGCTTTCGGTAAATCTAATCCATACCACTCTCTAAACAACCTCTTACAATTGTCACAATGGCATATTCCATAATAATTGTAGCTGTAATCATTTACGCGATAGCCACCCATATTTATGAATATCCCATCTACCGGTAACTTAGTCACTGCCTCAAGCATAATATCCAATGCATGTTTTTGTTGATACTCACCATTGATACAAGCGTGAACATCCCCGTTGTAATCAATAATCTTTCCATCAGGAGATATGTATGCCCAGTGGGGATTTTGCTCATATAAAGGCCTTCGTATCTTTGAAAAATCTGTACGAGCTATAACTTTAATACCTTCACTGTGGCAGGCATCAATAATGTTTTCAATTGAATCTCCTGCTAAATACGGACTTTGGTAGTGGCTGGGAAGTTCAGTCTTATAACTGGATATGATACCCGCTGTATTCAGCATAACCACCGTAGCTTTAAATTCTTTCAGTTGCCTTACATACTCCTTTGCACTAATATCCTGCATGTCAATTTCCCGCAGATTCGTTTGTATTAACCTCCACGGATGAGTCTTCCACCAGCGCTCGCTCATTTGAACCTCCTTAATTAGTTATATATTAGTTCACTCAGTGATTGAATCACTGTTCGACCCCTTAACAGATAAGTTTAGCCCTTAATAGCTCCAATCATTACACCCTTTATAAAATACTTCTGTAAAAACGGATATGCACAGAGTATTGGTACCGTGGAAATTATAATTGTGGCATATTTTATGGTTGCTGCAATAGTTTGCTTATCATCCATACTAACAAAGGATTCCGTCATATATCTTGTATCATTCGCAACAAGTATTTCCCTCATAACGAGCTGTAGCGGATATAAAACTCTTGTGCGCAAGAAAACCATCGAATAAAACCATGCGTTCCAATGGTAAACGCCATAGAAAAGTATCATAACTGCAATGATTGCTTTTGATACCGGAACTGCTATTTTCCATAGTACTTTGAAGTGAGATGCTCCATCGATGCGTGCGGATTCAATAAGGCTATCCGGTATAGCTGCAAATCCCGTCCGCATAATGATTAAGTTCCATGGCTGCACTGCTTTCCATATGATCAAAATCCAACGATTATCCACCATCCCCATTCTTTCCACAAGTAAATAGGTTGGAATTAAACCGCCCCTAAAAAACATTGTAAACGTAATGATCATCATTATATAACCACTAAACATAAGGTTTTTTCGAGACAAGCCATATGCGGCCAATGTAGTAAGAAGAACATTAACGGCAGTTCCTACGAACACATAGAACAAAGTGTTCGTATATCCCACAGGGATCATAGGATATGCAAATACATGCTTGTATGACTCTAATGAAAAACCTTTTGGCCAAAATAACATCCCTGTATGTTTCATCATGCTCACTGGATCACTTATAGAAGCAACTAATACATAATATATTGGATATAATGTAATCAGTATAATCAGGCTGAGAAATATAGTATTCGATATATCAAATAGCCTTCCTCCACTTGCTCTCACGCGGGTATTCATAACGACTCCTCCTCATTACCACAAGCTGGTCTCGCTAACTTTTCTACTTATTTTGTTAACCGCTACTAGTATCACGAAATTAATCAATGAATTAAAGAATTCGACAGCTGTACTATATGAAAAATTTGCTTCCAGTAGTCCCTTACGATATACAAAAGTTGAAATAACATCCGCAGTTTCATATATGGAGGGATTATATAACAATAATATCTTTTCATAGCCAACATCCATCATCCGACCCATTCGAAGTATTAACATGATAATAATAGTAGGAGCAATTCCCGGTAAAGTTATGCTTACTGCTTGCCTAAGCCTTCCTGCACCGTCAATTTTTGCCGCTTCATACAATTCTGGTGATATGTTTGTTAATGCTGCAAGATATATTATTGAATTCCACCCTGTTTCTTGCCATATATTTGATGCTACATATATAGGTCTAAAATATTCAGGATACGCTAAGAATTGAATAGGCCCTATACCAAAAAATCCAATAATTTTGTTAATCATTCCCTGAGGAGATGTAAAATCTATAATCATACCACATATAACGATAAGAGAAATAAAATGTGGAATATACGTAATTGTCTGTACAGTTTTCTTAAACACCTTATTGCGTAATTCATTAATAAGCAAGGCAAAAATAATCGGCGCTGGAAATCCAAATAATATATCATAAACATTCAGTAATACTGTATTTCTGATTAACCTTTCGAAATAATAGGATTTAAAAAATGTGGTGAAATTCTTCAGACCTACCCACTCACTTGTCCATATTCCATCTCCTATTGTATATTTTCTAAAGGCTATTTGCGCACCATACATTGGAAAGTAATGAAATATAATAAAGTATACCAGAGCGGGTAGAATCATTAAATATATGGGATAATGCTTCTTGATATCATATGCCGCACGATATCCCCATCGCAACTTTTTTTGAGTTTCATTGGGCCGCTTAATAGTTCCTATTTTCATAGAATCTACCTCTCTTTTAATTTCGCAAGATTCATGTTTTACCTAAAAAGAAATTGTATAAAGATTATTGTTTTTATGAAATAATATTACCACCGTCTAAGAAATGCTGTCAATTCTCACTATTTTATGTGACTCTCATTATTTATTTTTATGCAATATACATATATTCAGATATGTTTGCACCAGGAGTGACTAGTTATTTTTAGTTCTCATATTTTCAGCATCGGTGCTTCAGATTCCAAGTCTGTTCTAATTTGATGTTCCATTATGATATCATCCCCTTGAAAGTTCAAACCTATTTGCTTAGATTTTTCTGCATTTCATTGATTTTCCATAATACGCAATATGTCTTCATAATAAACCCTTTCTTTTGCTATATTATATCAAATACTATGTTGCATTATATAATAGCTTGTATTATAATATAGGCATCTGATTGAATCTTACTGCTTATCTACTTTTTGAATGGTAATCACAGGGCTCATTCTTGTATGCGCTCAGACAGAAAGGAGTTGAATGGCTGACATATGAATGCACAATTTAAAAAAGGAGCACTGGAATTATGTGTCCTTTCGAAACTGGCGGAAAAAGACTGTTACGGATATGAGTTAACAGACACAATCTCGCAAAAGATGGTCATCGCAACAGGAACATTATATCTTATCCTAAGGAGGCTGAAAGATGACGCATATGTGGAGACATATTTGGTAGAATCCGAAGAAGGGCCTGCCCGGAAATATTATCACTTAACTGAAAAAGGCAGGCAATATCAAAGAGAACTGAAAGATGAATGGCTGGCTTTTGTAAAAACCGTACAGGAGATTATCGATTAATTTTGGGAGGATGCATATGAACAAGATTGAATATTTGAAGGCACTGAAGGAAGCACTTCAACACATAGACATCTCTGTAATGGAAGAGATTGCTGCGGATTATGAGGAACATTTTCAAGTTGGAATGGAAAATGGCAAAAGTGAAGAGCAGATATGCGAAGAATTGGGATCCATCGATGATTTGGTTAAGGAAATCAATGCGGTATATCATACCGACAAAAAGGAGTATTCTTACGAGGGAACAGACAATCAACAGGCGTATTCAGCAAGGGACACGGATGACACAGGTTATGACGGCTCTGCTCCGAACAGAATCAGCGATGTCATTAATCGCGTTCTGGATTCAACCAGTGATGCGATCAATCAGGCTTTACATGCAACCAGTGAAGCTATCAGTAAAGTTGATACAAATGAAATTGGCGACCGGTTGAAAAACACTCTGGAGGAAGCAACTTCCCGGTTGAGTGATTTGGCAGAAAATGGCTACAGGAAACATTTCGGTTCATTTGATCCCAGTACCATATATCGGGATAACATCAGCAAAAGCTATGATAATGTTGAGCCAGGGGGTCAAAAAATAAACCTTGTTGTGGATGGGATCTGTGCCAATGTCGTTGTAAAGGAATCCACCGACGACAAAATAAATATCCGCTATGAAAACAATGGAAGTGAAAGACAAAGGCAAAAATACGCGTTCTACAGCTTCATGGAAGGCAATACTGTTTACGCGGGAATCCGAAATGCTGGTAATGCGGTCTTCATGTTTAATTTAAAGGCCTATGCCATCACCATTTATTTGGAAGTTCCCAGCGGAATAGGGGTTGTTGATATCAAAACAGCAAGCGGAGATATCCGAGCTGATCACGTTAGCCCCGAACGTTTTTATGCTGATACAGCAAGCGGAGATATCTCGGTCGGCCGGATTGAGTTGGAAGAGCTTAAGCTCAACAGCGCCAGTGGAGATATCCGGATACAGGATGGCAACAGCGTACATGTTAAGGCAGTAACAATAAGTGGAGACATTGAGGCTAAAAATCTTACAGCAAAGAATCTCTCTCTCAAAAGCACCAGTGGAGACGTGGATGCTAATAATACGGTTGCTGACAGCATTGAGTATTACTCCCTAAGTGGGTCTTTGGACAATACCCGCTTAAGAGCAGAAAAATGCCGAATCAAAAGCACCAGTGGTGATATTGAAATTTCTGATTCCTCCATAAACAATGCTGATGTTAGCAGCATGAGCGGTGATATTGATCTTACCAACATTGCCGGTGATAGCTTAAGTGTGAAGAGTACCAGCGGAGATGTAGATCTTGATGCAAATGTTAGAAGGTGCCAGGCAAGCTCAAAAAGCGGGGACATCGATGCGGTACTAAACGGTGACGTGGCTTTGGAGTCAGATTCTACCAGCGGCAGCATCAATATCCGTCTGAAAAACTATGGCAATGGGTATCGCATTAAATCAAGAACTGTCTCTGGAATCCTATCCATTCAATACAGTGATCTGCATCAAAGAAATTTGAAAACCGGAACGTATGCCTATGGAAACCAAGGAAGTGAATTGATACTAAGTTCGATAAGCGGTGATATCCGGGTAAAGGACTAAACTCCACGAGAATGCCCTTAAGATCCCCTGTCTTAGGGGCATTCTTCAAAAAAGCTTACGCATTAGGCGAATGATTCTACCATTTCTATTTTGGCGGATAATTATAAAATGCTACTTCAGTAACAGGTCAAGGCTTGTGGTGCGTTCCAGTTGGTACGCACCTCTAGTGGTGGATTGAAACCCGTCGCTGAAGTATCGGTTTATCCCCGCCGATTTGAGCTTTTTAGCTTTCGCGGCTAAAATACACTTCCTCTATTCGTGGCCTTTAGGCCACACGAGGCAAGTCTTAGGAACATTTGATAAATCATGCCTTATTCAGCGTTATGCACGTAAGGATGCCTTTTGTCCATCATCCTGAGAAGTTTTCACTTGCTGGCTGCACAAGGTGACACTCGGACAGCTGGCACAGTTATGGCTGCAGCTGCACCCAATGGATTTCCCACTTTTTCGTTTCTTGATCAGACCTGTTGAAATCCACACGACAATTCCCAGAATCGCCGCACTTATAATGATATTTGCAAGGTTTTCAACAATAAATGTAAGCATACAGGTTTCCCTCCTTTATCAACATCATACCCTCACGGGAGAAGCAGTACCTGAGGACTCGTTTTCGCGCTGCGGGCGAATCAGGAAGTACAGGAATGCTGCCGCAACAATCAGTGCTGCAACCGTACCAAACCCAAAGTTGCCGGAAAACAGACTGCCAAACTGATAGATGCACAGTGAAATCGCATAGGCAAAACCGGTCTGATAAGCAACAGCGAACCATGTCCATTTTGGGTTGTTCATTTCACGTCGGATAGCTCCAATGGCTGCAAAGCAAGGTGCACACAGCAGGTTAAATACCAGAAAGGAATAAGCCGAGAGTGCTGTGAAGCTACCTGCCAAAGAGCCCCATATTTCCATTCCGTCTTCGGAAACTTCTGCGAAGTTATATAGCACACCAAAGGTGCCCACAACATTTTCCTTTGCCACTAATCCAGTGATTGTCGCCACTGTAGACTGCCAGTTCCCCCAGCCAAGCGGTCTGAATATCGGTGCAATTAAGTTCCCGATAAAGGCCAGGAATCCGTCCTCCAGGTTCTCAACCAAAATCAGCCTTCCATCGATAATTCCAAACCCCGACGCAAACCAGATAAGAATGGAGGAAAGCAAAATGACCGTTCCTGCCTTCTTGATAAAAGACCATCCCCGTTCCCACACGCTGCGTAGCAAATTAACCAGTGTTGGCATATGGTAGGCTGGCAGTTCCATAACAAATGGAGCAGGATCACCGGCAAACATCATTGTTTTCTTCAAGATAATTCCTGAACAGATGATGGCTGCGATCCCTACAAAGTAGGCACTCGGTGCCACCCACCATGAGCCGTTGAACAGGGCTCCTGCGATTAGAGCGATGATGGGCAGCTTAGCCCCACAGGGCATAAAAGGTGTTGTCATGATGGTCATTCTGCGATCCCGGTCGTTTTCAATGGTTCGAGATGCCATAATTCCGGGCACACTACACCCTGTGCCAATGAGCATAGGGATAAAGGATTTACCCGACAAGCCGAACTTGCGGAAGATCCTGTCCATGATGAAGGCGATACGCGCCATATAGCCACAAGCCTCAAGAAATGCCAGGAACAGGAACAGCACAAACATCTGTGGGACAAATCCCAATACTGCGCCAACGCCACCGATGATACCATCCAGAATCAGTCCCTGCAGCCAGTCAGCAGTTCCAACCGAAACCAGGAAACCTTCCACAGCGGGGGGGATAATTTCCCCGAACAGCACGTCGTTTGTCCAGTCGGTTACCCAGGTCCCCACGGTGGTCACCGATACAAAATAGACGATAAACATGACCACTGCAAAAATAGGTAATGCAAGCCATCTGTTGGTAACCACTCGATCGATTTTGTCGGAAACCGAGAGCTTACCTTTGCTTTTCTTCTGGTAGCAGTCTTTGATGATCGAGGCAATGTACAGGTAACGTTCGCTGGTGATAATGCTTTCGGAATCATCATCCATTTCAGCCTCACACCGTTTGATATCCTCCTCAATATGCGCTATCAGTGAATCTTCCAGTTGCAGTAGCTCCAGTACTTGTTGATCCCTTTCAAACACTTTGATAATAAACCAACGCTGCTGGTTTTCAGGCACCTTTCCTTCCAGAGCTTCCTCGAGATGGGCGATGGCATGCTCCACGCTGCCTGAAAAGATATGCTGCGGCACAACGGTCGTACCCTTTTGAGCCAGATTGACGACTTTCTCTGCGGCATCATGAATGCCGTTGCCCTTCAGCGCTGATATTTCCACAACAGGGCAATCCAGTTCCTTTGAAAGCCGATCGATGCATATTTTATCACCGGTTTTTTGAACCACATCCATCATATTGATTGCAACCACCATGGGGATCCCCAGTTCAGTCAGCTGTGTGGTCAGATACAGGTTCCGCTCCAGGTTGGTTCCATCAATAATGTTCAATATCGCATCCGGACGTTCATTAATAAGGTAGTTGCGGGCAACAACTTCCTCCAGCGTATATGGTGAAAGGGAGTAAATACCGGGTAAATCCACAAGAACAACATCTTTATGGTTTTTCAGCTTACCCTCCTTTTTTTCAACAGTCACACCCGGCCAGTTACCAACAAACTGGTTTGAGCCCGTCAGCGCGTTAAACAATGTGGTCTTGCCGCTGTTGGGGTTACCTGCCAAAGCAATTTTTATTGCCATTGATCCATCCTCCTTTGTTTCAAATTTTCTGACGCATATTCCAATTTCTGTACAATTTGCGCAAGCGTTAATGAATGAATTTTTCTACTCATGTTTGGTTAGTTCCGACTAACCAACGGGTACAAAAACTTTGTCTACACGCTATGTATGCAGTACTACGTACCGCCAACACAGAGGTCAACTGCATCCCCTTACTGAACCAGAATTAGTTCAGCATCTGACTTGCGCAGAGATAGTTCATATCCACGAACGGTTATTTCAACAGGATCTCCCAGCGGAGCGAATTTCCGCATATAGATTTCCACCCCTTTTGTGATCCCCATGTCCATGATTCTTCGCTTGATCGCGCCCTCACCTTTAATGGCTATTACAGTAACTGTCTCACCGCACTGAACATCTTTTAATGTTCTCATATCGGATATCCCCTTTCTGCTCGATTCACACCATGATTTTATTCGCCATCTCACGACTGACGGCAACCCTGGATTCTTTGATGTTGACGATAACATTCCCGCCAATTTCATTGACGACGGTAACAGTGCTCCCCGCAACAAAACCCAGCTTCTCCAGAAATAGTTTTGTTTCTGGTCTGCCACCAACCTTTTTAATGCAATTTTCCTCTCCTACCTTTGCCAACGTTAAAGGCATCATGAATCATCTCCCTTGCTTGGTTAATTTATAATTAACCCGTAATCAAAATTCGTAGGTTTTAACCGCGTTTAAATCTATTGGTACACCGAAATCAACAATTTTATTCGGAACTGGTTAGGCTTGCCTAACCAGTTCCAGAGTAGCACAAGACTAACCACCTGTCAATATGATAATGAAAATTATTTTCATTAAGGTACCTGCTGCTCTTCCACTCCTATCCACGCAGATGACTCTCCTGCGCTGTCATCATAGTTTATCAAATGCTCCCAAGACCACGAACAGAGGATTTTCATACACACACTTATGAGAAGCACAGGTTTGCTTTGTATCGGAAGCTATGCTATTCTGTGGTTAGTGGCAAATAACTGAAGAAGAGGAGGTGCCAGAATTGAAAATGTATGAGTCCGCTGAGATGTACCTTGAAACCATACTTGTCTTAAGCCGACGGAAGCCTGAAGTCAGATCCATCGATATTGCACATGAGCTTGACTATAAAAAGTCCAGCGTCAGTGTTGCCATGAAAAATCTACGAAAAAACGGGTATATTGAAATGGATAATGATGGGCACATTACCCTAACCAAAAAAGGAAGGGAAATCGCAGAAACCATATATGAAAGGCACATCCTCATCGCCGATTGGCTTATCCGTATGGGTGTTGACAAGGATATTGCTGCAGCAGATGCCTGCAGGATTGAACATGTGATCAGCCCGGAGAGCTTTGAGGCCATGAAAAAGCACGTGAATCAAATGGACCAATGTCCTTGAACTTTTGCTTCCATTCTGTCTTATATTCGTATACCAATGATATACAACACTTCTGCATCTGAAAAAGAGGTGAAAGCCAGGAAAATATGTGGGTTCACCTTGTCTTTTTTTATAACCTTCTCAAAACAAACTATGCGGGCAAATTGCTTTCGGAATGAGCGATAAAAACATTTCAAGTGAAAACTTTGCAAAACCCAACATGAAGGCACAAACATGTATCCGCATTCCATGATATGAGACTGCTTTGTATTCCTGAACGAACTGTGATGTTAAAAACTTGTCCAATGTTGCAAAACTGTCGATGACTTTCACATTCCTGAAGAGGCTGTATGTTAAAAAAACCAGGTGCCCCACCACTTTACATATTTACAAAAAGGATGTTGATTATTTTTTGGGGAACAATTATAATGTAATTAGTAAAATGCTTTTACAAACTGGAGGGCAGGTTCATTATTATGTATGATGTGGTTTGTACAGGTATCTTGGTAGCTGATGTTCTGGCAAAAACGGTGGAGGGGTTGCCGGACAAGGGGAAACTGGAGCAGGTAGACAGAATTGAATTGTTTCCCGGTGGTTGCGCTGTAAACGCAGCAATTGCCATGGCCCGATTAGGAATAAATGTGGCTTTGATCGGAAAAATAGGAAAAGATGGGTTTGGAAACTTCATATCGAATGCCCTCCAAAGAGAGAATGTTGATATTCAGGGGCTGGTTGAAGATGAAAAATGCGGTACCTCAGCGTCGGTTGTAACGGTAGACTCCACTGGTGAGAGAACTTTTCTGCATTCTATCGGAGCAAATGGTGAATTTACATATGAAGACATCGATTGGCAGGTCATAGAGAATTCTAAAATTGTATTTATTGCAGGGACAATGCTTATGCCGAAATTTGATGGAAAACAGTGTGCCGATTTTCTTCAGTCGGTTCAGAAAGCAGGCCATATTACAGCTCTCGATACCGCATGGGATTCTACAGGCAGGTGGATGGAAATTCTTGAACCATGCATGAAACATATTGATTTATTTATGCCAAGCATCGAAGAGGCCATCATGCTAAGTGGCGAAAAAGAACCCGACAAAATTGCCAATCTCTTTCTCTCTATGGGTGTAAAAACGGTGGTTCTAAAACTCGGCAAAAAGGGCTGTTATATAAAATCCCCACAGGACAGCTACTGTATTCCGACATATACAAGATATAATGCGGTGGATACGACTGGTGCCGGCGATTCTTTCGCTGCTGGTTTTCTCACAGGTTTTTCAAAAGGGTGGGGACTATATCAATGCGGCGTTTTTGCCAATGCTGTAGGTACGCATTGTGTAATGTCGGCCGGTGCTTCAACAGGTATACGAAGCTTTGATGAAACAATAGATTTCATAAACAGCAATCAATTGGGAGGTTGATAAGATGCTATCAAAAAATGAATATAATAAAGCGGTTGCCAAGGCTCTGGAGTATTTCAAAAAAGCCTGTATTGTGCTTACACCAGAAGAAATGGAAAGGATAGAAGTTGCTGAATTTGGCCTGAATGAACTGGAATCTACAGGGCTTGAACTGATTGTCTATGTCAATACCAGTCGATACTGTGCGAAGGAGATGGTTCTGTTTCCACACCAGACCTGCCCGGAACACCGTCATCCGCCTGTTGGAAATGAACCTGGAAAAGAAGAAACCTTCCGCTGCCGATGGGGAGAGGTTTACCTGTATGTAGAAGGGGAACCAGCTCAAAGACCTGTAGCAAAACCTCCCAAGGGCAGAGAAAAGACATATACGGTCTGGCATGAGATTATTTTAAGGCCAGGAGAACAATATACGATTCAGCCAGATACAAAACATTGGTTCCAAGCAGGAAAAGATGGTGCTGTTGTATCAGAGTTTTCTACAACCAGCAGGGACGAATCCGATATATTCACCGATCAGCAAATACAACGCATAACACAGATTGAGGGATAGGCATGAAAAAATCCGTCGTTTATGGAGCTGGAAATATCGGACGGGGTTTTATTGGGCAATTATTTTCCGAGTCAGGTTATGAGGTTGTCTTTATTGATATTAATCAAGAATTGGTTGACAGGTTAAACTCCAATGGAAAGTACCCTGTGCAGATTCTTGACCCAAGGGAAAACAAAGAGTTTTATGTTGAAAATGTGAGAGCGGTAAATGGTAGGTGTCTTTCTGTTTCTGCCGAAGAGATTTCCAATGCTGATATCATGGCGACATCGGTAGGGGTAAACATTCTACCCGAAATCGCAAAAACGATAGCAGCTGGATTAAAAAAAAGGTGGCGGGATGGAAATACCGAACCTTTAAATATTATTATCTGTGAAAACCTTATCGGTGCCAACCGGCTTTTGGCCCAATGGATTGGAAATGACTTGGATACTTCCGAGAAAAAACTGCTTTCTGAACGTGTCGGTTTTGTGGAAGCATCAGTAGGAAGAATGGTTCCGGTAATGACAGATCAGATGCGCCGGGGAAATATTGCAAGGGTATGTGTGGAAGAATATTGTGAACTTCCTGTCGATAAAGATGGGTTTAAGGGTTCGATACCCGATATTAAACATATGATCCCTTTTTCTCCTTTTAGTTTCTATATTCAAAGAAAGCTATTCATTCACAACATGGGGCATGCTCTGGTTGCATATCTGGGAAAGTTGAAAGGATACATTTTCATTTGGCAGGCGATTGGAGATCCACATATCAGACTGACGGTGATGAAGGCCATGCAAAATTCAGCTGTATCCCTCTCGAGGGAGCATAAGGTGCCATTGGACACGATCCTTGCATATATTGATGATTTGGTCTACCGCTTTGGAAACAAGTTACTTGAGGATACCATCAACCGTGTAGGGCATGATGTAAAAAGAAAGCTATCTGCCAGCGACAGGCTGACAGGTGCTGCAAGGCTATGTATGAATCATGGTATTTTTCCATCGAATATTTGCCTGGGTATTGCGGCAGCAATGCATTTCGACCGTAACATTCAGAAAGAGCGCCCTGAAAGGATACTGGAAGAAATCTGCCTGATGCAACAAGGGGACCCGCTTAAAGAAAAAATTCTTGAATTTTACCAGCAGATTGAAAACCGGGTTAATATTAATCGTATGATGGAAGAAGCATGGGATTTCAATCAGGCCAAAGCTGTCTGCTAAAAATGATTAAGGAACCTGAAATACAGCCATGAAATAATAATAAGCACGGATTAGTGGCCCTCCTCAAATCCGTCGCCAAGAAACAACTGATTCAACACCAAGGCTGCCGAACCAACAATCGGGGCCTTATCTTTGAAGGCGGAAATTTGAACCGGCACTTCTTTATACTTTCTGCTGATAGTCCTCTCTTTGATATACGATTCCATTTTTTCGGTCACGATTCTGCCGGCGATGGCTATATCATGTCCAAGAAAAATCACGCTGGGATCGAAAAGATTGATCATTGAAACAATACCGATAGAAATATACATGCAAAGCCTGTCTATGATATTCAGAGCCAGCATATCCTTTTCCATAGCACATCGAACAATATCTCCCCATTGTACGAAATCATATTCTTTCAGTGCAGAGTTAATCCCCTGCTCAAGAGAAATCTTCGCCTGCTTAACGATTTCAGGGATACTGGAGTAGAGCTCCAGGCATCCTGTATTGCCACAATCGCACTTGGGCCCTTCATAATTTATCGAAATGTGCCCGATTTCACCGCTAAAACCCATTTCTCCAGCATAAAGGGTGTCGTTTGTAATGATCCCCGAACCAATCCCATTGGTCACTCCAACATAAACAAAGTTACTGATATTCCTTCCTTTACCATACAATTTTTCAGCAAGGGCAGAAGCATTCATGTCATTATCTACAATTACGGGGTATCCGAATTTTTTCTCAAGCCACTGCCCGATTGGAATAGAACTAAGATGAAAAAAGTTTGGCGGTTGCAATATAATGCCTTTTTTGTTGTCCAACGGTCCAATACATGAAACCCCAATACCCAGAATTTTTTTCCCTGCTGCTCTTTTCGTGCTGAGGATTTCCCTCGTTATTCCAGTGATTTTGTTTAGAAAGGTCGAGTTCGTTTCTTCGATAGTGAAATTACATTTTACCTCGGATAGGATTTCACATTTCAGGTTGGAAAGAATTGATACAGCATAGTCTCTGGAAATATATAGCCCTATAACCGCATATGTTTCACAGTCAGGAACTAAAACAACGGGGGTCCTTCCTGTTGACGGTTTTTTAAGCTTAGATGGGCTTTCTTTCTGTTCTCTTACAAAACCGTCGCGAATCAGCTCAGCTACGATATTTGATATGGACATTTTACTTAGACCGGTCTGCCTGGCAATACCAATCCTTGAGACATTTTCTCCTGTACATATCAACCTAAAAACAAGCGCTCTGTTCCTGATTTTTGTATTGTGATTGTTTGAACCATGGTTCGTGTTTTTTGTTTTCATGGATAAGCACCTTTGTTGGTCGTTGGTAAAGCGAATACAACTATATTCGTCCGTACTCAGTTTTTGTTGCACTGCAGCAAGCCAACACGGAAAAGAGTATGTGTTTGAAGACCTGTAGCATTACAAAAATTTTCAACGTGTTTATCTTACTATTAAAATATTAAGGGTGTCAAATATAACGAAGGGTGAAAATATGCGGAAAAGATTCCCCCAGGAGTGTATTTTAGCCCGATTGGCCAAAATACACTCCTGACACCTGTAAGCTTTAGCCACATGTTATACAGGCCGCTGCAGAAGCAGGGGCAGGAATTGAATTGAAAACCCTGTTCCAAAAACCGTAAGAAACTAGTATTTGAACTGTTCCATACTTTCCTTCATTGCAGCAGATAGATCAGCTAAACTATCACTTAACTCAGCAATTTGTTCCATATAGGCTGTCTGCTCCTCAACAGATGCGGTTACTTCCTCTGTGCCTGCAGCACCTTGTTGGGCTGCGGCCGAAAGTTGGCTGATAATATTAAGCAAGTCGCCCCGTTTCTCCTCCACTTGTTCAATTGATTTCCGTAAGGTGTCCATACTCATTCTCGTGCTTTCAATGGAGGAGGCTATCCCATCAAATTTAACTTCTGTCAATTTAACACTCTCTGCCTGGGATAAAACAATTTCCGAAACCTCCTTGATTGATTTTACCGAGCCTGCCGATTTTTCATTTAATTGCAGAATTAATGCGATAATTTCCTTCGCAAATTTATCTGAATCCACTGCCAGCTGTCGTATTTTATCTGCCACTACAGCAAAACCTCTTCCATGCTCACCGGCACTGGCCGCCTCAATCGTCGCATTCAATGCAAGAAGGTTTGTTTGTTTCGCGATGTTTTCAATCATATTGCTGGAATCATGAATTTTATGAACCGTCTCGTTTGTTGTCGTTATAACATCATCTATATGCTTAATGTGCTGATTACTGATTTCTGTAATCTGAATCAGTTCATTTAGGATAGAGAAACCTTCATTTTTCATTTGATCTACGGTATCTGCCAGCTCTTCCAACCTCTGCATATCCTGCCGGGACTGCTCTACCAGCTTACCAACCTCATCTGCCCTTATAACACCTGTCTGCATCTCTTCCGCCTGTATATTTGCTGAAGATGCTATCTCTTCAACCGCCTGCGATACTTCTTTGAGCGTCTGCATAGACTGTTGAATCTTTCGGTTAATATTTGAAGTGGATGAAAAAACCTCATTGGAAATCCTATTATTTTCCTTCAGCAATTTCCGTAAATTATCACCCATCATGTTAAATGTTTGTGCAAGAATGCCCAGTTCATCTTTTCTGGCCAAATGTTTCTTATTGATAGACTTTGAAAAGTCACCCTTCGCCATTTGGTGGCATTCCTTCGTCAGAGAAACAATTGGTTTATTGATGCCTGAAGCAATGACATAGACGATGGCTAAACTTATCAGTAAAAAAACCAGAGACATCGTAATAAACCTGTTCTGTAGTTCTTTAAGGCCATACAGAACCTCGTTTCTGTTTACTTCCACTCCTACAGACCATCCTAAATTGCTCACAGGTGCGAACCCCATCAGCTTATCCTCACCCATGAAACGATATTCTCCAAAACCGGTTTGTCCGGACATCATCTGCTGTTCAATTCTCGTAAATACCTCATCATACGCCTCCTCCCCTTCTTCAGCATGAAGGGTGGCACTGGAAACCCCATCAGCTCGCA
>LSQX01364104.1_pt4 | contig 18714 bp, 19 predicted proteins | sample 654561 | NCBI WGS metagenome assembly LSQX01 (sample SAMN04489861, study PRJNA283612) | anaerobic digester metagenome | isolation source: 4 biogas reactors fed with cattle manure at either 37C or 55C with and... | place: Denmark: Kongens Lyngby | collected 2014
AGAGTTATCCACATTATCCACAGGGATAAGTGGCGTTCTGATGTGAATAGATGCATCACAGGAGGAATAGAAATTGAAGATACAGCAGATGGCACAAACAGCCCGCCAGGCTGCCGGTCGCCTGACAACGATAAGTGCAGAACAAAAAAACAAGGCTTTGCAGATGATTGCCGCTGCCTTGCGTGACGGTTCTGACCGTATCCATGAAGCCAATGCAGCGGATTTACAGCGCAGCCGTCAGGAAGGCCTGCCTGAGCCGCTTGTGAAACGGCTGAACTTCTCTGCGGAAAAGCTCGAGGATGTTCTTTCCGGGATAGACAGCCTGATCCGGCTGCCTGATCCCGTGGGGCGGACTTTATTGACCACTCAGCTTGACCATGGCCTCGATCTATACCGTGTCAGCTGCCCGATCGGAGTGATCGGTGTCATTTTTGAATCGCGTCCGGATGCTCTGGTGCAAATTTCAACGCTTTGCCTGAAAAGCGGCAACGCAGTGTTGCTCAAAGGCGGTTCGGAGGCACGTGAAACCAATCTGGTTCTGACCGACATAATCTGCAAAGCCGGACAGGCAGCTGGCTTGCCGGAAGGCTGGATCAATCTGCTGGAATCCCGCCTGGCTGTGCAGGAGCTGCTACAAGAAGATGAATCAGTTGATCTGCTGATTCCCCGCGGATCCAATGAGTTTGTCCGTTATATCATGGATCACACGCGTATTCCTGTTATGGGCCACGCAGATGGTGTATGCCATCTGTACATTGACGCGGCAGCTGACGCTTCGATGGCGATATCCCTTGCCCTGGATTGCAAAACACAGTATGTGGCGGTCTGTAACGCGGTTGAAACCATTCTCATTCACGAGGACCGCGCAGCTGATTTGCTTCAGCCCCTGGCCGACGCCCTGCGGCATGCCGGTGTGACTGTTTACGGGTGTAGGCGAACCTGTGAGCTGCTGGGCTGCCAGCATGTTGCGGACTGGCACACAGAATATTTGGACTACAAGGTCTCCCTGCGCATTGTAGCTGATACAAACGAAGCAGTGCGGCACATCAACCGGTATGGTTCGCATCACACAGATGTCATTGTTACGGCTGATGAACCCGCTGCCCGCCATTTTCTGGTGGCTGTTGACTCTGGAAATGTTTTCTGGAATTGCTCAACACGCTTCAGTGATGGTTTTCGTTATGGGTTTGGCGCGGAGGTTGGCATCAGCACCAGCAAGCTCCATGCGCGGGGTCCGGTTGGACTGGACGGGCTGGTGACGTACCAGTACCGCCTGCTGGGGCATGGACAAATAGTTGCTGATTATGCTGCCGGCAAAGCCCATTTCAGCCATCTGCCGGGCGACAAGCCATACCCGACCGATTGATTCCTGAGCCGGCGGAATGGACCGATGCCTTTGGGTTGTCGCTGTGTCCTGCTTAATGGTAGAATAAAATGAAACAGGACGGTGGAGGATCAAACTATGAAAATTGCGATCGGCAGCGATCATGCCGGCTATCCGTTGAAACAGGCGGTAAAAGAGCATCTGGCGCGTAAAGGCCTTGATTGTGTTGACTATGGAACACAAAATGCGGTTGATTCTGTCAGCTATGTCGGGTATGCTGCGTCTGTCGCTGAAGCCGTACAGAAAAAGGCTGTTGATTTCGGCATCGTGGTTTGTGGCACCGGATTGGGTGTTTCCATGACCGTCAACAAGTATCGCGGCATCCGCGGAGCCCTTTGCTGTAATGAGTACATGGCCAGAATGGCCCGGCAGCACAATGATGCCAATGTTCTGGCCTTGGGTGCACGTGTGCTGGGTTCGGCTCTGGCTTTGGCCATTGTCGACGCCTTTCTCGCTGAGCCGTTCGAATCAGGCGGCCGTCACCAGGCACGTGTCAATGAGATCGCGACAGTCGAAGATACGTGTTTTAAAGCCTGAACAATGACGACCAGACCTGTATCATCAGACCGGCGGCAGTGCGATACTGACCGCCCGGTTCATGAAAATAATATAAGCCACAGGAGGCTGTAAGCATGGAAAACGTTTTTGTCTTCGACCATCCGCTCATTCAACATAAAATATCGCTGATGCGCGATAAGCGGACCACCACTAAAGAGTTTCGTGAGCTGGTATCGGAAGTTGCCATGCTGATGGCCTATGAAGTGACACGCGATTTGCCGCTTGAGGAGATCGAAATCGAAACGCCGATCGCTATGGCCAAAACCAAAGTGCTGGCCGGCAAGAAGCTGGCCCTGGTACCCATCCTGCGTGCCGGCTTGGGTATGGTCGATGGCATGCTCAATCTGCTACCGATGGCCAAGGTTGGCCACATCGGCCTGTATCGCGATCCCAAAACGCTGGAGCCGGTCGAATACTATTGTAAACTGCCGGAAGATGCCCAGGAAAGGGAGCTTGTTGTTCTCGATCCCATGTTGGCGACCGGCGGATCAGCTTCAGCCGCTGTTTCTTTCCTTAAGCAAAAAGGCATTACCAACATTAAGTTCATGTGCTTGATTGCTGCTCCGGAAGGTATTGAGCGTCTGCACCGCGATCATCCGGATGTGCCCATTTTCTGTGCTGCCAAAGATGAGAAGCTCAACGACCACGCCTATATTGTTCCTGGCCTGGGGGATGCCGGAGACCGTTTGTTCGGCACACGCTGAACCTGCCGGCCAGCTGGCCGGAATAGCGGAACCACTGAGCAGATGGGAAAGTTGTCTGCCTAATCTGTACAAAGCGACTGCAGCCTCCGAGAGCTTGCTCTGGACAAGTGACGAATAAAGCCTGTTGCGTTTGCAAACAAGCAATATTCGTTGTATGATGATTCAATGCGAAAAAAGTTCGGTCGTATGTTTGGCCGGACTTTGTACTTCATGATTGGGCCTTGCGGCCAGTATAATTGCCCGACCTCTGCCGCTGCGTATCTCCGACAGTTCTCGGACATAGGCAGGTGACGATTATTCTTGTGATACTGCATACTGTGGTTTTGGGTTATTGGCAGGATTTTATCATTGCCTTAAAAGAGCATATGCTTGAAGAAGTGCGTATCGGTGATATCGGTTCTGTGATCGCTCATGCGATCGAGCCGAAAATCTTGTGGACACTCGATCTTTTTGGCTGGGCATTTCCCATCAGCGATGCAGCCCTGGTGACCTTTCTGGTTTTACCCGTTATTTGGATTCTGGCCTGGCTGATGGGTCGCAAACCTGTCCTTGCTCCCAGCGGCGGCCGACAGCTGATTGCGGAAAGCCTGGTGCAGGTTTTGCTCGATCTATGTAAAAATGCCGGCATGTCCTACGAACAGGCAGAAAAGGTGGTTCCCTTTATCGGTTCAACCGGTATCTTCATCACACTGACCAACCTGACATCCATGCTGAAAATCCCACCGCCCGCGAAAAATCCGGCGTTCCCTATTGCCATGGCCTTGCTGACCATTGCCTACGTCATTGCTACATCCATCCGCTTTGTGGGTTTGCGCGGATTCTGGCAGTCTTTGATTTACCCCAAAAATATTCTACTGCCATTCAAGCTTTTGGATTTTGTCATCAAGCCCATGTCGCTGGCTTTGCGTTTGTTCGGCAATGTTTTTGGTGCCTTTATCCTGATGGAGTTTATCTTTATTGTGGTTCCGATTTTGCTGCCGGGCGTCATAGGTCTTTGGTTTGACCTGGCTGACGGCATCCTGCAGGGGATCATCTTTACTTATTTGTCTGCTACTTATATCGGGGAGATTGTTGAAAGCGCCCATGAAGCCGCAGAAGCAGCAAAGGCAGCCCGGGGTACCGCGCATAAAAAACAAAACGCGTAAGCGTGTCTGAATATCATGTGTTGACGAGTTAACAGGGAGGAAACGTTTATGGACAAAGGAATTATCGCACTGGGAGCTGCCATCGCCATCGCCATCGCCGCAGGGGCAGCCGCTATCGGTATCGGCCTGGCGACGGGCAAAGCAGCGGAAGCTTCGGCGCGTCAGCCGGAAATCTCCGGCAAAATCCAGGCCATGCTTTTGACCGCTATTGTCTTTATTGAGGCAACAGCCATCTATGCACTGGTTGTCAGTCTGCTGCTTATCTTTGCCCTTTAAGGAAACAGGGAATGAGGGAACGATATGTTTACGCCTGAAGCACTGGCCAGTTATGTATCACTGGCCATCATCACCTGTCTGAATCTGCTGGTCGCTTATGTGATTTTGAAGCGGTTTCTGTTCAAGCCGATCCTTAAGATGCTTCGCAAGCGCCGCCAGTTAATCGCGGATAAAATGCAGCAGACTGAGGAGAAGCTGGCGCAGGCCAACGCGCGGCTGGACCAGTCAGCAAAGAAACTGGAGGCATCGACCCGTGAGGCTGCCGAGATTCTGGCGGAAGCCAGAAACCAGGTGGAAAAACAAAGTGAGTCGATGTTGCAGGATGCCCGCCATACGGCCGCCGGCCTGTTGAGTCGTGCAGAGACAGAAGTCAGCCGCATGCGCACCACCATGCTGAATGATGTGCGCAACGAAGTGGCTGATCTTGCTGTCTCCATCTCCGCCAAGGTGATCGGGCATGCCATGGACGAACACCGTCAGAGAGAACTGGTTGACCAGTATTTGGCTGAACAGCTGGCAAAGCGTGATGATCGTAGACAGGACGGGGTGTCCGCTCATGAATGACCCGGCACTGCACATTATTCGGGTTATTTCCGCGGCTCCTTTGGCTGCGGAAAAAGCTGAAGCGATTGCCGGCCGAATTGCCGAACAACTGGCGATCGAGCATTTTCAAGTTCGCACGGAACTGGATCCTTCGCTGATCGGCGGTCTGATGGTATTCGCTGGCGGTTTTCGTTACGATTACAGTATCCGTGGTCAGCTAAACCGCATCGCCGGCCGGCTGAAAGCCCACCGCTCAATACTGCCGGATGACACGATGGCCCAACCGGAGTTGTCCAGGCTTATCCATAATAATCTTGATGATGCCTTGTCTGGTTTCAGCGAGTGCCCTCTGGCACCGGAAGCCGATGATATCCTGCTATCGGGATCCTTACCTGAAGATGCTGATATACAGCCATCCTCACGGCGCATGGTTGACCGGCTGCAGGAGACGCTGTCTTCTTTTACCACAGAGTCAACCGTTGATGAAATCGGTCAGATTGTAAGTTACAGCGATGGTGTGGCAATCGTCCGCGGACTGCAGAACTGCCGCAGTAATGAACTGATTATGTTCTCCAGCACGGTATACGGCATCGCCATGAATCTTGAAGAAGACAAGGTCGGTGTTGTCCTGCTGCAACAGGATGATTCGATTAACGCCGGCATGTACTGCAAGCGTACAGGAACCACTGTGCATGTACCTGGAGGCAAGGCTTTGCTGGGGCGTGTGGTGGATCCTCTGGGCAGTCCGATCGACGGGCTGGGCCCAGTTCTTACAGAACAACGCTGGCCGATCGAGTATCCGGCTGCAAGTATTGTGGACCGCCAGCCGGTCAATCAGTCACTGCATACAGGGATTACGGCTATTGATGCCCTGACTCCGATTGGCCGCGGGCAGCGCGAGCTGATCATCGGCGATCGGCAAACCGGCAAAACAGCATTGGCAATTGATACCATCATCAATCAGCGTGGACAGAATGTCTACTGCATCTATGTGGCCATTGGCCAGAAGATGTCCACCGTGGCCTCCGTTGTCAATACGCTCCAGGCAAAAGGCGCCATGGATTATACAACAGTCGTGCTAGCCAGCGCCAGCGCCACAGCATCCATGCAGTACATCGCCCCATATGCCGGTTGTGCCATGGCTGAATCCTTGATGTATCAGGAGAAAGCTGATGTTCTTGTCATTTATGATGATCTGACCAAGCATGCTCAGGCTTATCGGGCAATCTCGCTGCTGCTGCGCCGCCCGCCTGGCCGGGAAGCCTTTCCCGGCGATATTTTCTACTTGCATGCACGCCTGCTGGAACGCAGTGCTCGACTTTGTGAACGGATGGGTGGCGGTTCCATGACCGCCTTGCCGATTGTCGAAACACAGAGCGGTGATATATCCGCTTACATACCCACCAATGTGATATCCATCACTGATGGGCAGATCTATCTGGAAAGCGAACTGTTTTTCTCAGGCCAACGCCCTGCGATCAATGTCGGCCTTTCCGTATCGCGTGTCGGAGGTGCCGCCCAACTACCGGCGATGAAAAAAGTGGCCGGACCTTTGCGCATCAAACTGGCCCAGTACCGTTCTCTGGCTTCATTTTCCCAGTTCAGCTCTGAACTGGACGAGGATACGCGGCGGCAGATCAAGACAGGCGAGCGGCTGATGGAAGTTCTGAAACAGCCGCAGTATATGCCGTTGTCCGTTGCAGACCAGGTCATTATGCTTTACCTGGCTAACCGTGGCGTGCTGGTTGACCTGGACATAGAAGACATCCGTCCTTTCCTTCTGGATTATTTGCGCCTCCTGCATGGCAGAGGAACCGCTTTCCTGGATGAGATAGCGGCCGGTGGTCAACTAAGCGAGAAGGCAGTCGCTGAGATTGATACGGGTGTGGCGGAATATTTGCCACGCTGGATGGCTGAACACGAGGAATATGGAACAACTGACTGACATTAAAAAACGCATAAAAAGTGTTAACGACATCAAGCAGATGACGCGCGCCATGCAGCTGATCAGCGCCGTCAAGATGCGGCGTGCACGCAGTCAGCTGGAGCGGACCATGCCATTTTTCGCGTTGTGTGCCGAGTCCATTATTGAACTTCGGGAAGCCGGCATCGTGATTGACAACCGCTTCTTTCAATTGCGCCAGAAAAAAAAAGGCGAGACATGGAAAATCGGTTATTTTATCATGACCGGCGACCAGGGTCTGGCTGGCGCGTATAACCTCAATGTTCTGGCCACCACGGAGAACCATATCCGTTACAAACAAATTGACAATGTCCGCAAAGGCCTGATGACTGACGCCAGGCTGTATGTCTGCGGCAAGATAGGCAAAGACAGGCTGATCCGCTCTGGTTTTGATGTTGATCAGTCCTTCCGATACCCGATCAGTGAACCGACCTATTACAGGGCACGCGATATTTCTGATTACATCTACGACCTGTATGAATCAGGCACTTTGGATTTGGTTTATTTTATCTACACAAAAATAGAATCGGCTATCTCCATGAAACCGATGGTTACCCGAGTACTGCCGGTCAACCCTGACGCTCTGGAGGACATCGTTCCGTCCCGTTTCAAACAGCAGCGTGGCCTGATCGCGGGCAGTACCGTTGAGTATGCGCCGTCGGTTGATGATGTAGCCAATTATCTGATCAACACATATTTGAACGGCATGGTCTATGGTGTGCTCACGGAGGCTTATGCCAGTGAACAGACAGCGCGTATGACCGCGATGGACAATGCGACAGAAAACGCTGATGAGATGCAGCAGAAACTGAGTTTGCAGAGCAATCAGGCCAGACAAGGCCGGATTACCCGCGAACTGTCGGAAATTGTCGGTGGCGCTGAAGTTCTGGCTGAACTGACAGCACAACAGCAAGCTGACGATACAGGCGAAAAAGGTGATGGGAATAGATGGCAACAGGATATGTAACACAGATTATCGGACCGGTCCTTGATATCCGTTTTCCGGAACAGGAAGTCCCGGCGATCCATGAAGCACTGGAAATCAAGCACAATGATACCAGAATTGTCGTTGAAGTCATGCAACAGCGTGGTCAGGGTACCGTGCGCTGCGTGTCCTTTTCTCCGACAGACGGCATGATGCGCGGAGCCGAAGTCACTGCCACAGGTTCCGCTGTAAAAGTGCCTGTGGGCGGCATGGTGACCGGCCGCCTCTTTAATGTGCTTGGTGAGGCGATCGATGGCGGTGGGCCGGTGATCGCCGATGATCACTGGCCGATACACCGGCCCGCACCTGAATTTACAGACCAATATCCTGAAGAGAAAATACTCGAGACTGGCATTAAGGTCATTGACTTGCTCGTTCCGTTCAGCAAAGGCGGCAAAATCGGCTTATTTGGCGGTGCCGGTGTTGGCAAGACTTTTTTGATCCTGGAACTGATCCGGAATATTGCACGTGAGCATGGGGGCTACTCTGTTTTCGCCGGTGTCGGTGAACGTTCCAGGGAGGGCAATGACTTATGGAACGAGATGAAGGAATCGGGCGTTCTCGACAAGACCGTGCTTGTCTTCGGCCAAATGAACGAGACCGCCGGTGCCCGCATGCGCACGCCTTTGACTGGCCTGACCATGGCTGAGTATTATCGCGATGTGCAGAACAAGGATGTCCTGTTGTTCATCGATAATATTTTTCGTTTTGTCCAGGCCGGATCGGAAATATCAGCCCTGCTCGGACGTATACCGTCTGCTGTCGGCTATCAGCCAACCTTGGCCAATGAAGTTGGTGCGCTGCAGGAGCGTATCACCTCAACCCGGCGTGGTTCCATCACATCGGTTCAAGCCGTTTATGTACCGGCTGACGATCTAACCGATCCAGCACCGGCAACAACCTTTGCCCACCTTGATGCGATCACGGTTCTTTCACGCTCCGTGGTTGAACTGGGTATCTATCCGGCTGTCGATCCGCTGGAGTCTTCATCGCGGATCCTAACAGAAGATGTGGTCGGCAGCAGCCATTACCGGGTGGCCAGAAGAGTGGAGGAGATGCTGCAGCGCTACAAGGAATTGCAGGATATCATCGCCATCCTGGGCATGGAAGAACTTAGCGAACAAGACAAACAGATGGTTAACCGGGCACGCCGCATTCAGCGCTTTCTCTCGCAGCCCTTTTTTGTGGCTGAAGGGACAACTGGATATGAAGGCCGCTATGTATCGATTGAAGAAACGATACGAGGTTTCGGTGAAATCATCACGGGCGGTCTTGATCACATTCCGGAACACTGTTTTTTTATGAAAGGCACCATTGATGACGTGTACGCAGCCTACCAGGAGGTCCGTTGAAAGGGGATGAGCGGTGATGGCTGACCAGACAGCCGGCCAGAACAACCTATATGTGGAGATTGTCACACCCTACGGTATGTTTTTCGAAGGCCAGGTGGAAATGGTGGTCATTACAGCCAAGGACGGTCAGATCGGTATCATGGCGGGGCACACGCCCCTGATCGCGGCACTGACACCTGGTGAGATCAGGCTGAAGACAGACGGATCCTGGCGTGCGCTGAACGCCACCAACGGTTATGCCGAGATCGGTCCGGAATTGATGATCATTGTAGTCAACGCCGCGGAATGGCCGGAGCAGATTGACTTGTCAAGAGCTGAAGAAGCTCTGGTACGTGCGGAAAAACGCCTGAATGACCTGCAGACCGACAGGCAGGAAAAGCAGCATGCCCGGCATGGTGTGGAGCGGGCCAAGGCCCGCATCCGCGTCAAACAGAAATACACCGGGGGAAAAGTGGAATGAAGCTTACCGGGTCGCTCTGCCGGATGATCAGTCTGCCTGAAAATAGAAGGGACAGTTGGCAAACTGAACCTGGCATTTATCCGGCAGCAGGCATTCCGTATGCTTGGGCAGGTGTTTTCCGTCAAGCAGTGTACCGTTGCCAGAGCCCAGATCAACGATGAAGAATGATCCGGAACGCCGTATAATGCGTGCATGGGTTCGCCCGACTGCCTTTACCGGCAGGCAAAGATCACATTTTTTCGGATCACGCCCGATGACAAATTCGTCAACAAGAATAAAAGCCCTTTCCCCTTCATGTTCAGCTGGCGTTCCCGGTTGTCCTTCTGACAACATAGCCATGCGAAATTCAGCATCAGAAGGAGCCAGGAGGATCGTCTGGTCTTCTTCCTCCATCGACTTCCCCTCATGTTCATCATTGCCTGCCAGGTTGTTCCATGTTTTTAAAAACCATTTATGCAAGGTTGGATGCCCTTTAAGATAAACAATGAGATCAACCAAAAACAAGAGCAAAGCCGCTGCGATCAAAAGGAAACGGTACTCTGCCAGCCAGCCAGTCAGACAAGCAAGAACTGCAGCTGCCAGCAGCAGGTGGCAGATGACCAGGACAATCCTCACCACCGTCAACAACCCTTTTCTGGCAATGCTGCTGGATGAGTCAATTGAACCGGTTGCCTGATCACCCTCGATCTTGCCTGTTTTCTGCGAGATGCCGGATTTATCTGAATCTTGCTCTGATTTTGGTGCAGGCCGGGTGACTTGACTGCGAAAAAGATTGTCCTGCAGGCAGTTCAGCAAGACAGCCGGTCCTTTACCGGCTGACTGGCAGGCGCGGTCTACCGCTTCTTGCGGCCAGCCGTAAGCGTCAGCCAAAGATCTGGCAAGGGAAGTCAATTCACCATATTGCTCCTCGTCAGACGAGGCTGACGCCTCAGTGGAAGAACCTTCTGGCAGTAAAGGCCAGAAGAGCAGCTGGATACGCCCTTTTTGGTCCATATAAATCAAAGAAGGATGCAATCTGAACAATCTGGCAGGCATAAGAAGATCCGCAGCCTCAAGCAGGACTCCGCAAACGGTACATAAAAGATCCAGTCCTTTCTGTGCGGCATCCTTTCCTGTCGTGTCCGTTTGATCAAGTGGACACAAACCGGTTATGTCATAACATATCTGCTCCTCTCCACCCTGATGGCGGAGGTAACCAGGAATCAGCCATGCAGGCTTGTATCGCACCAGCCTTTCCAGCAAGTACGGCACTAAAAACTCATCTGCTGTACTGCTCGTCAAAATGGCATGATAGGGCCCTTTCTCATAAATCAGCTTTTGTGTTGTCATTTGTTGAGGCTGTGGGGCATCGAGCATATGATCACAGCCGATTACCTCCTTATAACATTGAGCACTGGTTTATTAATCCAGTGCCAGGTCTTCGATAACTTGTTGATCACCTAATACAGTTTGGATCAGATTGCCGGCATAGTCGGTTAACGCAGCGCGAAAAACAAGGGCAACCGACAAGAGAACGGCAATGATGATGACGACTTCCAAAGTGCCGAATCCCTGACGTTTGTTCCAGTTCTGTCGTTTAGGTCCGGATTTCACCTTGTGATTCCTGGCGTGGTCATACATGCGGATTACCTCCTTTATTCTGGTTGTTCCATACATGTGTCGTGTGATTTGCTGTCGCAAAAGTTAATGATTACACAGATGTGTTCAGAACGTCTGCAAACTGAAGACTGCTGGCAGCAGAGCTGTCAGAAGAACAGCAAGCAGATCGAGTGTCATGGGTAGCAGCAGCTTCATGCTTTGCTGCTCAAGTTTTTTCCTAGTGGCATTCCGGTGAAGCACCCAGCAAGCTGAAGCCTGCATCGTCAGCAATTGAAGCGTCTCATTTTCACCAGCTTGACCGTAGCGTTGCAGCAAAAGGAGTGCGGCTTGTGCTTCGGGCAGCGGGCAGGTGTCCATGATGTCAAGCAGCGCATCATGAACAGAGCTCCCAGAGTGCATTCGATTCAGCATGGTTGTCATGTCGGTATAGAAGCCAGTGTTGTCTTTGCGGCTTTCATGATTCGTAGCCTGTACACAGGTGGAAGCTATCTCAAAAGAACGGTGAAGAGAGAGTCCGGCCTGCAGCAGTGCGGTCAAGACACTGATGAGAACAGGATACAGCAGCTGGTAGGATAACTGCTGCTGTCGCTGATTGTAGAGCATCTGCCTGTCGTGAAGAAAAGCGACGACAAACGGCAGGAGAAAAAGGAAAACTCCGGCAGGTGCGACAAGAACGCATAGTATACCGGGAAGCGAAGCCAGCAGCATGCAGTCCAGCTTACGTACAAAATAGGCAGTTGTCATATCTATTTTCTGTGTTATGCCCGTGCCAGGCTGCTGTTCCAGCCGGTACAAAATTTGAAGAAAGCGGGCGCTGTAAGATGCAGGCAGCAAGGTCCGATAAGCTGAGTGGAGTTTGGCTGCCAGGAAACGGCGCCAGTGTCTGTACCTTTTCAAGCATACAGGCCATGATTTTACTTTCTCGATAAGGTCGGGGTCAAAAACAACCAGCCGGCTGACCAGAACCAGGGCGGTTAATGCAATCAAGCCATTGATGGTTGTAGCAATGGCAAAGAATGTCTGGTTCATAGCAATAGCTGTCTGTGGATCAAAAGAAGAGCGCGTCAGCAAAGCCATGACGAAAGGCATGGAAGCCAGGCAAACGGCTTCTGTCCTCCTTTGTGTTGTTTCGGAACCAACATCCTGCTGTAACGTGAGCTGTTCGCTAATCATATGTAGGAAGTGCCTGCTGAAAGGCGTGATCTGACTTCCTGTACGCTGCAGTTCCGGTAAAATTCGAAAATAATATCTAGCTTCGGGACAGTCCAGCTGACGGCAAAGAGCCGGCAGCAGCTGATTCAGGGATTGTCTTGCCTGAAGGTGACGATTCAGCGTGCGTAATGCCCTGAGAAAGGGTGATTTGCTGCTGAGCATCTGTCCCATGCCGGGGATTGTGTCACTGATAGCCCGCTCCAGAGTTGTTCCTGTGGTCAGCCGTGACAGCAGCAATTCCAGGAACCACTTGAATTGCTCACGGCTCACCGTTCTTCGTTTGATAGCCTGCTGCCGAAGCAGTGCCTGTGTCAGCCAGCAAGCAGCCACAAGCGCGATACTGAATTGAAGCCAGAAAGGCCGGACATAAGCGCTGATCGCCAGCCATGTGATAAGCAGGCTGATCGGCAGCAAGGGCAGACCTTGCCTAACAAGTTTAGGATGAACTGTGACCGGCATCTTGCAACACCCCTTTCTTGTCGCGCTGAAAAAGGTAGTCCAGGGCAATTTGACCTGATCCGTTCATACGGACTGCGCATACCTCCTGAACAAGACGGTTTCCGCTGCTGTCGCGCTGCAGGAAAACAAGCAGATCAATGGCGGAGGCGATCAGGGCACGGATGGTGTCCCAGGGAAGCTGGACAGCCATGAGCACCATTAAGGTTAGCCGGTCCAGCATGTCTTTGCAGGAGTTGGCGTGACCGGTGCACAAGGATCCCGGATGACCGGTGTTCATAGCCTGGAGCATGTCAAAAGCTTCTTGTCCGCGCACTTCACCAACAATGACACGATCAGGACGCATCCGCAGTGAAGCGCGGATCAGATCAGCGATTGTAATTTCACCGCTGCCATCCGGGCCCGGCAGGCGGGCTTCCAACCGCACCAGGTTCGCCAGGCCCTGTAGCGATAGTTCAGCAGCGTCTTCAATCGTAACAACACGCTCCGCAGAAGGAATATAGCCGGACAGTATGTTCAGGAATGTCGTTTTACCGGAGCCGGTTCCGCCGCAGATAAAGAGTGTTTTATGTCCGACAACCGCTTCAACAAGGAACTGGGCGGCTTGTCTGGTGATAAAACCACTGGTGATAAGGCTTTCCATATCTGGTCTGACGCCTGTGAATTTCCGGATTGTCAGAACGGGACCATCTGGTGCGGCTGGCGGTAACGTGGCGTGCAGACGTGAACCATCTGGCAGCCGCATATCTGCCAGCGGCCTTTTTTCGTGGATCATACGATTGGCACGGCCGAAAAAGTTTGTAATCACACCTGTCAAATGTTGGGCATCGTCAAAGCGCAAACCTGTTTTATGCAACTGTCCAGCACGCTCAATAAATATGTTGTCTGGGCCATTGACCATAATTTCAGTGATGGACATGTCCTCAACCAGGGGCTGGAGCAGATCCAGGCCACGCATGGTGTGAAAAAGCCCGGTGGCAATAGCCTGACGTTCCGAAAAACTGAATCCCGAACCACTGTATTCCCGGGCGACTGTCATTAGTGCGAGTTTTTTCAAATCATGGTCGCTGGCTTCAGGATAATCACCAAGCTGCTGCATGATCTTGTCGGCCAGTTTTTTTCTGCTTTGTGCATCAAGGAGCGGCTGTTGATATAGATGGTCCATAAAAATGCTGATCCCGTATCAAGATCAGGAAATCCTGACCAGTGGACCGCTGCCCCCTTCCCGTTTAATGCTTTTTTTGCCTGAGTCATTGCATAGGCAACGGATCACCTGACATGAAGCAGGTAGTTTTGCCAGCAGCCGGCTTCCTTCTGTCTGTGCTGCCCGGGCCATGAAATTCTGCCCCTGTGGCATTTCCAATTCACAGACATCACAGAGGACGCCGACTGTGGCCGCTGCAGTAAGCGGTAAACAACGGCAGTCGATAAAAAACAACATTTGGCCAGTTGGGTCTGCAACCGCTTTCTCCCTGAGCAGCAGGATGAGGCGCCGCAGAATAGAAAGATCGCAAGTCAATAAATCGTCACTTCGCTCAGGCGGCCTGAAACAAAGGAATGAGCTTGTACCAGTCTGCCAGTAACAACCAAGATCATCCACTTTTATGGCGTCTCCCAGAAGGCGCAGCAACAGATCAGAAAGCGTGGGGCCTTGCGTCCGCTCATGTATCGTGTCCATCAGGTAGGTTGGCATAAGCGGCAGATAGATGACCTGCCTGCCGACAGCAACAAGCTTTTCCAGCCGTTGCCGGCTAGCAGACTTTTGGTTGGGGTTTGACAGTGATATATGCAGCCAAAGCTTCGCATCGGCTGTGGGTGATTCGGCTGGCAAAAGACTGCCAGCTGTTCTCTGGTCTTCTGTTTTCGGCTCACCGGCCTTTTTTTCAGATACGGACATTGATCCGGAGACAGTTTTGGCATGATGTGTATCGATACTTGCAAGCTGGTTGATCAGGCTGCCTACCGTATCAAAACGATGATAAACCATACCATGATAGGCTTTTTCACCCAAATCAACTGTGGTTTGACCAGGGAGAATCGGTACAGCCAGCCAACAGTCAGGCCAGACTGACTTGTGAGGCAGGTGGAGCAGTGCGTTAAACTCCACAGGGTTAAAAAGGAAACAAGCTGGTGATTTATCACCTTTGCGTTCGGCGATCAGCTGATGCAGCTCCTCTGTTTTGCTGCATTGGGTGACATGATCAGCTTTATCCCAGCGGCGCAGCCGGTCAGCCAGAGCTGCGGTATAGAAACGGTCTGAGTCAGCGATAATCAGATCCATATGATGCAGGCAGGGCGGCTAATGATGCCAGGTCTGCAACCGTACCTGCCTTCCTCCTTTCGTTTTGCTGGCAGCAGCCTGGTTATCAGCCTAACAGGTCACAAACAACGTCAGGACACCTGTCAGCCGTCAAAACACAACAAGAAATAACAGCAGGTAAATTTTACCTGCTGTTAAGTACCCCGCGGGCAAAAGCACCTGATCAACCGGGTCAGCCTGCGGCCAGGGCGATCAGCGTATCTATGAACCGGTTTGTTTTTTCCTGATTGATCCAGTAGTGGGTGACCAGACGAAAAATGCCATCATCCGGTCCGTTGATGAGGATCTGCTTTTCTGCCAGACGGTCGGCCAGCTGTTCTGCGGGTACAGGGTAGCCGGTCAGGCGAAAAAAGACCATGTTGATCTGAGGTTCGCGGATCAGGCTGAACCACTGCGGGTAGGCCTTCAGCGCAGCAGCAAGCTGCAAGGCCAGTTGATGGTCGTTAACCAGCAGTTGGCGCTGCTCCTGTAAGGCGAGCAGGCCGGCTGCGGCCAGGATGCCGGCCTGACGCATGCCACCTCCCAGGATTTTGCGCTTGCGTCTGGCCAGACCGATAACCGGTGCAGGGCCAGCCAGCAGTGAACCTACTGGTGCGCAAAGGCCTTTGGAAAGGCAGATTTGCACCGTGTCAGCAAAGGATGCATAATCAGCCGCGCTATAAGGGCCTGCGGCCTCTGCGTTGAATAGGCGTGCCCCATCCATATGGATCGGCACCTGATAGCGCCTGGCGATGGCCTGGACCTCTTTCAGATAATCAAGCGTCAGCACGAGACCGTCAGAATCAGCATTTTCCAGGCAGATCAGGTCTGTGCGGGGGCTGTGAATGTCCTCAGGGTTTTTGCGGATGGTTGCTTCCAGATGCTGCAGATCCAATTGGCCGTCCACAACCGGCAGGCAGCGCAGCTGGGCGCCAGACAAGATCGCGGCAGCACCGGCTTCATGGACAACGATATGGGAACGCTCTGAAAGAATAATTTCATTGCCGCGCTCAACCTGAGCCATCAAAGCCAGCTGATTGCCCATGGTGCCACTGACCGTAAAAAGCGCGGCTTCCTTGCCCAGCATACGGGCGGCCAGTGCTTCCAGCTGGTTTACGGTAGGATCATCGCCATAGACATCGTCGCCGACTGGTGCTTGGGCCATCGCCTGGCGCATGGCTTCTGTCGGCCATGTTACGGTATCACTGCGCAGATCAATTTTACTGTTCATTTGATCTCCTTACCCAATATCGCTTACTGCCCCGATAGCGGGACGCAACCACCAATTTATCATAATGCCCTGCGACTGTCGAGCTTGCAACGACGACCAGCGTATCGCCGCATATGCTATAATGAAATCGATCTTGCCGTTTGACTGGAGTAGAAAAATGGATAACAGCCCATATGTGCGATCCGTTTTAAAAGCTTTGCACATCCTGGACATTTTTGGTTTTGACGATCCGCTGGGTGAGGGTTTCAGCCTCAGTGAATTGGCTCGTCGCACCGGTATCGCTCCCAACACACTTTGCAAACTGCTCAAAACACTGGTCAGGGCTGAGTATCTGACTCAGGACAGCCGGCACCGCTACCACAGCAGTCATAGAACCTGCATGATCCAGATGGTCACAGCAACCCATGCAGACCTGCCTGACCAGATCCAGCAGCTCATCCGTACGAAAAGCCGCCATCTGGCCGTTCCGATTTATTTCACCACGCTGTCTTTTGGGGAGCGGAAAATGGTTTTGCAGACCAGTGATGGCGCTCGCAAAGGGCAGGCTGCCCGTTTCAACGCCAAAAGCGATGATTTCATCTACACAAAACCAACCGGGCGCATTCTCGTCAGTTATGCCAATTCCAGTCAGCTCAACGATATTCTGGGGCGCTGGGGATTACCTGAGAATCGCTGGGACGGTATCCATGACCTGCCCGAACTGGTCCAGGCCCGGGAAAAGATCCGCCAGCAGGGCAGTTGCGTGATGCATGAGGCTAATTTTGTGCTGGCTGTGGCCGTTCCGGTCAAAGCCGAACGCTGTAATTTTCTGGGCGCGCTGGGTGCCGCTATGACGGAAGAGCCAGAACAGCGCCGGGATGCAGATGCACTGATCGTACATCTTAAAGACTGTGCTGCCCAGATTGCCCATGTCCTGTCGACCTGAGCAAGATTCGCCCATGGTGAATGACAAAGCGCCAGCACGCGCTTACACTGAAGAAAAACAGGAGGTAACCATATGCCCGTCTCATACGATCCTTCTTTGACACTTCAACTCAAAAAGAAAGCTTACGAACTAGGTGCTGACCTGGTTGGATTTGCCAACATCGAACGGTTTGAAAATGCACCGGTCATGATGAGTCCCCAGGGGATTCTACCGACAGCGCGGACTGTCATGGTTTGTGCCATCCACCATCCGGACGCCACCATCGAGCTGGACGGCGAAGAAAGTGCCCATATCAGTGACAGCTATGGTGTCCAGATCGCTATGAACGACAAGCTGGACCATATCTCCTTTACACTGGCCTGCCTGCTTGAAGATATGGGTTACCGTAGTGTGCCGATCGTATCCAGCAATATCTGGCGCTATAAGGCGTACAAAGATTTGAAAGCTGTCTTTGCGCCGGACATCTCCCATATTTATGCCGCCGTGACGGCCGGTTTGACTGAATTGGGTTGGAACGGCCTGTCTTTGTCACCGGAATACGGACCTCGCAACCGTTTTGTCAGCGTCATTACAGATGCCGAAATTGAGCCGACACCGCTTTACAAAGGCCAGGCCTTGTGCGATATGTGCGGAGCCTGTATCCGCCATTGTCCGGCACAGGCGTTCACCAAGGAAGTCGAAGGTGTGAAAAATGTCCGTGTCGAAGACAAGGACAACCGCTTTGCCAACAAAAACTTGTGGCGTTGTGCCTGGTCTGAACACTTTGCCCTTGATCTGGACAAAGGTGTCCCGGACGTTGTAACCGAAGCAGAGATCCTGGACGCTGTTGAAAAACAAGGGCGTCGCAGCGGAACGCTGGGAACCTGCCTGAAGGTTTGTGTCCCGCCTGATTTGCGCATAGAAAAGCCGGATTATACGTCTTTCACAACCCGTCAGAATCAGTTCAGGCCGACCGGCCTGCCCATGCCGCGCAAGATCATCGACCAGGCGATCTTAACGGCTACCAATTATGCAGCGGACCAGGTTGTTGTCCTGTCTGAGAAGGCAGCACGGGCCAAAGGGATTGAACTGGACAGTCTTCTGCCCGACGCCAAGAGCATCATGGCTGTGGGCATCAAGTGGCGTCTGGATGGCTATGCCGGCATTGACCCGCAAGACAAAACCCGGATCACCGATGCAATCCAGCAGGAAGCACAGCGAGCGATGCTGTTCGCGACGCTGGATATTGCCCGTATCTTTGACACACTGGGTGTTTCCGTTATTTCCCAGTCGCAGAAAGCGCAAAGCATCATCCGCGACCAGCAGCTGTTCGGAGAAATGCCGGAAGGCTATGGCTTGTGCTATTCTTCAGTCGTCCTCAACTGTGATTTGCCGGATATGAATCTGGCGCTGCGGGGCAACCCCGGCCGCAAACTGAGCGGATCCGGGGCTGTTAAGGAAATGGCCAGAACCTATGGTGCCAACCTTGCCGGCATTTCCGACGTCGCCCGTATCAACGGGGTTGTCGACCAGCTGCAAAATGACGCTTCCGGTCGGACCATTCTGGACGCTGTTGACATGAATGATTTGTTCATGCCGTATAAACCATCCGTTCAGGCCCGCCAGCTGCAGCTTTACCGCCC
>LSQX01216032.1_pt1 | contig 18711 bp, 16 predicted proteins | sample 654561 | NCBI WGS metagenome assembly LSQX01 (sample SAMN04489861, study PRJNA283612) | anaerobic digester metagenome | isolation source: 4 biogas reactors fed with cattle manure at either 37C or 55C with and... | place: Denmark: Kongens Lyngby | collected 2014
GCAGGAAGCTGTGGTGAATATTGATTACCCGACCGGCATATTCTTCACAGAGACTTGCGGGCAATATCTGCATATAGCGCGCCAGTACAATACAATCGGCCTGTTGTTCATTTACCAGTCGAGTAACTTCGTCGAAGGCCGGTGTCTTGTCCTTGGGATCAACTGGCACATGGTGGAAAGGAATACCGTGCCACTCCACCATACTGCGCAGATCATCATGATTGGAAATGACGCTGGTAATTTCACAGTCCAGCTCGCCGCTGTGGAAACGGTGCAGCAGATCAGCCAGGCAGTGGGACTCGCGACTGGCCATCAATACGACTTTCTTGCGTTCGGCTGAATCACTGACGCGCCACTGCATGCCGAACTCCCTGGCGATGGGCGCAAACACGGTGCGCAGCCCATCGGCATCAAACGGCAGGGAATCGGCCCGGATCTCATGGCGCATGAAGAACCAGCCGGAGAGGTTGTCCGAATGATGGCTGGCCTCGGTAATCCAGCCGTTATAGGTTGCCAGCAGGTTACTGACCTTGGCCACTATCCCCACACGGTCGGGGCAGGCAATTACCAGACGAAAGGTTCGCATCAGGTCTCACTCCAGAGTCCGGTTCTGCGCCGCTGCCCGGATCAGGGCGCGGCGGAACCGATGGCGGATCGAAAGCCGCGTATTCTACTCGCCCCCGAGGAAAATTTCAGCAACCGGCGGGCCCGTCCGGCGCCCACCAGACACAAATGGAATTGCAGTCCGCGAAGCCGTTTTCTTGTACAACTAACGGAATATAAACTAGTATTAGTCCACTATTTCATGCACCCCATTAATGAGGCTGTTTACCATGTCCATGCTGCAACAGTATCGTCAGATTGAAGATACCATTCGCGAGCTGAGCGAAAAGCTCAAGTCGCTGTCCAACGATGAGAAACTGAAGAAAGAAATCGAGTTTGAAAAGAAACTCGCCGCATTGATGGAGCAGTACGGAAAAAGCGTTAAAGATGTCATCGCCATCATTGATCCTGACAACAAGATCAGCGCACCGGTCCGCACCACCAGCGCCCCTGCCAAACGGGCACGCCGGGTAAAGCAGTACAAGAACCCGCACACCGGTGAAGTGATCAAAACCAAAGGCGGAAACCACAAGGAACTCAAGGCGTGGAAAGAGAAATACGGCGCCGATACAGTGGAAAGCTGGGCGACCATTCTCGACTGACCCATAGTTCCGCGTGAACATGAAAAAGCCCCGCAAGTTAGTTGACGGGGCTTTTTTCATGCTTCTTTCATGCTCTCTTCATGAGTTCGTCACCAGGCCGTCATCGGCCACCAGGCAGCTGCAGTCGCGTTGCCAGCTCACGGGCATAGTGCTCCCATTGTTCAAGCAGTTGCCGCTGCCCCTCCGAGGCTTCCGGTAACAACCGTCGAATTTCTCCCATGAAGGTGTCGAGGGTGATGCCGGCACCCGGCAACTCCCCACTCAGTTTGCGACGACAGAACGCCAGCCACTGATCGGTTTCCTCGGCATTCAGCGACTCGGGGAAGTTTCTGGCACGGTAGCGCGGCAGCATGTCGACCAGACGCTGATCCTCAAGCGGCCAGCGGGTTCGAGCCAGTCCGACTCCATCGGTTTCGCGGATGGCCTCCAGCAGGCGGCGGTCCCGATCCGACATGAAGCCGTCATACAGCAGGGTTTCCGCTTCCACTTCCGGCTCGGCCGGGCCGGGTTGCTCACTGTAGATGGTATCCAGCCGGCCCTTGAGCCCCTCGCGCCACTGCCCCAGCTGCTCGGCACGCGACAGCAGCAGCGGCATGTCCAGCTGCAGGCGCTCGATGTCCACCGGTCGCAGTACACGGGCCTCGGCCAACACCGGACACTTGTTGATATGCACCAGTTTGAGACCGGGACGCTGCTCACCCGGCGCCAGCTCCTCGGTGCGCGTGTACAGCCGCTGACGCAGCTGCTCCGGAGACAGTTCCTGGAGCATGTCCGGTGCGACAGCCAGATCCCAGACGATCAGCGCATTGCGATTGCGCGGGTGCCAGGCCAGGGGCAGGACCAGCGCCAGGCCGCTGCGCTCACGACCGAAGCGACCGGAAACATGGACCAGCGGGCGCACCTGCTGAAGATCCACCAGGGCCGATACCCGATGCTTGTCGCGCAGCTGATAGAGGTAATCGTAGAGCCGCGGCTGGGCCCGCCGGAGCAACCGTGCCATGGCGATGGTGGCCCGTACGTCGGCCAGCGCATCGTGGGCCTGACCGTGGTCTATGCCGTTGGCGGCTGTCAGCAGCTCCAGCCGGAAGCTGGTGAAGCCGTCCTGCTGGGGCCACTCGATGCCCTCCGGGCGCAGGGCATGGGCAGTACGCAGTGCATCGAGCAGATCCCAGCGGCTGTTGCCCCCCTGCCATTCACGGGCATAGGGATCGAAATAGTTGCGATAGAGCGAGAAGCGGGTCATCTCGTCGTCGTAGCGCAGGCTGTTGTACCCGGCGGTGCAGGTGCCGGGCCTGGCCATCTGTTCATGCAGCAGGTGCATGAACCGGGCTTCCGGCAAACCGCGCTGGACCCGCGCCGGATCAATGCCGGTCACCAGGCAGGCCATGGGATGGGGCAGAACATCTTCAGCAAGACGGCAATCGATACACAGCGGCTCGTCTATCTCTTCCAGCTGCTCGTTGGTTCGCACCCCTGCTACCTGCAGCGGTCGATCCCGGCGCGGATCGATGCCCGTTGCCTCGAAGTCATACCAGAAAATACTGTTACCCATGGTGTTTCCCCGTTCCGGTGGCAGAAGCGGGATTGCCGAGCTGCCCTGAAGCAAGGCAGGGTACCTCAGCGAAGCCGTTCAGGCATCCGGTTGGTGGGTAAATGTGAAATAGCGCTGCAGTGCAATGGACAGACCGGCGAACACCTGCGGGTCGCTGATCAGGGCGAACCCGGCATCATAATGCCCCGGCGTGAGATCCGGTCGGCACCAGCGGCTGTTGGCGCGAAACGGCAGCACGAACTCACCCTCGCCGCCCAGCGCCGGCAGATGCAGCTGCATGTCGTAGTCTTCGTCCAGCATCACCGGATAGGGGCTGATCAGCATGAACCCCTTGCAGGAGACGTTGGCCATGGTCCCCATGAAGTGACCGTCGAAACTGTTGAAGACGTTCAGATAGGCATGCAACTGATGCCGCGGTATACCGCGCTCCAGCCGCTTGACGGCGTCCTGCGCCGTTCCCTGGAAGGTCATCCCGGACATAGCCCTTGCTCCGCAGAATATGGACACACAGAATTGGCAGGGGCGCGGCGTCGGGCGTGACTGCATGCTGGCGGCTCGTTCCCTGAACATCTGCATCAGGATAGCCCACCGCCCGTGCCAGTCCAATAAACGGTGGTCGAAAGATGGACGGCAGCTTGCCGGTTATTGATCTGGGTCAGCGCCGGTACCGAGGCAATTGACCTAGGCTGTCCTAATATCACTAGTGGGCCAACAAGGGGCAGCGGGCATGAACATCCAGCACATCATGGTGGTTATCGATCCAACCAGTGAAAACGAGCAACCCTGCATGCGTCGGGCCGAGCAGCTGGCCGGCCACTATCCGCAGGCACGCTTCACCTTGTTTGTCTGCGACTATATTCCAGAACTCGAGGGAGGGCTGCTGTTCAGCAATGACCTGCTGGCCGAGGCGCGCAACAAGCTGCTCGGACACCGGGAGGAATATCTGGACCGGCTCGCCGCCCCCCTGCGCGCCCGCGGCCATATCGTCAATACCACCGCGGTGTGGGGCAAGCGCTTCGAACGGCATATCCTGCGCGCCGTGCATGAACAGCAACCGGATGCGGTGCTCAAGACCGGACAGCGTCACAGTCTGCTCAAGCGTCTGGTTCTGAGCAACAGCGACTGGTTCCTGATCCGCTATTGCCCTGTCCCCCTTTGGCTGGTCAAGCAGCCCGATGCACCGCTGCAGCACATCTGCGCCAGTGTCGACCCCCTGCATGAGTCGGACAAGCCGGCGGCGCTGGATCACAAGATTCTCGACACCGCCCGCAAGCTCGCCGCTGAAGTCGCTGCCCGGCTGAGCGCAGTGCACTGCTACAACCCGCTGCCGCACACCCTGGCCTTCGATACCGGTCTGGTCGCCGACTACGACGGTTATGCTGCCGATGTGCGCCGCCAGCATGCCGACGCCTTCAGCGCCTTCGCCGCCGCCAGCGCCCTGTCCGAGGAGCAACAGCACCTGCTGACAGGCTACCCGGAGCAGGCGATTCCGCAATTTGCCGCCGATAAGGGAGTGAACCTGCTTGTCATGGGCGCCATATCCCGCTCACGTATCGAAAGTGCGCTGATCGGACACACCGCCGAGCGTCTGCTGGAGGACGTGCCCTGCGACATGCTGATCATCAAGCCGGACGGCTTCGAGGATCCCTCACGCCCGGCCTGAGGCCGGGATCACCTGCGCCGGGGAACCTGCCGACACAGTCGGGTGATGGCCTGCCAGTCACCAGACTCGATCAGGTCCCGGGGCGCCATCCAGCTGCCACCGACGGCAACCACATTGTCCAGGGCCAGATAGTCCGGCAGGCGCTCCGGGCCTATGCCGCCGGTGGGACAGAAGCGAACATCATGGAAGGGGCCGGCCAGGGCCTTCAGCAGTTTTACGCCGCCACAGATCTCCGCCGGGAACAGCTTGAAGCAGCGATAGCCCAGACGGTAACCGCGCATGATCTCCGAAGCGGTGGCGACCCCCGGCAACAGCGGTACCGGACTGTCCAGCCCCAGCGCCAGCAGCTCATCCGTGGTCCCGGGGGTGACGATGAACCTCGCCCCGGCATCCAGCACCGACTGGAACTGCCTGGCATCCAGTACGGTGCCGGCCCCCACGCACAGCTGAGGGCGTTCGCTGGCCAGCAGACGAATGGCGCCCAGCCCGAGGGGGGTACGCAGGGTGACCTCCAGATTGGTGATGCCAGCGGCGGCCAGGGCGTCGGCCATGGGCAGGATGTCGCTTTCCCTGGTAATGCTCAGCACCGGCAGTATCGGCTGGCCGGCAAGGATGTCGTCCAGGACCCTGCTGTTTTCCAACAGTCTCATCAGTTTTCCAGAGCCCCGTCGGGGCTGTAGTAGATATCCATGGGCGGTTTGAGAAAGGCCTTGATCGGCATCCGCAGGGGGTCCTGCTCCTGCCAGGCGCTGACCAGGGTCCGCCGCTTTTCCTCTCCGGCGAGCACCAGCAACCGGGTTCCGGCGCTGTCGATGGCCCGTGCGGTCATGCTCAGCCGCGGCAGACGCCCACCCTCCGGCGGCACCGCCACACAGAGACGTTCCTCCGCCGGGTCAAGATACCCTGCCAGCTCGGGCAGGAAGGGGAACAGCGACGCGGTATGGCCGTCCTTGCCCATACCCAGCACCAGTACATCCAGCGGCAGCAGCGCGCGCAACATGCGGTCCATGGTGTCGGCATCCGCCTGCAGGCCTTCACCACGGTACATGGGGATCCAGCGAGCCTGCTGCAGGGCTCCCGGCATGCAGCGCAGCAACAGGCCGGCGTTGCTCTGTTCATCCTCGGCCGGTACCCAGCGTTCATCCACCAGCATGATGGTTACCTTCGACCAGTCCAGACCCGACTGTTCCAGCTGGCGCAGAAACAACTCGGGGCCCCGGCCGCCGGATAATGCCAGACTGGCCTCGCCCCGCTCCTCGATGGCCTGCTGCAACTCCCCGGCGATGCGCTCGGCCACCATCACTGCCTGAGTCCGCGCGCTATCCGCCTGGTACCAACCCAGCCCATGGTTCTGCAACAGCTGTTCGATCACAGCTCACCTCCGTCAGCCAGAATCAGACTGTCAGTAAAGCAGCTCGCCCCCTGCTCTGCCGGGCTGACCTGGCGCCTGGCGAAGCCGAACAGCTCGCGCCCCCAGCCGCGACGCACGCCATCCCCCACCGGGACCGGCGAGCGGGCATCCCACTCGGCGCTGTCCATCTGCACATCCAGCACGCCGGCACCGGCATCCAGCGCCAGTACGTCGCCGTCGCGCAACCGCGCCAGGGGGCCGCCGGCTTCGGCTTCCGGCGTCAGGTGGATGACCGCCGGCACCTTGCCCGAAGCCCCGGACATGCGCCCGTCGGTAACCAGCGCCACCCGCAATCCGCGATCCTGCAGCACACCGAGATAGGGCGTCAGCTTGTGCAGCTCAGGCATGCCATTGGCCGCCGGTCCCTGAAAACGCACCACGGCGATCATATCCTGGCGGAACTCGTTGTTCTCGAAGGCGGCAACAAAGGCCTGCTGGCTGTCGAAGATCCGGCACGGCGCCGTCACCTGCCAGTGTTCCGGCTGCACCGCCGAGAGCTTGATCACCCCACGCCCCAGGTTGCCCCGGATCACCCGCAGCCCGCCATCGGCCCGGAACGGATCGCGCCAGCCGCGCAGCACAGTCCGGTCCAGACTCGCCGCCGGGCCATCGCGCCAGTGCAGCTGCCCCTGCTGCAACGCGGGTTCTCGTGCATAGCGCTCCAGTCCCGGACCGGCTACGGTCTCGACCTCGCTGTGCAGCAGACCGGCCTCCAGCAGCTGGGCGAACAGCCAGGCGCTGCCGCCGGCGGCCTGAAAATGATTCACGTCCGCCTGGCCATTGGGATAGATACGCGCCAGGGTAGGCACCACTTCCGACAGCAGGCCCATGTCATCCCAGTTCAGCTGCAGACCGGCACATTGCCCGATGGCGATCAGATGCAGGGTCAGGTTGGTGGAGCCCCCGGTGGCCAGCAGCATGACCAGCGCATTGACCAGCGCACGCTCATCGACGATACGGGCCAGGCTGCCCTGCCCGGTGCGCGCCAGCCGCGCAGCCTGTTCGGTTACCGCCACCGTCAGCGCCTCGCGCAGGGGAGTGCCGGGATTGACGAAGGAAGCCCCCGGCAACTGCAGCCCCATGGCCTCCAGCAGCAGCTGGTTGGTGTTGGCAGTGCCGTAGAAGGTACAGGTGCCCGGCGCGTGGTAGGCCTGGCTTTCGGCCTCCAGCAGCTCTTCCCGGCTGGCCAGTCCCTCGGCATAACGCTGGCGGACCTGCGCCTTGCGGTCATTGGGCAACCCGGAGGGCATGGGGCCGGCGGGGACAAACAGCACCGGCAGATGGCCGAAGCGCAGCGCGCCCATCAGCAGCCCCGGCACAATCTTGTCGCAGATCCCCAGGCACAGCGCAGCGTCATACATGTTGTGCGACAGGGCCACGGCGGTGGCCATCGCGATGACATCCCGACTGACCAGCGACAGCTCCATCCCCGGCTCGCCCTGGGTGATCCCGTCGCACATCGCCGGCACCCCGCCGGCCACCTGGCCGGTCGCCCCCATACGTCGCAATATGCCGCGGATCTGCTCGGGGTAGCTTTCATAGGGCTGATGGGCCGAGAGCATGTCGTTATAGGCAGTGACGATGCCGATGTTGACCTCATCCGGCAGGCGCAGGCGCTGCTTGTCCTCCGCCGGACAGGCGGCCATGCCGTGGGCGAAATTGCTGCAGGACAGCGCCCGGCGCCCCCGCGGCAGCGCGGCAGCCTCGTCCATCTGCTGCAGATAGGCCGCACGGGACCTGCTGCTGCGCTGGCGCAGCCGCTCGGTTACCTCTATCACCCGGGGGTGCATAAGCCTCCTCCTGAAAACCAGATACTGACCCGGCGGTCTCCCGCCTGTCATCAACAACGGATATCATCTATTGTAAGCCATTGATATATCACTGAAGGGAAAACCAAGATGACCCTGCGTCGTACCAAGATCGTCGCCACCCTCGGCCCCGCCAGCAGCTCAGCGGAACGCATCGAGGCCCTGATCCGGGCAGGCATGAACGTAGCCCGGCTCAATTTCTCCCACGGCACCCATGACGAGCATCGGGAGCGAGCGCGCCTGGTAAGGGAGATTGCCGCCAATCTGGGCGTGCACGTGGCACTGCTGGGCGACCTGCAGGGACCCAAGATCCGCATCGCCCGCTTCAAGGAAGGCAAGATCCATCTCGAGGTCGGCGACCGCTTCCGCCTCTCCACCACCCACCCGCTGGATGAAGGCACCCAGGAAGTGGTCGGCATCGACTACCCTGCCCTGGTGACCGACTGCCGCCCGGGGGACGAGCTGCTGCTCGATGACGGCCGCATCGTGCTGGTGATCGACGCCATCGCCCGGGGCGAGGCCATCTGCACCGTCACCGCCGGCGGCTACCTGTCCAACCACAAGGGCATCAACCGCCGTGGCGGAGGCCTCTCCGCCTCAGCGCTGACCGACAAGGATCGTGCCGACATAGTGCTGGCCGCCGAGCTGGAGATGGAATACGTGGCGGTGTCCTTCCCCCGGGATGCCCGGGATATGGACCTGGCGCGCAAGCTGCTGCGCGACGCCGAGTCCCAGGCCTGGCTGGTGGCCAAGATCGAACGCGCCGAGGCCGTGGCCGATGAAGCGGCTCTCGATGGCCTGATCGATGCCAGCGATGCCGTCATGGTCGCCCGCGGCGATCTGGGTGTGGAGATTGGTGATGCGGAGCTGGTCGGCATCCAGAAAACCATCATTGCCCACGCCCGGCGCAAGAACAAGACGGTGATCACCGCCACCCAGATGATGGAGTCGATGATCAACAGTCCGCTGCCGACCCGTGCCGAGGTCTCCGACGTCGCCAACGCGGCGCTGGATAATACCGACGCAGTGATGCTGTCCGGTGAAACGGCCGCCGGGGACTTCCCGGTGGAAGCGGTGGCCGCCATGCACCGGGTATGTCTGGGCGCGGAAAAGCACCCGACCAGCCAGCGCTCCGGTCACCGTCTGCACATGTCCTTCGAGCGCTGCGACGAGACCATAGCGCTGTCGGCGATGTACGCGGCGAACCACTTCCCCGGGGTAACGGCGGTGATCTCCCTGACCGAAAGCGGTTACACCCCGCTGATCATGTCGCGCATCCGCTCGCACCTGCCGATCTTCGCCCTGTCGCCCAACCGGCAGACACTCGGCCGGGTATCACTGATGCGCGGCGTGCACAGCATAGAGTTCAACCCCGCCCACCTGCCCTCGAGCGACGTCAACCAGCGTGCCATAGAAGCTCTTCTGCAGCGGGGCCACGTCAAGCCGGGAGACTGGGTGATCATCACCAAGGGCGACGTGTACAACTCCCGTGGGGGCACCAACTCGATGAAGCTGCTGCAGGTGAGTGAACAGATAGTCTGATAACTCGAGATTGCTGGATGCGTGCTTGCGTGTTATGTGCACTCACATACCGAATTGCAGCAACAAAAAACCCGGCACAAGGCCGGGTTTTCTGTTGCTGGCTGCAGCGGTTTACTGCACTTCCACCGCCAGACTTTCGGCAATCTTCTTCTGCCAGATCTGCGGACCGGTGATGTGTACCGACTCACCACTGCTGTCCACCGCAACGGTGACCGGCATGTCCTGAACCTCGAACTCGTAGATCGCTTCCATACCCAGATCCGCAAAGGCAACCACCTCGGCCTTCTTCACCGCCTGGGCGACGAGGTAGGCAGCGCCGCCCACGGCCATCAGGTAGACCGCCTTGTGATCACGGATGGCATCGATGGCAATCGGGCCACGCTCGGACTTGCCGATCATGCCCAGCAGACCGGTCTGCTCCAGGATCTGGCGGGTGAACTTGTCCATGCGGGTCGCGGTGGTCGGACCAGCCGGACCTACCGCCTCGTCACGCACCGGATCAACCGGGCCCACGTAGTAGATGACCCGGCCCTTCAGATCCACCGGCAGCTGCTCGCCCTTGTTCAGCATGTCGACCATGCGCTTGTGCGCCGCGTCACGGCCGGTCAGCATCTTGCCCGACAGCAGCACGGTCTCGCCGGTCTTCCAGGTCTGCACTTCCTCGGGGGTCAGGGTGTCCAGGTTGACACGGCGAACGCCACTGCCCACTTCCCAGGTGATATCCGGGTAGGCATCCATGGGCGGCGGAGTCAGCGCGGCCGGGCCACTGCCATCCAGCACGAAGTGGGCGTGACGGGTAGCGGCGCAGTTGGGGATCATGCACACCGGCAGACTGGCAGCGTGGGTCGGGTAATCCTTGATCTTGATGTCCAGCACCGTGGTCAGACCACCCAGGCCCTGGGCGCCGATACCCAGTGCGTTGACCTTGTCCATGATCTCCAGACGCAGTTCCTCGACCCGATTCTGCGGGCCGCGCTGGCGCAGCTCGTGGATATCGATCGGATCCATCAGGGATTCCTTGGCCAGCACAGCCGCCTTCTCGGCGGTACCGCCGATACCTATCCCCAGCATGCCCGGCGGACACCAGCCGGCACCCATGGTCGGAACGGTCTGTACCACCCAGTCGACGATGGAGTCGGAGGGGTTGAGCATGACCATCTTCGACTTGTTCTCCGAACCGCCGCCCTTGGCCGCAACGTGGAACTCGATGGTGTTGCCCGGTACCACCTGGTAGTGGATCACCGCCGGGGTATTGTCCTTGGTGTTGGTCCGCTTGCCCGCCGGATCGGCCAGGATGGAGGCACGCAGCACGTTTTCCGGAAGCTGGTAGGCACGGCGCACGCCTTCGTTGATCATGTCGTCCAGGCTCATGGTGGCGCCATCCCAGCGCACATCCATACCCACCTTGGCGAAGACGGTGACGATACCGGTGTCCTGACAGATGGGGCGGTGGCCGGTGGCGCACATGCGCGAGTTGATCAGAATCTGGGCCATGGCATCCCGTGCCGCCGGGGACTCTTCCCGCAAATAGGCCTGGTGCACCGCCTGAATGAAATCAACCGGATGGTAGTAGGAGATATATTGCAGCGCATCGGCGACGCTCTGGATCACATCATCTTGCTTGATAACCGCCATTCTCGGACAGGCTCCTCTATAGACTGACTGACCGCAGGACTACCGGTACCACAGGCGGGGGCGGCCAGATTCACGGAATGCTCGGGTCGAGGCACGGGTGCCGACCCATGAAAGCAGGCGACAGAGTATACCTGAGCGGACGGGCCAGCGAGAGCAATACGACCAATTGAGTGGCACTATCGTGCTATAAGGGACTGGGCAAGCGGCAACATAAAGATTAGAGTGATATCAACGAGCCATCATACAAGGACAACAAGGTGAATGATTCGGAGCGCAAACAGCAGGACCGCTTCCAGGCCCTTCGCCTGCAACGCTTCTATCTAGCCCAATCGACCTACATGATCGCCTACGTGGTGATCGCCGTGACCTGGGCCACCGGGCATTACCTGGGCAGCAATGCCATGGCGCTGAGTCACTATGCGCTGGGCTTCATCACCCAGTTCACCTTCTTCCTGATATTCAAGACCGGCCTCAACCTGCGCTTTCGCGACCCCAGCCTGACCAGCCCGCAGATCATAGTGGCACTGCTGCTGCAGACCTATCTGCTGGCCCTGGTCGGCGAGATCCGCGGCACCATCATGGTCGCCTACTGCCTGATCCTGCTGTTCGGCGTGTTCCAGATGAGCCGCACCGCCTACCTGATCCACGCTGCGCTGGCGCTGGTCTGCTATGCCAGCCTGATCGTCATCAACCAGTATCTGGGCATCTACCCCCAGAGCCTTACCGTGGCCCTGCTGGAATGGTTCATCCTGGCCTGCTTCCTGCTCTGGCTGATCATCCTCGGCAGCTATATCCGCGCCCTGCGCGAGCGGCTGCAGCAGCGCCACAGCACGCTCCAGCAGCACCAGCAGACGCTGCGCAGCATGATGGATCAGCTGCAGAACCTGGCCACCACCGATGCCCTCACCGACCTGCCCAACCGCCGTTACTTCATCGAGGAAGCCCAGCGGCGCAACACCCTGCTCAGCCGCGGCCAGACCCTGGGGCTGGCTCTGATCGACCTGGATCACTTCAAGCGCATCAACGATCTCTACGGCCATGCCGCCGGAGATCAGGTGCTGCAGGAGTTCGCCCGCATAGCCCGCTCCAATCTGCGGGGCAACGACATAGTCGCCCGCTTCGGTGGGGAGGAATTCGTGCTGTTGCTGGACAATTGCGACCTGGCGACCCTGCATCACTGCGTCGAGCGCATACGCCAGGGGCTGGCTACCCATCCCTTCAGCGCCCTGCCCGAGGGCGTGCGCTGCACCATGTCCGCCGGGATCTGCCTGATCCATCCCGAGGACGATCTGGAGTGGCGCATCAGCCAGGCGGACGAGGCGCTTTATCAGGCCAAGGCCGAAGGACGCAACCGTACCTGCGCCCATGAGCAAGCCTACGCCTGAGGATCAGCGTATCCCCAGCCAGACCATGGCGCTGCGGCTGATGCCGCCCCACAGGCGGATCTTGAGCCTGTGGGCCCAGCTCAGCTCTCGCCAGTCCTGCAGCGTCCATTCCCGGGACTCGGCGAAATCGGTTGCAAAGCTCTCCTCGACGGTGCGGGTCATGCCACTGTCGATGATGTTCTGATTGGCTTCCAGGTTCCAGTGCAGGGTCCAGCGGTCGAAGTTGGCAGAGCCCAGACTGACCCAGTCATCCACCAGCACCGTCTTGAGATGCAGAAAGCGCGGCTGATACTCGAAGATTCGCACGCCCGCCATCAGCAGTCGTCGATAATAGCGTTGGCCGGCATAGCGTACCGGGGGATGGTCGGTGATCTCCCCGCACAGCAGCAGCCGGACATCCACCCCACGCCGGGCGGCCCGCATCAGTGATCGGCGTATGCGCCAGCCGGGCACGAAATAGGGTGTGGCCAGCCAGACCTTGTGCTCGGCCCGGGCGATGCTGCTCAGCAGTGCCTGCACCAGTTCCCGGTGGGTGCGGCCATCGGTCAGGGAGACCCGCGCGAGCCCCTCGGAGCCTTCGGGACGGGGCGGTATGCGCACCCTGTGCAGCTGCGCCGGAGGTCGTCCCCGTCGCCGGTGGGTGGCATCCCACTGGTGCTGGAACACCGTAACCCAGTCAGCCACCACAGGCCCCTCCACGCGGAGCATCTGCTCATGCCAGAGACAGTGGCCGGCCTCATCCGGAATGCAGAAATCATCGGTGAAGCCGGTACCACCGATGAACGCCACCTGATCGTCAACGAGGATGAGCTTGCGGTGATCGCGGTGCAGATTGGCCCGCCCGCCCCAGATGTTGAGCGGGTTGTAGAAACGCAGCTCGACCCCGCTCTCGCGCAAGCGCTGGCGGTCCTCCTCACCCAGGTCCCGGCTGCCCGCCCCATCGAACAGACAGCGTACCCGCACGCCCCTGGCCGCCGCTGCGGCGAGGATCGCGAAGACCCGGTTGAAACTCTGCCCCGACTCCACCAGATAGAGTTCGATATCGATGGTCTGCTGCGCCTGCTCCATGGCCTGGATCAACTGCGGAAAGAAACAGTGGCCATCCACCATGAGTTCGAAGCGGTTGTTTTCCCGCCAGGGGTAATAGGGGGCTGCCGCCATGCATACCTCGGGAAGCCGGTCATCATCTTGGGTGTACAGCGGACCGGTCGCCGAACGGTTCACTGCGTCTTGAGCATAGCAGGCGCTGCGCCGGGCCTTCGGGGCCGGTGCCCGCCTGCGGGCGACAAGCGCCGCTCTTCAGAAGACCGGCCCCGGGGGTCTCGGTTCCTTCTACGCAGGCGTTATCAGGCCGCGAGACTCGGCCGTGGCGAAGGTGATCACCTCCGGCATGAACTGCAGGAAGTCCTGCTCAAAGCTCCGGTAATCGCCCTCAAGCTCCTCCACCGCCCCCACCAGCGGGTTGCCGGGACGCAGACGCCGGGCCATATTGTTCAGCGCCAGGTGCAGGTTATCCAGCCGGGCATAGCTGCCCAGCCAGTCCTCTGTCGCCATGCGCACCAGGACCTGCCGGGCCCGATCGGGCATCAAAGCCTGCTGGTCCAGCACCGCCTGATACATCCGTGCGGTGAAACTGGCCAGGGACTGATCGGAGAAGCGCTCCCAGTGCAGCACCAGCAGGTGGTCGTAGAACATGTCAACCATGATGCCGGCGTAGCGCCGGCGCTGGTCGCTGACCCGGGCCTTGCTGCGCAGCACCAACGGATGGCGATCGGTAAAGGCGTCGATGCGACGGTGCAGCCAGATGCCCTGACGCACCGGCTCGGGCAGGGTCATGGACGCCACCGGCCCCTTGACGAAATCACCGAGCAGCCCGCCCAGCGCCAGCTGGGGATGATCCGGCCCCAGCCGCAGGTGCGCGAGATAGTTCATCAGCGCTGGTTGATCTGCTGCTGCAGACCGGCAAGCTGGTCACGCACCGTGGAAATGGTGCGATTGGTCTGCAGGCGGAAACTGTCGATGGACTGCAGCGCCTCCTCCATGGCCATCAGCCGGTTATCCAGCTCGCTGCGCAGCACCAGCAGCTCCTGCTCCATGCCCGGAGCGGACGCGGCCTGGCGCAACGCCTGCAGCTCCCCCTGCTGGCGGGCAAGCTGGGTTTGAGCTTCAGCCAGCTGCTGCTCGAGGCGGGCCAAACCCTGGACCGGCTCGCTGAGCGCAGTCAACTCGGCGCGCAGCTTCTGTTGATCCCGGGCGGCGCTCTCGAGCTGGCCGGAGGCGTCGTTCAGCGCCTGTTGCTGCTGGGCAAGCTGCTGCTCCAGCTGCCCCAGCTGCTCGGCAAGGTCGGCAAGCTGACGTGCCTGGCTTTCACCGGACTGCTGCAGGGGCGCCAGCCGGCTGCGCAGCCCCTCGAGTCCCTGCCCATGCTGCTGAAGGGTCTGCTGCTGCTCCTGCTGGCGGGTGGCCAGCTGCTCCATCCGCTGCTCCAGCTGGTTGATCTGCCGCAGACGCTCCTGCTCGGTCTGACTCAGGGTGGATTCGGTGGCGATGACCTTGCCGCTGATATCCTGCAGCCGGCCTGCCGCGTCCTCGCTGATCCGGGCAAAACTTTCCTGGGTGGCTACCAGCTGTCGCTGCAGCCGGCTCTGCTGCTCATGGCTCCAGTAGCCAAGTCCGACAAAGGCCAGCAGCAGACTGATGCACACCGCCCACAGCAGCCCGTTACCGGAGCGCCGCGGCGCCGGCTCCCGCACAGCCCTGACCAGTGGCGGCTCAACCGCCTCGGTCGGACGCCCCGTACCCGGAGCAGCTACCCGGTCGTCATCCGTGGCACGGATGTCCGGCAGCTTGCCATCGAAATCATCACGCATGAGTACCATCTACCTCCGTTTCCGCAGCCCGTATTCTGCGCGCTGAACCTGACCCTGGCCAGTCCCGGCCTCAACCGTCAATCGGGCCCAGCCAGCGCGGCGCCTGTTCAAGCAGTTGCCGGGTCAGCAGCTCCAGCAGCTGCCCGCCGTTGCGCCAGTAGTGCCAATGCAGGGGCACATCTACATGACAACCGGGGATCAGTTCGCGCAACTGCCCCGCCGCCAGGGCCTCCCGCGCCTGCAATGCCGGCACCATGCCCCAGCCCAGACCCGCGCCTATCATTCTCACGAAACCCTCGGACGAGGGGCACAGGTGGTGGGGAAAATCGACCGCGAACCCGGCAAGGGCCAGGAAGCGATGCTGCAGCTGATCATCGGGTCCGAATACTATCGCCGGGGCCTTCGCCAATGTCCGGGCGGACACGCCCTCGGCAAAGTGCCGACGAATGAAACCATCACTGGCGACCGCCAGGTAGCGCATGGCCCCGAGTGGCACCGAGCGGGCACCGGCCACCGGACGCTCGGCGGCGCAGACACAACCGATCACCTCCCCGGCGCGCATGCGGCGCAGCCCCACATCCTGATCCTCCACCAGAAGCTCCAGCAGCAGTGCCTGCTGGCGGCACAGATCGGCCACCGCCGGCGCCCACCAGGTGGCCAGACTGTCAGCATTGAGCGCAAGGCGCAGTCGGGGCAGCTGGGCCTCCCCTTCCTGCATGGGCACCTCGCGCTGCAGGTCACGCTCGAGCATCCTGACCTGCTGCACATGGTTGAGCAACCGCTGCCCGGTATCGGTCGGCGTGGGCGGGGTCGCGCGCAGCAGTACCGGAGCGCCGACCCGCGCCTCGAGCAATTTGACACGCTGGGATACCGCCGATTGGGACAGGCCAAGCGCTCGGGCCGCTCGCTCGAATCCGCCCTGCTCCACCACGGCCGCCAGGGCCTGCAGCAATTTGTAGTCCAGCATCAGATTACCTTATACCCCATTAGCAATATCGACTTTCCTTATACCGGTGCCAGGGCCAGACTACCAGCCCACCCCTTCGGAGTTCTCGCCTTGTCGTACTACACCAGTTTTTTCAATGGACTGCTGGTCGCTGCCGGATTGATCATGGCCATAGGCGCGCAAAACGCCTTCGTGCTGGGCCAGAGTCTGAAACGCGAACACCATCTGAGCGTGGCCCTGATCTGCATGCTGTGTGATGCCATTCTGATCACCGCCGGGGTCTTCGGGCTGGCCACGCTGATCGAGCAGCATCCGCTGGTCATGGAAATTACCCGCTGGGGTGGCATCCTGTTTCTGCTCGGCTACGCCCTGCTGGCGATCCGCCGGGCCCTCGGCGAGCAGACGCTCGAGAGCGAGGCCGCGGTTCAGCCCCGGCGCACCCGGCAAGCCGTCATTCTGGCGACCCTTGCCATCACCCTGCTCAATCCCCATGTCTATCTGGATACCGTGATACTGATCGGCTCGGTGGGCGCCCAGCAGTCCTGGCCGATCTGGTTCGCCGCCGGCGCCGCCAGTGCCTCGATGCTGTGGTTCTTCAGTCTGGCGATCGGCGGCGCCCGGCTCGCACCACTGCTGAGCCGACCTGTCACCTGGCGGGTAATAGATCTGCTGGTCGCCGCCATGATGCTGAGAGTGGCCTGGACGCTGGCCGCCCCTGTCTGGAGCTGATGCGCACTCGCCAGAATAGAGCGCCCGGCTTGGTCAGTTGCGGTACGGAATGCTATGATCTTCCAGCTAATAAACAGGGGCTGGCCAGCACCACGGCCGCACCAGCAGGCGCACGATCCGGCCTGTCTCGATCGCCCCATAACCCTGAAATGGAGAGAGACCATGCCTTTCGAACTTCCCCCGCTTCCCTACGCTCAGGACGCCCTGCAGCCGCACATCTCCGCTGAGACCCTGGAGTACCACTACGGCAAGCACCACAACACCTACGTGGTCAACCTGAACAACCTGATCGCAGGCACCGAGTACGAAGGCAAGAGCCTGGAAGAGATCATCAAGACCTCCAGCGGCGGCCTGTTCAACAACGCTGCCCAGGTGTGGAACCACACCTTCTACTGGAACTGCCTGAGCCCCAACGGCGGCGGTGAGCCCACCGGCGAGCTGGCCGAAGCCATCAACAAGGCCTTCGGTTCCTTCGAAGCCTTCAAGGAAGAGTTCAGCAAGGTTTCCATCGGCACCTTCGGTTCCGGCTGGGGCTGGCTGGTGAAAAAGGCTGACGGCTCCCTGGCCTTGGCCAGCACCATCGGTGCCGGCAACCCGATCACCTCCGGTGACACCCCGCTGCTGACCTGCGACGTCTGGGAACACGCCTACTACATCGACTACCGCAACGCCCGTCCGAAGTACGTCGAGGCGTTCTGGAATCTGGTCAACTGGGACTTCGTGGCGAAGAACTTCGCCGCCTGATCCCCGCGTCGCAAGACAGACACCCCGCCTCGGCGGGGTGTCTTCATATTGGGGTAGAACTTTTCACCGGCAGGCAGTTGCGCACGATCCGACGCGAATGCATGATGGCAAGAAAAAGAGCAAAGGACAGCCTTCATTGAAAGTCGAGACGCGGCATAGTCTTTCAGTCAAACTGCTCCGACTGGTGCTGTTGTGGGCACTGTTGGCGGGAATGCTGTTGAGCCTGGCGCAGATCTTCGTCGACCTGCGGGCAGTCCGCGCCAATCTGGTGCGGGACGCCAACCAGATTCTTGCCATGTTCCACGATCCGGCCAGCCAGGCCATATTCAGTCTCGACCGCGAAACCGCCAGCCAGGTCATCGAGGGTCTCTTCGCCCATCCAGCGGTTCAGCAGGCCACCATCGGCCATCCCGACGAAGCACCACTGGCCAGCCGCACCCGTCCGCGTCAACCCGTTTTCTACCAGTATCTGACCGACCCGCTGTTCGGTGTGCAGCAGAGTTTCAGCATCCCGCTCCATGGCCGTGCGCCCTATGACAATTACTACGGCGAGCTGCAGCTCTCCCTGGACACCACCCATTACGGCGAACGCTTCCTGCGCAACGCCCTGATCATTCTGGTTACCGGTCTGCTGCGGGCACTGGTCATGGCCGCGGTGGTCTATCTGCTGTACCACATACTGCTGACCCGCCCGCTGGGGCGGATCATCGAACACATCGGCTTCATCAACCCGGACCAGCCTGGCAAGATGATAGTGCCCATGCTCCCCGGTCAGGAGAAGAACGAGCTGGGACTGCTGACCCGCAAGATCAACCAGCTGCTGGACTCCATCGAGCGCAACCGCAGCGGCCGGCGGGAAGCCGAGGCCAGCCTGCTGCATCTGTCACGTCACGATCAGCTGACCGGCCTGCCGAACCGCAGCCTGATGCTCGAACAGCTGTCCCGGGTGCTCAGCGACGCCCACCGGCGCCAGCGCAATGCCGCCGTGCTGTGCTGCGGCCTGGATGACTTCAAGACCATCAACGAGAAATTCAGCTATCAGGCGGGCGACCAGCTGCTGATTGCGGTCGCCGAGCGTCTCCAGGCACACAGCGGTCGGCTGTCCAGCGTGGCGCGCCTGGGCGGCGACCAGTTTGCCCTGATCGTGGCCGATGTCGAACCCTGGGAAGTTGCCGAGCTGGCCCAGCAGATTCTCAACGAGCTGAGCCTGCCGCTGATGCT
>LSQX01146709.1_pt2 | contig 18704 bp, 11 predicted proteins | sample 654561 | NCBI WGS metagenome assembly LSQX01 (sample SAMN04489861, study PRJNA283612) | anaerobic digester metagenome | isolation source: 4 biogas reactors fed with cattle manure at either 37C or 55C with and... | place: Denmark: Kongens Lyngby | collected 2014
AGATGAAAGCTTTCTGGCCAAACTCAAAAAGCAGTCTATTCGTCTGACCTCAGCCAATTCCATTAATATCGGACGTCTGATACCACAAATGGTTTACTATATCTACGCCTATCTGCAGAGTGTCGGCGAATACGGTGAACCTTTATCAGTTGTCGTTCCCAGTGGTAACGTGGGCAACATCCTCGCCGCCCGTTATTGTAAGGAAATGGGACTGCCTTTGGATAGAATTCACTTGGCGGCAAACAGCAATAAAGTTCTGCACGATTTTCTGTCCACCGGCATTTACGATGCTGACAGAGAGCTGCTGAAGACGACGTCTCCCTCTATGGATATTCTCATCGCCAGCAATATGGAACGCTATCTGCACTTACTGACCGATGATTGTGCCTATATTGATAATTTGATGAAGGCGCTCAAGACTGAAGGCCGCTTCTATTTTGATTCATCACTCCTGGACCTCGACTCTTCCTGGGCGGACGAGAGTCAAGTCTTCTCTGCGATAAGAAGAGTATATGTTGAATACGGATATTTGCTCGATCCTCATTCCGCAGTGGCCGCTTTTGCGATATTAAACAATGACGTGCCGGCACGACGTCTTATCGTCAGTACAGCAAGCCCATATAAGTTTGCCGATACTGTGTTGAGCGCTCTAAGACAGGACTTTCCGCCCGATGATAAAGGTCAGATTCTTCAGCTTCAAATGCTGCTTGGCACCCCTTTGCCGCCGACAATAGAGGAATTATGGTCACTAGAACCTCAAGACAAATATTCTCTTTTACCTGAGAAGATAGAATCTGCCATAGGAGAATTGATCGGAGCGAATTATGAATAAGATTGAGATCCACATCCCCGCTACCAGCGCCAATCTGGGGCCCGGCTTTGATTGCCTGGGTCTGGCCCTGGAGCTATTCAATAAGGCGGAAGTGTCTTGGCAGGATGGTGAGAAACTCACCCCGCAGCAGCTGAAAGAATGGGCTGTGGAACTTCCCTTTGAACAATATGCAATTGCCGAGGCTTACAGCTGTTACGCCAGTCAAAAATCAGTCGATTTGCCCAGAATAGAGATAGATTTCACCTGTGATATCCCAATTGCCCGTGGATTGGGCTCGTCTGCCACTTGCGCAATCGCGGGACTGGCCGCGGGGCAGCTCATTCATAGGGGCAGCTGCGATAAAAACGAACTCTTAAACATGGCCGCATCTCTTGAAGGTCATCCCGACAATGCCGCGCCGGCGATTCTGGGCGGACTTATCTTATCCGGCACTGATGAAGAGGGGGTAATTGCAGTCCAATTGCCCTGTCATGAGAATATTCATGTTTTTTTGCTGATACCTGAATTTGAACTTTCCACAGATGAAGCCCGCGCCGTATTGCCTAAAAGCATCCCGCACAGTGAAGCGGTAAAGCAGGTGGCCTCTTTTGGTTTTCTGCTGCAGGGGCTGGCTGCCGGAAGCCACGAATTGCTAAGAAACGGCAATGCGGACTATCTGCATGAGCCCTATCGCCGCCGGCTGGTCCCGGAATATGAGACCATCGAAAGAATTGCCCTAAGCCGAGGCTGCTCTGTTGTCAGTCTCTCAGGGGCCGGACCTTCTTTGTTGGGATTGTACGCCGGCCTCAAGGATGATGCTGATCAGATCGGGAACTTGCTGACTCGCGGGCTGCCCATTGGCTGGGAAGTTAAGCGTCTTCAAGTAAATCATACCGGCGTGGTTATTAATTCAACTGTCCCTTAAACGATATTGCTGTCCAATGTACGAAAAATATCTGCTGTTTCACCTGCCTCCTGTCAATGCGGGCAAGTTTCATTTATGCTAAAATATAATTGCCTGGGATGTTTGACACTTCTCGTAATTGAGCCACCATGACACAACAGGGAGCTCGGGTTAGTGTGGGATGTGGCCAAGCCGTTTCGGACGGACGGCCTAAGACCGCCGCAGGGCACCCACCTGGCAAAATGCTGGGCGTCAATCGAGGAGATCGACATTCCGGGTCTGTTTAAATTAAGGAGAATTCTATGAAGATCTATAATACCTTGACCCGCAGGAAAGAAGAGCTTGTCCCGTTAGAGCCGAACCACATAAAAATGTATGTTTGCGGCCCCACCGTCTATGACTTTTTTCATCTCGGCAATGCTCGTCCCTTTGTCACATATGATACTCTGAGACGTTATCTGGAACATAAGGGCTATCAAGTCACCTATGTGCAAAATTTCACCGATATCGACGATAAAATGATCAACCGCGCCAATGAAGAGGGTACTACGGTCAAGGAGCTGGCTGATCGTATGATTGAAGAGTATTTTCGCGATGCGGATGCTCTAAATATCAAGCGCGCTGACTGTCATCCCCGTGCTACAGAAAATATTGATCAGATCATTGATTTGATCCGCAAATTAGAGGAAAACGGCTTTGCCTATGTCACCTCAGACGGCGTATATTTTGAGATTGCTAAAGACCCGGAGTATGGCAAATTGTCCGGAAAACGAATTGAAGACCTGGAGGCCGGTGCTTCCGAACGCGTCGCCAGCAAAGAAGATAAAAAGAGTCCGCTTGATTTTTCTCTCTGGAAATTCAAAAAAGAAGGAGAGCCTTTCTGGCCCTCCCCCTGGGGAGAAGGGCGTCCCGGCTGGCATATCGAATGTTCCGCCATGAGTCGCTCTTGTCTAGGCGATACGATTGACCTTCACGCAGGAGGCATTGATCTGGTCTTTCCTCATCATGAAAACGAGATTGCCCAAAGTGAAAATGCAACCGGAAAACAGTTCGCGCGTTACTGGATGCATAACGGATTTATAAACATTAATAAAGAAAAAATGTCCAAGTCCAAGGGTAACTTTTTTTTGGTCCGCGAACTTGCCAAGAGTTATCCTTATCAGGTTATTCGCTTCTTCATGCTGCAAGCTCACTATCGCATGCCAATCAATTTCGACAAAGATCTGCTGGACGCGGCTGTCGTAAGCTGGAACCGCATGACAACATGCGTTAATAATCTTCATTTTGTAGCCAAGACCGCTCCCGAAGAAGCAGTCAATCAAGAAGCGAAGCAGGCTGCAGCGCAGTTGGAAGAGACGATTATTAAAGCAGAAGAGGAATGGGATCGGGGACTTTCCGATGACCTCAATACCGCAGACGCCATTGCCGCTGTCTTTGATTTGGTACGGGCTGCGAATACTGCAGCCGGCGTTCAGGGAATCCCCAAAGGATCGCTTCTGGCAGCGCATGACAAGCTAATCGAGCTGCTCGACGTTTTGGGCCTTGATCCAACCGAAACAGAAACTGTTATTCCTGCCGACATCATGGATAAAGTTGAACGTCGCCGGGAAGCTAAAAAAGCCCGCGACTTCAGCCTGGCTGACTCTTTGCGGGATGAGATAACTGCGGCAGGGTATAAGATTGAGGATACACCGCAAGGAACTAAAGTAACGCCCGTCTAGGCAAACATCATGAAAAATAATGACAGCAGAAACCGGCTTGAAGATTTCAACCTCAAGCATCTGCCCATAAAGCGTGATCTGCGAGAAATTCCCTGTTCAACTCTGGCCTGGGTAGGGGACAGTGTTTATGATCTCTATATTCGCATGGCGCTGGTTGAAAAACTCGAAAATCACCATTCAGGAGAGCTGCATAGAGCAGCCATCAATATTGTCTCCGCTCCGGCCCAGGCAGAGGCAATGAAGAAAATACTGCCTCTGCTTGACGAGGAAGAATTGGCTGTAGCCCGGCGTGCCAGAAATCATGACCCTGGCAGCATGCCTAATAATGTCGACCCGGCCCTATACCGTCAGGCCACCGGCCTGGAAGCATTAGTGGGTTATCTTTATCTGTCCCACAGGCATGATCGCCTGACGAAATTGATCCGGCGCATAATTGACGATCACAGACAATTTTCTGATACCTAGATAATTTACTTTGTACAAGATTCTTGATGGCGGTGGGCGCGCGTTAGCTCTAAGTTGAATAATAAACTGACGGACAGCGGCAATTGCGCGCGAGATATGCTCGATACTAAATATGGACACAAGGAAATAGCTGATGAATCAAAACAATAGACATAGTGATAATAATCGAAACAATCAAAGCAATAAGCGGCGGTCTTCCTCACAATCAGGCAGATCCGGACAGCAAAACCGGCAAAGCAAATTTGAGGGCGGTCCCCAAGACGGGGTTTTAGGCAGAGCAAAGGGCGGTCGGTCCCGCAAGCCGCAAGGAAAGTTCCAAGGCGGCTCCCAAGGCAGACCCTACAGAGCTCAAGGCAAGCCCCCAGGCAGAGCACAGGACAAACAACAAAATATTGAGACCCGTGAGGCTGGACCTGCTGACCGCCTGGAAGGAAGAAATCCAATCAAAGAGGCTCTGCGCGCAGGCCGCAATATCAATAAGGTCTGGATCAAACGCAGAGGTACAGGACGTTATGATCAAGATCTCACCCGCCTGGTTCAAGATACCAGAAAGGCCGGCGCAGTAATTGTTGAAGTAGATAGCGATGTGCTTGACAGCATGGCGACTTCATACGGCCATCAAGGCATTATCGCTCAAGTCGCAGCTCATGAATATGTCACCTTGGCTGAGCTGATTGTCCGCGGAGAAGCGCAGATGGCAGAAAACATCTATCCCCTGCTGATCCTGCTTGACGGTCTCGAAGAAAGCTATAATCTAGGCTCTATTTTACGCATAGCTGACGCGGCGGGCGCCACCGGAATCATCATCCCGGAACGACGCTCGGTCGCTCTTGATGCCGCAGTCGCTAAAGCTTCCGCCGGAGCAATAGAATACGTCCCTGTCGCTCGCGTCACCAATCTCAGCAACGCGATTCAAGAACTGAAAGACGCCGGTTACTGGATTTACGGCTCAGATGCTCAGGGAACCGCCACTCCTGAAGACAGCGACTGGCTGAGAAAAATAGCTTTGGTGATTGGCAGCGAAGGCAAAGGCATGGGCATGAAAATATCCGAGGCCTGCGACCATTTGATAAGAATTCCCCAGTATGGAGAGGTAAACTCACTTAATGCCGCCGTTGCCTGCGGCATCCTGGTGTTTGAAGCCAGAAGGCAAGTCAGACACGCTGATGAAGGCGCTGCGCCTTCGCCCCTCAATCTTTCAGAAACAACCAAGCCTGGGGAAGATTTACTCGCCGGATCTAAAGAGGACTGATACTAATGGCGACTTCACAGCTTTATCCTTCCGCCCAACGTGATCTTGAATTGGTGACTAAATACCGCTCAGGAGATCATGAGGCTGCTGAAGAACTCTTTGCCGCGTATAAACCGTTGGTGATAAATCGCGCAAAAAAATATTTTCTCCAAGGCGGTGAGCAGGAAGATTTAATTCAGGAGGGTATGATTGGATTATTCCAGGCATTAGAGATTTACGACATCACTTCTGCGCTGCCCTTTGCCTCTCTGGCAGAGCAGCTGGTCCAAGCCAGGCTTATTGATGCCGTCCGTTCAGGAACAAGACAAAAATATAAACTCCTAAATGAATCTATTTCTCTGGAAGCTAAAGCGGAAAACCCTGCCAATGCAGATTTTTACAGCGAAAAACTCAATCTTTTGGTGGAAATAAATCCTGAGGATAAAGCTATTGCTAAAGAAGAACTTGAAGCTCTGCATGCTTTCATGCAGAATAAACTCAGTAATCTGGAATCAGAAGTTGTCTCGCTTTTACAGCAAGGGATGAGCTACCGGGAAGCTGGAGATATACTGAATAAAAACGAAAAAAGCATTGATAACGCCGTACAAAGAATCAGGCGTAAAATGAAGCATTTCCGGGCTGACCAAAAATAGATGAAATAAACAAGAGCGATCTGTAAGGTCTTGGATTTATGGAAGACAAAACGAAAAGTGAGAATATACCGCTAGAGAGAAAACGGAAATGGTGGACGTCAGTCCTGGTAATTATTATTGCCATTATCATTCTCTCTGTTGTGGGCTGTGATAATGTGCTGGCCAAATTAATTCCTCAGGAAGCCAGCAGCCCTGATGGCCTCACTTTAAGTTTAGTGTCAGAAAGATTGATGAGTTCTCTGGAACTGGCGCATTCTCTCGCACTGGCTGTAAGCTCCGACAGGAGCGCGGAGTCAGTCTATTATTCAATTCCCCGGATGCAGACAGATGGTCTGGACGAAACCGCCTTTTATCAATATATTCAAGCTGTTAAAAGAGGGATTCCAGGTCAGATTACCGAAATAACAACCTTAAACAGCGAGAAGAAAGAGGCGATACTTGCCACATTAGAAAATGGTAATACTGCTATTTATGAGTTGGCGCAGCAGTCTGATTTCTATGCCCTATTTTATGAAAATAACAAAAACGCTGACGGTTTTATTGTCGCAATTCAAAAAGACGAAGATGGCACAGCCTATTTAGACCGGGACTGGGCCCAAGGCATTATTTCAGTAGACAACAATATGATGTTGTACTTTGAAGCAATCGATAATAACAGTTTTGACGCTTTGTATTCTCTGCTCTCGAAAGGCACAAATCCTGCGAGTGAGATTGAAGAGAAAATATTAACCGCGCGCTGCCGGGCGACTCTGGATTATTATCAAGACATCATCGAGGCTGAAAAGGATAATCTTGCACTCCAAAGCATCTATCCCGGCTATGCTGAAGTTGAGCAATTTGCCTCCTTGACCTCTAATTTTGGTCAGAAAATTCGCCGGGTCATTCGTTTTCAGGAAAGAAGTACTTATTTGCAGGCTAACGACCCTGTAACCGAGACTTTAGACATTGAGGATCTAGAGGTCAAAGCTAACAAGGAGACAATAATAGCCTTCGATGAAGGCGCTAAAGCTTTGACAGTCTCTTCTGAAATCTTCGACAGAATTCTTGGCACGCCGCTCTCGCATAACGATGACAGCTGTTTTCTCACTGCGGAAGGACAAAATATTTTTACGGTTGAGTATCCCGGTATTATCCTTACCGTGCTCGGAGAATGCACAGATGAACATCAAAAATGGAGCGGCGTACTTACCAGGGCGGAGATTTCATACAGTAATTTCGAAATGGGATCGGGCTTAAGCCCCGGAATGCACATTAACGAATTGTATCTTCGATATCCCTTCGCGCGGGAAAATGACTATCTGCTGCAAAAGCAGCTTGAAGATGTCACTTTCACTTTGGCTATCCAAGTGGAAACCGGCTATATCGCCAAACTGACACTGACATCAGATTACTAAATTCACATTAGACAAAAATGGGGAGTTCGTAAAAGAATTCTCAGATAAACCAGATAAAGTATTTGAAAGCATGAGAAGAAAGAGGGTAAGTTGATATTGGGGAGAATGCAAAGATTAGGCCCATATCGGAGACTATCTCTAATATGGGCCTGACTTTGCGAATCTTTCAGCTTTCTGCAAAATATTAAGCAGTCACTTGAGAAGGACAAATGAAAATCAGTCCTTCTTTTTTTCTATGCAAAAATCGCAGTAATCGTCGCCTTCCATAATAGTGTGATCACGAGTAAAGCGAAGATCCTGATTAAATCCCTCGAACAGACTGCCATCGCGGCTGCAGGAAAGAATATACCCCAAATCCTCCAAACCGTATTTTTTATACATTTCTGCGTATTTACAGCGTGTTACATCCCAGCGGGTATCGTCGACGCTGACTTCCTTGACCTCAAAATCTAAGGCATCCTTGGAAAAAATAGGCAGCAAGTGCTCGACAAAATCAGGCATTTCATTTCTTTCAACGCGCTTGGCCCAGCTCTCACCTGCCTGATGGGCCAGATCACTGATTATCTCCTGTACAATCTCATGAGCTCTTTCTTTGCCAACTTCCTTTTCAAACGCATGGATTATCGGCGCTAAAACCAGTGCCTCAATCTCTCTTCTGATTATCAATGGAACATCATCTATAGTTTTCATCAGCAACCCCCTTCTCAATATCCGTATTCTTTTCACCCGTCAATGCAAAAATTAGCGCAGGAAGCCAAAATAACCAATTTTCGTCCGGCGATGTAAACCGGTCAATTATCTTGACGTCCTCGCTCAATGAAATCTTGCATTTCTTCCGTCGGCACCATACTGCCGCCGGTAGCCCAGACGACATGCACAGCGTCCGCCATAGAGTCTGTCAAATTATTCTCTGCCAGCCAGGCCTTGCCTTTAGCCGACGTACTCAAAACCTTAGGCCCAATCATGCCTGCCAGAGCTGATGGCTCAAGTCTAATGCCCTCTGTTTCTTCCAAGCTGCTGAGCAAGCTGTATAAATGCTCATCTTCAATCGTCAGACAGCCTGCCAGCGATGGTTCCAACTTCTCGCATACAGGGCCGGAAGGCCTGGAAACGGCCAGGCCGTCCGCCTCAGTTTTACCGGAAAGTCCGATATCATAAACAGATATTTTCTCTCTTTGGCCTGTCACCAAGCCCAGCAGCATGCAAGGAGATTCTGTCGGTTCGGCAAAGAAAACATAGACATTCTCACCATAAAGATGGCGCAGCCCCCAGCCGACACCACCGGGTCCTGTGCCGACTCCGCAGGGGATGTAGACGAAAAGAGGATGCTCTTTATCGATTTTAATATTCAAGTCTTCCAATTGATGTTGAAGGCGCAAAGCAGCTACGGAGTAGCCCATAAAAAGATCCTCTGAGTTCTCATCATCGACAAAGTGACAGGAAGGATCTGCTTCTGCGGATTTCCTGCCTTCAGCCACAGCTTTGCTATAATCGTCGTCATATTCAACCACAATAACGCCCAGCGATCTGAGTTTTTCTTTCTTCCACTCCCTGGCATCAGAAGACATATGCACTGTTGTTTTGAAGCCAAGCTGAGCACTGATAATTCCTACCGAAAGGCCGAGATTGCCGGTGGAGCCGACGGCAACCGAATAAGTTGAAAATACCTTTTTGTTCTCCGGAGAAGATAAAACCGCATAGTTATCTTCCATACTGATCAATTGATGCTTCAGAGCTATTGTCTCTGCCAGTTTGAGTATCTCATAGATTCCGCCTCGAGCTTTAATAGATCCGGATACCGGCAAGATATCATCGCGTTTCAAATACATTTTCCCCTCAACACTGCCATCAGGATCCAGTTCTTGCTGCATTCGATTGATCGAAACGAGCGGTGACTCAATCAGCCCTTTGTCTGCGGCAGTGGCAGGAAAATTAAGCTCTACCCAGGGAGCGAAGCGCTGCAAACGCTCTGCCGCCTCTTGCATAGCTGCCAAAGATTTCTGATCGACAGTATTCAGTGAACCAAACTTGCCTCTTTGCGGATTAAACCAGATAATTTCTTCTTTCTTCCGGAGCAAAGAGACTATTCTTCCGGCTTCGGCACTGATGTTTTTTAAAATATCCGTCATGAAAATCTCCCCCTATAATGAGAGCCCGAGATTATCTCGAGCTCATTAGAATGCTTTAATTATATTCGTTCAGCTGACAGCTTCGCGCTGCGGCTCTGTTTCTTCCAGCAGTTCCATATTTTCAGGAACCACCGGAATAGCTGTTATATTGCGATAGCGAGGCATACCGCTGCCCGCCGGAATCAGCTTGCCGATAATGACATTCTCTTTCAATCCAAGCAGGGGATCAACTTTGCCCTTGACAGCCGCATCGGTCAAAACCCTTGTTGTCTCTTGGAAGGATGCTGCCGACAGGAATGAATCCGTAGCGAGCGATGCCTTGGTTATACCCAGCAATACTCGATTACCTCCTGCCGGTTTAAGTCCTTGAGCTTCTGTCAATGCATTTGTGCTCTCGAAATCAAACATATCAACCAGGCTGCCTGTCAGCATATCCGTATCGCCCGAATCTTCAATCCTGCACTTGCGCAGCATTTGTCTGGCTATAATCTCAATATGCTTGTCATTAATATCGACGCCGTTATTCTTATATACCTTCAGTACTTCAGTAATAATGTATTTTTGAACTCCCTCAGGTCCTTTTATTCTCATAATATCCTGAGGATTAACTGAACCGTCCGTGATGAAGTCCCCAACTTCGACGTAGTCATCATCGTCAACAAGAATTGGAATAGAAAGAGGAATTGGGTGAGATTTACTCTCGCCGTCAGCAGAAGTTACAATCACTTCACGCTTTTTCTTATCTATCTCGACGATCTTGACCACTCCTTCCAGCTCGGCAATAATCGCCTGTCCTTTAGGTTTACGCGCTTCAAACAGCTCTTCTACACGTGGCAAACCTTGTGTAATATCGTCTGTGGCTGCGATACCTCCGGTATGGAAGGTGCGCATGGTAAGCTGCGTCCCGGGCTCGCCGATTGACTGAGCAGCCATAATACCCACTGCCTCACCTACGACCGCGGCTTTGCCTGTTGCCAGATTAACTCCATAGCATTTAGCACAAACTCCGGATGGACATGCACAGGTCAAATTGCTTCTGATCTTAACCTTTTCGAGATCGGAATCTTCGATCATCTGTGCCTGATCATTAGTAATCAATCCTCCAGCCTCAATTATTACTTCCTGAGTTTTGGGATCAATTACATCTTCTGCGGCGTAGCGGCCGCGGACTCTGTCATAAAGTGTCTGAACCACTCTGCTCTTATTTTTTCCGCCAACAGTAATGGCGGATACTTCAATAAACTCTTCGGTCTGACAATCTTCTTCGCGAATGATTACATCCTGCGCGATGTCGACCAGACGTCTGGTAAGATAGCCTGAGTCGGCTGTCTTCAAAGCAGTATCCGACAGTGATTTACGAGCACCGTGAGAAGAGATAAAGAACTCCAGCACATTCATACCTTCACGCAAGTTAGACTTGATGGGTATCTCAACAGTGCGTCCGGTTGTATCCGCCATATTACCGCGCATACCGGCCAATTGTTTGATCTGATTGATATTGCCGCGGGCTCCCGATTGAGACATCATATAGACTGGATTAAAACGGCTGAGATTCTTTTTAAGCTCTTCCGTAATTTCATCGGTAGTGCGCCTCCAAATATCAACCACGGCGCGGTATCTTCCTTCTTTGTTAAGAAGCCCGCGTTGGTGATGGCGGTTAACCTCAGCTACTTTTTTTTCTGCTTCCGCAATCAATTTCTCTTTAACATCGGGAACAACCATGTCAAATATGCCTATCGAAATTCCCCCGATTGTCGAGTAGTGGAATCCCATTGCTTTGATTTGATCCAGTACTTTTGATGTTTCGGTTATCCCATGGATATGGATGCATTTTTCAATGATTTGCCCTAACTGCTTTTTGCCGACCAGAAAATCACATTCCAATTTCAGGAGATCCTTGCCGCCGCCGGAGCGATTAACAAAGCCCAGGTCCTGAGGAATGACTGTGTTGAAGATAAATCTGCCCATAGTGGAGGTGACAACCCCACTAATAATTTTACCGTCCACCTCAACAGTCCTTCTCACCTTAATGGGCTGACGCAAGGTAATCAGATCTCTCTCATAAGCCATATTTGCTTCATCCACATCGCTGAATGCAGGCAAGTTTTCAGGGTCATAATCTTCCGGCTCTTGATCAATTGTAAGATAGTAAATGCCCATGACCATATCTTGAGTGGGCACTGTGACCGGTTTTCCATCCTGAGGCTTGAGCAGATTGTTAGAAGCCAGCATCAAAAATCTTGCTTCAGCTTGAGCCTCTGATGACAAGGGAACGTGTACGGCCATCTGGTCGCCGTCAAAGTCAGCATTATAGGCCGTGCAAACCAAAGGATGCAGCTGAATCGCCCGCCCTTCAACCAGCACAGGCTCAAAGGCTTGAATACCCAATCTGTGTAATGTAGGCGCTCGATTCAGGAGCACCGGGTGATCCTTGATCACTTCTTCCAGTGTATCCCAGACCATGTCTCCGCCTCTTTCCACTAAACGCCGGGCGGATTTAATATTCTGCGCAAGTTCCTTCTTTACAATCTCACACATGACAAACGGCTTAAAGAGTTCTAGAGCCATTTCCTTAGGCAGACCACACTGATGCATCTTGAGTTCGGGGCCTACAACGATAACTGAACGCCCGGAATAGTCAACACGTTTTCCCAGCAAATTCTGACGGAAGCGTCCCTGCTTGCCCTTAAGCAAATCAGACAAAGATTTTAGCGCACGGTTTCCGGCTCCTGTCACTGCTCTGCCTCGGCGTCCGTTGTCAATCAAGGCATCTACTGCTTCCTGCAGCATTCTCTTTTCATTTCTGACCATGATATTCGGCGCGCCCAACTGCAGCAATTTGTTCAGACGATTATTGCGGTTAATAACACGGCGATAAAGATCATTTAAATCAGAGGTCGCAAAACGTCCGCCGTCTAATTGAACCATAGGGCGCAGCTCGGGAGGAAGGACCGGCAGCACGTCCAGAACCATCCATTCAGGATTGAATCCGGAAAGCTTGAATGCTTCGATTACTTCCAATCTCTTGATCAGACGACTCTTCTTTTGTCCTTTCGCCTCTTGCAGCTGTTCTCTAAGGTCATCTGCCAAAGCGGGAATATCAATCTGACCCAACAAATCTTTGATAGCTTCTGCACCCATTTTGGCGACAAAATCGTGACGGCCGTACTCGTTGATATATTCTCTGTATTCGCGCTCATTGATAATATCGTATTTACTCAGATCCGTAGAGCCCGGGTCTATTACGATATAGGCGGCAAAGTATAGGATCTTCTCCAGATTGCGCGGTGACATATCCAAGACCAGACCCATGCGGCTGGGAATTCCCCGAAAATACCAAATGTGAGATACAGGCGCTGCCAAGCGAATATGTCCCATTCGCTCGCGTCTAACCTTAGACCTGGTAACTTCAACACCGCATCGGTCGCAGACGATTCCTTTATATCTGATCTTCTTGTATTTCCCGCAATGGCACTCCCAATCTTTGGTAGGTCCAAAGATCTTCTCACAGAACAAGCCGTCCAACTCCGGCTTTAGTGTGCGGTAGTTTATGGTTTCAGGTTTTTTGACCTCGCCATGAGACCACTCAAGAATTTTTTCCGGGGAGGCAAGACCTATACCTATTGCTTCAAAATTATTGATTTCTGACATATTATCCCTCTTGTATTAGATCTTAATTCTCATCGTCTTCATCAGCGTCTGCAGTAACCGCATTCTGATCTTCGCCATCTTCCTGAGACTCATCGTCTTCATCGACTTCGCCTTCTTCTGTTAACTCTCCGGCAGTATATCCTGCCGCAGCCAGCTCGCCGGCTCCCAAGGATGAGCTTTCTAATAAATCTTCGAGATCTCTGATAACGCCGGCTGAGGAACTGTCGTCTTCGCCAACGCCTTCCTGAATCTCCATCAGCTGATCTTTTTCATCAATGATTCTAACGTCCAAAGCCAAGGATTGGAGTTCTTTAACCAGTACTTTGAAAGCTTCAGGTACGCCCGGTTCGGGTATATTCTCCCCTTTAACTATTGCTTCATAAGTCTTTGTCCTGCCTTGAATATCGTCAGACTTCACTGTCAGAATCTCCTGCAGAGTATAGGCAGCGCCATAGGCTTCCAGAGCCCAGACTTCCATCTCTCCAAAACGCTGACCGCCGAACTGAGCTTTTCCGCCCAAAGGCTGCTGCGTAACTAAAGAATATGGTCCGATCGAGCGGGCGTGTATCTTATCGTCGACCAGATGCAAAAGCTTAAGATAATACATGATGCCGACAGTTATTCTATTCTCGAAAGGCTCTCCCGTGCGGCCATCATAGAGGATCGTTTTGCCATCATCGTCAATATCAGCTCTTTTGAAGGCTTCAACAACATCGCTTTCAACAGCTCCGTCAAAGACCGGAGTAGCAACCTTCCAGCCAAGCTTCTTGGCAGCCAGTCCCAGATGCACCTCGAGGAGCTGACCGATATTCATACGAGATGGGACACCGAGCGGATTTAAGACAATGTCGAGCGGCGTGCCGTCAGGCATAAAGGGCATGTCTTCTTCCGGCAGAATCCGAGATATAACGCCTTTATTGCCGTGACGTCCGGCCATTTTATCTCCAACCGAAATTTTACGTTTTTGGGCGATATAAACACGCACCAGTTTTGTAACTCCATGCTTAAGCTGCTCGTCATCTTCGCGCGTGAATACTTTAACATCAACAATAATTCCCGACTCACCGTGAGGAACGCGTGCAGAAGTATCTCTGACTTCACGAACTTTCTCTCCGAAGATGGCGCGATATAGGCGTTCTTCAGGTGTTAGTTCCGTCTCGCCTTTAGGTGTAACTTTACCGACAATGATATCGCCGGCATGAACTTCAGCACCCACTCTGATGATGCCGTCCTCATCCAGATCCTTAAGGGCATCGTCACCGACATTAGGAATCTCTCTGGTTATTTCTTCCGGGCCCAGTTTAGTGTCTCTGGCTTCACTCTCATATTCAGTAATGTGTATCGAAGTGTAAACATCATCGCGCACAAGTCGTTCGCTGATCAAAACAGCGTCTTCATAGTTATAACCTTCCCAGGTCATAAAGCCGATCAGGACATTGCGTCCCAAAGCAAGCTCGCCATTATCTGTTGAAGGACCGTCAGCGACAATATCACCTGCTGCAACAATATCCCCTACTTTTACCAGAGGACGCTGATTAATGCAGGTGCCCTGATTTGAACGTGTGTATTTTGTTAACGGATAATGATCAATTTTTTTGTCTTTGCGGCGCACCTTTATTTCATCGGCAGACACAAAGTCCACCTCACCGTCATTTGCCGCTACAATACAAACGCCGGAATCTTTAGCCGCTCTATACTCAATCCCGGTGCCGATTATCGGCGCTTCGGTTTGAATCAGGGGGACAGCCTGTCTCTGCATATTAGAACCCATAAGTGCGCGGTTTGCATCGTCATTGCCCAAGAAAGGAATCAAGGCGGTAGCCACTGATACCAGCTGCTTGGGGGAGACATCCATTAGATCTACCTGCTCAGGCGGCAGTTCCAAAAATTGGTCAAGATAACGACAGACCACACGATCTGAGAGGAAGTGTCCTTCCTCATCCAAAGGCTCATTCGCCTGAGCGATATTATAGTAGTCCTCCTCATCTGCGGTCATGTATCTAATGTCGCGCGTGACAACGCCCTTCTCTTTGTCATACACACGATAAGGAGTTTCAATGAATCCATAATTATTAACTCGGGCATAAGTAGCCAGCGAATTGATCAAGCCGATATTAGGACCTTCAGGAGTCTCAATCGGGCACATCCTGCCATAATATGAGGAGTGCACGTCACGGACTTCAAAGTTGGCCCTCTCTCTCGACAGCCCTCCCGGTCCAAGTGCGGAGAGACGCCTCTTGTGCGTCAGCTCGGCCAGCGGGTTTGTCTGATCCAAGAACTGTGACAACTGAGAAGAACCGAAGAATTCTTTAATTGCAGCACTTACAGGCCGTGTATTGACGATATCCTTAGATTCAGCACTTGTTTTATCTGACAAAGACTGCATGCGCTCGCGGATAACACGATCCATCCTTGAGAAGCCCAGTCTCATCTGGTTTTGCAGGAGCTCTCCCACAGAGCGAATGCGCCGGTTCCCTAGATGATCAATGTCATCTACCTCACCAACACCATATTCCAGCCCGATAAAATAGCTGGCTGATGCCAGAATATCGTCAACTGTCAGGTGGTGAGGAATCAGTTCGCGGATACGCTCCTTAATAGATTTTTGCAGAGCGTCGAGAGGCTCATCGGTTTCCTTAGCTTCCTTGGCGATGGCTCTTAGAACTGATGTGTAAACCAGTTCCGTTACTCCCAGCTTCCTAAAGTCAATTTCTGCCAACTCTTTTGCACTAAAATATCTTTGCAGATACTCAGGAGCTTCTACTCTGCCATTGCCAACAACGCGCAGCTGATGTTCATATTGAACCAGATTATCTCCGACTATCTGGATAGGATAAATATCCAAGTGATTTACGCCGGCATTTTGAATCTGCCAGGCCATGTCCTTGGTAATAATATCATCCTTGAGGACAAGGATCTCACCGTCTTCATCAATTACATCCGTAGCTGCGCGATGTCCTATCACGCGATCAGCCAGGGACAACTTCTTGTTAATCTTATAAACACCGACTTTAGCCAGATCATAGCGATTGGCGTCGAAGAACATGTTCTGAAGAAAACTCTCAGCTCCTTCACGAGTATAGACCTCGCCCGAGCGAAGCTTCTTGAACATCTCCTGCAGACCTTCCATCTCATTAGAGCAGCCGTCCTTTTGCATTGTACGCATCAAGGACTCTTCATCGCCAAATATCTCCTGGATCTCGGCGTCAGTGCCAAAGCCCAGAGAGCGCAGGAAAATTGTCAAATGAAATTTTCTGGTTCGGTCAATTCGCACCCACAGCAAACCGTTGGCATCCGACTCAAACTCCAGCCAGGCGCCGCGATTAGGAATGATCTGCCCTGTGTATAAGGTTGCGTCATTCTTATCTTTCTCCTCGCCAAAATAGGCACCGGGAGAGCGTACGAGCTGGCTGATTATTACTCTTTCCGCGCCGTTAATAATAAAGGTTCCGGTATCAGTCATAATCGGGAATTCGCCGATATAGACACTCTGGTCTTTTATTCTGTCATTAGCTTTAGTATGAAGGCGCACATGCACATATAACTTGGCGGCGTAGTTAGCGTCCCTCTCCTTACACTCATCAACAGAATAAGTAGGATTGTCAACATCAAATTCCCGGCCAACGAAAGATAATTCAATATCACCTGAGAAGTCAGTAATTGGAGAGGCCTCTTCCAGCACCTCTGACATTCCCTCTTCTATAAACCATCTATAGCTTTCTTTTTGTATCTCAAGCAGATTTGGAATATCAATGGTCTCGTCGATCTTAGAATAAGATACTCTTTCGGTTCGTCCATAATGAACGGGTTTTACCATCAATGATCACCTCACGACTAAATCGGCAAACCGATACCGATTGGAGTGACGTCAGAATAACCCGCTCACTTAACACTGCGAGCAGGTTATAACATCACATCTTTACTTCCACCTATATTTTGTGGTCATTCGGAGTCTTTTGGGCGCAAAATAAATTTCTATATTACACCTCCGGACTTAGTGACACGTCTTAAAATTATACTATCTATAGATAGTTTTTGTCAAGAAATAATATTTTCTCTTGCCTGAACTTCACTATCTCAGATCCAAATGTTTATTCAACCGAACAGCGTCTTCAAAAAACCGAATTTACCCACCAAGTTGTGGCCAAAGCTTTTCACGGTAACAGGGGTATTACTTAACAAATCTTCACGCCATTCTTCAACTAGCTGATCAAGAATTCTGGTGGCGGCGTCTGTTTTCCACGCCTCTTCACCCTCAGCTCCTACATAGTAGATTACGTGATAACCAAACTGAGATTTAACCAGCCCTATATCGCCTTCCTGGCGCTGGGGATCCAAAGCCCAAGTTTCATATTGCTCATCGAAGCTGCCTATGCTGATATCTTCGTATAAGCCTCCGTCCTGGGCGTTACCGTCTGCACTGTATTCTTTCGCCAATTCGGCAAAAGCGTCTTCTGTCTTCTCTCCGGTATTATATTCCTCTAGCACTGCTTCGGCTTTCTTTTTAAGTTTAGCATCTGAAGTTTCTATGCCCTCTTCACTGGAAATGAGAATATGGCGAGTGGTATAAGGCAGGACATCCTGGCGAGAGCGATTTTCAAACTGAACCACAATAAAACTCTTAAATTTTTGAGCAGCAGAATCTTCTGTCTCATCATCTTCTTCTGTCACAAGCTGCGATACAGCCTCGGAAGTAGACTCAAGAATCGCAATGTCACCCGGCTCACGCTCTTCATCAAACAGCCAATTTCTGACCTCAAAATCTGAAATTCCGTTATAGGTTCTAAAAGAGTGTTCGAATAAGTATGGTTCACTGCTGAGACTGTCTTTTGTCTCAGAATTCTCCACATTCTCGATAGCGCTCTCAATAAAATCTCTGCCGGCCTCGAGATCCGCTTGCATTTTTTTCGCTTGGGCCTCGGTATGATTCTCTATTTTCAGCTTGCTCTCATCATCAATCTGTTTAGGGTACTCCGCTACAAATTCGACTGCCTTATAATCAACCATGTCATAAAGATTCTTGCCTTCCTCGTATAACGCTTGCATCTCAGATTCTGAAATCTCTACGCTTTGTTTATAATCTTCCATGTACAGAGCGGCATAATAACTGATTGTATAAAATTTTTCCAGCTCCTCAAATCTGCTGCCCGGGCCGTAAGTCACCTTTAGCAGTGTCGGCACCGTAACATTGTATTGTTCAGCACTTTCTTCTAATTGAAGTCTCAAATTTTCCAGACTGTCTTCGAGCGTTTGCTGATCTGAATCTGAGAGCTCAAAACCCTTCCTTTTCCCTTCTTCGTAGAGGGAAAGCGAGTTTTGCCACTCTCCTATGGCAGACTTTCTGATGAATTGTCGATAATTAGTTGCATCCTCATCAACAAAACTCAGCTCAGTATCCAGCGCCTGCTGCCCTTGCTCTGTAAAGACATTGCCCATATTCCACATATTGGGATTGACCGCCTGCATGCCAAATACGGTATTGACATCCGCCACAGAAAGCTTCTGGTCGCCGATAATGGCCGCAGTGACTGAACGGTGCAAGATTCCGGTTGATACCGACAGCCAAAACACCAAAGCAACAATTATTATTAAGGCGACAACAATGCCGACAATTCTGCCAAGCAAATTGTAGCCTCTAATTTGTTTTTTTTGACCTGAGCTATCCTTCTGCTTGGCAAGGCGCTCCTTGCGTTCAGCCCGAGTAATCTCCGTTTTCCAGGTGCTATCATTCTTTTTGCTCATTTT
>LSQX01011777.1_pt1 | contig 18702 bp, 7 predicted proteins | sample 654561 | NCBI WGS metagenome assembly LSQX01 (sample SAMN04489861, study PRJNA283612) | anaerobic digester metagenome | isolation source: 4 biogas reactors fed with cattle manure at either 37C or 55C with and... | place: Denmark: Kongens Lyngby | collected 2014
GCGTCAACGGAGAGCGAGAAGTTGACGACGGTGATCCCGCCGGGCTTGCCCACCACCGACTGGTCGGCGGGGACGAGGCTGGTGTAGGTTGTGCCGGCACCATCGTAAACCTCGAAAACCAGGCTCTCGCCGGTCGTGGCGTAACCGGCGGCTGGCGCGCTGGCGACGGGGATGGTGAGGCGGTAGTTGTAGGGCGACTCGGTGGTGACGCGGATGCCGGCCTTGGCCAGCAGTACACCGCCGAGGCTCTTGACGCGGATTTCCACCAGGGCGTTGGTACCGTAGGGTATGCCGGAGTAGTTGCTGACCTTGCCGACAAATGTATAGGGAGGCAGGGCGCCCGCCTGACCGAAGGCGTGCGTGGCGGCGGCAAGCGAGAGGAGCAGCGCGGCGTGCGCCAGCCGGCGCATGGCGCCGGTTCCGGCGCGCGCGCACCCATTGCGGTGGTTGTTTGCGGTTTTTTTCATGGCTAGTTCCCCGAGTGGGAGTAGGTCCTGAGGCCGAGGCGGATATCGGTTACCCCGGAGAGATCCGTGATGCCGTCACGGTTGGCATCCTTGCCGCGGATGAAGGTTTGCAGCGCGTCATCGCGGTTGGCGTTGAGCGTGCCTGCCGGTATGATCAGGAGCCAGCGGGTGTTCCAGGCGCTGCGTCCGACGAGGCGTGGGCAATCCAGTTGCCCATTGTCCGGACCGCCGGCGCCGAAGTAGGCGCGGAAGGAGGGGTACTTGCGGATGCGCGCGGCGAGATCGACACCGCCGGTATAGCCATCGTAGAGTGGTATCCAGTCGGGATCGTTGAGGTGCGTGCCGCCGACGGTATAGGGCAGCGGAATCACCTGGTCGACGACGCGGAAGGAGAGCGCCGTGCCGTCGGCCAGTCCCGGAGCGCGCATGCGGTCGTCGCCAATGGGGATCAGGTAGACGGTCGGGGTCAGCGCGAAGGGCGCAGTCCCGGTGTAGCCGTTGAGCTTCTCGTTGTAGCCGTCGAAGAAGACACCGGCCGCGGCGATCTTGGTCGCGAAGTAGGTCGAGTCAAGGGCGCTATCCTCGCCGGCCAGGTCGTTGCCGAAGAAGTTGCGGGCAAAGTCGATCACGGAGGAGAAGGGGATCACGAGACCGGGCTCCTTGGCCTGGAGGCCGTTAATAGCCTGGAAGGGCTGACAGTAGCGCCGGTATTCGGGCAGTGTGAGGAGGTCCTCGACCCAGTACTTGGCCAGTTCGGTCTGCCAGGCGCTGTCGCCCTGCGGTCCGGGCAGGATGCGGAAGAGCTCCTGGCGCAGCGAGAACCAGGTGGCATAGGCCTGCGGGTTGTTGATGCCGAGACGCGTCTTCAGGACAAGCCAGTTGCCCTCCATGCGGGCCATGATGTCGGCGAGGCCGGGGTCGCCGACACTGCCGCCGACGACCGGGTTGCCGGCCGCGTCGAAGACGCCCAGCGCGCGGGCGCCGATGACCTGCTTGAGGAAGGCGTCGCCAGCCGCGGGGTCGGACGCGAGCAGTCCGGTCTCGTAATCGTAGGCCTTGGCCGTGAGGTAGACGTACTTCTGTGCGAGGTCGAAGGCCGCCGAGTAGCGGACGAGCGACTCGTTGCGGCTCTGGCGGAAGAGCATGTCGTGGTAGCGCAGCTTAGTCAGGGCAACCACGGCCTGCTGGCGCTCGAGTTCGCGCGAGTCGAGTAGGCGCTGTGCCTTGGCGACGACCGTCTCGTAGGCGGCCTGCGCGGCGAGCATCTCGCCCCAGGCCGATTCGAGTTCGTCGCGGGCTGCCAACTGCAGGTAGAAGGCATCGAAAACGGGCTGATAGGCGGCGTCCATGTCCGCCATGTAGCCGGCGGCCATGCTGATCGTATCCTTGATGAAGTCGCCCCATCCCTTGCCAATGTCGTCAACCAGCGCGTTCTGGACCAGCAGCCTGCTGGCGAGAAGCGAGCTGCGCGTGGCCGATTCGGCGGGGGCGAGCGCGGCACTGGCGATGGCTGAGGGATCGACGTTGACAGTCAGGCCGGCGCCGGTGATTTCCGGCATGCTGTCGTCGACAACCTCGCTGAACATCCCGATCATGTCGAGTCCGTAGTTGATCGAGTTGAGCGATATGTTGAGCAGATGGCGCTTGGCGGCCGACACCTTGTTGAATATGGCGACGACTTCGAGGACAACGGCCTTGACCTCCGCGATGGTACGTTGGAGTGCGGCGGAACCGATCTTGGTTTCCAGGTCAGCCGTCCGTTGCTCGTAGAGGTAGAGGGCGCGCTTGACCTTGGCGTAGACCTGCAGGTAGTTCCCGTAGGCTTGCTGGATCTCACCCGGCGCGCGCCGGGCACCGGTGACGGCTGCCGGTTTCTGCGCCAGACCGCTGGCGGAGAAGTTCAGGGTGAACGTGGTGGAGGCGCTCTCGGAGGCAAAGGCGTTGATCCACATGGCGAAGGCCTGGCGCTCGAGAAAGGAGGCGAGGCGGTAGGTCTTGGTGGCGACGCTCTTGGTATCCTCCACGTCGGTGAGTCCGTAGGGCGCGGTGTCCATCCACATGTAGTGGATCAGGTCGGGGCCGTCGTAGCCCTGCGCATAGGTGCCGGAGGGGCCGATGTCACCGGAGTAGGGATAACCGAAGAGGGCGATGAGTTCGCTCTTGTAGGCGGCTTCCATGGTGTCGAGCTGGTCGGCATAGCCGGCGCGCGCGTCTTCGATCTGCCGCAGGCGCGAGCCGTTCTCCTGCGCCTGGGCCAGGATGGTGGCGGCGTTCTGCAGCGCGACGCGCGCACGGTCGCGGATCTGCTCGAAGTGGGTTGCGCCTGCCTCGCCCGTGCCGAGCGGCGAGAGGTCGAACGGAATGGCGCCATCGGCAAGACCCAGCGGGTTGAGGCCGGCGTCGATCGCATCGGTCTTGACCTGGAGCTGGTGGACGCACGCGGCGAGCTCGCTGAGTTCCGTCACCGTGCCGCGGTCGATGCGCATCAAGCCACGGTCATCGAGCGTCGTCTGTGCGGCCGACGCCTGAACCACGCGCCAGAACACGTCATAGGGACTCCAGGCCAGGCCGGAGACCGCGTCGATGAGCGTCGTGTCGTCCTCGGATGCGGCAGTCATGGGCAGGGATGAAACGAGCCTCTGCGCGGCAGGTGCGACCGTCTCCCAGCCGGCCACGAGCGCCTCGTCGGAGCGATCATCCGCCCAGAAGCGGAAGTTGGCAAGCGTCCCTTCGAAGTTCACGCCGGCGGTGACGTAGCCGCCCGTCAGGTCGGGCATGGCGTCGATCGCGTGCGTGCATGAGGCGATATTTGCGCCGTTGGCGTCGAAGACGCGTAGATCGATGGACTGCGTGCCGCCGCGGTGGCTGAGCGCCGCGAGGTAGGACCGGCCGGGGGCGAGCGCCACAGGCGCGGTGTCGAAGGTCCAGGCGGCATCGAGGACGTAGTTGGTCTCGGTCGTGCCGTCGGCGTCGACGATCGCCAGTGCGTTGGTGTAGAGGCCGGCACGGAGGATGCCGTCCGCCGCGAGGCTCAAGGTGAGTGTCTGTTCGCGTGACTCGCCCATCCACACGATCAGGGAGGCGTCACCAGTACGCGGCGCGTCGGCATCGGCCTGCAGGCGGAACTCCAGCGTCCAGGCGTCGGCCGCGTTGGTTGTTGTGGCGTTGGCGGGCAGTGTGCCGGTCAGCATCGAATCGCCGCCGGTGAACTGCATGCGGTAGGTGTTGGTGACGCCGCCAGCCTCGGGCAGGAGCGAGTTGGCGACGACCCAGTGGCAGAGGGTGCCGAAGCCGCCGCGGGAGGCCCACTCGCCGTACCCGAAGGCGCGCGTGGAGTCGCTGTCGAGGTAGCCTGCGCCGGTCTCGGCCTCCTTCCACGCCTTGCGTCCGGTGCGGTCGACGATGTCGACCGCGGTCCTGGCCACCTTGGCGGCAGCCTTGGCAAAGGTGGACTCGTCATAGTAGTCGACGTTCACCACGCTGTCGGCGACGACCATCTCGCCCATGGCGGGTGTGCCCCAGCTGAAATAGGGGTTGTGCAGCAGGCGGTAGTAGCCGGCCAGCGCGGAGAGGTAGTGCCCGTAGGCGTCGCCGTGGCCCTGCGGGAAAGCCGCGGCGGCCTGCTGGTAGTCGATCGTGGCGGTCTTCTCGCCGCTGATGTTGTAGTTCACGGCGTAGGCGACCTCGCCGGCGGTGATGCCGCGGGTGAAGTTCCAGACGAGGCGGTTGTAGTAGGGGCCGATGGTGGTGCCGGGCGCGTTGGCGCCGGAACGTCCGCGCAGGAGCGCCAGCTCCTCCTCCAGCAGGCTGGGAAGCTGGTTGTCGAAGCAGAAGAGTCCGCTGGCGAGTGCACCGTAGTCGTAGCCGAGGCCGAGGCCGCCCTCGAGCGCCCCGAAGTTGGCGCCGATGGAGATGGTCGGGTTCATGGCGTCTGTGTAGGCCTCGTCGCCCAGAATGGTGTAGAGGTCGGCCAGACGCTCGACGGCGAGGAGGAGTTGCTTGTTGGCCTCGCCATCGTTGGTGCGCTGCAGCAGGCTTATGGTTTCGGCCTTGTTGAGGATCGTGTGATAAAGCTGGATCAGTCCGACGTTGCTGAGGTTGTCCTGGTTGAGGGCCACGTCGCCCTCGTAGGGAGCGCCGGCCTGCCGAATCATGGAGACCGCGTCCTCGGCCTCGTTCTCGTAGAGGTCCCGCATGCGCTGGGTGAAGGGGGTGATGTTGTTGAGCACGCGCTGCACCCAGCCCTCGGCCAGCGCGGGCGGTGCGCACCAATCGCTCCACTGGTCGCCCATCACGGCATAGGCGGGGCTGGATGGGCCGGCGGCGCGGTAGCGGACGATGTAGTAGGTGTTGACCATGTTGGCGAGCGTGTCGCCCTGGCCGCCGATGACGAAACGGGTGAGGCCGTTGGAGTCGGGGAAGCGCGCCTGGTAGGCGGTGTCGTAGTCCTCGGGAATGGTGCCGTCGACGTTGGGTGAGGCCTTTTTCCATTGGAAGGTGTAGGCGTCGGCCCTGCCCGCGAAGGACTCCTCGTAGAGCACCGAGAGTTGCTGCGACAGCAGGTTGACCGGATCTTCGCGGGTCACGATGCGGCCGGTGTAGTAGCGTGGCGCCACGCGCAATACCTGCATCGAGATGGGGTCACCGGGATTCACGCCGGTGGCCCGGTTGGTGGCGTCGTTCTCGATCAGCACCACGTAGTTGGTCGCGCCCATGGCGGTGAGCGCGTAGTGATCGACCGGGCGGTAGTCGATCCGCAGATCGGTGTTCTTGTCAAAATGGTGGCTTGTCGGCACCACCGGCGAGGTGGCCAGGGAGACAACGGCCGTACACCACGCATTCCAGGCGGCTCCATCCCGCAGCGATGGATCCACCAGATCGCGGAGCGTCGCGCGCTCGGCGTCGGCGAGGACATTCACCTGCAGCAGTTCGACGCCGCCGGGGTTCTCTTCCTTGACGCCGATGCAGACGAGGCTGCCGGCGACGGGGTCGACATAGACGCGACTGCTGATGGCGGGCGGGATATCCTGGAACCAGTACTTCCCCTGGCGGCTCAGGAGCTTTTCATTGGGGCCGGTCTTGAGGCCGAGGGCGGCGAGGAGGTTCGGGTCGAAGGCGACCGCTTGCGCCACGGTCGGGTCGTAGAGTAGGACGGTATCGCTACCATTCGTGGAGGAGGGATAGACGACGGCCATACTCTTGGCGTTCCAGACCTCGGGCAGGCCGCCGGTGGGCAGCGTGAGCGTCTGGCCGATACCCATCTCGGGCACCTCCTTCGGCCAGGTGGCGCGCCAGGTCCAGGTGACCGGGGCGGCGGCGTTGGGATTGGGCGTCTGGCCGACCACCTGCGAGAGCCAGGGAATGGGCGTGCCGACGGCAGGCTGCTGGTTCGCGGGCAGGCTCGGGAACCAGAACCCTTCCTGCATGCGGTAGTACATGTGGATCGGCAGGATGCCGGCGCAGCGGGCCCAGATCTGCTTCTTGCGGTCACGGAATCCGGCGGGTTCGGCCTGGCCTGCCGGCAGGTCCCAGTAGGTTTCGTCGAGCCACGGATCGTCGAGGTAGTCGAGCGGATGCGGTCCGGGAAGCTGCTGGCCGGCGACGCAGTCCGCCGCCAGTTCCGGATAGACGGCGTTGGTCAGGACGACCGCGAAGTATTGCATGTGCGCCCGGCCATCTTTCTCGTATTGCACCAGGACGGCGGGGCGTGAACTGCTCGCGGTGTTGAGATCGCAGCGCAGAGCCCACGCCACGTGGCCGCCGCTGCCGACGCGGATAGAGGCATGCTCTTCGTTGGGGTTGTAGCCGATGGCGCCTGGATCGGTCTGCGCGTAGATGGTCGGCGTGTCGTCGGCGTCGATGATGCCGGTCCCCAGGGCGGGGGCGCCCGGGGTGCGCAGCAGCACGTCGCGGCAGACGCAGGGGTGGTTGTGGATGCGCTCGTACGCGGTGCGCAGATTCGAGCCCGGCACCACGGAGAGATCGCGTCCGTCTTCGAAGGCGAAATACCCCGTCAAGCCGGAGGCGGTGACGGCGGGCCTGTGGTAGGCGAGCGTCCGGAACGCCGCGGCGTCGAACGGTTGGTTCCAGCAAGAGACCTCCGTGATTTCACGGTTCGGGCGCGCCACCGCCCCGCGGGCGGCGCCGAGAAAACCATCGGCCAGGCAGGCGTCGAAGTCGCAGATGGCAAAGGTGGGGAGGTCGCGCGCGAGGACCTGTTGCCCGTCGAGATAGAGGCGGAAGGTCGTGCCGTCGCGCGTCAGCCCGACGCTCACCCATTGGAAGGTGTCGAGCGCATCGCGGGATGCCTCCACGACCACGTTGGTTGGCGTCTCGGGATCATGCCACCCTGCGAGTGTCACCCGGAACGTCTCCGTGGCGGGAGCCCCCGCGGAGATGCTCGCGGCGATGGTCAGCGAAAACGGCAGGTCGCCGTCGCCGCGAAGGTCGATGAGCTGGCCGTAGCCGGGATCGGCATCGCAGGCGCGCGTCCAGAAATGGATGGCGCCGCCGTCATCGGTGAAGTAGGCGCGGGCGGGCAGCTCCATGCAGGCGTTGGTCGAGTCGAAAACCAGCGCGCCGCCCTGTTCGTAAAGGTTTTCGTTGGCGCTCCCCTGCTGGCTGGCAAGGACGATCTGCGGCACCTGCGAGACCGTCGGCCACACCGGGGTGTAGACCTGCGGCAGCGACGGAACCGCGATGGACGTGGGCATGTCATCCGCCCGGAACTGGGTGCACCACCAGACTTCTAATGGTTTCCCATCCACCGTCACGGGGAAGATGGCGGAGGGTAGCTTCTCTTCGGCACCCGTGTCCGTGCCGTCCGGTTGCGGCTCGTGGTAGAGGCTCGGATGATAGGACGTGCCGGACGCGGCCAGGTAGAGATAGCCCGGCAGGGAAGGATCGACCGTCGGCGCGGACCAGCCCGGCGCGACACCGGCGACCGAGCCGCCACGCAGCGTCGCCTCGCTGCCGACCTCAAGCTCCGAGGGTGCAAGCGTGAAGCGGGCCGGATCGTCGCGCAAAACGGAACGGATGGGGAGGAACCACACATTGTCCTCGGCGGAGAGCCGCAGCAACGACCATCCCGCCCCCTGCGTAACGAAGGTGCCATCGGCCGTCACGGCGCGGGCATGGCCCTCGGGCTCCTGGTAGGCCATCAGGGTCGCGTTGTAATCGTCCGGAATGAAGAGCGGGCGGCCGTAATCGACGGCGCCGTCCGTGCCGGCCAGCGTCCCGCGGACCAAGACCGGCGCATCGTCCGGCCAGTCACACGCGTACTGGCAGACCTCGAAGGGCCATTGAACCTTGAGCTCGTCCGTCTCCATCCAGTACACCTCGGCGTTCCAGCGCGCCCCGACGGTCGGCCGCAGCGGATAGACGTTGCCATTCTTGGGACTGTAGGAGTACTCGCCCTTGTGCTGATAGAGGTAGGGGCCGCGGTTGTCCGTCTCGAGCACCACGGTCGGCAGCGCGCGGAGGCCGTCGGTATTGTAGCCGCCGCCGTGCGGACGCAGGGGTTCGCCGATGCGGCCGGCCATGGGAATGACCTGCGGCCGCGCCACCTCGACGACCTGCACCAGCAGCGGGGTCTCGAAGGTGCCGGAGTCGTAGTAGACCATCAGCACCTGTCCGGAGAGCTCGCCGGCCGCGAAGAGCTGCTTCGTGGTCTGGTCCAGGTAGAGACCGCGTGTGATCTTGTTGGTAATCACCTGCGAGATGCCGCCGGTGACGTTGGTGACGACACCATAGCGCGGCGTGAGGATCTCGGGGTTGCCGTAGAACCTGACGAACGTGCCGGCGAGGTTGACGGGCGGCGCCTGGTAGGGCCAGTCGGTCCAGAAGATCCGCCGCGGACGCCCCTGCGCGGCTGCACCGATGATGTAGACATGCGCTTCCGTCTGCCCGTCCGTCAGCACCCAGGTGAAGTGGGCCGGGCCGCCGGCGGCTGCATAGAGGGCGGGGGTGGCGGTATCGAAGAAGAAGCTGCCCGGGTTGGGGTTTTCAGCGTGGAACCGGGCAAACGTCGCGTCCCAGTCGACGTGATCCGGCGCCATGATGCGGTCGGCGATCCAGTACATGGGCCTGCTGCGCTCGACGGCAAAGCCCGCCTCGGCAGCCTGCAGCCGCACAACCTCCTGGCCAATCATCTCTGGTTCGAGCGTCGAGACGGCGTCCATGGACGCCACGCCCAGCGCCATCGCGGGATAGGCGTCGTTGGCCGAGAGCCAGGTATTCCCGGCGGCGTTGGCCGTGACGCGGAGCACGGGGGCGCCGGGAATGCCGAGCGAACAGCGAGACGGCTCGGCCAGCGCCCGCCCGCCCGGCAGGGCCAGCGCCAACAGCGCCAGCAGGCACGGAAAGCGCCTGCGGAGCGGCGGCTTGGAACAGCTTCCGTTCATGGCGACCCCCGTCTAGAGCTTGATGATGTAGCAGAGGGCATAGTAGGGCGGACGGTTCTCGTGGGCCGCGCCGCTACCGGTGGCCGTGGTGGTCTTGGTTCTGTTGCCGTTGTTCTTGTCCTTCCCTTCGCCGCTCATCGCCTCCATAGACCCGTTCCAGCCCGAGGTGTACCCGACAGTCGCGAACGTGGTCGAGTGGGAGTGGGATGGCATCTCCGCGACCGTCAGCGCATGCTTCTCCTCGCCGCCGGTGGCGCCCACGCTGTAATTTCTGCCGGCACCGACGATGAAGCGGTCGCGCAGGTCGGGGCGGCCGGATCCACCGTCGCAAAGCGCCCAGCCGGCAGGAATATTGTTGACGGCCCCCGACCACATGACGATGACGCCCGCGGGCAGCAGGTCGTTGCCCCTCTCCTTGACCTTCCCGCTGACGTTCAGGTTGCCGACCACCTGGCCGCTCACCGTGAGATTGCCGGCAATCGTGGCCTCGCCACCGGTCAGCTCAATGCCGCCGCGTGCCGTCAGCTTGCCGGTCAGATCCGAGGTTCCGGACACGGTGAGCGTCTTGAGCGTGGCCGTGCCCTCGACATGGAGTCCGCCGGTGACGGAGGCGTTGGCGGTCGTGACGCGCCCCGCCACGGTCAAGTCCGCGGCGGCGTTGCGGACATCGCCGGCCATGACCGCATACGGGACAGGCAGCAGCTTCTGGCGCGGCAGGATCTCACCACCCATGCCGTTGACCGTCAGCCCGATGTAGAGGGTGTCGTTCGCCGCGTCGGCGAGGGCATCCTTGAGCGACGGCTGCGAGGCGCCTTCCACCGCGTTGCCCGCCGCGTCGGAGAGCTCGACGTTGAACAGGCCATTGGCGTCGAGCAGCACGGCATAGGTGCGGCCCCACAGGAAGTCGTCCCCGGTGGGTGTCTTGTAGAGCTTGAAGGTCACCGTCTGGTTGAGCTGTACCAGCGATTGCCCAAGCTGATCCTTCAGAGCACCTTGGTACGCGAAGGCGGCGGACTGCGCGCGCGCGACGATGGCGCTGAGGGCCATAGCGACGAGGATGGCGACGGTGATGTTGCTGGTTTTCATGGTGTGGTGTGGGGTTGGCGGGTTGAAGTCTATCCGGTTACGTGAGTCGGTGAAGGGTGCTGCTCATAATCCTTCAACAGCAGGATGCGGGCTGACGCGCCGCATGGTGAAGCGGCCTTGGGCGCGCAGCGTGCCTTCGCGGCGCAGGCCGTCGAAGTCCCAGCTGAGCTTCCCCTGCAACTTCTCCTCCGGGCTCCAGGGGGCGGCGCCGGCGGGAAGGACGTCCCAGGTCAAGTGGATCGTGTTGGCAATCGAGAAGAGCTCCGGTTTGACCTTGGAGACGTAGTTCTCGAAGTCGTCGCCCAGAGGCGCCGGGGTCTGGAAGTCGGCCGCCAGTCCGTCGTGTTGCGGGTGGAGCGCATGGCGCAGCGGATTGGCGGCCGAGTGGGCTCCCACGGCGAACCCGAAGCGGGCGTCCGCGCCGAAGGTCCCCTCGCCGGCGATGACCGGTTGGTCGACAGGCAGGCAGACGGCGCTGATGCGCATCGACTGGTTCGCCTCGGCGGGAATGGTCGCATGGCCGGCGTAGAGCGCGGTCGCGATCGTGCCATCACCGTTGGCGGCGCCGGCGACCACCACGCGCTGGAGCAGGCGCATACGACCCTCACGATCCACATGCAGCGGCAGGCGCATCGTCATGTTCCCACCGGCAGGGATCGCCTCGACCAGCTTGGAGTGGTTCACCACCTGCGTCACCTTGTCGAGTTTCACATCGGCTACCCAAAGGCCGGCGGGCCAGGCGGACGCGCCGGCGGCGCCCCCGTCGGAGACGGCGCTCAGCGGGACTGTGGTGCGGAAGAACGAGCCGCCATCCACGTCCTCCACGCGCAGCAGACCGCCAACACGTGTCCCGGCCGCGACGGCGGCGAATTGCTCCCGGTTCAGCGCCAGCGTCAGTTTCCAGACCTCCCCCGGCTGCAGGCTTTTCTCGATGTGCGCCGACAGCGTCTGCCAGTCGGTGTAGGTCGCCCCGCCGGAGACATCGCGGTAGAGCACGTCGCAGCGGGGCGGGATGTCCACCGCGTTGGCCGCCTCGCCGGGCAGATAGGAGATGCGCGCGCGCCGCACCGTGGCGGCATCGTTGCGGATGGTCAGCGGCTGCAGTGTCGCCTCGCTGCCGAAAGCCACGCCGTGCAGCGGCGAGACGTGGAAGACCCCGCTCCAGTCGACGGTCTTGTCGGCCGTCATGGCCAGCACCATGCCATTGGCAACGGGTGTGGTGGGGGGGACGGGGCCGAACCCGACCGCCTCCGGGTTCTGGCCGTACAGGACTTGGGCTCCCAGAGCGCCCAGCTTCAAGCCCGAGCAATAGGCCGTCAGGCTCGGTGTGGCTCCCGGCGCGACTGAGAACCCGATGTAGTTATAGACGGCCTCGGGACCCGTTGGATGCCACGCATAGCGCAGCGCTTCCGGCGCGCCGTAGATCATCGTGTCGAAGGAGTCGGTGGCGAAGCACAGCAGCACCGCGTTGGCGGGGATTGCAAAGACCTCCGAGTCGCCCGGAAGCTGGCGGTGCCAGACGCCGACCGCCCGGCTGGGCAGACCCTCGGACGAACCCGTCGCGTCGAACTGCCTGGTGCGGGCGAACGCGGCGGCGTCATAGACACCCACGCTCTCCACAGGCCAATCGGCGAAGAGATCGTCCGCCGGCAGGCCGGGTGAGATCTTGAAGCACACGGCGTTCCAGCCGCGCACGAGCTGGATCTCCTGGGACATCTCCTGGGCGGAGACCGCGGCGTGGAACATGCAGCACAGGCCCGCCAGCAGCGGCGGCATACTTCGGCATCGCTTCAAAAGGTGCATCACAGGACTCCAAATGTTAAGAGTGAGGTGCTCCACGGAGAACCGGACTCCCGCGGGGCATCTGTGGGCCACAGGCGATGGGGAAAGGCGCATTATGCTATCCTTCGTGTACAGGTAAACGAGGCAAGCTAAACAACACCGCATCAACGCACTTATCTTACCACGCGGCATACAGCACGGCAAGGAGCAAAAGTAAAAGTAATCGGCTAGTGGCTAGTNNCTAGTGACAAGGGGGTGTGCCCACCGCCCCCCCCTGTCACTAGCCGATTACGCGATTGCGCGCGCGTTTGCATTGCGCGCGCGTTTGCATTGACCTGGATGCACAAAGAGTCTAATATATCATGTTTGTTTACTTTGTAACCACTTGTGTTGATAGCTTATGCCGAGACCGATCCATCCGCTTGCCCGGGCGCTCAATGCCGATCTTGCCACGGAAGGCAGTGTCATCCCTGCGCTATTGTCGCGCAAGGGACTGCGCGCCTTTTTCCCCTCCAAGGGCATTCTTGGACAGAGCGCGGAAGCCAGGCAGTCGAAGATCAACGCCACGATCGGCACGGCCTTCGAGGAGGACGGCACACCGCTCTGCATGGAGTGCCTCGAGGAGATGGTCCGGTTGCCGTCGACCGCCTTTCTCTATGCGCCGAGCGCCGGTATTCCCACGCTGCGTGAGGAGTGGAGCGCGATGCTGAGCCGCAAGAATCCCTCGCTGGCCGGGCAGATCCATAGTCTGCCGGTGGTGACGCATGCCCTGACACATGGGCTCTTTGTGGCCGGCCAGCTCTTTCTCGACCCGCGCGAGAGGCTTATCCTGCCCGACCTTTACTGGGACAACTATGAACTGGTCTTCGAGGAGTGCTGCGGCGCGCGGCTCAGGACCTTCAGGACCTTCCAAGGGCAGCACTTCAACGTCAGGGGGCTGGAGCGCCTCGTGATGGCGGCGGGCGACAAGAAGGTGGTCCTGCTCAACTTCCCCAACAACCCGACCGGCTACACGGCCACCGATGAGGAGGCGCTGGAGATCCGTGATGTGCTGCTGCGTGCGGCGGAGGCCGGCAAGCGGCTGGTGGTGATCCTGGACGATGCCTACTTCGGACTGGTCTACGAGAAGGGCGTCTTCCGCGAGTCGCTCTTTACCCTGCTGGCCAGTCTGCACCCGAACCTACTGGCGGTAAAGCTCGACGGCCCCACCAAGGAGGACTACGTGTGGGGGCTGCGCGTGGGCTTCGTCACCTACGGTATCAAGGGTGGCACGCCGGTGCACTACAAGGCGCTCGAGGCCAAGAGCGCCGGCATCGTGCGCGCGACGATCTCCAGCGGCAGCAATCTCAGCCAGCAGTTGCTTGCCCATGCCTTTACATGCCCAGGGTACGCGGAGCAGAAGGCCGCCAAGTTCGCCACGCTGGAGGCGCGCTATAGGCGCATCCGCAATATCCTGCGCGAGCACCCCGAATATCGGGAGTCGTTCACGCCCATGCCCTTCAACTCGGGCTACTTCATGTGCGTGAAGCCCGTTGGCGTCGAGGCCGAGACGGTGCGGCAGCGTCTGCTCGCCGAATACCAGACCGGGACGATCGTCCTTGGCGGGCTGCTGCGGCTTGCCTTCTCGTGTGTGCCGCTGACGAGCCTCGACACCCTGTTTGCCAACCTGCATGATGCGATCCGCACCCTGAAGTCCCAGCCGTGAAAGAACCCAGTGCCCTCATGACCCCCCAAGGTACCGCCACCCTGGCCCTTGGGGACAAGAACTACTCCCTGCCCGTCTTCGAGGGCAGCGAAGGCGAGAAGGCCATCGATATCTCGACCCTGCGCAAGCAGTCCGGGGCCGTGACGCTTGACTACGGCTACCAGAACACCGGCTCTTGCGCCAGCACCATCACCTATCTGGATGGCGAGAAGGGCATTCTGCGCTACCGCGGTTATCCGGTCGAGGAACTGGCCGCCAAGTCGCGCTTTGTCGAGGTGGCCTACCTGCTGATCAACGGCAAGATGCCGGATGCGCAGGAGCGCGAGGAATGGTCGCTGCTGCTGAACCGTCACTCGATGTTCCACGAGGACATGCGCCACTTCTTCTACCGCTTTCCCGACCGCGCCCACCCGATGGCGATTCTCTCGGCCATGGTGGTCTCGCTCTCGGCCTTCTACCCCGAACTCTCGCAGCACAGGGGCGATGAGGGCGAGGAGGCGATCAACATCGCGGCGACACGCCTGCTCTCGAAACTGCGCACGATCGCGGCCTTCTCCTACAAGAAGTCGATCGGCGAGCCCTTTGTCTACCCGCGGCACGATCTGAGCTATTGCGCCAACTTCCTGAACATGATGTTCTACTCGCCGGTGCATCCGTACGAGATTGATCCGGTGGTTGTCCAGGCGCTCAGCGTGCTCCTGATCCTGCATGCCGACCACGAGCAGAACTGCTCTACGGCCGCCGTGCGGCTGGTCGGCAGCGCGCGAGTGAATCTCTACGCCGCCGTCGCGGCCGGCATCTGCGCGCTCTGGGGGCCGCTGCACGGCGGTGCCAACCAGATGGCCATCGAGATGCTCGAGGAGATGATGGCGCGCGGTATCACGCCGCGGCAGCGCATCGAGCAGATCAAGAACTCCAAGGGCAAGGATCTGCTCTACGGCTTCGGTCACCGCGTCTACAAGCACTACGACCCGCGCGCGACGGTCATCAAGGAGACCTGCTACCGCGTCCTCAAGGCGCTGAACATCCAGGATCCGCTCATGGATATCGCGCTCGAGATGGAGGATCTGGCGCTGCGGGACGAGTTTTTCATCTCCCGCAATCTCTATCCGAACATCGACTTCTACAGCGGCATCATCCTGCGCGCCATGGGCATTCCCAAGAACATGTTCACCGTCATGTTCGCGCTGGGACGCCTTCCCGGTTGGATCGCCCACTGGAAGGAGGCTCACGAGGATCCGCGCTTCAAGCTGCAGCGCCCGCGCCAGGTCTATGTCGGGCCCACCCTGCGCCACCTCGAGCCCGGCCAGTGTACCACTGAGCCGTCCCACATGCCGCTGGCGCGCTCGCGCTGATTATCATCTCCCTGCCGCCGCATCATGATCCTCGTCCTCTCCCGCGAAGGGATTCAAGCGGCGGAACAGTCCCACCGGGAACTGGAGCGCGCGTAGCGGCGACTCGTCCAGCATGTTGCGCAGCAGCACCCGTGTGTGGACGGCTTCCGGCTCATGGATACGGGATATGAAGAACTGCGTGGACATGCGCAGGAGCGCGCAGATGGCGAAGATGATGTGGTAGTTGATCCACGTGCGGCCCGCGAAGTCGAATGAGAAGCCATCCAGCTTCTGGAGCAGCGCCCCGCTGACAATCACGCTCAGGCCGCCGCAGATACCCGACAACCCCGTCTGGGCGGCGATGAACATCGAGCGGTTGCGTTGCGGCGACATGGTCAGCAGATACCCCTGGTTCGCCAACTCGTAGCCGGCGTTGGCCAGTCCGTCGGGAAACAGCAGCAGCGGGATCAGCCAGTACATGTTGGACGGCGTCGCCAGCAGGTAGCCGATAAATAGCACCGGCTTGAAGCCCACGCAGAGCCGGAGCACCGGCTTGTGGCCGAAGCGGTCGGCCATCTTGCCCCAGAAGCCCGACGCGATCGCGCTGCCGATCCCCTGCAGCGACCAGTAGAGCATCACCAGATAGGGTGGAAGCTTGAGGATCTTGAGACTGTAGACGACAAGGAAGGTGGAGCCGAACTGCAGCGCGATCGACCAGAAGCAGGCGTAGGTGATGAAGCGCTTGAAGAGCGGGTTGCGTGCCGGCTCGATCAGGTTGCGCCAGAGATTGCTGTCGCGCACGGTGGTGTTGGGCGGATCGGGCAGCCGCAGGTAGAGCATGATGTCTATGGCACCCGCGATAAGCGCTCCCAAGACCAGCATGGGGGAGAGCCGCGTTGTCGGCCCCTTTTCGCCGGCGGCCTCCCTGACCTGTGCCGCGTTGCCGGTGAAGGCGACGGTCACTGTACTCCACGGGGTGAGGTGTGCCGTCGGCGTTTCGCCGGGGAAGAGGTCAGTCGCGACACACACGCGCACCTCGCGTCCATGCGTCTCGCGCAGGATGGCCTCGTTGGCGCGGCCATTATCGGCACGGCGGAAGGCGATGAGCGAGACGTTGGGCGCGTTCAGGCGGAAGCGGGAGCGTACGCGTTCCATCCCGGGCTCGATCCAGCGTGCGGCGAGGGCGGGCACACCGGCCTCGCGCCAGGTTCCGCGGTACGAGGTGATGGCATAGCGGTAGCAGAGGCGCAATTCCCGTGCGCCGGGCACCTCCGCGAAGGCCTTGGCGTTGTTGAAGAGGCAGGGGTAGATGGCGGATGAGAGAGCCCGCCCCGTCCGCCCCTGGATGTCGCGCGCGATTCCGCCGAACTCTGTCAGTGCGGAGTCGTGCATGACAAGCCCCACGCCCCAGCCGTCGCCATCCGCCGCGCACCAGTCGCGGACGGCGACAAAGGCGTCCGACGACACCCCCGCGATGTCGGCATGCGGGTCGATCACCGGCCCGCAGATCTGCGCGGCAAAGGTGAAGTCCGGCACGTCGAAGGGGAAGGCAAGGTAGCCGAAGCGGTCGGATATCTGTTCGGGATGCCAGAGGTCGCGCGGGTTCTCGATGAGTGTCTCGACATGGACAGCACGCTCGTCGCCGCGCAACGCGACGCGCCGTGTGATGGTTGCATCAAGTGCCTCCCCGCCCTCGAAGGTCTCGTTGCCGTCGCGCGAGTAGATCAGGCGGTTGGCCGGGGCGGCCAGAAGCTCGCGTGCCAGTTCCTTGTCGAAGATGCTCTCGATCTCCCCGGCCGCGTTGAGGCGCACGCGGTACCAGCGGTTCTCACCCGTGGTTCCGGGGGTGATGACGGTCTCGGTGGCGGGTGGCGTAGCTGACGCCACCTCGCGCCGGGCAATTCGCTCGATGAATTCGAGCCAGTCCCAGTTCTGCATCCACGTCTCCCAGCCGCGCCGGCCGGGATAGCGGTAGGTGTTCGGTACGGCGCAGCCTCCCATGCCATGTTCGTCGCAGTAGTTGAGAGCCTCCCAGGCGTGGGCCATGTCAGCGGCGGGGTAGTCCGCACCCGTCAGGGCGGAGCGGATGGCGGCGGTGGCCTCGGCCGCCGGGAGCAGGCGGTCGGCGTTGAGCTTGCGCGCGAGGAAGTCAGGGTAGCCGACGGGCAGGAAGGACCAGGCGTTGGTGATCTGGCCGCGGACGACCGGCACATGCGCGCCCCACTTCTCGCGGAAGCGATCGAAGGGCTCGTCGAGGTTGCCGACGGTACGGAAGCACGGCCAGGCCCACTTCTCGTTCCAGATGCGGAAGGCATCTGCAAGTCTCGGGTTCGGGGGCTCGTCGTCCTGGTAGTCGGGGTAGATCCAGATGTCGTAGGGGACTTCGCTCTCGAGCTGCGCCAGCGTGCGCGCGGTTGACTGCTCCATCTGCGCGAGGTCGAAGCGGTAGCTTGCGATCGCCTGCTCGGCCTCCTCGGGGATGGGGTGTGAGGGGATATCCCAAAAGGAGGTGCGGAGCCCGAAGGCCGCGCCGCCCCCGCCGTAGTCGGGGCCGGACCAGACGAAGAGTCGGCTCTTGCATCCGGCCCCTCCCACCAGAAGACGGGCGAGCGTGGTCCCGTGAGCGAACCGAAGTCCAGGCGGCTCTGACCGCGCATGTTCCAGCGGTTGGGCCACCAGCCGACGTTCTTCACGCCGGCGGCGGCGTAGGGCACAACGATGCCCCAGCCGATGCCCGGCATGTCGGTCATGAACATCGTGTGGTTGGCTAGTCCGTCGGTCTTCAGCGCCTTCCAGCCGTCAAGGCTGCGCTCCATCTCCGCGTAGCCGTAGAGTTCCACGTGGTTGCCGGCGCAGGTCACGCCGCAGGAGAAGCGTCCGTGCCGTGTCATCTCCCTGGCGAAGGCGCGTGCGGCGTCGCCCTCGGCTTCGGCAAAGGGACGCCATCCGGCCCAGCTCTCGGGGAACCAGCGGAAGGCTGCGGGGTCGTCGTCGGCCGCCGTGTCGGCGGCGATCATGTCACGCGCCAGGCGTATGCGGCGGATCGATTCCGCATAGGCATTGTAGGGTGGGGTGTGGAGACCGAGATCCACGTGTGCCGACTTCAGCGCGTAGATCGTCCACTTGCGCATGGGCGGAAGTCCCGCCGGCAGATCCTTCTCGGGCACCAGTTCCTGGACGACGCTGTTGCCCTCCTTCCGCTCTACGAGCCGCCGCCCGTCGTGGGTCAGGAGTGAATAGATGGTCAGGTTGTTGTATTTGTTCATCGTTCCCGGCAAAGCTCATTCACGCGGTGTGGGGGCAGTTTTCCGAGAAGGCCGCGCACCAGAATAGAGCACACATGCATCATACAGGTTTTTGGCAGGTATTAACACACTTTCAATGTAATCGGCTGGTGACAAGGGGACATGGAGAGCGGGTGACCGCACAGTGACTACACCCCCTACTTTGTCGTGAGCTTTGTCGCGAGCTTTGTCGAAAGCTAAAGATGGGCGGCTGTGCGGTGTCTCTGGCCAGACTAGGGCAGCGGAGATGACTGCAAGCGTACAACTGCAAGAGCCGAGCCTTGGCACCCAGATGGCGAACGTCCAGCCGGGGACGGCGGTCTCCAGTGCGTTCCGGCCACCCGTTCGCTTCCGATGCGCTTTGGAGCCCGCGGTCTCCGCGGTGTAGATGTGGCGCATGATTGGCGAACGGTACAGCAAACCGCAGGGTGGGGCGACGCCGTTCCGGCTTGCCGCAGCGATGACGCGTGGCATGGGCAGAGAGCCCGGTTTCACCTGTCCATACGCAAAGATTTCACCTTGCCAGAGTGCCGCCTTCAGGCGGAAGTGGTTCAGGGGCTTCAGCCCCATTCTCATGGGTTTTGTAAAGAAATACGGGTCTTGCGGGCCTGAAGGCTCTTGTTGACTTCCGGCTGAAGCCGG
>LSQX01135141.1_pt1 | contig 18695 bp, 19 predicted proteins | sample 654561 | NCBI WGS metagenome assembly LSQX01 (sample SAMN04489861, study PRJNA283612) | anaerobic digester metagenome | isolation source: 4 biogas reactors fed with cattle manure at either 37C or 55C with and... | place: Denmark: Kongens Lyngby | collected 2014
TCTGGTGGAAAAGACCATGGGGCCCACTCGCCAGGCCCTGGCGGATTCAGGCTTGAGACCGGAACAGATTGACCGCGTAATCCTGGTAGGGGGTTCCACCCGTATTCCGGCAGTACAGGAGGCCATTAAGAATTTCATCGGCAAAGAGCCTTACAAAGGCATCAACCCGGATGAAGTAGTGGCTATCGGGGCGGCCATTCAGGCCGGGGTTCTGGCCGGGGAGGTTTCCGATGTGGTCCTGCTGGATGTAACCCCCCTGTCTTTAGGGATTGAAACCCTGGGTGGGGTGTTCACCAAAATCATTGAGCGCAACACCACCATTCCCACCGCCAAGAGCCAGATATTTACCACCGCGGCTGACAATCAGCCTTCGGTTGACATACATGTCCTGCAGGGTGAGCGCAAGCTGGCCAGAGACAATGTTACCCTGGGAAGATTCCAGCTGACCGGGATTCCGCCGGCTCCGCGGGGAGTCCCGCAGATCGAGGTGAAATTCGATATCGATGTCAACGGTATCGTCAATGTCAGCGCAAAAGACCTGGCTACCAACAAGGAACAGAAGATCACCATCACCTCTTCCAGCGGCCTGAGCGAGGAAGAGATCAAGCGCATGATGGAAGAGGCCGAGCGCTTCGCCGAAGAAGACGAGCGCCGCTTGAAGGAGATCGAGGCTCGCAATGCAGCCGACAGCATGATCTACCAGTGTGAAAAGACCCTGAAAGAAAGCGGGGACAAGATTGATGCTGATTCCAAACGGTCAGTGGAAGATGCCATAGCTGCCCTGAAAACCAGCCTGGAAGGCAGTGACGTGGAGGACATCAAGGCCAAGACTGAAGCCCTGGCCCAGGCCTTCTATGCAGTCAGCAGCAAGCTCTATGAGCAGGCACAGGGGGGCCAGCAGGGCGCCCAAGCCGGCGGAAAAGCCGATGACGATGTGGTCGATGCCGATTATCGAGTGGAGAATGAATAAGGCTGAAAGATAAGTTATAGCAAAACATGTGCACATCGTATAATATAAAGGTGGTTACGATCACCTGAGTATTGATTGGGATGAGCAAACCACACCAACAAGCCTGGCGACCCGAAAGCCTTACAGTTTTCGGGCGCAGCCTATTATTCCAGGAAGGTGGATCCGAATGCCCGCAAAGAGAGATTACTATGAGCTGCTGGGGGTTGGCCGCAATGCTACCCCTGAAGAGATAAAAAAGGCTTATCGCCGTTTGGCTCGCAAATATCACCCTGACGTAAATAAAGAAGACCCTGAGGCTGCTGAGAAATTCAAGGAAATTACAGAAGCCTATGCGGTGCTGAGTGATGCACAAAAGCGGGCAGCTTACGACCAATTCGGCCATGCGGCTTTTGAACCCGGCCATGGTGGCCCTGGGGGCTTTGGTGGATTTGATTTTGACTTTAGTGATTTTGGCTTTGGGGACATATTCGATGTTTTCTTTGGCGGCAGTACCACCGGACGCAGCAGGAGAACCGGACCCAGACGCGGTGCGGATCGCGAGATAAGGGTTGATATCAGTTTTGAGGATGCGCTGTTTGGCATCGAAAAAGACCTGGAATTGACCCGAGTTGAAACCTGTGACCACTGCAACGGCAGTGGCGCTGAGCCCGGTTCACAGACTAAAACCTGCCCCAGCTGCAATGGCCGGGGTCAGATACGCAATGTGCAGAGTACGCCTTTTGGGCGCTTTGAGACGGTAAGGCCCTGTAATCAATGCCGCGGCGAAGGCAGGATAATTGAGAAGCCCTGCAGCCGCTGCCGGGGAAGCGGGCAGGAAAGAAAGGAGCGCAAAATCAATGTGCGCATCCCGGCCGGGGTTGACACCGGGTCGAGGCTGCGCATACAGGGCGAGGGAGAAATGGGAACCCATGGCGGTCCGCCTGGAGACCTCTTCATATTGATTTCGGTGAGACCCCATCCGCGCTTCCGGCGTGACGGCTATAATCTCGTGACCACCCTGGATATAAGCTTTGTGCAGGCTGCTCTGGGGGCTGAGGTCACCATCGATCTGCCGGGTGGAGCCGTGCACAACCTGCATATACCGGAAGGGACCCAGCCGGGAACGGTCTTGACCGTCAAAGGCAAAGGGGTTACCCATCTACAGGGCCATCGCATCGGAGACCTGAAGGTGATTATAGATGTGAAGATCCCCACCCGGTTGAGCAAGAAACAGCGCGAGCTTTTGGAGGCCTTTGCCGAAGCCGGTGAAGAACCGAAACCCGGTCGTAAAGGCATATTCAACAAGTTCAAAGACGCTATTGGTTAGGAGTGCAGAGGTTGAAATGGATCGAGATCAGCGTATTGGTTGACAGCCGGGGAGTCGAGCCGGTTAGCGGGTTGTTCCACAGCCTCAACTGCGGCGGGGTTTTGATTGAAGACCCCGGAGCAGGCGAGCTGCTGCAGCAGCCGGTCGATGAGGATAAGGCCGAACAGTATAGTTTATGCGCTTCCGGCACGGTCAGGGTCAAAGCCTACATTCATGAAGACCGTCAGGTGATGGAACAGATTGAGCAGGCCCTGGGCGAACTGCAGGAATTGCTGGGATGCACTTATAAACTCGAGACCGCGGAGGTCAGGGACGAGGATTGGGCGGAGAGCTGGAAGCAGTATTACCATACCTTTCGCGTTGGACGGCGTTTGGTGATCAAGCCTTCCTGGGAGCAATATCAATCCCAGGCCGGCGATGTGGTGATCGAGCTCGATCCAGGGATGGCCTTTGGGACCGGTATTCACGCTACCACCCGCTTTTGTCTTATCTTTGTGGAGCAGTATATCAAAGGCGGGGAAAAGGTGATAGATGCCGGATGCGGCTCGGGTATACTGTCACTGGCTGCTGCCAGGCTGGGTGCAGCCGAAATCCTGGCGATGGATATCGATACTGTGGCGGCACAAATCGCGCAGCAGAACATCGCTATAAACGGGCTTAGCGATAAGATCAGGGCCGTGGCCGGGGATATATTTGCGGATCTTAAACAGCAGCAGGCCGATGTGATTATGGCCAACCTCACTGCCGATATTATCCTGTCCTGGCTGCCAGTAGCGGTTTCCATTCTGAATCAATCCGGCTTATTGATCGCTTCCGGCATTCCAGACAGTCGCTGGCCTGAGGTCAAAGCGGCCATGCAGGAAGCCGGTCTCTCTATTGAAGGTATATTGTTGGATTCTGACTGGGTGGGGGCAGCAGCCCGCAGGCTTTAAAAAACCTGCTCAAGTAAAGCGGAGGGGTGTATTATGCACCGCTTTTTTATTTCACCGCATAATATAAGGGGGCAAGTGGCGGTACTGGATGACAGCGAATCCAGACATGCCCTTACGGTGCTGCGGCTCAAACCCGGGGACGAAATGATACTGTTCGACGGCGAGGGCAAGTCCTATCAGGCCTTTTTCCAGCAGACTCAGGGCAAGCGGGTCCTGGCAGTGCTGGGAAAAACCCTGGAAAATGAGCTCAGTCCAGCCGTGAATATACATCTGGTGCAAGGCCTGCCCAAAGGTGAAAAAATGGAGTTCATCGTGCAAAAGGCGGTAGAAATCGGGGTACACTCTATTTATCCGCTGCAGTGCAGGCGAAGTGTTGCCCAACTCAAGCAGGATACGGTGGAGAAAAAAGTGCGGCGCTGGGAAGCCATCGCCCGTGAAGCCTGCAAACAGTCGGGACGCAACCGCTTCTTAAAGATAACCCCGCTTTTCGGCCTGGCAGAACTGCTTACCTTGATGGGAAACCGCCCCGCTATAGTCTTATATGAAAAGGAGCAAAATACAGGCTATAAGCAAGTGCTGCGCAGCTTGATGCCGGGATGTTTTAGAAAGGACCTGTTTCTGCTGGTAGGGCCGGAAGGCGGCTGGGACGAGGGCGAGATAGAGGAATTGGTGCATCAGGGCGTACACAGCGCTTCGCTGGGCTCACGGGTGTTGCGCACTGAAACTGCCGGGTTGATAGCCAGTGCCCTGGCTCTATATGAAGCCGGTGACCTGGGGATGCCGTGAGCGAAAGAGGTAAGTGATGAGAAAGGCCGCCTTTTATACCTTGGGATGCAAGGTCAATCAAGTAGAAACCGAACAAATAAAGGAAAGCTTTATGAAGCAGGGCTATCAGATAGTGGATTTCAATGAAGCTGCCGACATCTACGTTATCAATACCTGCACAGTAACCCATGTTAGTGATCGCAAATCCCGGGCGGTGATACGCAGAGCGACCCGCCGCAATCCCCTGGCAGAAGTAGTAGTGACCGGCTGTCTGGCGGAGATCGATCCCGATCAGATCAAGGCTATTCCGGGGGTTTCCCTGGTGGTCGGCAATCAGGACAAAGAGAGCATCCCCGAACTCTTAGGGGGTTTTACCGGCCAGGAGGCTCACCGGGGTTCGACCCCTTTAAAACCGGTGTTGTTTACCAGCCGGCATGAGCGTACCCGGGCTTTCATAAAAATAGAGGACGGTTGCAACAGCTATTGCACCTACTGCATTGTGCCTTATGCCCGCGGTGCGGTGCGCAGCAAAGCGCCGCACCATGTGCAAAGCGAATTGCAGCGCCTGGTTGATCTGGGTTATCGGGAAATCGTCCTGACCGGTATACATACCGGATTATATGGCTATGATCTGAAAAACACCAATCTCACTGAGCTATTACACCTATTGCTGGCAGAGGTCGATGGCGACTACCGTCTCCGGTTGAGTTCTATCGAGCCTTTAGAGGTAAGCCCGCAACTGCTGGACCTGGTCAAGCGAGAACCCCGGATGTGCAGGCATTTTCATATTCCTCTGCAGAGCGGCAGCAATACTGTCTTGAAGGCCATGAACCGGCGCTATGACCGGCAGTATTATCGCGATTTGATTCTGAGCATAGCACGGCAGATCCCGGGGGTGGGGATTACCGCTGATGTGATGGTGGGCTTTCCCGGTGAAAGCGAAGCGGATTTCCAGGCCACCTATGATTTGCTGGCTGGACTGCCTGTGGCCGATCTGCATGTTTTCAAGTATTCGCGCCGGGAAGGAACCCCGGCTGCTCTGATGAGCGGGCAGGTTGAGGAAACGCTCAAACAAGAGCGCAGCCAGCTCCTGCTGCAGTTGGCCCGCGAGAAGCATTTACAAAGGCTTCAGGACGCTTACCATGAGGTACTCAGGGTATTGGTGGAAGAGCGTATAGGGGAACGGGCTTATAGCGGGCTGAGCGATAATTATATCGAGGTTAAGCTTGAAAGCTGCGAGGACTTGAGGGGCTCTTTTGTATGGGCCTGTATTACCGGGCAGGAACAGGGTCTTGCTGTTGGACGTGTGCTTGACCGCCAGGTATAAAAATGGTGGGTTTTATGAATAATTTGGATATTACGGGGAAATAAGAAAAGAGGTTTTTATTTAGGCCGATTATCTGGTAAAATAAATGCGTACATCACTATGCTCAAAAGCAGGGTGCTTCGAGGCGTTAGGGGGTGAAAAGGTGAGGGCTGCAGATTGTATTTTCTGTAAGCTCGTGGCTCAGGAAATACCGAGCAAAATAGTATATCAGGATGACCATTTGATTGCCATTGAGGATATAAACCCTGTGTCCCCGATTCATATCCTGCTGATACCCCGAAAGCATATTCCTTCTCTTAATGAAGCTGGCCTGGACGATGCTGCTTTGCTGGGTCACTTACAACTGGTTGCCGCTCAAATCGCACAGGACCAAGGTTTTGCCGGGAATGGCTATCGCTTGGTAAGCAACTGCGGGAAATGGGGCGGACAGGAGGTTATGCATCTTCATTACCATTTGCTCGGCGGCAGAAAGCACCAGTGGCCCCCGGGCTAATCTTGACGGCATGGCCCGGGAATAGTAAACTATAATGGCATTTATGGGATTGGCGCAGGAAAACCCCGGAATTTATTTCTGTGGTGAGGGCGCCGTATCCAGCCACACTGACCTACACAGCGGAAGAAGCTGGTAGGCGTAAACATCAGGCTCGGGCGGAGCCTTCGGGGATGGTCTTGCAGTAGCCGGCCGTGTGAACCGAGAAGCCCCTGATCTCAATCTGGGGGTGTCGTCACTTCAGCCCAGTTGCATGAGGGGAGGGAAACAATGAGCGAAGTTAAAGTAGGAAAAAATGAATCACTTGATTCTGCTCTGAAGAGATTTAAACGTTCCTGCCAGAAAGCAGGCGTAATGCAAGATATTAGAAAACATGAACACTATGAGAAGCCCAGTATAAGGAGAAAGAAGAAATCTGAAGCGGCTCGCAAGAAGAGAAAGTATTAGAGCCGGATAACAGAATCGTTTTAAGGGGAAGCATATGGCTATATGAAGGAGGCTATGATAACAAACCAGGAGCAAAAACCGGCAGCCTATATATGGAATAAACTCAGTACAGGCCGGAATAGGCGTTTTGATGCCATGCTTCGAGAAAGATATAAAAGTCTGGTGAACCTTGCGGTTGCCAGGCTTTTATTATTTTATTTTTGAATTAATGGTAATATATAGATAGCAAGGAGGTAATTGGCTTGGCATTCCTGAGAAAAAGCCGGCATACTAAACAACGGGTATGGCTGTCAATTATCGTGGGACTGGTCATTGTCTCATTTATGGTGAGCATACTTGCCTTTCAGTTCTATTAAGCGACAGGTTTGGAGATGATGAATTTCTATAGAAAGAGAGGTGAAGCGCCTGAATGCAAAGGTTAATGTTCGACCTTTGTTTCGGGTCCGAGATATGGGCAAGAAAATAGTAATTGTAGGCGGGGTAGCGGCTGGGGCCAGTGCAGCCGCCCGGTTGCGTCGGTTAGATGAAGAAGCCGAAATAATCATGTTTGAAAGGGGACAGGACATCTCCTTTGCCAACTGTGGCCTGCCATACTATATCGGCGGGGTGATCACCAAGAAGAATCGTTTACTGGTACAAACCCCGCGAGGTATGTCGAGGCGTTTTAATATTGATATACGGGTACTGACTGAAGTGCAGCAGATCATCCCGGCAGAAAAAAGGGTTGTGGCTCATGATTTGGGCAGCGGTGAAAAATACTCGGAAAGCTACGACTATCTGATCCTGTGTCCGGGCGCAAATCCAGTTATTCCTGATATTCCAGGGGTTAATCGGCCCAATGTATATACGGTTAGAAACATTCCTGACAGCGAAAAGATTAAGGCGCATGTGGAACTGAGCGATGTGCGCAATGTGGTGGTTATCGGTGCTGGTTTCGTCGGCATGGAAATGGCAGAGATGATGCAGTTAAGGGAATTAAATGTAACCGTGGTGGAGGCCAGTCCTCAGATACTGGGAGTGCTGGATCCGGAAATGGCCCGCCTGGTCGAAAAATACGTGGCTTTAAAAGGGGTTAAATTTATTACCGGGGATATGCCGGTAGAGCTGCAGGGAGATCCGGCGGTTAACAAAGTTGTTCTCAAAAGCGGAACCGAGTTGCCCGCTGACCTGGTCATCTTGGGTATCGGGGTACGACCCGAGACCTGGCTGGCCGAGCAGGCCGGTTTGGCCATAGGGGAAACCGGAGGCATATTGGTGGATGAATACCTCAGGACCTCAGATCCCTTTATATTTGCAGCCGGCGATGCCATTCAGGTAAAAGACTATGTAACCGGATATAACACCCTGGTTCCTATGGCAGGGCCGGCTAACCGTCAGGGATGGGTGGTGGCCAACAATATCGCCGGTCGCAATATTAAATACCCGGGCAGTCAGGGTACAGGCATTATCAAGCTGATGGACATGGTTGTGGCCGTAACCGGTAGGAATGAGAAAACCCTCAAAAGCTGGGGCATAGATTATCTGACCTGCCACGTTCACCCCAACTCGCATGCCACTTATTATCCGGGGGCCAGCCAGATGACGATAAAACTGATCTTCAGTAAAGACGAAGGCAAGGTACTGGGGGCTCAAGTAGTCGGTTTTGATAATGTGGACAAAGCCATTGATTCCCTGGCTACTGCTATTCGTGCCCGGATGACGGTATATGATCTGCAGGATCTTGAGCTGGCTTATGCGCCACCTTTCTCGTCGGCCAAAACCCCGGTTAATTTGGCGGGCTATGCTGCCGGTAACATCCTCGATGGCCTGGTTGAGCCGGTAAGATGGGAAGAGGTAGAATCACGGCTTAAAGCAGGCGCAGTCCTGGTGGATGTACGTACCGAGGAAGAATTCGACAGCATGCCGGTAGAAGGTGCCATAAACCTGCCGGTTGACGATTTGCGCAACAAGCTGGATCAGCTTCCCGAAGATCAAGAAGTCCTGGCTTTTTGTCAGGTGGGCTTAAGATCATATGTGGCCAACCGCATTCTGCGCCAGAAAGGCTTCAAAGTGAAAAACATCAGCGGCGGCTACAAACTCTATCCCAAAGGCAAATAAAACCTTAACGTAAGTACGGTGCCTGGCACCGTACTTTTGCGTTTTGTTCTGTCAGCCGGTGTGCCGGCATATACTTGTGTGAGTGAATTTGCCGGCAGAGGTGATTGCAATGGAAAACCGCCGCGAAGCCTTCAATAGAGCCCTGGCTGATTTTTTGGAGATACCGCGCGATTTGGTTTTGGATATACCCAAGCTGACCCTGGTGGGAAGGGAAGAGCTCTATCTGGAAAACCATCGCGGCATCATACAGTACAACCCGGGACTGCTGCGCATCAACCTGAGCCGGGGGTTCCTGGAGATAGAGGGCCGGAATATGGAAATAAAAGCCTTGATGCCGGAAGAGCTGCACATCATCGGCCAGATAATCTCGGTCAGGTATCGGGACTAAGGGGGATAGAGAATGAGCAACCGCTTTCTCGAGCAGTTTGGCGGGGTGATAACCATCATTGTGCAGGGCCGCTATCCGGAACGCCTGATCAATATGGCCTTAACCCGGGGCATATACATATGGAACATCAAGCCGGTGGCCGGTGGGATCAGGTTTGAAATTCGCAGCAGCGGATATGAGGCCTTGCGGGCCATGGCCGAGGAAAACGGCTATCAGCTGAAGATAGTGTCCAAACACGGCCTGCCGGTATACAAGAGCATCGTTAAAAGACGGGTTGGTTTCATGCTCGGCGGGGTTTTCTTTATCATCGCTTTATACCTGATTTCTTCTTTTGTATGGTTTATCGAGATTACAGGTAATGAACGGATCGACAGCCAGAAGATCCTGGACACTGTGGCCAAATATGGCGTATACCAGGGCGCCCCCAAGTGGGGCTTCAGCCGTACTGCGGTAGAAGAACAGGTTTTGCGGGATATCGGCGATCTATCCTATATTAAGATCGAGATTCGCGGCGTGAAGGCCAATATTGAGGTAGTTGAAAAAATCGTCATCCCCCCGCAGGAGATAATCGGCCCCAGCGACATGGTCGCAGCGCGCAGCGGCATAGTGGAGGAGATTCTGGTTTTGGATGGCCAGGCCAAGGTGGAGGTGGGGCAGGTGGTCGCCAAAGGGGATGTGCTTATTTCCGGAACGGTTATCCCCAGCTTAAGCCCATACGCCCCTCCGCCCCCAGAACCCCTGCTCCCCTATCAAGTTCAAGCTCGCGGGGTGGTAAAGGCCCGGGTGTGGTATGATGGCTACGGGGAATGCCCGCTGAAAACAGAAAACCGGGTTTTAAGCGGCCGCAAGGCCCACCGGGTAATACTCCTCACCCCCTGGCGGGAATTGCTGTTGTGGGGAAAACATTCTCCATTTGCTAATGAACAGGTGGCTCAGAGGGCCTATAAGCTTGATACCCCGATTGGGCCGCTTGGCCTCAACTACCAAAAACACAGCGAAGAAACCCTTGAAGTTGTCACCCATACTGAAGCGGAAGCAACTCAGATTGCCAGGCAAAAAGCCCTGGAAAGCCTGCAGAGCCAAATCGCACCATCCAGCAAAATCATCGACAGCACCATGACTGTGCTCTCCTCCCCCAGCGATGCTATTCTGCGCGTCAAGGTGTCGTTGGAAGTCATTGAAGACATAGCCGTTGCGCAGCCTATCAATAAGCTAGAAAATAGTCCTTTCCAATGACATATGCTATAATAACTGCATAATGAACCGAGGTATTATTAATCCAGGGAGGAAAGGCTGTTTGACCGAAAAAGAAACCCGTATATCCATTGCCAACAATGACATTGCTTCGGCGTTTTTCGGCACGGGAGACGAGAACTTTCGCTACCTGAGAAGCTTGGTCCCGGCTGATATCTCAGCGCGGGGCTCTGAGATCTATGTAAAAGGAGCGGAAGCGGAGGTCAATCAGGCCACTGAATTGGTGAACAGCCTGCTTGATATTGCAGGACAGGAAGGTCAGCTGACCATTAATGATATCAATTATGTGGACAAACTGATAAAACGCGGTGAAAAAGCCCGCCACAACGAAATTGTGTCTTCTACCATAATAACCACGGTCAGGGGCAAAGCCGTAAAAGCCAAAACCCTGGGGCAAAAAAGGTATATTCAAGCTATAATTGACAATGACGTGGTGTTTGGCATTGGCCCGGCTGGAACCGGCAAGACCTATCTAGCCGTAGTAATGGCGGTCAGAGCCCTGAAGAGCAAGGATGTGGACAGGATTATCCTGGTGCGGCCGGCGGTGGAAGCCGGTGAAAAGCTGGGTTTTCTGCCCGGTGACTTTATGGAAAAAGTCAATCCCTATCTGCGCCCGCTTTATGATGGCCTCTTTGATATTCTGGGGGTAGATGTGACTCAGCGCTATATAGAGCGCAATATAATTGAAATCGCCCCGCTGGCATACATGAGGGGGCGAACCCTCAACAGCGCGTTCATTATTCTGGATGAAGCCCAGAATACTACCCCGCAGCAAATGAAGATGTTCCTAACCCGATTGGGATTTGGCTCCAAAGCGGTGATAACTGGTGACATCACCCAGGTGGATCTGCCCAAAGAGGAGTTTTCAGGGTTAATCGAGGTTCAGAAAATATTAGGTGGGGTTGAGGGAGTAGCATTTGAATACCTTACCAAAGACGATGTTATCCGCCACCCCCTGGTGCAAAAGATTATCGATGCCTATGAAACCCACGGCAGTTAGAATCCCCGGCCAATCCCCAAGCTGATTTTGTAGAGGAGCGGAACATGAAGATTCCCACACTGATGCAATATATATGGAAAGGCTGCAGCAACTTCCTGCAGCAGTCGCGAACCAAGAAATTCTTAAGCATATTCATCTTCTTCAGTGTTACCATATTGATCCTGTTCAGCAATTTCAACCCCAAACAGGTGTGGCTTAAGCCTGATGACGTGGCCCCGCGCAATATACAATCAGATATCAATGCGGTGGTAATCGATACCCAACAGACCGAGCTGTTAAGACAGCAGGCCATCAGCAAGGTGCAAAAGGTTTATCAGGAGGATAACTTTGCACTGGCCAACACGGAAAGGGATATCAATCTCTTTTTCAGCGCCATCACCAGTGCTTTGGCCCAGCCCGAGGAAGAGCAGATTAGCGAGCTGCACACTCTGCTTAATAAGACCCATGTTAAAAAGAATGTGTTCCAGCTCCAGTACCCTGTGGAACGGCTGGCCGAGTATTTGCGGGTCACCCCGGCCGAGGATCTGGAGATGATGCGGCAGAGCACCATAACCACAGCCCGCACCTTGATGGCCAATCCCATCACCGATGATACCCTGGACAGCATTTACCAGCAGGCCCTGGGCAAGATCAGCGATCTCAGCTATGCCCCCGAGGCCAGAGAGGTGATCAGGATTGTCACCATCAACTCGCTGCGGGCCAATCTGATCTACAATGAAGCAGCCACCAACGAGGCCATAAAAGAGGCCAGCGACGCGGTGCAACCGGTGCAAAAGACTATCAAAGCCGGGGAGATCATCGTCCGTGAAGGCGAGCGGGTCACGGCCGAGCAGATATCAATTCTTGAACAGCTGGGCATTCAGCGCAGCAAGAGCTATCCCATCACACTGGCCGGCACAGCCCTGTTTGTCCTGCTGACCTTCTGGCTGGTGCTGGAATTCCTGCGCCGCTATTACCCGCACATTCATCGCGATGATATGATGATGCTGCTAATTGGCCTGATCTTTATTCTGGTTCTGGCTATCACCCGTTTTGTCACCGTTATAAAAATAGGCGATGACCCTGAACTACAGCTCTTGACCGGTTATCTGCCGCCGGTGGCCGCCGGTTCCATGCTTATCGCCATTTTGCTGGACAACCGCCTGGCTTATTTTTTAACCGCCATTATGGCCTTGTATGTGGGTTTTCTCACTCCGGGGGAACCATTGAATTATGTGGTTACAGCCTTTGTGGGCGGCAGCGTAGGCGTTTTCGGCGTGCACCGCCTCACGCAGATGTCCGATTTGGCCAAGTCGGGCCTGCGCATAGCTATTGCCAATATAGTCACCATCACTACCCTTACGCTGATTGGCGGTGAAATCAGCCCGTTCTACTACAGCATGAGTGTTGTTATGGGGGCTGCCAATGGGATACTGTCAGCGGTTTTGATGATCGGTGCGCTCCCTTACCTGGAGTCTGGTTTTTCCCTGACCAGCATGATCAAGCTCTTGGAATTGTCCAACCCCAATCACCCCTTGCTGCGGCGTTTGCTTTTGGAAGCCCCGGGAACCTATCATCACAGCTTGATGGTGGGCAATCTGGCCGAGGCCGCGGCTGAGGCTGTTGGCGCCAATCCGTTGCTGGTGAGAGTCGGGGCCCTCTTCCATGATGTGGGCAAAATCAAGCGCCCCGAGTATTTTGTGGAAAACCAGCGCGGTTTTGATAATCCGCATGAGAAGCTGGCCCCGGCTTTAAGCACCTTGATTATCACTTCACATGTCAGGGAAGGTGCGGAATTGGCCCGGGAGGCCCATTTACCGCAGGCGGTGCTGGATTTCGTGGAACAGCATCACGGCAACAGTTTGGTGAAGTATTTCTACAGCCGGGCTTTAGAAGAGGATGTGGATGGCAATGTCAATGAGGACAACTTTCGCTATGAAGGGCCCAGGCCGCAAAGCAAGGAGGTGGCCCTGGTGATGCTGGCGGACTCGGTGGAGGCGGCAGTGCGGGCCTTGCAGGACCCAACCCCGCAGAAGATCAGTCAAACCGTGCGCATGATCATTCGCGATAAGCTCAGCGACGGGCAATTAGAGACTGCTGATCTGACCTTTAAGGATCTGGACACCATCTCGAAATCTTTCTGCAAGTCCCTGGAGGGGATGTATCATAAACGCATTGAATACCCGGAAATAATAGAAAGGGAATTCGAAAAGAGGAGGGAGCGGGATGGAAACCCTGATAATCAACCAGCAGAACAAGGTGAATTATAATCGCAACCTGCAAAAAACCATCCTTAGCGTAGCCAATGCAGTGGCTAAAATGGCCAAAATCAGCAAGAATACCGAATTGAGCATATTGATCGTGGATAATAGCTACATACAGGAACTGAATTACTTATATCGCCAGCAGAACTGCCCCACTGATGTGTTGTCCTTTGCTATGAATGAACTGGTTGATGACGACCCTGACCTGGATGTGGAGGGTGAGGTCAAAGTCCTGGGAGATATTGTGATTTCACTGGAAAAGGCCCTGGCCCAGAGCGAGGAATACGGCCACAGCCTGGAACGCGAACTGGGCTACTTGGTAGCTCACGGCATGCTGCACCTTTTGGGTTACGATCATGAAACCGAGGCGGAAAGACAATTGATGCGAAGCCTGGAAGAAATGATCATGCAGAAAGTTAAACTGGAAAGATAGCCTTATGCCTTCAGATGGTGGTATCATACGCAAGTTTGCCTGGGCTATTGCCGGCCTTATGGCAGTAATTGGTGAAGAACAGAATATGAAAATCCACCTTATAGCAGCTGCCATCGCTGTGGGCACAGGCTGGATACTCGGCCTGGAGCGGGTCGAATGGGGGCTTTTGTTCATTGCTATCACATTGGTTTTGATGGCTGAGGTTATAAATACAGCTATCGAAAGAACCATTGACTTAATCGCCCCGCAATACCATCCCCTGGCTGAAAAGGCCAAGAATATGGCAGCAGGTGCGGTTTTGCTAAGTGCTCTGGCGGCGGTTATACTGGGAGTGATAGTATTTGGGCCTCACCTCCTCAATATCATTGCCTTGATAATTGAGCAATAACAGTTCTCTTAAGCGAATAAATCAGCAATAACCTGATAAGGATAATAAGACAGCATGGAGATTGCAAAATTGATTGAAATAGCCCATCAGGCCAGGGAAAAAGCTTATTGCCCCTACTCGCATTTTGCGGTAGGCGCGGTTCTGGTGAGCAGGGCAGGGCATATCTATACCGGGGCCAATGTTGAAAACGCTTCTTATGGATTGACTGTTTGTGCCGAACGAGCGGCTATAATAAAAGCGGTCAATGCAGGCGACCTTGAACTGGAAGCCATTTGCTTGGCCGGCAGCGATAAGGGATATACCTATCCCTGTGGGGCCTGCCTGCAGGTTATGGCGGAATTCGCGCCTCATTTGAAGGTGATTGTGACTGACAGCAGCGGCAATTACAGAGAACATCAGCTAAAGGACCTGCTGCCTTTTCAGTTTCAACTCGATTTGGAGGAATAAATACTTTGAAATCAGGTTTTGTAACTATAGTAGGACGCCCTAATGCCGGCAAATCGACATTGATGAATCACATAGTGGGGCACAAGGTAGCGATTGTCTCCGAAAAGCCTCAGACTACGCGCAACCGCATTCAGGGCATATACACTACCGCACAGGGCCAAATCGTTTTCGTTGATACCCCCGGCATTCATAAGCCCAAGCATTTGCTGGGCGAGTATATGGTAAAGGTCTCTACCCGTTCGCTGCATGAGGTGGATCTGATCTACTATATGACTGATGTGACCAGGCCTTTCGGCAGCGGTGAGCGCTACATCATCGAATACCTGCAGGAGGTCTCAGTACCGGTATTTCTGCTGGTAAACAAGATCGACCTGGTCGATGTCGAGCAGGCCAACCATCATGTCCGGGGTTTTTTGGGATATATGAATTTTGCCGAAATCATTTTTTTATCTGCCATGCGCGGCACCAACATACCTGCTTTGCTGGAAAAGACCTGGAGCTATCTCCCGGAAGGTCCGCTCTATTACCCGGAAGGTGACCTTACCGACCAGCCGCTTTCTTTTATGGCGGCTGAATTGATCAGGGAAAAGGCCCTGTGGCTGACCCGCGACGAGATTCCCCATTCCCTGGCGGTGGATGTGGAGGAACTGCGCCGGCCCAACGGCGGCAAAGCCTACCTGCGGGCGGTTATATACCTGGAGCGCGATTCCCAGAAGGGCATAGTTATCGGCAAGAACGGGCAGATGCTGAAGCAGATCGGGGAGCAATCCCGCCAGGAGCTGGAGGTTTTGTTGAATTGCCCGGTATACCTGGACTTGTGGGTCAAAGTCAAAAAGAACTGGCGCGACAGTGAAAACAACCTCAACCAACTGGGTTACAGGGGCTAGAATACATTAAAGAAGGCGTAATCTATGATCGCGGCTTATCTGGACAGCACCAATCTGAAACCGGACAGCAGGGCTCAGGACATTATAACCCTCTGTGAGCAAGCCGCCAGGTATTCCATGGCTGCTGTTTGCGTCACCCCTTACCGGCTGCCTTTAGCCAGGCAAATACTCTCCGGCAGCACGGTGAGAACCTGCACGGTCATAGGCTTTCCCCTGGGGGCTGAGCCGGCCCGGCTGAAAAAGGAGCAGGCCTTTTGGGCTCTGCAAAACGGTGCTGATGAACTGGATATGGTGGCCAATCTGGGGGCCTTAAAGGATGGGCAGCTGGAGGTCATAAGACAAGAGGTCAGCGAGCTAATGGGGCTTAAAGCGCATTATGACTTCGTGCTCAAAGTAATAGTTGAAACCGGCCTATTAACCCCAGGCGAATTAATCGCGGTACTGCACCTCCTGGAAGGGCTCAAGGTGGATTTCATCAAGACCTCCACCGGCATAAACAGCCGCGGTGCATCGTTAGAGGACATACAGACTATTTGTAAGCACCGCCAAACTCAGATCAGTATTAAGGCCAGCGGGGGAATAAAGACCCTGGCATTTGCCCGGCAGTTGATCGCAGCCGGGGCGGATCGCATCGGCAGCAGCAATGCGCTGAACCTGGTTATGGAGGAAATGGCCGAAAAAAGGCCTTAGTCTGGAGGGTTGGCGATTCAGTTTCACAGTGAGGCTATTGTCTTAAAGAATATGGATTACCAGGAAGCTGATAAGCTGGTAAGCGTTTTCTCCGCAGTGAGGGGGAAAATACAGGTAGTCGCCAGGGGGGTGAAGAAACCCGGCAGCAGCCTGCGGGCCCTGGTACAGCCTTTTTGTCATGTACAGCTCTACCTCGTCAAAGGGCGGAGCATGGCTGTGGTCACGCAGGGCAGGATGATAGATTTTTACGGCAACATCCGCCAGGATTTGTTCACTGCCATGCAGGCTGTTTATATGATGGAGCTGCTGGATAAAGCCCTCATGGATGAGGTGCCTTTGCCGAAGCTGTTTTACAGCACCCATCAGGTCTTAAGGGCCATGAATGAAGGCTGTGTAACCCCTCTGCTGCTGCGCTATTTTGAGGTGCGCCTGCTGGTTGAACTGGGCTATACTCCGGTTCTGGACCGCTGTGTTAACTGTGGTTCAAAAGAGATCGGTGCAGGCTTGTTCAAACTCGCTGCAGGCGGCCTGTTGTGCCCGCAATGCGCCCGGCAGGAAAACGGTCTTATTGCGGTAAGGCCGGACAGTCTGGCTCTGCTGCGCCTGCTGACAAACGCCAGTGCGCATGTGATCGACCGGATTCACAGCAACCCGGCCAGCCTTAATCAGCTGGAATGGTTCCTGGAGCAATATCTGGAATACTATCTGGAACGGCGTTTTACCATGAAGCACACCATTCGCTGGCTGAAAAAAAACCTGCCCGTTAACGGGTGATTTTGTGGCCTTATGGTTATATTCTCGTAGTATTTGGGGAATGCTAAAATTTAGCCATTTACATTGACAAGGCAAAAAGCGGTTGATAAACTTAATAGGTGATTTCAAGCATATATCAGGCGATGATGGAGACGAGTACAAAGAGTCCTGTCTTTACAGAGAGCCGGGGGAGCTGGAAACCGGCAAGATAGTCTTTGGAAGGCACTCCAGAGCATCGGGAGGAAAACCGCAAAGGTGAGTAAAGCCCGAAAAATGAGGTGGGCGATCAGCCAACCAGGGTGGAACCGCGGGTATCAATACTCGTCCCTGTGATTTGAGGGACGGGTTTTTTATTTATCAACCAACAGGAGGAGTTGCCAATGAATTTTCAAGAGATAATTCTTCGCCTTGAAAAATTCTGGGGTCGGCAGGGCTGTATCATTCAGCAGCCCTATGATGTGGAGAAAGGCGCCGGCACGATGAATCCCGCTACTTTTTTGCGCTGCCTGGGGCCAGAGCCGTGGAAGGTGGCCTATGTAGAACCGTCCCGCCGGCCAACCGACGGGCGCTATGGTGAAAACCCCAACCGCCTGCAGCACTACTACCAGTACCAGGTTATACTCAAGCCTTCGCCGGACAATGTTATCGACTTGTATCTGGACAGCCTGCGTGACCTGGGCATAGATCCTGATCATCATGACATCCGCCTGGTGGAGGACAACTGGGAATCTCCCACTTTGGGGGCCTGGGGCTTAGGATGGGAGATCTGGCTGGATGGCATGGAGATAACCCAGTTTACATATTTCCAGCAGGTCGGCGGTTTCGATCTGCAGGCCGTACCCGTGGAACTTACATATGGGTTGGAGCGGATCGCCATGTTTACCCAGAAATGCGATAATGTCTTTGAGCTGCTCTGGACCCCCGGGGTCTATTATGGCGATGTTTTTCAGAAGGCTGAGGAGGAGCATTCCCGTTACAGTTTTGAAGAGGCGGATACCTCTTTAACCCTTGAGCTGTTTTCCCTCTACGAAAAAGAATCGAAGCGAACCATCGAAAAGGGTATGGTCCTGCCCGCCTACGATTATGTTCTTAAATGTTCCCATGCCTTTAACGTGCTTGATGCACGCGGTGCGATCAGCGTTACGGAGAGAACAGGATTTATTGCCCGCATCAGGGAGCTCGCGCGCCGCTGCGGAAAGCTGTACCTTGAGCAGAGAGAAGAGGCGCAATATCCCCTTTTAATGAGGAAAGGCGATACGGAGAAGGGTAATTTGAAGCATAATGATCATAAGCATACAGAGCCTGAGCAGCATCCGGGACGAAATAAGCATGCGGAGCGAAATAATTACGATCAGGGAGGCGATGAGTAAATGCCGAACGTTCGGGATCTGCTGTTGGAAATTGGATGCGAGGAAATTCCTGCCCGCTTTATGCCCGGCGGGTTGAAGGGCTTGAAGGAGACCGCGAAGAAATTGTTTCAGGATCATCATCTTGCTTATCGCGAGGTTTTTACCTATGGCACTCCGCGGCGACTGGTTTTGCTGGTAAAAGGTCTGACGGAGAGCCAGTCACAGCAGGAAGAGAAGGTTAAGGGACCTTCAAAGGAAGCCGCCTTTGATCAGGACGGGAATCCTACAAAAGCTGCCTTGGGGTTTGCCGGGAGGCTGGGGTTAAAAGTAGAGGAGTTGAAAATTGAGAAGGCAGGGAAGAAGGAGTACCTTGTGGCTTCACGTACCATTGCCGGGAAGAAAACGGCGGATGTTTTAAGCACTCTGCTTCCCGATCTGCTCAAGGGACTTTCTTTTCCCAAAAACATGTTCTGGGAAGAGAGCAGGATCAGATTTCCCCGCCCAATACGCTGGATTCTCTGCCTCTACG
>LSQX01009390.1_pt2 | contig 18693 bp, 19 predicted proteins | sample 654561 | NCBI WGS metagenome assembly LSQX01 (sample SAMN04489861, study PRJNA283612) | anaerobic digester metagenome | isolation source: 4 biogas reactors fed with cattle manure at either 37C or 55C with and... | place: Denmark: Kongens Lyngby | collected 2014
TCATGCCGCAGACCATTGAGGCGCTTAACCACGCCCAGGCTGCGAACGTGCCGATCGTTGTCGCAGTGAACAAGGTCGATAAAGAAGAGGCGAACCCGCAGCGGGTGCGTCAACAGTTGACTGAGTTCGGTTTGGTGGCAGAAGAGTACGGTGGCGATGTGATGTTCGTCGACGTGTCGGCGAAGAACAACATTGGCATCACTGAACTGCTTGATGCGGTGCTGCTTACTGCAGATGCGGGTCTTGACCTGCGGGCGAACCCGAACAAGAACGCTCGTGGCGTGGCGATCGAAGCCAAGCTCGATAAGGGTCGTGGCGCGGTTGCGACAGTGCTCATTCAGTCGGGTACGTTGCGGGTCGGCGATGCGATCGTGGCTGGTACCGCATTTGGTCGCGTGCGTGCAATGCAAGACGAGAACGGCGATGCTGTTGAGGTGGCGTTGCCGTCTCGACCGGTGCAGGTGCAGGGCTTGTCGAGTGTGCCGCGTGCGGGCGACAACTTCATTGTCACTGATGAAGACCGCACGGCCCGTCAGATCGCTGAAAAGCGTGAGGCTGCTGAACGTAATGCTCAGCTCGCGAAGGCCCGCAAGCGCATCAGCCTTGAGGACTTCACGAAGGCGCTCGAAGATGGCAAGGTTGAGTCGCTCAACCTCATCATCAAGGGTGACGTGTCGGGTGCNNGAGTCGCTCATGAAGATCGAGGTCGACGATTCGGTGCAGCTGCGCATTCTGCACCGCGGCGTTGGTGCGATCACCGAGAGCGACGTCGACTTGGCAACAATCGACAACGCGATCGTCATTGGCTTCAACGTACGACCTGACGTCAAGGCGCGTGAGCGTGCTGCCCGTGAAGGCATCGACATTCGTTTCTACAATGTCATCTACAACGCACTTGAAGATATTGAGGGTTCGCTCAAGGGCATGCTCAAGCCCGAATACGAAGAGGTACAGTCTGGTGTGGCCGAGATTCGCGAGGTTTTCCGCTCGTCGAAGTTCGGCAACATCGCGGGTGTCATTGTTCGCAGCGGCACCATTACCCGCAACGCGAAGGCGCGCGTCATTCGCGAGGGTGTGGTGATTGCCGATGGCCTCGCTATCGAGTCGCTGCGCCGATTCAAGGATGATGTCACTGAAGTGAAGACTGATTTCGAGGCCGGTATTGGCCTGGGCAAGTTCAACGATATTCAGATTGGTGACGAGATCGAAACCACCGAAATGGTTGAGAAGCCTCGCGTGTAAGCGCAAGCAATAGAACAAACGCCCACCCCTCATTGAGCGGGTGGGCGTTTGTTTTGCTTTGGTAGACTCGCACGGTCGAAATATATTTGCGAAGCGCGTGTGCGAGAGTGTTCTGAGGGGGACGTCAATGCAGGCCGGCTGGTATCCAGATCCGAGCGAACCAAACCGCCTTCTCCGGTGGTGGGACGGGCAACAGTGGACAGCGCACGTGCACGAAGTGCAAGCTACCGCTGCTGTTCCAGCTGCAACCCCTCCGCACGCGCCACGGCGCCGTCGCCTCTGGCCATGGCTGGTTGCCGCAGGTGGCCTTGTCGTTGCGCTGGTTCTGACTCTCGCGATAGTGCCGGGCCTGGTGCCCGGTGGCAGCGCAGGCGCCTCGCTCTCGCGCATTGACGAACTGCCAGTGGTACATACTGACGAATCATTAGGAATCGACTTCACTGAACCGGTGCTTGGCCTGAGCGATACCGACGCCCGCCTCGAGATGGCATTTCGAGCAGACATTGCTGACGGTGATGACCAGCTCGGCTCTCTCACCTCTCATAAGTGGGCGGTGCGCCTATTCTCAGATGCCTCACTTCGTTCAGAAATCACCACTGCCGCCATTCAGACCGGCGATCGTGTGCGAATCAACGTGTACGAAGAAGATCATGCGACGTGGTTTGATACGACAACAGACGAGAACCCAAAACTTGACCTGAAGAAGTCGAACGACGACTGGGGGTTGCACAGTGATTACTACCTCGTGCGTTACGTCGATGCTGATGGCATCGAATTCGAGCGACCGGTGGTGACACGCTTCAACTTTGAGTCTGAGATCAGTGCGCCTGCGGTGAGCGCGGGCGTCGACCCTGAAAGTCCCGGTGAGCTCGCCCTGAGCTGGACACCGGTCGAGGGCGCCGATCGCTATGCGATTGTGTATGGGCGAAGCCCGGTTGCACTCGGTGGGGAGTTTGATGACATTAACCAGACTCTGGGCCTGTATTACGTGTACCTCGGTGAGACTTCAGACACTCACTGGAACATTGGCGAATCGTTCACTTCGCAATCGGGTGCATTCCCCGAGAATCGTAATCGTGGGCTCGAGCGTCCTGAACGAGATGAAGACTCGGTGCTGCAATACGGTGACGGTGAGTTCGTACCAACCGATTTGAGCGGTGACGAGATCGGAGTGGTGGCCATTTCAAGCGACGGCGCCACGTCGCCACTCGGCACAGTGAATGCAAGCTCTGCTGTCGGGTCACTGCCGTCGCGCATCGCTACGTATTCGTATGAGGCGGCGAGCGAATACAGTCGGGTGGTTGCGGGCGCCCGTGAGATTGATGCCCCAAAATTTGTGCCATACATCGATTTCACCGGCCGCATTCAGCACTCGCCAGTGACACTGAATGAACCCCGCCTTGTCGGTGAGACGGTGCATGCAATGCTCGTCAGCGAGAATGGTTTCGAGATTGACTACGAAAAGCGAATCGGGCCCCTCTCGGGTGCTGAACTGTCGCAGATGGTCGATGAGTTTAACCGCGCAGCGATAGATCTTGCGGGTAACCCGGGCGAACTGCAAGAGGTTGCGATCGAGACGATCGAGGCTGGCACCCCGCAAACCGAATATGAAGACACCGGTCTTCCGACACCCACAGCGACTTCGCACCCAATGGTCGATTACCTGGCTGAACACATGCTTGCGGGCACCATCAAAATTGACGTGAGCGAATGGGCGAATCAACCTGGCGCACCAGACCCGCGAGATGCAGCACGTGAGGCAGCCGCGCAAACTCCGCTGGCCTTCGTTCGTCACACCAGTGTGACTCGCAACGAAGTCGTGCAAGTGACCTATTCGTACCCCGTGAGCGAGTTGAGACAGAAACAGCAAGAGGTGCATGAGAGCGCTCTCGTTGCGATCGAAAGCATGCAGCTTGACGGTAAGAGTGACGCCGAGAAGGTCACGGCATTCAACGATTACTTAAGCGACACCGTTGTCTATGACTACGATGCCTATGCGGTCTACCCTGACACCTCTGACCACACGGACGCATACAACCTCGTTGGCGTGCTCACTGCAGGAACCGGTGTGTGCGCTGGCTATGCCGATGCCATGAACCTGTTTGCTCAGATCGCTGGTGTCGAGTCGGTCGTAGTTTCAGGCAAGGTTGTTGAGGGCGGATATCACGCTTGGAACAAGTTCAAGGTTGATGGTCAGTGGCTGGCCGTCGACGCCACTTGGAACGACGGCGATGTTCCCAACCATGAGTACCTGCTCATTACGGACGCTGAATTTACCGGCAGTGCCGAGCGAGAAGAAATTGCTGATCGCTGGATCATCCCAGCTTATGCGCAGCTCTACGCCACACCATAGGCCGGCGTAACGGGAGTTCCGCGTGCGCAGGGCGTCGCGGCTGTTACACAGAGGGGGCGATGCAACCAGCGTGGTTGCATCGCCCCTTCTGTGTACGTAGAGTTAGCGCTCGATCCTGTCGAAGCGCCGACCCTCGGGGCGGGGCCCAAGCAAGGTGAACACGAATACCACGAGGCCGCCAACGTAAGGCACGAGGTTGAGCAGATACAGTGCGCCAGACAGGTTCGCGTCGTGCATCCGACGCCAGCCAAGCGCAAGCGAGGGCACTATCGAGCCAAGAAATGCTACGACGATCACGAGCATGAGAAACATGCTGACCGGGTCACTGCCCGAGTAATACGAGCTTGAGTAACTCAGGCTTTCTATCACCCCAGCGATCATTCCAACGACAATAAACGCCACAAAATAGAAGAGGCCGACCCACCAAAATTCACTGCGCGAGGCACGACCACTGAAGTTGGCATAGTTCTTGAAGAATCGGGCGACCGCCTGCACTGGGTTCGCCCCGTACAGTGGTCGGCCTAATTCGCCGGCGTGAAAAGCTCCATCGAAGATGCCGCCGGGCCCGGGCGAGGGGAGTGGCGCATACTGTGGCGCATACTGAGGCGCTGCGTAGGGCTGCTGCTCGACGTACGGCTGTTGCCCGGGATACGGCTGCTGTTGGTAGACCGGCGGTGCTTGGTGCTCAGGCTGAGCCTGGTAGACGGGCGGAGCTTGGTACACGGGTGGTGCCTGCGGTGAGGGTGGAACCTGGTACGCGGGAGGCGTAGGAGGGGCCGGAGGGGCGTAGTACACGGGCGGAGCATAGACGGGAGCGTCTGCCGGAGGCGCTTCATATCTAGGCTGATCAGGTTCTTGGCCTACTGGAGGTTGGGTCAACTTGCCCCTGCTTTCGCTGTCTGATTTGTTCAAAGCTGCACTACGACAATATCGGCTTCGGCAGGGCAACCGATAGGCTGGAGGCATGTCAAATCCGAGAGCTGCAAAGGTTGCAGAGCGTATTCAGCAGATCATCGCGCGTAGGCTCGAAAAGGGCTTGCGCGACCCACGAATGGGCTTTGTGACGATCACCGACGTGCGAGTCACGGGTGACCTGCAGCACGCCAGCGTGTTCTACACCGTCTATGGCAGCGAAGAAGAACTTGCTGACACCGCGGCGGCATTGAAAGCAGCGACCGGCATGATGCGCACAGAAGTGGGCAAGCAGTTGGGCACCCGGCTCACCCCAACGCTCGAATTCATTCATGATGAACTTCCTGACAGCGCGCAGGCACTCAACGAATTGTTGGCTGAGGCCCAGCGTCGTGACCAAGAGTCCCGAGAACTCGCTGCGGGCGCGCAATTCGCTGGTGACGCTGACCCCTATGTGAAGCCACGAGATATGTCTGACGAGAGTGACGACGAACTCGACGACGAGCTAGACGAAATCGAAGACGCCCTCGAAGACATGGGTGATGAAGACTTCGATGATGTCGATGAAGACGGGCTAGACGACGAAGAGCTCGACGAAGACGAACGCGACGACTGACCGTCAGAATCGCGGCTGACCGGCAGAATCATCGCTGCGCGCGTATAGGTTTCAGCTTCGGGTATGCCTAGGGTAGCCGCACGACGGTGTCATGCTCGACGATTAGTCCGTCGGTAATAAGTGAGTCGAACGCGCGTTGCGGCTGGGCTGCGTCACGCACCCCACCTTCGGCTGCCGCGGCGAGTGCGGCCTCACGAGAAACCGGCTCCTGCGAACGCCGCAACAGCGCCATAATGCGACCACGAACTTGACGGTCGCTGCCCTGGAAGGCAGCTTGGCGCCGGGTGCGGGGCGCGTTATCGGGGTAGCCTGATCCTCGCCACTCGCACCACGACGCGATTGGGCACTCGCTGCAAGCCGGCGTTCGTGCTGTACACACGATCGCACCAAGTTCCATGGCTGCGGCATTGAACTCGCGCGCGCGAAGCGGATGCTCTGGAAGCAGCTGAGCCATGTCATCGAGATCGCTCGGCCGCGGTGCAGCGGCTGCTGCTTGACCGTGGACGAGGCGGGCAATCACCCGTCGGGTGTTGGTGTCAACGACGGGGTGGCGGTCGCCAAAAGCAAAGGCCGCGACGGCCCGAGCCGTGTACGGGCCGATGCCGGTGAGGGCGAGCAGCGCGTCGATATCGCGAGGCACTTGATCATCGAACTCCAGTGCCAATTGTGCGGCTGCGCGATGCAACCACAGCGCACGCCGCGGGTAGCCTAACCGGCCCCATGCCCGCACCGCTTCGCCAGCAGGTTCTGCCGCGAGCGCAGAGGGGCGCGGCCAGCGAGCTATCCAGGCCTCAAAATATGGAATCACCCGCGAAGCCTGCGTTTGCTGCAGCATGAACTCAGAGACCAACACTGCCCACGGGTCAACTTCGTTGGCACTGGTGGCCCGCCACGGTAGCGGTCGGGCGGCCCGCTCAAACCATTCGATGAGCGCGTCTGCCAACTGCTCTTGGGGCAGTGGAGTCTTGCTCTCGCGCTCTTCGTTCACGCGCCAAGTGTACCCACACCGTTTGACTCAACTCGTGAGCAGGGCAGGTAGGCTGATGAGAATGGAACACGCAGCCAATGGCATCTTGTTGGTCGACAAGGCAGAGGGAATCACGAGCCATGATGTTGTCGCCCGAGCGCGGCGTGCGCTTGGCACTCGCAAAGTCGGGCACGCTGGCACGCTCGATCCGATGGCGACCGGACTCTTAGTACTCGGCGTGGGGCCTGCGACGCGGTTGCTGACCCACCTGGTGGGCCTCGACAAGACTTACGAAGCTACGGTGAGACTCGGCGTTTCCACGGTGAGTGATGACCGTGAAGGCAACATTTTGTCGGTTGCTGACCAACACGCAATCGCAGAGCTTGCTGCCGATCCCGACCGATTGGCCGCGGCAGTGGGCGACCTCACTGGTGCGATTGAACAGGCGCCGAGCGCGGTCAGCGCGATCAAAGTTGATGGCAGACGTGCCTACGATCGAGTGCGCGCGGGCGAACACGTCGAGCTGAAGAAGCGACCAGTGACCGTGCACAGCTTTGAGCTTGAAGCGCCGCGACTGGTCGCCGCGCAGGGGGCCAGTGGAGGCTCGACGCCGATCGAGGTGATCGATGTTGACGCGACCGTGATGTGTTCATCGGGCACCTACATTCGTGCGCTCGCCAGAGACCTCGGCGAAGCGCTTGACGTGGGCGGGCACCTCACTGAGCTGCGCCGCACCGAGGTCGGGCCGTTTCAGGTGTCACAAGCGGTGTCCACCGAACAGCTCACCGAGGGCACACTGCGTGCCGAGCAGCTCGTGAGCCCCGCAGACATTGCGCGGCAGCTGTTTGTCGTGCTCACGCTCGACGAGACGCAAGAGGTCGACTTGGGTCACGGCAAACGACTGGAGCTGCGCGCCGATCAGCGCCTGAGCGATGGCACCGATCAAGCTGAACTTGCTGCGGCGATCGCGCCGAGTGGCCGGCTTGTTGGGCTGGTTTCAGTGAAGAACGGGCGCACCCGTGTCGTCACGAATTTTCCGGCAGCTGACGGTGCAGGCGGTGCGGCTGCGTGATTACCTGGTTTGCGACTCTGCAAATAGTCGTAGCTGCCCTGGCGGCGCTTCTGTGTCTTATCGAATACTCGCGCAAACGCACCCCGAACGACTACACACTGGGGGCCACCCTGCTGGTGGGCATTTTATTGATCGCACAGGTAGTCGTCTCAATCATCGCCCCACTATCTGGCAACACTCCAACCGGCGATCTACTTGAGTTTTGGATGTACCTCATCACTGCACTCATTCTGCCTTTTGGGGCCGCGTTTTGGGCGCTGATTGATCGGCGACGCAGCGCCCTCCTTGTGCTGCTTGTGGTGAATCTCGCTGTCGCTGTGATGGTCTACCGCATGCTCGTCATCTGGCAGTTTGGCGCATAGAAGGCAGATAAGCTTATGGCCGTGTCATACGAAGAGAGCGCACTCGAACAGCCCCGCACGAGCGGGCTGGGTCGTGTGCTCATCACCGTGTACCTCATCTTGGCGCTCGCAGCGACGCTACGAGCGGTCTATCAAATCATTGCCAAGTTCGATGAAGCGCCTCTTGCCTACACGCTGTCACTCGTCAGTGGGCTCGTTTACATTCTCGCCACCCTTGCACTGCTCAAGCGCACTGGTGGGTGGCGAATTGTTGCTTGGGTGGCGCTCACGTTCGAGCTTGCTGGCGTGCTGATCGTCGGCACCTTGAGCCTCACACTGCCCGAGCTATTTGCCCACGACTCAGTGTGGTCATTCTTTGGCAGCGGCTATCTCTTTGTGCCGCTCGTGCTGCCGATACTTGGCATGATTTGGTTGCGTCGAGATCACGCAGCGTCGCAAGATGTGAACGAGGATCACGACCCGGGTGAAAGTCTCTACTAATGCGGGTCATTGACACACTTGACGACATCAAGACTGTCGACTTCGCTCACGGCAGCGCGGTAGCGATCGGCAAGTTTGACGGTGTGCACCGAGGCCACCAAGCGCTGCTCAACAGCGTGCTCACCGAAGCAGCAGAACGCGGGGTGCGCCCCGTAGTGTTCACCTTCAGCAACAACCCATTGAGTCTGTTGCGTCCAGAAGCCTGCCCGCCAGCGCTCATGAGCCGGCAGCAGCGGCTTGACGCGCTCGCCGCCGCTGGAATCGAGACCTGCGTGATGGTGCCGTTCGATACCGAATTCGCGCAGATCACCGCCGAAGACTTTGTCGAACGCGTGCTCGTGGGCGGGCTGCAGGTCGCTCAGCTGAGTCTTGGTGCTGATTTCACCTTTGGCAGAGGCGGCCACGGCAACGTGGCGCTGCTCACCGAGATGGGGCGGCAGCGTGGATTTCGTGTCGAGGTCATTGCCGACGTAGAAGACGAGCAGCTCGGCCGGGTCTCGTCATCGCGCATTCGTGAAGCCATCTTGAGTGGTGATGTCGCGACCGCGCACCGAATGTTGGGGCGACCTATCGCGCTGCGTGCTGAAGTGGTGACCGGTGACGCGCGAGGGCGCGAGATTGGGTTTGCTACTGCGAACCTTGGTGGCCGCATTGAAGGGTTGCGCCCAGTCGATGGCGTGTATGCGGGGTGGGCGCTCGTGCACGGTGAACGTCACAAGGCCGCGATCTCGGTCGGGGCCAACGTCACGTTCGAGCCAGAGGGCGAGCCCCGAGTCGAGGCGCACCTGCTCGATTTTGAAGGCGACATCTACGGTGAGACTATCGAGGTGCAGTTTGTTGCCCGGCTGCGCGGCATGGTGGCCTTCGCAAGTGTCGAGCAGCTCGTTGCGCGCATGCATGAAGACGTTCGCGAGACTCGGCAGTTGCTCGCTGAGCAGTAGCGTGCGAGGTCAGCAGCCTGATGCGGTAGAATGATGGTGGTTGCGCGTGCACCACACCTTCGCCGTCGTGAGACTCACGAATCAGGCAGGTGAAACGTAGGTGCCAGGCAACTAGATCACCGCCCCTCTTGGGGCTCGTGTAACGCTGATCAGGAGATCCATGGCAATCACAGCTGCCACGCGTCGCTCGAGAAACCAATCTCGCCGACGTCACACACATAATGAAGGCATCATTCCGCTGCTCGCCCGTGCAGTACGTGAGGTTGAAGCTTCTGCCCACCGCGGCAAAGCAAGCCCGTCTGGACGCACGAAGTTCCATGTCATCGCGCTGCTCATGCGCGAAGAACGTGCTCGCGTGAAGACTGAAGAAGAAATTTCAGATTCAGAGCGCGCAGAGACGCTGAAGCGTCTTGACGGTATTGCGGCGATCCTCGCGAAGTCTGCTGCTCGCGACACTTCGCTCATCACCCTGCTTGAGCCCACGGCACCATTGACCGACGCCACTCGCTCACTCAAACGCAAGATGCTCACGCAAGCTGGCATCGAGCTGCCCAAAGATGAGCCAGAACCTGAAACCAAGGCGGCCTACGTGCCGCCTGAGCTCGCTGAACGTCAAGTCGAACCGCCAGGAATTTCGGGGCGTATGCTCGCGAACCCCTTCTTGGCGCCCGACTTCAACCAGGTGAAGCCGCCGACGCCAGTGGTGCGGCTCGCCAACTGGGAGCTGCTCGGGCCGCTGCTGAAGTCATTTGAACAGGGCGGTGGCGGCAGCGCATGCATGCCGTTGCCAGAGGCGCCAGCGGTTGACCGGCTGGCACCCCGCGACCTCGAACTCATGCAACACCAGGCGCGCTTTCTCGAGAGCGTGCGAGAGGGGCACCGCAGCTTCTTGCTCGCCGACGAACCCGGTCTCGGCAAGACTGCACAGTCAGTGATCGCAGCTTCGGTTGCAGACGCCTACCCGCTGCTCGTCGTCGTGCCCAACGTGGTGAAAATGAACTGGGCGCGTGAGGTGCAGCGGTGGACGCCGCAGCGCCGGGTGACGGTCATTCACGGCGACGGTGACGATATTGACGCATTCGCAGATGTGTTCGTGGTGAACTACGACATTCTTGACCGCCACCTGAGCTGGATCTCACGTTTTGGTTTCAAGGGCATGGTCGTTGATGAAGCGCACATGATCAAGAACGTGCAATCGCAGCGCTCGAGAGGCGTGCTTTCGATCTCTGACCAAATCCGTGCGCGTGTGCCGGGCGCCCGCCCGCTGCTGCTTGCGCTCACCGGCACCCCGCTGATCAACGATATTGACGACTTCAGGGCGATTTGGCGCTTCTTGGGGTGGACGGACGCAGAGAAGCCTGGCCCCGAACTGTTGGCGTCACTGGAAGCAAACGGTTACACGCCCGCCGACCCAGCGTTCTACCCAGCCGCCCGCCAAAGCGTCATTGAGATGGGCATTGTGCGGCGCCGCAAGATCGATGTGGCGGCCGACCTGCCCTCGAAGCGCGTCGTTGACCTGCCCGTCGAACTTGACGACGAACTGGGCCGCGGCATTCGTGAGGCCGAACGCCAACTGGTCGAAAGCCTGCTGCAGCGCTTTCGCCAAATCAAGGCCGGCAAGCTTGGCCGCGAGCTCAGCGACGAAGCAATCATTCGCATGGTCTGTGCGCAAGAACTCGAAGATTCGAACAGTTCGACAAGCGGCATGAACGTGTTCACGATGGTGCGGCAGATTGGTCAAGCCAAGGCAGGGCTGGCCGCAGACTACGCAGCACAGTTGGCGCATTCGGTGGGCAAAGTGGTGTTCTTTGCGAAGCACATTGACGTCATGGATCACGCCGAGGCCGCCTTTGCTGAACGTGGGCTCGGCACTGTGTCGATTCGTGGCGATCAGACCGCTGCCTTCAGGCAAGAGCAGATCGACGCCTTCAATAATGACCCTGGTGTCTCGATCGCCGTGTGTTCACTCACGGCAGCCGGCGTGGGTGTCAACCTGCAAGCCTCGTCCGATGTCGTGCTTGCTGAACTCAGCTGGACCGATGCCGAGCAGACGCAGGCGATTGACCGTGTGCACCGCATCGGCCAAGAAGAGCCCGTCACCGCTTGGCGCATCGTCGCGGCGCAGACAATCGATGCCCGCATCGCTGAACTCATCGATTCGAAAGCCGGGCTCGCCGCTCGCGCCCTCGACGGTGCCGAGGCGAAGCGTGAAGACGAAGATTCGGTGCAGATGTTGACGCTGATGGGTGTGCTCACGCAGGCCTTGGGCGAGCAGAAGTAGGCTCTGCGCCGCCCGTCATTCACCGGCGCTCGCTAGGCTGGCCACATGCGCATAGGGGTTCTTTGTTCAGGTGGTGATAGCCCCGGCATGAATGCCGCGATTCGCGGTGCCGTGCTGAGGGGCGTCGACGTGCATGGCTTCGAGATGATCGGTTTCATGGACGGCTGGCGCGGCTTTCACGAAAACGACGTTGTGCAGCTTGACCGTCGCGCCGTGCGAGGCATTGCACCACTCGGCGGGGTCATGCTCGGCACGAGCCGAGTCGCACCGTTTACCGGCAAATTCGGTGACCCCAACCTTGATCTCAGCGACTTTCGTGCGCGAATGAGCGACTACGAGCTCGATGGCTTCATGCTGATCGGGGGCAACGGCACGCAAACCGTCGCGGGAATTCTTGCCAGCCACGGCGTGAACGTGGTGGGCGTACCCAAAACCATCGACAACGACCTGGTCGGCACCGACTACAGCTTCGGGTTCGATACCGCGGTCTCGATCGCAACTGAGGCAATCGACCGGCTGCGCACGACGGGGGAATCGCATCGCCGGTGCATGATTCTCGAGGTCATGGGACGAGATGCGGGCTGGATCGCGTTGCACGCAGGCATGGCCGGTGGTGCGCATGCAATGCTGTTGCCCGAGTTCTCGGTGTCGCTTGCACAGGTTGCCGAGTGGGTGCATAGCGTGCACAATCGCGGTCGGGCATCGCTGGTGGTCGTCGCTGAAGGCTTCAAATTACAGGGCGAGGATCAGGCGGTGACCCGCGAGGGGCTTGACGGCTTCGGCCGCCCTCGCCTGGGCGGGGTCGCTGAGGCCCTTGCCCCGCTGATTGAAGAGCACACGGGCATCGAGACCCGAGCAACGGTGCTTGGGCATGTGCAACGAGGGGGAACACCGACCGCCTTTGACCGGGTGCTCGCGACTCGAACCGGAATAGCTGCCGCTGACGCGATATTGCAGGGTCAATGGGGCATGCTCGCCGGACTACGCGGCGATCGCATCGAGATGCGAGAGCTCGATGCAGTGGCGGGCAAGCTCAAACAGGTGCCAGCCGAACGCTACGAAGAGGTGCGGCTCAGCTTCGGTTGAGCGACTGGCTCATCGCTTCAAGCTTGACTATCGCTTCGACTCAATATCTAGAAAGCTGCTGAGCGTCTGAGCGTTGATCAGCAGCTGAGAGCTAGAGACCGAGCCGAGCCTTCACCTCACCGAGTGATGGGTTCGTCGCGGTGCTCTCATCAGGGAACACGACGGTCGGCACCACCGCATTGCCCCCGTTTACCGACTTCACCAGGTCTTCGGTGCCAGGGGTGTGCTCGATATCAACCTCGGTGTAGCCAATGCCCTCGCTGTCAAGCATCTTCTTCAGTCGCTTGCAGTAGCTGCACCACTCGGTTGAAAACATAGTGATTGCGCCGGCCTGAGGCACAAAATCGTTCACTGACGCGGTCATGAGGGGCTCCTTTAACACGGCTGTCGATCCTCTGAAAATACTATCTTCTGCTGCTGAGAATCGCGTGTTTTGGCGGCATCTGAGAGACACTCTGGCGGCGACTTGACCCGGGGCGAACTGCTTGCGAAAATGAATCGCACCCAAACCTCAAACTAACTTTCGGTAAACGTGAGTTAAATGGTGGGCGCGCACGCACACGAACGAACGAAAGAGACCGGTGGAACTCACCCTCATCGTGCTGCTGGTCATCGTGCTGGCGCTCTTTTTTGACTTCACAAACGGCTTCCACGACACCGCCAACGCGATGGCAACCCCAATCGCAACCGGCGCACTCAAACCGAAAACCGCGGTGCTGCTGGCAGCAGTGCTCAACCTCATCGGCGCATTTCTGTCGACCGAAGTAGCCAAGACCATTTCGGGCGGGCTCATCAACGAGGGCGATGGGGGAGTGCTGATCAGCCCAGAAATGGTGTTTGCCGGCCTCATCGGTGCCATCGTCTGGAACATGCTCACCTGGTTGTATGGTCTGCCCTCGAGCTCGTCACACGCGCTCTTTGGTGGGCTAATCGGAGCAGCCCTTGTCGGTGCCGGCTTTAGCGCAATCAACGGTGGTGTCTTTTTATCGAAGGTACTCATACCTGCCATTGCCGCGCCGCTCACCGCAGGTATCGTGGCATTCACCGCGACCAAAATCGCATATGCGATCACTCGCCGACATGACGGCAAGAAAGACGGTCGAGGCCGGTTTCGCTATGCCCAGATTGCTTCTTCATCGCTGATCGCTCTGGCACACGGAACGAACGACGCGCAAAAAACGATGGGCGTCATCACGCTGACACTCGTTGCAGCGAATATGCAAGAACCAGGCACCGGCCCTGCGTTCTGGGTGATTGTGGCGTGTGCCGTGGCTATCGCAGTTGGCACCTACTCGGGCGGGTGGCGCATCATCCGCACGCTTGGGGCAGGCCTGACCGACGTGAAGCCCGCCCAAGGCTTTGCGGCAGAAACCTCAACAGCCGCGACGATTCTGGCATCGAGCCACCTCGGTTTCGCGCTTTCGACCACTCAAGTCGCCTCGGGATCAGTGATTGGCTCGGGCCTAGGCCGCAGAGGCGCTGAAGTACGCTGGCGCACTGTGGGCAGAATCGCTTCAGGCTGGTTGTTCACCTTGCCGGCTGCTGGCGCCGTTGGAGCCCTTGCCGCGCTCATCGCCCACCTTGGCATGATCGGCATCATCATCGATACGCTACTCGGGCTTGGCGTTATCGGCTTTATCTTCTGGCGTTCGCGTCGCAACCGTGTCGACTCGTCGAACGCCATCGCCGTGCCAGACGTCGCCGAATCAGGGTATGCGGTGCGCATCAGCGGCCGACGTGTGCGCAAGGTTTCAACGAAGACGGGCACGGTGCCGCCGCTGACCGCTGTTGCCCAGTCTGCCGTTCGTGATGACAAAGCAGCCCGCGAAGCAGAACGGCGAGCGCGTGCCGAACGTGAGGCCGCTGAACGAGCGGCCCGCAAAGCCGCAAAGAAGGCGAAGAGAAACGGGGGTGCACGATGATTGAATGGATCGCGTTTCTCATCGTATTTGCGGCCTCTCTCTCCGCTGCAGCAGTAGTGGTCACGCTGTACTCCCTGGGCATTCGATTTCTCGCGACGCCAGCGCCCAAGACGCGCCGAGCCGACGGCACTTTCGAACCCGACGGCCCCTCACGCGATGACGAAGACGATGATGTTGACGATGCGGGCCGCCCGCGCTGGGCAACGGTCGCGGCATATGCGTGCTTTGGCATGTCAGCCGTGTGCGTGCTCGTCGGCATTTATTTGATTGTGCCAGCACTCCACGGCTAGCGCCGTGTCGTGCTGCCTGTATTGATACGGCGCCGTGTGCGCCGGTTTCACTCGGCTCTGACGATGCGGGGCATCGTCAGTGATCCTCGTGCTGCACTCCACGGCTAGCGCCGTGTGGGCCGGTTTCACTCGGTAGGCTGAAGCCATGAGTGAATCGGCCATCACCACGATTGTCACCGGGCTGCGCCACAGCTTCATACAGGGCGTGACCAGGCCAGAAAAGTGGCGCCGTCGCCAACTGCAGCAATTGCGACGCATGCTCATTGAGTGCGAGGCCGACCTCGAGCAGGCACTCTATGACGATCTGCGCAAAGCGCCGCTCGAAGCACAACTCACTGAGATCGGTTTTCTTGTCGGCGAAGTCGACGATGCGCTCGCTCAGCTCTCGAAATGGATGCGGCCGCGCAGGGTCGCGACGCCACTCGCCCTACAGCCCGCAACGGCGAAGGTGGTGCGTGAGCCACTCGGCGTCGCGCTCATCATCGCACCCTGGAACTATCCGCTCATGCTCGCGCTCTCACCGCTCATCGGTGCGCTGAGCGCGGGCAACGCCGCTGTCGTGAAACCGAGCGAACTCGCCCCGGCGACGAGCCGCGCCCTAGCTTTGCTGCTGCCCGAGTACCTCGACCGGCGGGCGGTCACCGTCATAGAAGGCGGCGTGCCAGAGACCACCGAGTTGCTGCACCAACGCTTTGACCACATTTTCTACACCGGCGGAGGGCGGGTCGCCCGCATCGTTTCAGCGGCCGCCGCTGAACAACTCACCCCCGTTACTCTTGAACTTGGCGGTAAATCACCCGTCTACATCGATGGCACCGTGAACCTCGCCGAGGCCGCAAAACGCATCGCCTGGGCAAAATTTATGAACGCGGGTCAAACCTGTGTCGCACCCGACTACGTGCTCGGCACCCCCGAAGTGTTGGCCCGCCTCGCGCCTCAGCTCGCACATGCAGTCCATGAACTCTATGGCAGTGCGGTGCAGAGAAACCCCGACTATGGGCGCATCATCAACGACTCGCAGTTCTCGCGACTGGTGAGCTACTTAGATGATGGCGAGATTGTCACCGGCGGCTCACACGACGCTGCGACACGGTACATTGCGCCGACCGTGCTCGCCCGCGTGCACCGTGATGCTGCCGTCATGCGTGAAGAAATCTTCGGCCCGATTCTGCCGCTCATCGAAGTGCAAGACCTTGACGACGCACTCAGCTTCGTGACCGGCCGTGACAAACCCCTGGCTGCCTACATCTTCAGCGACGCGCACACAACGAAACAGCGTTGGCAGAACGAAACGAGCTCAGGTGCCCTGACGTTTGGGGCTCCGGTGCTGCACCTGTCGGTGCCCGGCCTGCCGTTCGGTGGCGTCGGCGCGAGCGGCCAAGGCGCCTACCACGGTGAGCGATCGTTTCTCACGTTCTCTCACGAGAAGGCAGTGCTGTCGAAACCGTTGCAGCCAGACACGCTTGCCGCGACGATCATGCCGCCATTCACGAAGACAAAAGAGAAGATTGTGCGGGGCGTGCTCGGTCGACTGCGATAGTCAGGCTGCGGCGAAGGTTGCGGCCAGCTGCAGGTTGCCCGCACCAGTAGTTCGTACTCGCTCAAGGCCCTGCCACCGTGCAGCACGGGCAAGCAGCGACGTCGCGATCTCGGCCGTGTGTGCCGGTGCCTTCGGCTCTTGCCACGCGGCTTGCACGAGCAGTTCATTGCCTGCGCGGTCGGCTTTCAAATCAATGCGTCCCACAAGCTTGCCACCCACGAGCAGTGGCAGACAGTAGTAGCCGTAGGTGCGCTTGGCCTTCGGTGTGTAGATCTCGATGCGATAGTGAAAATCGAACATGCGCTCAGCGCGAGGCCGATACCAGGTCACCGGGTCGAACGGCGTGAGCAGCGCATTCGGGGCGAGACGAGACGGCAGCTTCGCATCACGGTGCACCCACGCATTGGGGCGAGCGCGTGACTCGCTTACTGCCACGGGGTTCGCACTCCAGCCGCGCACATGCACCGGCACCAACACGCCCTGCTCTTCAAGCGCCTGCACGGCACCTCGCGCCTCACGGGTCTTGAGTCGGTGGTAGTCAGCTAAATCAGCGAGGGTGGCCACGCCGAGCGATCGCGCAGCGCGTGCAACGAGGGCGCGCTGTGCATCCGCGCGCGGCACCTCGACGAGAGCAGCACTGGGCAGCGTCTCACTCGCGAGCGCATAGCGCCGTTCGAAACGTTCACGACCGGCCGACACCACCTCGCCCGTCGCAAACAAAATCTCCACCGCGCGTTTCGTGTCACTCCAGTCCCACCACGGCCCACGCTGCCGCCCGCGAGCTGGCTCAAACTCGCGCACCAACTGTGGGCCGCCGTCTGCCAATACCGCACGCACCCGACCCAGCTCAGGCCGTAGTGCCTCCGCGCGAGCGGCATAACGATGCGCAAAATCGCGCATGCGCCAGGCAAAGAGCGGGCGATCCTCGACCCGAATAAACGCAGCCTCATGCGCCCAATACTCGGTGTAATCGCCGCTTTGAAACAACAGATCGTCGAGCAGGGCAGGGTCATACTCGCCGTGCCGCGAAAAGACCGGCAGGTAATGCGAACGTGCAAACACGTTGACGGAATCGATCTGCAACACATGCAACCGGTCGAGCGCTGGGCCAAACGGGTTCTGCCTCGTAAGCCTCGCGGTGGCCGAAAACCCCTGTGCCGCGAGTGCCATTCGTCGCGCTTCAGCCGCGCTCAGTTCGAATGACGCGGGTGGGCGAGCCGAGGCGAGCATACTTCGATGTTAGTGGCCTCTCGCTAGTATGAATTCGTGGAAGAGCAGTCGCAAGAGATCGAGCCGGTGAATGATGCCGCCGTTGAACTGCCGCTTGGCGTGAGAATCGCTGCGGCGTGGTCGTGGCGGCTGATCGTGATCGGTGTGGCGATCGCAGCCCTCGTCTGGGTGATCGTGCAAGTGCGAATCATCGTGATTCCAGTGATTATTGCGTTGCTGCTCTCGGCGCTGCTCTATCCGATCGTGCACTTCTTTGAGCGGCGCAGGTGGCCACGGTCGCTCGGGGTGCTCACGGCGCTGCTCACGCTGATTGCGGCGGTGTTTGTGCTGGTATGGCTCATCGTGAGCCAGCTGCGGGCAGGCTTCGGTGACATTGCCAGGCGCTCGGCCAAGGCCTGGGACGATTTTCTGTTGTGGATTGAATCGGCGCCATTCGGGTTAAGTGCCGAACAAGTCGACAGCTTCATGAGTCAGATCTGGAAGACGATTGAAGATCACCAGGGCCAAATCTGGAGCGGTGCGCTCGCCGTCACGACCACCGCCACACAGGTGATTGCGGGAGCTCTACTGACGCTCTTTGCGTTGATCTTCTTGTTGATCGACGGCAAACGCATCTGGTATTGGGTGCTCGGGTTCTTGCCGAAACGTGCCCACGCGCCAGTCGATGCTGCGGGCAACCATGGGTGGATGTCGGTTGGACAATACGCCCGCGTGCAGGTGCTCGTAGCGTTTATCGACGCGGTCGGCATCGGCCTGGGCGCCGTGCTGCTTGGGGTGCCGTTGCCGATTCCGATCGCCATCTTGGTGTTTCTCGGGTCGTTTATTCCGTTCTTGGGCGCGATCAGCACCGGTGCGCTTGCCGTGTTTGTTGCGCTCGTCTACAACGGCCCGCTCAACGCACTCATCATGCTTGGTGTCGTGATCTTGGTGAATCAGCTCGAGGGGCACGTCTTGCAGCCGCTCGTGATGGGCACCGCGGTGCGCGTGCACCCGCTCGGGGTGGTGCTGGTAGTGTCTGCAGGTGCCTTGCTCGCTGGTATTCCCGGCGCGTTGTTTGCGGTGCCGCTGGCCGCTGCGGCGAGCGCTATGGTGAACGCGTTCGTCGAGAAGAAGTGGGACCCAGATATCGACCCGGTCGCTGAGTATCACCGGCAAGACCAAACACAGCGAGAAATTAAACACCGCACGCGCAACGTCGCCCGCATCGGGCGCAAAGGAGGAACCGCATGAGCGTCACACAGCAACCGGCAGCTGATGAGTTGACGCTTGAGGGTTTCGAGCGAACGCTTGAGATAGTGCACCGCGTGACCCGCCCGACTCCGCTTGAGACGTCGCGCTACCTGGCTGAGTTGAGTGGCGCACCCAAGGTGTATCTGAAGTGTGAGAACCTGCAGCGCAC
>LSQX01381811.1_pt1 | contig 18693 bp, 13 predicted proteins | sample 654561 | NCBI WGS metagenome assembly LSQX01 (sample SAMN04489861, study PRJNA283612) | anaerobic digester metagenome | isolation source: 4 biogas reactors fed with cattle manure at either 37C or 55C with and... | place: Denmark: Kongens Lyngby | collected 2014
GGGCTGTCCGCGCTTCAGAACCATTTGGCTGCCCTGAAGAGTAGACGCAAACAGTTGGACCTGCTGATTGCCAATGTGGAAAAGACAATTAAAGCAATGAAAGGGGAAATTGTTATGAACGATAAAGAAAAATTCGAAGGCTTCCTGAAAAAGATGATTGATGATAATGAACAAAAGTATGGAAAGGAAATCCGCGAAAAATATGGGGACGAAACAGTGGCTCATTCCAATGCGAAATTATTAAACATGAGCCGGGAGCAGTACGCCGAACTTGAAAGGCTGACAAACGAGCTTAATGAAACGCTGAAGCTGGCGGTAGAAAGCGGTGATCCCAGCGGAGAGCTTGCGCAGAAAGCTTGTGAACTGCATAAAAAGTGGTTATGCTTTTTTTGGGATGAATACAGAAAAGAAGCGCATATATGCATTACGCAGATGTATGTCGATGATCCGCGTTTTGCCGCGTACTACGAAAAAATTGCTCCGGGCTGCGCCGAATTTCTCCGGGATGCGGTAGCGATATACTGCCGGTCGTGAAGTAAAGCATTTAATTAACAAGGAGGATATAATATCCTCCTTGTTTATATATAGATTCTGTTATTTAATCTGCTTAGAACTCGCCGATAACCAGAAATCCACAATATCAACTCTAACTGGTTTCCCATTTTATCATAAAGATCCAGCCATTACAAGTTTTTCACATTTTAGTTAAAACGTCCCCTTGACCTCTATACTTTCAGGAACAAACTGCCTGTTTTTACGTCTAACTAAACAAAGCGAGGCTAAAAGACAGGTGCGCGCCTCTTATACGCGGCGGCTGCATATTTACAACAAATGATGGTTATAGATTTTAATTATGGTTTTCAGGAGGTTGTCATGAAAAGGTTTTTTTCCGGCATTGTCACGGCGGGTATGATATTTTCTCTTGCATCATGTGTTCCGTTAATAAACAATACATTTAAAGATGATACAACCGGTCCAAAGGGAATTAATCAATTAATATATCCGAAAGGGTTCAGTTCAACGGATTATGAATCCATGCGCCAGCGTCGCGATGAGAACCCGGTGAACGATTCAACTTATGATGCGATTCGATGGTTTTCATACAATACCGCTGCACAGGTTTTTAAAAAGGTTGAAACAAATGGCTGCTATTCTCCGATAAGTTTGTATTATGCTCTTGCATTGGCGGCAACCGGCGCGGAAGGCGCAACCAGGGACGAACTGTTAAATGTGCTGAGCTTTGACAATACTTCAGATCTGTCCGCGGAATGCGGAAACCTTTACCGCCTTCTGTATACCCAAAATGAATATTCGAGGCTGAAAATAGCAAACTCCCTCTGGCTCGACGACGAACTGGACGGCGTTAAATATACATATAAGGAACCCTTTATTAAAAATGCGACCGATAATTTCTATGCTTCGCTGTTTTCTGTCGATTTTTCCGATAAATCCACCGGCAGAATGATGGGGCAGTGGATTTCCGGCAATACAAACGGCAGGATTGTCCCAAAAATAAGCATAGGCAGCAAACAAATAATGAGTATTTTAAATACGGTATACTTCTATGATCAATGGATTAACCGCTTCAAAAAGGAGAACACTAAAGAGGATCTGTTTTATTTGGAGAATGGTGAAAGCGTGCTTTGCGACTTCATGAATATGACGAATGCATCTCAAAGTTTCAGCAGGGGCGAAGGATACACGCGTTCTTCCCTTGGGCTGAAGAATAACTGCAGCATGGTATTTATCCTGCCGGATGAGGGTGTTGGCGTAAATGAACTGCTCTCCTCTCCGGAAAGAATAGCGGATATTTTTACCGGCGGGGAAAGCAAAACAGGCAAAGTTGTCTGGAGTATTCCGAAATTCGGATACTCTTCAAGCTTTGATTTGGTTGATGCTTTGAAAGCTTTGAATATCCATTCGGCTTTCAGTAAAGATGCGGATTTTTCGGGGATGACCGACGGAATTGCTTTCATATCTCAAATAAAGCAGGAAACCTGTATCTCAATCGATGAAAACGGAGTGGAAGCATCCGCCTTTACGCATATCGCTCATGCAGGGTCGGCGATGCCTGAGGATAATGCTGAAATGATACTGAACCGCCCGTTTGTTTACGGAATTACGACCCAAAAAGGGATTCTGCTGTTTGCAGGCGTATGCGGAAACCCTGCGTCAAGGTGATTGTCAAGGAGACGGTACTTTTGACACATATTTAAATCCGGGAATAAGATAAGCAAATGAACCATGCGGGTAAAAAGAATAAAATTTTCCGGGAACATATCTTTGCGTTAACGCGTCAAAATGTGTAGTATACATAAGATGGAGGCATGAATAATGAAAAAACGTATTCTTACAACCACACTTGTCTGCTTTATGCTGATCCTGGCAATATCCGCATTTGCCGATTCAAAAGATCGTTCAGTTACCGCCGATTCAATGGATGGTTCTATCATCTCTGATTCAATGGATGATTCAATCAGCGCTGGCTCAAAAAAAGATACAGACAGCACTGAAACGAGTGAAACTGAAAGTGAAAAAACCCTTCCGGAACGCGATTTAGGGCTGGAAGAACCTTATGCTGCCGTGAAAACCTGGGCCGAAGGAGTAAAGACAAGGGATGGCAAGCTTCAATATTCGATTATGTCTCAAAATCTTAAGGATGAGTATTATCCCATTTTTGACGCTCTAGGCTGGGTTACAGGAGTATCAAGCCCATGGGTGGAAAGTTATGAAATAGCTGAAACGCATATGCCTGGTGATGATTCATACAGGTATAAAGTGGTGTTTACATATACGGACTCGACAAAGTCATGTTTTTCCGAGATAAAATATGTTACGGTAAGAAACCACAACAATATCTGGCTTGTATCCTCTATTGAGGAAGCAGGCATGAATCCGAGCCTTGGAGGAATATCACTTGGGGATTCATCGCAGAGCGTTATAAGTATATTAGGCAGCAATTGCACAAAAACCGATGAGCCTGATAGCGCGGGATACATAGGCGAAGATATGACTGTTTGGAGATATGAAAGCGGCATTAGCGTAACCATAGGAAAGACGTCGGGTAAAGTGCTGAAAATTTCGTCCGTAAGCCCGGATTTTCAAACGGAATTGGGAGTAAAAGCCGGTGATGACTTGAATACCGTGTATGAATCATATGGGCCATTATATAAAGAGGCTGTAAGCCGGCACGGTGACGAGGTTCTCAGGGGTTGGTTCCATACAGGGGAAGAAGCTGTGATTATTTTCGATTTCGACAAATCGGACAATACTTTGATAAACAGCAGCATTACACCGGAATCAGAAGTTGAGGAAATAATAATTGCTTATTGGAAACACTTTGACTAATGCAAAGGGGACGATTCTTTTGATAAACTTTATCAAAGTAAGGAGAATAACCGTGTCAAAAGATTTGTCAAACTGACAACCCTTGACAGGCGATTTATTTAAGTAATATAATGAGCAAAACAATATATTTCAAAAGCATTGACGAGAAGAAGTAAGAATGGTTCGATTTCTACAGAGAGTTCCCGGATGCGCGGGCAAACAGCCCGGCGGGTGAGAGGGGCAGAAAACGCCATTCCGAATACATCTCTGAGCTTCGCACCGAAAGGGTAAACCCGAGTAGGCTGTCGACGGAAACCTGCACCCGTTACAGTGCTAGAGGATAGCGTGCATTGTCTGCATTAGTCCTCGATAAGGTAAACACTGCAAGGTGTTTATAAATTGAGGTGGTACCACGGGAAATAATACTCTCGTCCTCTGAAGTTATTCAGACGGCGGGAGTTTTTTATTTATATAATCGAAAGGAGAAATTAACATGATTTCGGTTGACGAACAAATCAAAATTATTGCCAAGGGAGCGGATGAGATTATAAACCTTGACGAACTGAAGGAAAAACTCGAGAGATCGCAAAATAGCGATGTTCCCCTTACGGTAAAGCTTGGGCTTGATCCGACAGCCCCCGACATTCATCTCGGCCATACGGTTGTACTGAGGAAAATAAGGCAGTTCCAGGATTTAGGGCACAAGGCCGTAATAATCATCGGTGATTTTACGGGAATGATAGGGGATCCGACGGGAAGATCAAAAACAAGGACACAATTAACGCGTGAAGAAATTATCGAAAACGCGGCGACATACAAGGAGCAAATTTTTAAAATCCTTCACGAGGAAAAAACCGAGGTTCGGTTTAACAGCGAATGGCTCTCAAAGCTTACCTTTGAAGAGGTTATGAAATTGGCGTCAAATTGTACCGTTGCAAAAATGCTTGAAAGGGAAGATTTCAAAAACCGGTTTCAGGAAAATGAAAGCATAGGGCTTCATGAGTTTTTCTATCCGTTGATGCAGGGATATGATTCAGTGGTTGTAAAGGCAGATGTGGAACTGGGAGGTACTGAACAGAGGTTCAATATCCTTATGGGCAGAAGCCTTCAGAAAAATTACGGGCAGGATAGTCAGGTCGCGATATTTATGCCTATACTTGAAGGAATCGACGGAATTGAAAAAATGAGCAAGAGCCTTGGAAATTATATCGGGATTAATGAAGAACCGAACGATATATATGGGAAGGTCATGTCAATTCCCGACAGCTTAATTATAAGATATTTTGAGCTTGCAACCGACGTGCCGCCCGATGACCTGGCACAGATGAAGGAATTGTTGGAATCGGGCAGCGTCAATCCGCGTGATATAAAGATGAAACTTGCAAAAGAATTAACCGCTTTATATCATGGAAGCAAATCGGCGGATTCGGCGGAAGAACACTTCAGGATGGTGTTTCAGAGACGCGAAATTCCGCAGGACATACCGGAATTTGAGCTCCCGGCAGATATGCTCGGCGGTAAAGATGTTGATGCGGCAGACCTTTTGGTGAATTTCGGTTTTTCAAAAAGCAACAGTGAGGCGAGAAGGCTGATTTTACAAGGCGGGCTGAAAGTAAACGGCGATAAAATCAATACTTTCAAAATTCCTCATTTACACGACGGCGATGTTATCCGGGCAGGCAAGCTCAATTTTGCAAGGATCAGAATAAAGGGCTGAAAGGAGGAAAATTTTTGGCTGGAACCTTTGATTTTTTCAGCCGGTAGTTTATAATAAATTTATATGGAAGCAAATACCTGTTTATTAAGTAATACCTTAGGGGTGGTTTAAATGAAGAAGACATCATGTATGCTTATGATTTTAGCTGCATTGTTTCTTGTTTCAGGCTGCATTAAAGTGGAAAAAACAGACGCTAAAAGCAAACATGATCCGGAAAAGCTTATCGGCACCTGGCAAGTAGATGAAGATATGGGTGTAGGAGATGATTATTATATTTTCAGAGAAGACGCAACAGGTTATTGGGGATCTTCTCTCAATCTCGATGAAATGGCTCCATTTCACTATTATGCTGAACCTATGTATCTTGAGATATATTGGCACGGTGATGATGAAAATCCCGACACGTTTAGTTTCAGGTTTGAAGGTGACGACGATACCCTTATCATAACAGAGCATGAAATTGAATGGATATACCATAGAATAAAGTAGGGGACATTTATTCCCATATTATATCGCCGTTCTTGTTTATATATACGAATTTAGGGCTGTTATCAACCATCATTACGACCCTGGCAAGCTCGCCAACAAAACCCGTGCTCCACTCCAAAATAAAGGTATAACCCCCACCTTGCTCATAAAACAGGTTCTCGCCGGTTATAAAATCTCCGGCTTTATTTATCAGTGCATAACCGCCTGTCTCAATGTAATCAGTGTTCCCAGGCATCCTGGCAAATGCAAAGTCATTTTGAAAGGATGAAGCATGCGCAAATTTAGGCTCTATCACATAGTTTCCACTCCGGTCGATATAACCGTAAAGCCCGTCAGCTATAACCAAAGCCAGTCCATCACTGAATCGTTCTGCATAATCATACCTGGGTTCAATGACAAAATCCCCTTTTGTGTTAATATACCCGAATTTGCCGTCCATACAGACTGCGGCCAGCCCGTCGCTGAATCCCTGGTAAAGATAGGTACCTTCGAGGTTATGTTCAAATTTAAAGGGGATAACAAGGTTCCCGTTTTTATCGATAAATCCGTGTTTGTCATCCTCATTTGCGACAGCGGCAAGACCTTCGGAGAAATCATAAGCCATAAAGTATTCCGGTTGTATAACGATATTGCCGTTTTTATCAACATATCCAAAATTAAGATCCTTTTCAAAAACGGCAAGGCCGTCGTGAAAGTCACCGGTATTGTTATTAAAATAATCCTTATAAAAAACGTTGCCGTCTTTATCAATGAAACCATGCCTTGCGGTATCCGCGTCATATTGAACAATGCGAGCCAGGCCTTCACTGAAGTATCCGATGTAATCATACTGCGGTTTTATAACTGTATTGCCCTCCAAATCAATCACACCGTACCGGCCGTTTAAGCTGATAACTGCCGTTCCATCAGCAAAGAATCCGGCATAATCATAGATAAAATCGATGACAACCTCACCTTCTGAATTTATATATCCCCATTTATCCTCATTATTCCTGACAGGGTAAAGATAAGGCTTTTCCTGTGTGTTGCCGTGTACGGCTTCCGGTGTTGTTTGAGCAACGGGAGTACTGTTTTCAATAGTTGTTTCCGGAGAATCTTTGATTTCCGTCCGGGAACCTGTCACATGATTATCTTTTCCAGCAGTATTACCCTGTATATCTGTGGTGTCCGCCCTGGAACCTGTTGTGTCCGTTCCGGATTCGTGCCCGGTTTTCCCGCATCCTGCCTGGACCAATAACAAAAACAGCATTATTATTACAAATATTTTTGTTTTCATACTTAAAATCCTCACAGAAAAAATTCCATATCTTCTCATTATTATATCATAAATTTAAGAAAATCGTATGATTTTCACCCGGTGAAACCGATAATTTTTCTTCTTTTCCAGATTGTGTGGACCAGGTTGAATGCTGGTATATGACTAAATTTTGGCGATAGTAAGATAATTATTTCATTGAAATAATGATAGTGTCATGATAATATATACTTAAAAAAGGGAGTGTATTGATGTCGGCAGTTCTGTAAGGACTTAGTTTAATAGCATGAAATGAGCAGTTGTTCTGCTCTTGTTTGTGTTGTAAAAAACTGCCTTACAGATTGAACGCGAATCCGTTATAAAGGTGTGATTTGTAGCGCAGTTCCGAACTGTGCTTTTTTATTTCTTTCTGTGAGGCAACAATTGGAAAGGAAGGAATACCATGTATACATTTACAAATCGGTTTATTTCAAATGATAAAAATGCTGAGTTCCTAAAATCCGCTATGATGGGGCCAAACGCCATGCGCGTAGCGGAGGAATTAGCGTCACACCTGGATATCAATAAAAATATGCGAATACTTGACCTGGGCTGCGGGTGCGGTCTTTCCACGCTTCTGCTGGTAAAAAAATACGGTGCGTTCGTTTTTGCCGCTGATCTTTGGATTTCACCGACCGAAAACTATGAACGCTTTAAATCTGTCGGAATTGATGATAAAGCCATTCCAATTTCCGTAGATGCGACCAAAGGGCTGCCCTTCGCAAACGGATATTTTGACTTGTTGTTCACTGTGGATGCTTATCATTATTTTGGCGATACGGCGGAAATGCTCCCTTCACTCATTCCTTTTGTGAAGAAGGGCGGCTGTATCGCCGTGGCTATTCCCGGCTTAAAATATGAATTCGGGAAAAATGTTCCCGATGAAATGAAACCGTTCTGGGATGATGAAGTGGCAAGGACTATACACTCCATTGCCTGGTGGAAAGATTTGTGGAGCAAAGCAGAAGGTATTGATATCGTAGATATCAGCGAAATGAACTGCTGCAAGCAGGCATGGGATGAATGGCTTACCTGCCCTAATCCCTATGCCGTAAGCGATATAAAAATGATGGAGGCTGAGGGCGGAAAGTATTTTAATCTCATCCGGTTGATTGCTAAAGTCATTTGAATATGGATGTGGAAGTCAGGGGGAAAAACATGAATCCCCTTGACTTCCTGTTGACCTTCTATAAATCGGTATGAATATACTCCGCTTTCCCGATGCTTTGTTCCTGCTCCAGCATGCGGAAGAGAGCATCTAATGTTAAAAACTGCTGCTTCTTATCCTGCCGGGTTCTTACCGTTACGGATGATGCTTGCTGTTCTTTTGTCCCTATAATTATCGTCACCGGTATTTTTGATATTTCGGCATTTCGTATTTTAGCTCCCAAAGGTTCATCGGAGGTATCGAATTCAATGCGGTAACCTTCTTTTTTCAGCCGGTTGTAAACTGATTCGGCAAATTTCTTCTGTTCGTTTGAAACAGTAAGAATCCTTGCCTGAACCGGGGAAAGCCAGAAGGGAAATTCCCCGTTGAAATGCTCAAGAAGCATTGCTGTAAAACGCTCAATGCTGCCAAATAAAGCTCTGTGCACCATCATCGGTGTATGCTTTTGACCATCCTGGCCTATATAAAACATCTGAAATCGTTCCGGCAGGTTAAAGTCGAACTGTATTGTGCTGCACTGCCATTCACGGCCGGAATTGTCCGTGAGCTTCAAATCGATTTTCGGACCATAAAAAGCTCCTCCGCCTTCATCGATTTCATATTCAAGTCCGGCTTTGATAACGGCCTGCTTTAACTGGGATTCCGCTTTTTCCCAGTCCGCGGGACTGCCAATTGATTTAGCGCTGTTTCTAGTTGCTATATAAGCTTTGTATTTTGTAAAGTTGAACTTTTTCAGGATATACAAAGAAAAAATCAGCGCCCTGAATATTTCCTCTTCTATTTGCTCAGGTGCGGCGATAATATGCGCATCATCCTGTGTAAAACCCCTTACCCTCGTTAAGCCGTGCAGGACGCCGGACAGTTCGTAACGGTAAACCGAGGCATACTCGGCATAACGGATGGGCAAGTCCCTGTAGGATTTTATCCCATCCTTATAAATCAACACATGGAAAGGACAACTCATCGGTTTCAGATAATACTCCTCGCCGTCAATTTCAATCGGATTGTACATGGAATCCTTATAGTAATCCAGATGCCCCGATGTCTCCCACAGGTTCGATTTTCCGATATGCGGTGTGTAGACCCATTGATAACCGTTTAATATATGAGCTTCCTGACTGAATTTTTCCAGTAAATAACGAAGCATTGCGCCGTGAGGTTTCCATAGTACCAACCCTTGCCCGACTTCGGGGAGCTTTGTAAAGATGTCCATATGCTTGCCAAGCTCTATATGAGATATATTATTTTTTTCCATATTTCATTCTCCTCTTTCAATTATTAAATATTAGATAACAGAAAAAATGGCATGTCGAAACAAACCGTGACGAAATCAGGGACGGGTTATCGTTCCCGCACAGTCCGAGAAGCATATCAGATTATCATCATATGTGATGCAGGCTGTAACAAATAACAATCTTCTCATATATCCTCCTATTGCACCTGTCACCGGTGTTATACCATTGCCTTAAGGTGTGGCGGTACGTATCTTTATTGCGCATTATATAACAAAAAACCTCGTCCCAATAAAGGGACGAGGTTAATATCGCGGTTCCACCCTAATTACAGCCGTTATGCACAACTGTCTCTCAATACAGGATAACGGGGGTTTCCCGGCAGCATATACTCTTTTCGCAATTTCCATGCTGCTGCTCCAAGGGGGTGTTCAACCGGAGGTCGCAAAAAACGCTTTCAGCCGGCGGCGTTTTCTCTCTGCTGCTTAATTCCGATTTACTTGTCCTTTTCATCGCATTTTCTTATTAAGCTTTTTTGTACAGTATATGATTTATTGCCTAATATTATATGCTAAATAAAAATGTGTTGTCAATTTTTGATGTTTTATTTGCTTAAGAAAGAATAAACATTGAACCGGACATATCCTGGCATTGAAGCAACACGCTGCACTGATTACCCTGCAGTATACCTGTTAAAACATTGAATTCTCATGTAAAATAGTGTATGATTGCATAAAAATGGATTATTTTTGTGAGGTTTGCTGTGTTGTCTGAAGAGAATCCGGTTCAGGGAGTCAGGCAGGTGCATAATCTATATGGTAAAAGTGTATCCTGCAAAATAACATTAACATTTTCTTTGCTGGCCTTTTTATTATCTTTGTATATCGCACTCTCAACTCTTGCACCCACTCGTGCAAAACCGGAAGATGCAGATGTTACAGAATTCTCAGCCTACAGAGCATATCAGCATCTTCAGGTTGTTGCTGAAAAAGCACATCATACAGGGTCAGCATATAATGAAACCGTCAGAAAATATATATTGGAGACATTGCAGGATATTAACCTGGATCCCTATATTCAGGGCAAACAGTTTCGCGGTGTTGAACATTGGGGGAACCTTTATGTACAGAATATCATCTGCCGAATAGAAGGAACAGACAGTCCGAACAGTACGATCATGCTCGTCGCGCATTATGACACAATGCCCACCGGACCGGGTGCGATGGATGACGGATCCGGCGTGGTTACATTGCTTGAAACAGCCAGAGCGCTGCAGGCAGGTGAACCGCTTAAAAATGATGTGATACTGCTGTTTACAGATGGAGAAGAACCAGGTATTTTGGGCGCTCAGGCCTTTATCGAAGATAATCAGGATCTGGCTGACGAGGTAGACCTGATCGTGAATTTTGACGCAGGCGGAACCGATGGCCCTGCTGTATTGACAGAAACGAGCACCGGTAATGCAAAAATGGTTCAGCGCCTCTTGGACAGCGCTCCCGAAAAAACCGCTTTTTCCTCTTTAGTGGATTTATCCAGGTTTTTTCCTTCCGATACCGATATAAGAGTTCTTGAAAAGACAGGCAAAAAATACATGAACATCATTGTAAGCATGCATAAAGAGAGGATTCATACGCCGAAGGATAACGTTGAAAGCTTCAGCATTAATACTTTACAGCAGCAGGGTAATTATGCCCTGGGAATATGCAGGGAATTCGGCAATATCAGTGATTTGTCTTCTGAAATCAAGAGCGAAGGAGACAGCATTTTCTTCCCCGTTTCAAACTGGTTTATGGTTGTCTATGATCAGAATTGGGGCGTATTCTTTTCGCTGTTGGCTGCACTTATCTATATTGTCATTACTTTTGCTGGTTTACGATCTAAAAAGCTTTCATTGAAAAATATGCTTGCGGGACTAACAGTTTTTCTTATGGGCATCATAAGCGCAGGAGCCATATCATTTACTGTCATCGGTATAGCCAGGCTGGCCTTCAGATCACGCATTGATCGATTTTTTAGATACGAACTGTTCCCGATAGGTTCTGAGTATGCAAATATTTTGATTATCGGGCTTGTATTTATCTCGTTTGCCATAATGTCTTATGCTTCTTACCGGTTCATGAAGAAAAAAATCTTTATTGATTTGTTATCCGGAACAATGTTCGTATGGCTCATTTGTGTCGTGGTTACCGGCCTGTTTTTTCCGGGACTTAGCTATATGTTTGTCTGGCCGTTTGTTTTCACTTTGATTATTCAGGCCTTTTACATTCTTTTCCCTGAAATAGAACATGTAAGAATTTTTCAAATCATTTCCTTATTTTTATTGATTGTTCCGGCTTTTACTCTTTTCTTCCCTGTAGCATATATTTCATCTTCAGTAGGATTGGATAAAGTACCGTTAATTATTATGTTGACAGCACTGCCATTTGGGATTATTACGCCTTATCTTCAGGATAAGCTGGTAAAATACAGCAAGCTGATCCACGTATGCACCGGCATCCCAGGTATTGCTTTATCGCTATCGGGGATCATAGGTTTTGCCATTTGGTACAAAGGATGATATGGACGAGATAGATGTTTTTATAGTCTTTATATGATATTATTTAAGGGGATAATCAAAGGAGGTAACTTTCATGGCAAAACTAGCAAAATACTTGCTAATTACCTTCATTGTATCTTGGGTAATGTGGGGAACACTTGCTTTAATAACAATAATAACACATATTAGGTACGGGCATCCAATATTTATGGCCCTTTTTATTATTGGCGGATTGGGTCCAACAATCGGTGCTTTGCTCAGTATGCATCCTGGAAAAGATAAACTCGAGTATAAGTCATTTATAAAACAGATCTTTAAGGCTAATGTCAATGTACTATGGTATTTGTTTGTTATCATTGTGCCTTTTGCTCTTTTTTCAATATCTTTCATCATCAATATTAATACTGTTAGAACCGGGACTCAGCTTTTTAATAAACCTTTATATTATTTAATACCAGCAATAGTCTCTAATATTCTTTTCGGAGGACTTGAGGAAATCGGATGGAGAGGGGTTCTTTTACCACAATTAATGAAAAAGTTTCCTATGATTATTTCTACTCTTTTTACGAGTCTCATCTGGTCTTTATGGCATCTACCCCTTTGGTTTATTAACAGTTTGCCTCAGCAAAATATGAATCCATTTATTTTCATTATTCTTGGGTTATGTTTTTCATTAATATTAACAGTGATATATTCAAAAACAAAAAGTATCTTTTTATGTGTCTTAACCCACAGTCTCTTTAACTCATATTGGGGAATGATTACAATGCCTTTTATAAATGTTTTTTTAGAACTTATCTTAATGCTTGTTTTCAGTTTCGTTATATATTTAATATTTGAACGCTTAAAGCAGTACACAATAAAAGAAGAATCGCCATAGATTTACTGTGTCATCTATATATTTAAAAATTGAACAAGTAGCATTTGTCAGGAAGGTTTTTTTGTGAAAAGTAAAAAGCAAAAGATGATCGATTTTCTTCTTAAAAATGCAAACCCCTCCATCAAGCGCCGTATAAAAAGTGAGATTTTACATAACCTTACAGCCGATGAAGCTGCACTATATCAGGAACAGATTATGCAAGAAGAAATGATACAGCGCATTATTGCGTGCCAACAGGAGAATGGATGGATAGGAAAAAAACTTCACGGAGGCCTTGATACACAGGAAGGTGCTACAAAATACCTTGCAGAAAAAGCTATAGATAAGGAAACGCCCGTACTAAAACAGGCTATGGGTGCTTTTGCCTCAATTCCTCTTGATGATTGGTGCTATGATACAAGGGGTAAAATAATTGATGAATTCAAGGTAACCGGACATGGGCATAACCTGATTCGTTGTGCTTGCATCGCTCGTGCAGGGTACGACGATGTTATCGACATATCACCGCAGATTCAACTGTCATTAGACAGCTTTCATCGTGTTCTTGAGGTTGATTCGGTATTGGATATTACCCACCTGATCCGCGGTGGAAAGCAGCTTGTTTTTAACGATTATGAAAAATGGCCATGCCGTTATCATTTGGATATTTTAGCACATACAAGTTCATGGAAAAACGAACGGAATATAAAGATGGTTGCAGATGCTGTTACTAAGCTGATGAAAACCGATCGCCCGGAACTTGTAAATTTAATTCCTTCATCATGGGTTGGATATGCTTTAGGCCCGCTCGGAGCATTCCCGGCGCAAGGTTTGGCTGTTAAAGTAACCGGTCTGCAGCCAAGTCCTGTGTCAATCCCTTATCGCAACAGACCGGAAGTATACCAAATGGAGTATATTGAATGGTTTGCTCGCTGCGGTATTGTAAAGCATATTCCCGCATTGCGCGAAGTCGTTGATGATATTATGAGAGCTGTTGATGATGAAGGTATCTGTCATGCTCCGACACTGGAGTTAAAGGAGTGGGGGCCATACTGCGGTTTTCGGCTGGAAACGGATTGGAAATCAAGAACCCGCAAGGCTTGCGATATTACCTTCAGGGCATTGCTGATACTGCATTATGCTAATGAAGGGATGTAGCAATATTAAAGGAGCAATATCATGCAAATCAAAATATTGGATACGGTTTTTGCAATATGTAAAGTACATGATTTATCAAAGGTGAATTTCAAAGACGAGTTTTATTTTCTTGGAAAAACTGATGAAGAGCTGTCTCTGGTTTGCGGTATTGACTCAATCCCTGAAAATGTTACTGCGTGTGATAAAGGATGGAGAGCATTCAGGATTCAGGGCGAACTCGATTTTTCACTTGTGGGGATCCTATCCCGAATAGCATCTTTACTTGCAGAGAATAAAGTAAGCATATTTGCGGTATCTACTTATAATACGGATTATGTTTTAATAAAAACGGCTCATTTTGAAGACGCTGTCAACATTCTGAAACGTAATGGATATATTATTGTTTAGCAGAGATGGAAGAGCGGAACAAGCTTGCAAATAATATTTCAAATGTTCAATTCTATCAAGGGTATGCCGGGAATATAACGGCCGAATTGTATCGTCCGTAATACTCATCTACTCATCTCCGAATGGATACGGATATTATATCATGGTATTGCGTACCTCATATCGGATCATTTTGTAGTACTGGAATTATCTTTCTTGCAAATTTGTCGAATTATGTCGTATAATACGAAATGTTGTCATAATAACGGGGAGAATAAAAAGCACTTCTCCTGCAGTTATATCCTGACTTGGGACAAACCAATACAACGATGCGAACAAAAGGGAAAAGCGAAAGGATGGAAAGAAAAATGTCTCTTACTTGGATCATCACTGTACTGTGTATCATTGTGGTAACCCTTGCATATGTGCTCTGGAATTATATCCGGATCCGCAAAATGCCGGAAGGAACGGCTGATATGATCGACATGGCCGCAATAATTCGTTCCGGCGCGAATGCGTTCATGAAAACCGAATATAAAACCATTGCTATTGTTGTCGTTTTGATTTCATTGGTTTTATCACTTTTTGTAGAAAAAACCAGCGGTATTACTTTCATTGTGGGTGCTGCCATGAGCAGTTGTGCGTGCGTACTCGGGATGAAAAGCGCTACATACGCTAACGTAAGAACAGCAAATAAGGCACGTGAAAGCATGTCTATAGGTGATACTGTTAAGGTGGCGTTGTGTGGGGGCAGCATCTCCGGTTTAAGCGTACAGGCTTTTGGAATGCTCGGTCTGGCTGCGGTTCTGCTGATTTGGGGTGGAGTCAATCATCAAACGGAAGGCAGTGGTCTGCTGACTCACCTCCAGGGAGTCGACGCTTCTGTGATGCGCGTATCGACATACTCACTTGGATGTTCTTTGGTAGCCATGTTCAACCGTGTCGCAGGTGGCAATTATACAAAAGCTGCTGATATTTCCGCTGATATTCTGGGAAAAATCCGGAATAATCTTCCTGAGGATGACAGCAGGATTCCGAATGTGATTGCCGACTTCATCGGTGACAATGTCAATGATATTGCCGGTAATTGCTCGGATCTTCTTGAGAGTTTTGTCGCGACGATGTCTGCTACCATTATGATTGCCGTAATCATGTTCCAGAAATTCAGCATCGACCAAATGTTCAATCCGACTGTGATCTTCCCGATCGTACTTGCGGGAGCAGGTTTGTTGAGCTGCCTGATCGGTATGCTGTATGCGAATGTGAAAAAGATGGGAAGCGATCCTTCTCACGAATTGAATCTTGCCACCTGGATCTCTGCGGGATTGACGATTATTCTTGGCCTGGGAGCATCCTGGCTTATCTTCGGAAAGATCGATGCCACTACTTTCGAAACATACGGATGGAAAGCAAGTTGGTTGAGCCCGTGGATCTGCGCGGTGCTCGGACTCGCCAGCGGTGTGGCAATCGGATCCATTACCGAATATTATACATCTTCTGACTTTAGACCTACCCGGAAACTTGCTGAAATGGCACCCGAGGGCGATGCCTTTGTTATTACCAAAGGTGACGCGATTGGAAGCCGAAGTTGTCTGCTGCCCATTCTGCTGATCGGCCTCGCGCTTTTCATCAGTGGAAAAATAAGTGGTACCTATGGCATTGCCGTCGCGTCTCTCGGCATGCTCGCTTTCGTTGGCACGACAGTTTCCATTGACGCGTTCGGACCGATTGCCGATAATGCAGGTGGTCTGGCGGAAAGCTGCCACCTTTCCGATAAGGTTCGCGTGATTACGGACAAACTGGATGCCGTCGGTAATACGACCGCGGCCATCGGCAAGGGTTTCGCCATTGGCAGTGCCGCGTTTGCAACGGTAAGCTTAATTGTTTCATATGTTGGAAATTACACTCCAGCAAACTCGGAAATGATTCTGAATATTGCCAATTTCACTGTGGTTGCCGGTGCGGTGATCGGCGGTGCCCTGGTGGAATACTTCAGCGCGATTCTGACGGACAATACGATTGAATCCGCACGTGCAATGGCTGATGAAGGTGACAAACTTCTGTCTGTCCCCGGTGTCATGGAAGGTACGGTTCGGCCGGACTATAACCGTATGATTCAGATGGCAACGCAGGGAGCCCTTCGCAAAATGCTGTTCCCTTCCGTATTGGCAATGTTTATTCCTGTGCTCGGTGGATTTATTTTTGGTGTTGATTTTGTTGGTGGCTTGTTGATTGGAGCTACGATCGTCGCCATCCCACGCGCCATCTTCATGGGGAATTCCGGTGGAACGTTTGATAATGCGAAAAAGTACATCGAATCCGGAGCTCTGAAGGGGCACGGCAAAGGAACAGCAGCGCATAAATCCGCGGTTACCGGCGATACTGTCGGCGACACACGCAAGGATGTCGTCGGTGTTGCACTTGATATCTTTATCAAGACAATGTCAACAGTCGCTAATACACTGGTCAACATTTTCCGAAACTTCACACTCATCCGATAACATTAAGGTGAACTGAATGATTTCCGCCGTTCTGTTTTCAAAATACAACTGATTCTCGTCAAATTCGCCGTCGCATTCTGTCTGATACTGGAAGATTGCGGCGGCTGTTTTCTTTACATTAATAATAGCCATAGTTTGTCGATAATAATATAAATACTATTTTGGCAGGGGGTAAGGAGACATGATAAATTCAGTCAATTTTTCGGGTGCCCTTCACAACCTGGATTACTTTCTTTTTATTTTCTCATAATCGGTGTACACTGCATTACAGAAAAAAGCGCATTACCCTGCAGGTATCGGCAACGTGGCAGAGAAAGTTTGATGCACGTGTATCATTTGTTAATTGGTGGTTGAAAATGCTTGATAAAATTGGAACACAAGAGATAGAAAAAAAAACAACAAATAAACATCGGGCAGGAATAATTCTTGCCCGATGTTTGCATGCATCACCTTTTTTGATAAAATGATTCTATATCCGATTGCTAAAACAATTCGGTTCGGCTTTAATATCGGATTCAAGAGGCTGGAAAGATGAAAAAGAACGATATTATAGAGCTTGATATAACGGGAATGACTCATGAGGGGCTCGGTGTCGGAAGAAAAAACGGCATGGCCGTCTTTGTAGAGGGCGCTGTTTCGGGTGAGAAGGTATACGCAAGAATAATAAAAGTACAAAAAAATTACGCTGTCGCAGAAGTACACGAGTGGCTTGATAAGAGCCAACACAGGCAGGAGCCTTTTTGCCTTGTATACGAATCATGCGGGGGATGCAGCCTGCAGCATATGTCTTACCAGATGCAGCTTGAATTCAAATATGGAGTTGTTAAGGACGCCCTGGAACATATAGGCGGTTTCAAGGATATAACCGTAAATCCCGCAATAGGAATGGATAACCCGATGCATTACAGGAATAAAGCGCAGTACCCTGTTGGTATCGGAAACGACAGTAAACCGGTGTCAGGTTTCTATGCAAAGCAGAGCCATCAAATTATTGATTTTGAAAGCTGCGCAATACAGGATGAGATTAGCGTTAAAATACGAAATCATATTATTGAATCAGTTCGTGAAGCCGGAATACCCGCATACGACGAAACCACCGGAAAAGGCATACTTCGCCAGATAATAACGAGGACGGCAAGCACCGGCATTATGGTGGTTTTGGTTGTTACAACCGAAAAAGTACCGGGACTGAAAGCCTTAATACAGAATATCTCAGCAAGATTTCCCGAAGTCAAAAGCATTGTTCTTAATATAAACAACAGAAAAGGCAGTGTTATTACTGGAGAGAAAAATTTAACCGTTTACGGGCAGGACACAATAACCGACAGACTCGGCAAATATGTCTTTCATATCTCACCGCTCTCCTTTTACCAGGTAAATCCCGTACAGACAGAAATCTTGTATGGTAAGGTCATGGAATATGCCGCCCTTAAGGGGAATGAAACCGTCTTTGATTTATACTGCGGAATTGGGACGATATCTGTTTTTCTTGCCGGAAAAGCCAAAAGAGTAATTGGCGTTGAATCGGTAAAAGAAGCGGTTGAGATGGCAGAGCGAAACAAGTTAGTAAACAATATTTCAAACGTTGAATTTTATCACGGGAAAGCTGAGAATATAGCGGCCGAATTGTATAAAAAGGGTATTAAGGCCGATGTCGTGGTTGTGGATCCTCCCAGGAAAGGCTGCGACGGAAAGCTTCTTGAAACAATAGCAGGCATGCGGCCAACCCGCATAGTTTATGTTTCATGCAACCCGTCAACTCTTGCACGGGATTTGAAGTATCTCGGCGAAAACGGTTATCGCATTGAACAGGTGCAGCCCGTTGATATGTTCCCGTGGACTAGCCATGTGGAGTGCGTGGTCTTGATGACAAGAAAGTGAATCAGGATAGTCATGGAAATGCAGGTAAAGAAAGCAATTCTGTCAACTCGACTTAAACTATTGATGTGTGTAGTAAGCGGCTAATAATCCCATGGGTTTAAAATTCTTGTATAAACACAATTGACAAGTCTGGATTCTTATTTTTTTACGTTACTCTTTTCTGCC
>LSQX01344343.1_pt1 | contig 18690 bp, 13 predicted proteins | sample 654561 | NCBI WGS metagenome assembly LSQX01 (sample SAMN04489861, study PRJNA283612) | anaerobic digester metagenome | isolation source: 4 biogas reactors fed with cattle manure at either 37C or 55C with and... | place: Denmark: Kongens Lyngby | collected 2014
CATCAATAGACCCCGGTATTCCGATGCCTATTCCTCTTAGCGCATTAATCTTAATGCCACCTTCACTAACAAGGCTTAGACATAAATCTTTAATATCTTGTAATATTTCTTCTGACGTTTTTTCCACCTCAGTTTTTATGTTAGCTCTATAGTGTATAACCCCTTCTTTATCGACTAAAGCACCTTTAATACTCATTCCCCCGACATCAATTCCTAAATAATACATATTCTCCTCCGAAATTCATATATTTCACATAATATATCTCATTAATTATATATTCAACTTACATAAAACAATAATACATTATTTTTGCTATATTATCATTCTATCACTGTTAAAATAATTCCGATATTCAGGCAGAAAGATTGCCTAATGTTACTGCTATAGCTGTTACAAAACTATCACTATGTAAACAATCTTTAAACCCAGCCGGTACTATTACAGTATCTCCCTTTTTTACTGCCAAGCCAGATTTTAATTTACCCTCGCCTTCCAGAACTGTCAAGGATACAAATGACTCTTTGTTATATATAACAACCTCTTTAACATCACCTAATTTATAAACATTGAAATATTCATTGCTAACAAACAATTTGAAATCCTTGCCCATATCGTTTTTTAATTCATTAATCTCTTCTACAACAAACTTATCAAGACAGGAAACCTCTATCGCCTTCTCTATATGTAGTTCCCTACTATTGCCCAAATTATCTTTCCTATCATAATCATAGAGCCTGTAGGTTAAATTACTATTCTCCTGAACCTCCAGTATTACAAGCCCGGGTCCTAAGGCATGTATTGTCCCTGGATTCACTATAAAAAAATCACCTTTTTTTACATTAATTTTATTAAGATAACGTAATATCTCTCCATTTAAAAGTATCCCCCTTAACTCCTCTTTAGTTATATTCTTTGTAAGTCCTAAATATATGTATGCATCCCTGTCTGCTTCAGCTACATACCATATTTCTTTCTTACCAAGTTCACCTTCATTTTTTAATGCATATTTATCATCTGGGTGAACCTGAACCGAAAGGGGTTGCTCTGAGTTAATAAGTTTAATTAATATAGGGAAAGAATTATACTGTTTAATTTTAGATCCTAGTACTTGAGGAAACTGTGATGTTATTTCTGAAATTTTAACACCGCTAAACTGACCTGTCGCCACTAAGCTTTCCTTACCATCGTAAAATGAAAGCTCCCAAGACTCTGCAATCATCTCCTCTGCAGATTTTTTTCCCCACTCTTTAGCAAGTTTATTTCCACCCCAAATATAGTTAGTTAAATATGGTGTTGTTTTAAATGTGGTTAACCCCTTAATACTATACATTTTTGCCTCTTAAAAACATTAATAACTTCAATTAAATTCACACAAATAGAGTGTCTTGGCTACTGCAAATGCCTTATAAAATATAACCATTTACATCATAGGTACTGATGGTTATTTAAACTGTGAACTTTCTATGTCGGTAATTTTATCTATTCTACTTTGGTGCCTTCCTCCGGCAAATTCTGTAGATAAAAACTTCTTCACAAAGAGATATGCCTCCTCTGGAGACGATACCCGTCCTCCAATCGCAATAATATTTGCATTATTATGCTCTGCACTCATCTCTGCTTGAAACACATCTGTTACATGCGCACATCTAATACCTTTGTATTTATTTGCGGCTATAGATATTCCAATACCAGTCCCGCACATTAACACACCTTTATCCGCATTCCCATCCTGTATTTTTGTTGCTACTTTTGTGGCAAAGTCAGGATAATCAACTGATTCAGAAGTCATCGTACCGCAATCAATATATTCGCACCCCGAATCCTTTATAGCTTTAACTACGGACTCTTTTAAAACAATTCCACCATGATCACAACCTAATGCTATTTTCATCATAATCCTCCTATTATATTTTATCAGGCTTTTCTGTGGCCTTCGCAATTCTATTTTGAAGAGCTAAATACTGAGGCTCATTTTCAAAGCTTTCAATTATAATAACATCATATATATTTTCATTTTCTCGAAGTATCCTAAAGTAATTCCGCATACATTCTTCAGGGGTTTCTCCTAGATGAATTTTATTATCGACATCACATGTATCTAAAAAGTCTTGCCTTGCAATAACTAAAGAGTTAGTAAAGTGATTATATAATTCTTTTGCTTCGTCTGAAGTCTTAGCTGCAAAACAGGCGCACATAGGTTTATAATGTGCATATTTCATACCCGGTGAGGCTGCCCTGACCACTTTCCCTTTGTGATTTACTACTTTGCCTAAACAAGCAGATAGCATATCTTCCGTTATTGCCCCAGGTCTCAGTATTGTTGGAGTTTCCTTAGTTAAATCTAATACTGTACTTTCTATTCCAACCTTACATGGACCTCCATCTAATATTAATGGTATTTTACCATTCATATCATCATACACAAATCGCGCTTCTGTCGGGCTAACCCTACCGCTAATATTAGCAGACGGAGCTGCCAATGGCAAGTTTGAACGCCTAATTGTTTCTAAGGCAAGTTCATTATTTGGGATCCTTATTCCAACTGTTTCGAGACCAGCAGTTGTAACATATGGAACTAAGGGATGTTTCTTCAATACAATAGTTAAAGGACCTGGTGAAAATTCTTCCCATAATAAATATGCTGATTCGGGTATATCTACCGCTACCATTTTTGCTTTGTTTGCATCTTCAATATGTACAATTAATGGGTTATCTTGCGGTCTTCCTTTTGCCAGAAAAATCTTTTTAACTGCTTTTGCATTAAGCGCATTTGCAGCCAAGCCATAAACAGTTTCCGTTGGTATAACGACCACTTCTCCCTCATGCAAAAGCCTAACCGCCTCATCAATTTTTTCTATTCCTCCAATTTGGGTTTCTATCTTATCCATATATACCTTACATTAATACACGCATATTCCATAATACTACGATAGTTTATAAATGACACTTCTACCATTCTCGTTAGTAATTATTGTCGATTTAATAAACTTTCCATCTACAAAAAAGTCATTGGCCACGAAAATATAATCACAATGCTCGAGCAAGATATCTCCTTTGTTGTTATATAATTTATATTTATTTCCTTCCTTTACAACATAAACACCATAGTGAACAGAATAAACGAACTCATTAATTGCCTGTTCATTGCCCGACTTATCTATCCTATAATACTTGTAATAATCAAGATGCTTAGTTGGATGTTTTTCAATTTTTCCACCTATTGCATACTCCCCAAAATACGGTGCTATTACATCGTATTCAAATGGTCTTATTTGGTCACCTTTTAAGTTAAATATAGCGGATGTATTATCAAGGTTTGCATCTATTTTTAGAGCAAATATCATTCCCGAATGTAGCAAATATGGGTCATACCCAGTGTTTTTATCAAGTTTTTTAAGACTCACTTTTTGCCCATCTTCATATTTATAATACTCAACATCTCTTACCGGTAATGCGAAATTTGGATCTAAACTCTGCAACCCATAACTATCAATATATATGATTGGGAGCGCGGCTTCCTTAACAATTATTCTAGAAGCTTCTTTATCATAAATCTGAAAAGTATCATGAAAAACAACATTCCCTTCTTCATCATATATAGGAAAATATGTGTATACAATTGAATACCCATCCTTTACTATCTCGCTTGTTGGCAAAACTAACGTAGAATAAACTCGCTGCATAATATCAGGGGTATCCACATTTAAGCACTCAGCACCTGAATAAACATTCATGAGCGATACCAAATCTTTCACATAATTACTAGTATATTTATTTGCTACTAACGAAACTCTTTCCGTATCATAATATTGTCCGGACACAGCATTGTATCGTTTACTTCTAATTGTTAAATAATACGGATTTTCCTGATTATAGACTGTTTTCTTAATCTCATACCCATCATACTCCACTTGGGTAGAGTAAATCCCTGAAAAAACAAACCAGTTGTTGCCTAAATAATACACTTCAACATCAACTTGTCTTAAGTCAAATTCCGACTCCGAATATGGCATATAATAACTTTTTTTATTTAAGTATCCCCTATCATCTATTGAGTTTATAGAATATATATTGGCCCTACCGGGCATAGTTACAATTAGATGGCCTTCATTAAATGTAAATTTAGCAGTATTATTAATATCTTCAATTTTAGCAATCTCTAACAAACCATTTGCGCTAGAATAATCGTAAATAATAGCTTCTTCATTTTCGACAAGATTCACAACATCCTTTCCACCAAGAATAGCAATATGTTTTTCGTCTAAAAATGTATACTGTTGTATAACAGGATTATATGCTTGTGTAAATCCATAATCACCAGGATTTATTTGCCCGCTTCCCTCTCCCCGTATTTTTACTATTCCTATCCTATGTTCAATACTGCTATCCGACTTTGTAAAAGGCATTGTTACTGTTGCATAATTCCCTTTTATATCTAAAACATTAGTGAATTTGGGCTCAACTAATTCTCTATTTTCATCGCAAAAGCCAAACCTTTCCTCGTCTCCATAAAATAATTTTTGAGTTATGTAGATACCTGTACGATTATCAAAACTATTAATTGAAACGCCTTCGCCTAAGCGAAGCATCTCCGTAACTCTAGAGTATGGTGGTGTAGATTGAAAGTTTTTAAAATACTGCGTCGACGTAACAACATCATTAGGTTTGCACGATGTTAAAATAAAAAATGCAACAACTAAAATTACAAATAATATTACAACACTTAATCGTATCTTCGTTATGATCGTTATTTTCATGTTATTTTCCGCTACGTTTTAATATGCACTTAGCGGGACACTTGCTAGCACAAATGCCACAGTTAGTGCATTTAGTATAATCAATAACCGGTAAGTTATTGATCATTATAATTGCACCTTCGGGACACACTTTACTGCAAATCGAACATCCTATACATCCGGCCTTACAGTTCACTCTAACATTTTTGCCTGTAAGTGGAGTTGAGCACGCCACGTAATAATATTTATCCGCAGGGATTCTTTTCATTATATTTTTAGGACATTGCAAAATGCAAACACCGCAGTTTGTGCATTTATTATTATCCACGACAGCAACTCCTTGAATTATTTCAATTGCATGTGAGGGACAACTGGCAACACAAGTACTCATTCCTATGCAGCCCGAAGGACATGTTTTTCTTCCACCTGCTAATAGCTCTACACTTTTGCAGTCCCCATAGCCTTGATAAGAATACTTATCTTCACATAAATTCCCGCCATTACAGGCACAAACAACCACTGTATCTAAAATAGATGCGTCTGTTCCTAAAAGTTCTCCTATTTTTAGCTTTCCTTCCTTGGAAGTTGCATTACAAAGGGCTAAAGATGCCTCCCCTGTCACTAATGCATTTGCAAAATCTTCACATCCAGCATACCCACACGCACCACAATTTGCACCAGACAAATTACTGAGAACATCCTCTACAATTTGATCTGTTGGAACTTCAAATTTTTTACTAAATATAGCTATGAGAATACCAAAAAATATCGCTAGTACAGTTAGTATTGATACTGGAATGATTATAAACATTTATACTCGCCTCCCATTTCTATAAACTTAAACCTGCAAATGCAGTGAAGGCCATTGCCATAATTGATGCAGTAATAAGAGTTATCGGAAAGCCTTTAAACCTTTCAGGTATATCTGAAAGCTCCATTCTCTCCCTAATTCCCGCCATTATTAACATTGCAAGAGTAAAGCCCATACCAGAGGCTACTCCATTAACAAAAGCTAAAAACACTGTTTGTTTAGCAAGCTCCGTTACATTCATAATTGCTACGCCCAAAACTGCACAATTCGTTGTTATTAAAGGCAGATAAACACCTAATGCTGTATATAATCCAGGGGCAAACCTCTTAATTACGATCTCTATTAACTGAATTAGCGCTGCAATAACAAGAATAAAAACAATAGTTTGCAAATACTCTATATCAGCTATCACAAGCAAAAGATTTAAACCATAAGTGATTACGCTAGCCACTCCCATAACAAAAATAACTGCGAGCCCCATACCTAACGCGGTATCGGTTTTTTTACTAACACCCAGAAATGGACATATACCTAAAAATCTTGATAACACAAAATTATTAACGAAAATTCCACTTATCACCAAATAAATCCAGTATGGCATTATATACTATCTCCCATATTTTCTTACTATTTTGATTTGCCTCTTAAATTCTCAATCTTTTCCACTATGGTATTAAATATCACCAACATAAAACCAAACACCATAAATCCCCCTGCTGGCAAAATAAATATCACCATAGGTAAGTCGGCATTAATTAACGCATTTATTGGCATCCCAAAGAAAGTACCTGCTCCTATAAATTCTCTAATAATTCCCATAAGTGTTATGCTCATTGTAAATCCTAGCCCAATTCCCAAACCATCCATAACAGAAGGTAAAACTCTATTCAATGATGCAAAACTTTCTACCCTCGCCAAAAGTATACAATTAACAACTATTAAAGGAATAAACAGTCCTAACTTAGAGTATAAATCTGGCAAAAATGCCCTTGTTACCATTTCTACTATAGTCGAAAACGTAGCTATTATTAGGATATATGCAGGTATTCTCACCTTTCTCGGGATAAAGTTTCTTAGTGCAGATACAATAGCATTTGAAAACACTAAAACAAAAGTCACTGCAAGCCCCATCCCAATACCATTCATCGCTAAAGTTGTAACCGCAAGCGTAGGACAAGTTCCAAGCACTAGTCTAAATGTAGCATTATTTTTTATAATCCCGTTAGTAAATGGAGTTACTAAATCATTTAATTTTAGCTTTTTATTTTTCATCATTGTACTATGCTCCATCTCCATAATACTTCACCACCCTCACTGCTGCCAGTATTGCTTCTTGCACCGCAGTTGAGGTCCTAGTTGCTCCACTTACAAACTGCGGCTTAAAAATTCCATCATTAGAACTAGGTGAAGTAATAATATAATCATCATCCGTAACAAACCTATCAATAGAAATGCCAATATATTGTTCAAAGTACGTTTCTTTTAGTGCTTTATCTCCGAGCCCAGGTGTTTCCGAATGGGAAAATACTGCAACCTTTGATATCTTACCGTCTTTAATTACCACAACAAGTGAAACACCTGCAGCATTATATCCTTTTTCCGACTTTGAAATAACTATATGAGCACCATCTTCGGCTTTTCCATACGTTTCAATCTGAGTTTTCTCAACAGGTTTATAGTTACTTAAATTCACCCAGCTTTCAACAGGGGAATCATACACCTTCGCTATTACGTCCCTCATAGCCTTGTCCGCATCTTGCTTGGTATAGTGATTAATGATAGACAAAAGCAGAGCTGCCACTAACGCTAAAATCGATATTGCTAAAACAATTTTAGCACTTTCGTTAAGTCCTTTTTTGATTTTTTTAGGACCTTTTGGAGTATCGTTCTGAACATCTTCTATGTCCATATTTTTAATTTCTTCTGACATATTAGACATTGGTTTCTTTTTTCCTCTCTTTTTTCGGTTTTACATAACCAAACGGTTTTGGTTTAACTATCTTATCAATATATGGCACAAATAAATTTGCTAATAGTATTGAAAAACATGCACCTTCTGGCATTCCTCCAAATCTCCTTATTATCATTGTAAATAAACCAGCAAATATAGCAAAAATAACTCTTCCTAGCTCGGTTCTTGGAGACGTTGTATAGTCTGTAAGCATAAACACTCCAGCAAACAATATTCCGCCACTTAAAATAGTAGGCAACACATATAAATATCCATCCTTATAGAATGCTAATGCTAAAACAGCACAAGTTATTACATATGATACTAGTGTTTTCCAGTCAATCACCTTAGTTATAATCAAATATATCGCAGCAATTATAATCGCTAATGAACAAACCTCCCCTATACTTCCTCCAATTTTACCAAGGAACATATCTAGCAAGTTTAAGTTCGAAACACCACCAACGTCAATAGAATCCTTTATTGTTGCTAGTGGAGTTGCTGATGTAACATATGTTTTAGTAAACCCTGAAATAAAAACTTTTACACCACCACTGTAATCCAAAGGGCTCATGTATTTTGACATTTGAACTGGCCAAGACAATGTTAAAAATATACGCGCTGTGGCGGCTGGATTTGCAAAGTTTTGACCCAAACCACCAAAAAGCATTTTTACTACCATAATAGCAAATAGACCACCAATTATTGGCACATAAAACGGTACCGTGGGCGGTAAATTCATACCCAATATCAAGCCCGTAACAATTGCAGACAAGTCAGATATGGTATTAGCTCTTTTTCGAATCAAATTATATAACGTCTCTCCTAAAACACTAGCTCCTACCGCTAACAAAACGATAAATAAACTATATAACCCAAATATTATTGTAGCAGCTATCAACGGAAAACTTAGCGCAATAATAACATGGAGCATAATCTTTTTAGTTGTAAGATTGCTTCCTATATGAGGTGATGATGACACTAAAAACTTTGTTTTCATAATCCTTCCTTTACGCTGGTGTAAGTTTGTTTTTCCTTATTAGTTTTTTGGCTAGCCTTTGTGACTGAACAAGGGGTCTCCTCGCTGGACACACATATGCACAACAACCACATTCGATGCAACTCATAGCATACGAATTATTTGCGCCTTCTATGTCTCCATGAAGTATTGCTCTATCTGTTACCATTGGCATTAAAAACATAGGGCACGCTTTTGCACATCTACCACAATTAATGCACGGGGTTGGTTCTATTTCTCTAATTTCCTTCTCTGCGAGTAATAACAGTGATGAGCTTCCCTTCGTTATTGTTGACTTAAAGTTGTGTAAAGACACCCCCATCATGGGACCACCCAACACTACTTTTACCACATTTTCTTCAATCCCTAAATACTCAACTATATCAGAAAGCTGCACTCCTATCCTAACACGAAGGTTTGCTGCTCTTTTAACACCATTCCCAGATACTGTCATGTGTCTGTATATTAATGGCTGTCCAAGATAAACTGCTTCGTATAATGCATACACAGTAGAAACATTAAAAACAACATAACCTAAATCCGATGGAAGACCTCCCTTTGGAACTTTTTCTTTTGTTATTGCGCTTATAAGTTGCTTTTCACCACCTTGTGGATATTTTGTTTTAAGTTCGCAAAACTCAATCTCATCATCTGTGCTTATATCCCGCAGTTTTATTATAGCCTCTGGCTTATTAGACTCGATTCCAAAATATACTTTGTTTACACCTAACGCTCTCTTTACTAAATCTATACCGCTCAAAACTTCTGCAGCTTTTTCTAGCATTAATCTATAATCAACTGTTATATAAGGCTCGCATTCGCATCCATTGATTATTAATGCTTTTATTGGCGTCTTTGGCATTAATTTAACTATTGTAGGAAACGTTGCACCCCCCATTCCAACAATGCCTGCTTCCTTACACCTTTCCAAAACCTCATCTTTTGTCGGATTTTGTATGGGGCTTAAAAAATCTTCTTCATACTTGTAGTCATTTTTTATAACTATGTGAGTCGTTGGCAGTCCTGTTGCGCATGGTAAATCAACAATGCCCGTTACCTCACCCGATACTGAGCTGTGGACATTAGCAGATATAAACCCATCCGCTTCCCCTATCTTAGTACCGCACTTCACTTTGTCACCCACGATTACTAGCGGGGTGGCAGGCTTCCCAATATGTTGTAATAACGGAATGTAAACAAAATCACCTACGGGATATTCTTCAAAAGGCATGTTTTCCGTATACTCTTTGCGGCCTTTAGTTTTAACACCATGTCTAAACGTTGGTATCAATTATTTCCTCCGTAAATGATAGTTATTTTAAAATACTTAAGCAGCGTTTGCTAAATATTACGCCTCAATAAAATCATAAAGATTATACTACATAATATATAATAAGTAAACAGTCAAACTTTCAAAAAACATATTATTCCATGCCTACATTCAGTATATTTGCATAATAAATAGCACTACTTATTTTCTAAGCAGTGCTAAATATCTAGTTAATCTGTCTAATTTTTCTAATTCGTTAAAAACCCAAACTCATTAGTCGTCGAACCTATCAATTTCTTGAGATTCTTGTCTTCTCTTTGAGGGCTCAGCTTTTTGTTTTACGGGCCCCTCTACTGGAAGCTTACTTTGTATAACAACTTTTTTGTTCTTTGACATTTTCTTACCAACTCTACGAACAAGAAGAACAATAACAGTTATAAGCAGTATTGCGCCAATTACTACAGAGGATACAAGCAGCCATAGTTGCGGATCAACTTCTTTCTTTTTGGGATCCTCCGGCTCTTCGCCGGTGCCATCATCTGGGGCTAACTCTTTAGCCTCAAAGGAATGTTTTAGCGATGCGTCTACGCTTGCATACTGATTAGCAGTTTCTTCCGTAGCTTCCAGCTTGGTAATAGTAATATCATCAACTACTAATATCCCCTTAAAGAAATCTTTGGTATCTATAGATTCCTTAATGCCATCATTTGTTCCTAAATGGAAGGATATTTTATTGTTTGTAACAGGCGATTTTTCATCTTCATTAAATACATAAAACTCATACTCTTTAATAGTTTTAGTGGATATCTTAATTGTTGACCATTTAGTTGTATCATTTCCATATATAAACCGGAACTCGGGAGCCTTGCCATCAGCAACCAATGCTTTTGCACTAAATGTAATTTTATAGTATGTTGCGGCTTCAACATCAAACCCCGACTTTAACTCATAAAGTTGTCCGTTATCAACCATGTTCGCCATCAATAAGAAATTAGCGCCATTACCTGTTGTACCTTCTTGTAAAAATTGAGTAATTTCAGCCTCTTCAAATCCCGTTGCGACTAAATACTCGATTACTTTATCTGTGAGTTTCCTAGAATTATACACCCCGTATAGCATATCTGGAATATTATCTTCGGTCGGCACTTTATAGCCACTTGCATCCGTTGCGTCTCTATGTGTATATGCACCCGGTACGTGACCATTGTAGTCGTCAGTCGCATCTGTGTAATTATCAAAACTGTCGGTTATTAATTCTACTACTTTAAACACATACTCGTTGTTGTAGAACGAATTTGTGTACTCATTATTAACTTTTAAAATATATGGCTCTTCTCTCTTATCCTCTTCTAAATAATCTTCCTTTTCCACATCAGTGAGGTCCGCAAAACCATAAGCTTGTAAATTAAACTTGCTTAAGGATTCAATTTCTTCAACATTTACATCATCAAAAAGTACAGTGCCCCTTGATAATCCTTGGGAATACTTAATATTACCCTCGCCTTCACCTGAAGAAATCTCCTCAGCATATCTATTGCCTAAATATAATTCAATTGTTATTTTCCCATCTGTAAACCCTGGCTTGACTAAGAATCTATATTGCACCCATCTATTATTTGTGTTGATGTTAACAAACCCAACATGCTCTCCATTAACATCAAAATTACTGTTCGGATACTTTGTAAGTGCAAGGGCGGATGAGGGATCTTTTAACGTTACAGAAGCCTTTGCATTGCCTATAGTTTTAACCCAAACACTTACTACGTAATACTTACCTTTATACGCGGTGTGGTAGCTCGACATTGTGTAACCCACAAAAGTGTCTAAATCACTGCTAATATACAACAGGTTATCGCTTGCTACACTTTTATAGTCACCTAACTCTGGATCTCCATACATATTATCCTTTTCTAACTGCTCAAAGCCCGTATAGTGCTTATAATTAACCACTCCTAATTTTATATCAAACCAGTCCTTATCTTCTCCGTTATATTTAACAGGTAAAGTGTTCGTAGTTACCTTTGTTGCTTTTTGAGTTGCAGATTTTGCGGAAAACATCCTTTCTTGTCCTTCAACTCCCCCTACAGCCCTCACATAATATGTGCTGTTGTATGTAATTGTGTAACTTGTCCCCGCGGTAACGTCTACCAGCACATCATCTTCAGCTTTAGAATCATCATCCGCCTTGTAGCCATTCATGAATACAAAGTACTTTGTTGCCTTATCTACAGGATCCCAACTCAAAGTCACGTGATTATCCGACAACTTCGGTGCGGGAGCACTCAACGTCGCTTTAGCTTCATTTTTATTCCAGCTCGATGGTTTGGCGACTCCAATTAAATTTCCATCTTCGTCAAAAAGGGTTTTGTCATCATAATTAGAACTATCAATCTGCTGGAAAAAACCATTGGTTATAGTTGCAGTATTAGTAGAACTTTCACTGATTGTCCTCTTTTCTACCCTAGGGGTTGACGTATCTGAGTTAGATGACACAGCACTTTTATACTCTGTGTATTCTATCTTTTGCCATACCATTGCGGTTAAGAAAAATGCTCCTTGCACATGGTTATCTGGATTATAAATATCCCCGCTGCCAAGAGATACTGAAATGCTAAGCCTTTCCGCGTCAACGGAGCGTCCTTGAACATATAAAACCAGTTCCGACCAATCCTCTGTATATATATCTTTGAAACTAGCTAACGCAGCTCCTGTACTAGGCTTAATTTCAACATTTGCTCCCTTTCCTTTTACAAGCCCATAGGTTTTGACCCACATAGAAAACCTATAGAAACTATTAGGGTTCACTTTTAACAATTTTTCTATTTCAGGCTCTGCGGTTATTGCTTCGTCGGTTATAACGAATTCTGCGCTCGATGCTGTTGGTCTAATATGATTTATCATAAAAACATCTAATGGAGTTTCATTTCCGTTATACATGATTTTAATTGTTTTTGGTCCGCCAGCCAGCCCTTCCAATCCTGTTATATCACTAGAATCCGTAGCGTCAATAAATTCACTATGCCCGCCAATAATTCCTGATGAATAGTCAGTGGCATTAGTTCTTGTATCTTCAACTTTATGTTTCCATAGCGTGTTAGAATCGTCTAATTCAGTAAAACCTTCACTAGATACGGTGCCATTATCTATCAAACCAAAATGTTTATAGTCTCCCTGCTGCAATACTGATAACTGGTAAAAGTCTGCAGCGTTATCAACAGTTTCTTCTGTATACTTTTCAATTGTCAAATTATCAAACAAGCAAGCTCCCGGGTAGAGAGTATCTTCTCCCCACTTGCCTTCACCATACCAAAACTCTATGTTCACTTGTCTAGCTGAAAGTTCATTCCCTTTGACTTTAAGTGTTAACTGTTGCCACTTACCCCAACCCGTCGATTTAGCTTCGAGTTTAACGTTTTTAGATATACTTGCGCCAGTAAGTTTAAACGTTGCGGATACATCTTTATCCTTATTGTAAAATTCAATGTACTTGTTATAAGCTGCAAGTTCTTCCTCATATTTACTCACTTTTGTAGGATCGTTCTTGTCTTCTTCACTCAACTCTACGGGCTCTTCTATTTCTGGTATCCAAACATAAACCCATACAGATAGTTTGTAATATGTATTCTTCTCAATTGCCAACTTTTTCTTACTTTGAAAACCCGCCCCGCTAATCTTGTTTTTAGGGTGATAAACGAGTAGTGCGCTTGTGTCAAATGCACTGCCCGCCAATCTACCATTGTTATCACTGTTACCTTCTAGAGCATAAGCCCACGTAGAATCCGTGTCTTTTTTGTAAAAATCTTCATATAAGGGCGCCTTGAAATCTTTGTATATTTCTGCATACGCATTTTTAGGAACATTTTCTTCAAAGGTATAGAACTTCGACATATCAAACACACCTAATGGGAACGTAGAATTACTGCTCTCGTCGTAACCTATTTTTTCGTTATCAAAATCTTCTTTATCTGTTTTTGATAAGTCGCTCATCCCTACAATAAATTTATAATTTGGCGATGCTCCTTTTTTTGCAGAGTAATAATGGCTTGTGTATCCTGCATATGTGCTTGTCGCATCATATGGGGTATATTGAGTCATAGCTGGATCTGGAAACGCAAGATCTAAACTCGTCTTTACATTACCTTCTTCATCCTTTATTTTCTGTTGATTAGGAACAGTAGCAATTATTCCCTCGTAATCTACTTGCCCGATTTTTTCAAGCACTACGTTATCGTACAACACAATACCGTTAGTTAAATATGGGTTATCATTGGAACCAATTTTAGAAGGACCATGTCCTAACCAAAGCTGAATTTTAAACTTCAGATCTTCATAATTGTTTCCCTTGATATAAATCTCATAAGTATCCCATGTTTTATTGGTATCAATGGATAAAAATTCTACAAACGCACCGTCTGTTATACAGATAGCGGCCCCTGATTCCATAGACCCCTCTTCTTTTTGAAGATCCGTGTACACATCAATGCTGAGTAAATAATACTCATTCTTTTGTATGGTTATATCACCGCTACTAAACTGTAGTGACCCAGCATCTTGTGAACTGGGTATACCAATTAATAACGCATTTGTATCGGCAAATACATCATTCTCTTTTGGCGTCGAAGGAGCAATCCCTGGATATGAATTAAAACCACTAATGAAACCTTTGTTTTGCTCAAATTTTTCTGTGTCTAAGTTTATAACTCCCATTTCAACACCAGTTGAATCCACAGATTTCGAACCATTCTTCGCAGTCCAACCAGTAACAGTTGACTGTACATATCGCTTAGATGAGGCGGTCCCAGCATTAGCAAATCTTCCATTTGGTACTATGAGCCCGTCAATAACTGTTTCCTCTTCTCCTTTTTTATCTTTATTGCCGTCAATTACAGGAGGTTTGCATGCGACCACAAATAAAAGACAAAAGGTAATAATTGTCGCGATAATAAAAAATATAGGTTTGTTTTTTCTCATCATTTCACCATCTAATCACTTAAAATATGTAAATTATTTCTCTTGAAATATAACTTTAGAAGACAAAATTATAAATAAAGAAATATAAACATTAAAATATTATCACAACTAGCACATAAAAACAACAAAATATATTGCGTGCACCTTAAAATTGATGAGAGAGTTAATTCTCATGTTAATTGCAAAGCTTTGATCGAAATTTGCATTTAAGTTGAATAATAGTTACATAGTGGTTAGAATTTACTTCCGAGCGAGTGAAGATTTTTTTTAAAACACATTTCGTAGGAGGTAAAAAAATTGGCAAAAAACAAGAAAAGATCATTTACTCAATTAGACGCTGAACAGCGTTTCATTATCCGAGAAAGGTTAAGACAGTGTGTACCGTTAAGTCAAATTGCGAATGAGCTTGGAGTTGCACCTTCAACTATCACAAGAGAAATCAAGCGGAACAGGACGATGGTAACTCCAAAGAGCAAAACGGTAGCAGCACCTGAATGTGTGCTATCTGATGAGTGTGGCGAGGAATGTACAGGAAGAGAGTGTAAATCCTATCATTATTCTCCCTGTAGCCTTACTGAAAAAGCGCCATATGTATGTGACGGATGTCCCTCGAGATATTCGTGCAGGAAGGTAAAGTTTTACTATATTCCTAGAGACGCACAAGCACAGGCAGAAGACAACAAGAAAGGCAGAGTTCCGTTGAAACTTTCTGCTATTGAAATGGCTGATTTAGATGATTTGTCATTGGATCGTGTAAAGGGAAAAGGTCAGTCTCCATATCATATATTTACTACCAATGAACCCGATATCCCTATATCATTATCTACCTTTTATCGGTACATCGATGCTGGATACTTACAGACCAAGCATATTCATTTACCGATGGCACCTAGGTATGCGCCAAGGAAGGTTCGGAAGACATCAAGAGTGAAAATCGAAAGAGAATACTTAATTGGCAGGGAATTTGATGACTTTTCAAAAGCACTTAACAATGGTGACATTGATGAAGTCGTTGAAATGGACACTGTACAAGGCTTAATTACCGACAAGCCAGTTATCCTTACATTCTGCTTTAGAAACTCTGGGTTATTCCTCTGTTATCGTCTGGAATCAAAAACAGTGACGGCTGTGAGACGCAAGTTACTAGACCTGCAAAAGGCTTTAGGTGAAGAATTATTCATCAAATTATTTGGGGTAATTTTGACAGACCGAGGCTCTGAATTTACAGCACCTGAAATCCTTGAAAGGAATATGGCAAAGGAAAAGATTATTAGTATTTACTACTGTGATGCATATTGTTCAGGACAAAAAGGAAAGCTAGAAAGAACACACCATTTACTTAGACGATTTGTTCCCAAAAAGCGTTCAATATCCAATGTCTACCAGTTTCAACTCAACAGAATTAGAGACAACATCAATGCCTTAAACCGAAGGTCACTTGATGGAATGCCAGCATACCAATTGTTTGTACTGCAATACGGGCAAGAGGTAGCTGATGCTCTTGGGCTTAACGAGATTCCTGCAGAATCTGTTACGCTTAAGTAGTCATATTCTTCTAGCTCAATACACCACTCGCTCATCAAAGTTCTTTTGCATTTGGTTTGAAAATGCTTTTTGAAAGAGCTTAGTTTGTCGTGCAATCATTTCCTTTTCCAGTATCGTCATATTACCATTACAGAGATCTTATGTCAATTTTGAAATCATTTATTGTCTCTTTTTATGCATTCTATTTGCATTTAATCTCAAAAATCCATAATGGGTTCAAGCTTTGCAATTAACATGAGAATTAACAGAGGATGCGGATGGTATGAAGCAGACATGCCTGATTATTGCGCAAAGGTGGCATTGGACGGTGTGACAGCTAATTATGAGTTTGCATTTAACAAAGACAAAACTATCAGCATTTTGCCTTATTACGGAGGATTGGATAACCAAAGTAAAAGATGTAAGGTGTTGAATTATGAGTATACTGAAGAGAGAAGAGGCGATGCTCTAGCATTTTGCGTAGATATAGATGGTATGCCCTTATATTTTGCTGTGGCATCAAAAAATAAGTACGCTTTGGAAAAAGAGAATGGAAAGTATAATCTAAAATTCGATAATGATAACGTTTCATTATCTGTAAGCTATTCCTTCGTATCGGCTGACGAAGCTTGCAAAAGAGTGGCTTCATCATGTTCGAATTATTCTGAAGCCCGAAAAAGAGCCGAAGACATTTGGGAAAAGACGCTGTCTGTGGTAGACATAAAGAGTGATGAGAGGACGCAGATATTGTTTTATACTGCGCTATATCACACACTTAAAAAACCTTGTATAGATAACTTCGTTTATCCTGTTTTCGATTTAGCAACTATGTGGGATATGTATAAAACACATTTCCCACTCATGTATATTTTTTACCCAGATAAGGCGGTAGATATCGTGAACGGTTTATCAAAATGCTTTTCCAAGGGACATTTTCATAATTCAAAGCTTATGGAACTGTGCTTCAGAGGGTCTAAGCAGGCAGTATCATTGATGTCTCTTTGCATTGCTACGGCTTATTTATACGGCGTTAATGCCGATTATGACACACTGTTGCCTCTTGCTAAAAAAGACTTAGAGTATCAGTCCCAAAAAGCCAAAATTTTCAAGCCTTATGTTACTCACAATTTGGATTTTTTAGACGCATATTATGCATTGCTTGCTTGCGGAGTTGATTTGGATGAAGACATACATGCAGCAGCAAAATATCGTGAGGCAAGGTTATATAATAAGAAAGAACTACTTAAGAGCGGCATTAGGCGTAAGTTTTATGAGGGAACAAATATAAATTATAGCTTTAGAGTGTCTTCATCTATGGAGGCACGTCTCTCAAAGAGCAACACCACCCAAATAGTTAATGAGCTAGATTCTTTCTTTGGATTTATTGGTGACGATGTTTCAAATTTCACTTCTCCTACGCCGTATCGAGTTGTTTGCAAACACGGTAAGCGCTATCGGCGTTTTGAGGGGCTGAATAACGAAACCGATATGGAAACAATGTATATGTATCATAAGCTACATGAGTACAGTAAATGTGAAGATATAATAAACGAAATAATAAAGCATAATTTCAATACAAGTAATGGTGGATTATGCGGTAATGATGATACTGGCGGCTTGACGTCGTGGCTTGTATTAAACATTCTGGGAATTTATCCTGTAATCGGCACAAACGAAGTGCTTGTCGGTAGTCCTCAAGTTGATGAGGCTACGATTATGCTTGACAATAAATTGACGATAAAAGTAGTCGGGCGAGACGAATCTAAACATATACGTAGAGTAATGTTTAATGGCGAGGAACTAAAAGAAAGGCAAGCTGATATCAGGACTCTTAAACTTGGCGGAGAACTTATTATTGAATATTGACTTTTAATTTAAATAATGTTGGTAAAAAATCAAAGCTTTAATTCAATAACTCTATGAAAAATGATTTCTAAAAGCATGCACAAATAAGCCGTTTGTCACTAGACAAACGGCTTATTTAACGAATCATTCACAAATTTAATAAAAACTTCTGGTATGGGTAATTGTAGTTTGTATTTGTTTGGAATTTTAAACTTTTATAGGCTAAAAACATGTAATTTCATTAAAATATCCGATTTATTGTATAGAATCCTAAGAAATAATATAGTACAATATAAAAGTATAAGAGTATAAATGCTTTGGCCAAGGTGGCAAAGTGCAATAAGTCAAGGTTATGGTGGGAGGAGCTCCCGTTACGCAGGAGTTTGCCGATTACATCGGCGCAGATGCGTATACGTCAGATGCCGCAAGCGCGCCGCAGAAGTTGTGAAGACTTTTGTGTAGCGTAATGCTTTCAAAGAAATGGCTCTATTACTTGTGGAAGTTATGTCGGCGGCTTAATAGGATATTCTTATTCTACTGTTACAATAACAAACAGCTACAAC
>LSQX01017628.1_pt1 | contig 18685 bp, 20 predicted proteins | sample 654561 | NCBI WGS metagenome assembly LSQX01 (sample SAMN04489861, study PRJNA283612) | anaerobic digester metagenome | isolation source: 4 biogas reactors fed with cattle manure at either 37C or 55C with and... | place: Denmark: Kongens Lyngby | collected 2014
AATCAGGGGAGGTACGGAGGTGGCCAATAAGTATAAGATCTTTACCTTCGGTTGTCAGATGAACGTCCACGACTCGGAGGTCATCGCAGGCTTGCTCCAGCAGCTAGGGTATGAGGAAGCAGACGAACTTGAAGAGGCAAGCCTCCTCATTTTCAATACTTGCTGCGTTCGGGAAAACCCGGAACGGAAGATCTTCGGCAGAGTCGGCAATCTGCGGCAGCTCAAAGAAGAAAACCCCAGACTAGTTATCGCCATCTGCGGCTGCATGGTCCAGCAGCCAGAGCAGCTAGAACGCATCCGCAAGGAGCTGCCCCATGTGAATCTGGTTTTTGGCACCCACAATGTTCACCGCCTGCCAGAGCTGCTAACCCAGGTGCAAGAGACGGGAGAACGGTTATTTGAAGTGTGGGATACAGAAGGCACCATCGTCGAAGGCTTGCCGGCGGCCCGACTCGATGGTCTGAAGGCTTTCGTCAATATCATTTACGGCTGCACCAACTTTTGCACTTATTGCATCGTACCTTATGTCCGAGGTCGGGAGCGAAGCCGCCAGCCGGAGGCGATCCGTCGGGAAATCGAGGACTTGGCGGCCCAAGGGTACAGGGAAGTTACTCTCCTCGGCCAAAACGTAAATGCCTATGGCAAGGACTTAGACGAGGACGTTACCTTCGCCGGTCTACTTCGGATGCTCGATGGGAGCGGGGGAATGGAAAGGATCCGTTTCACTACATCCCATCCCCGCGACATGTCCGATGAACTGATCGAGGCTATGGCTGACTTGCCCACGGTGTGTGAACACTTGCACCTACCCCTCCAAGCAGGCAGCGATCGGATCCTAGCGAAAATGAACAGGGGTTATACCAAGGAGCAGTACATCAATCTAGTCAATCGGATCCGTGATCGAATCCCAGATATTGCACTGACCAGCGACCTTATTGTAGGCTTTCCGGGGGAAACGGAGGAGGATTTCGAGGAAACACTCCGGGTAGTCGAAGAGATTCAGCTCGATTCCGCTTTCACCTTCATCTTTTCCCCACGACCCGGAACCGTCGCGGCGAAGATGGAAAACCAGGTGCCGGAAGAAGTAAAGAAAGAACGGATTTATCGGCTGATCGAATTGCAAAACAGAATCAGCCTGGAACGAAACCGCGTCCTTACCGGCTCCATCCAGGAAGTCCTCGTTGAAGGGCCAAGTCAAACGGATCCGGACAAGTACATGGGCCGAACTAGGGGCAACAAGCTGGTCATCTTCACGGGGGCGGCAGAGCGCGGCCGCCTCGTGCCCGTTAAGATTACCGAAGCCCGAACATGGTCTCTCCACGGTGAGCTGATGCCCTAGAAGAACCAACAACAGGAGGCCGATCGATGGCCAAACTGACTCCGATGCTGAAGCAGTATTTGGACATAAAGAAACAATACCCGGATGCCTTGCTGTTTTTTCGATTGGGAGACTTCTACGAGATGTTCGGCGAGGATGCCGAAGTAGGCGCCCGCGAACTGTCCATCACCTTGACTTCCCGGGAAGCAGGCAAAGGCAGACGACTGCCCATGTGCGGCGTCCCCTACCACGCGGCCGATAGATACGTGGCCACCCTAGTGGGGAAGGGCTACAAGGTGGCCATTTGCGAACAGATGGAGGACCCGCAGACCGCAAAGGGCGTTGTGCACCGGGAGGTAATCCGCCTAGTCACCCCGGGTACCGTTACCGACGATGAGATGCTGGAGGCCAAGTCCAACAACTATCTGGCGGCCATTAGCAAAGGGGCCCACGGATACGGGCTGGCCTACACGGACATCACTACCGGCGAGTTTGCCGGTACAGAGTGCACGGGCAGGGAAGCCAAAGCATTGCTGTTGGATGAAATCGCCAGGCTCCAGCCCGCCGAGGTGCTCCTGGCCCCAGGCCTCGAGGATTTGCACGAAACCCTCCAACACATCCGGGGCTCGATGACCTGCAACATCTGTTCGGAAGAGGCCTTTAGTTACGAGCGAGCTTGCCGTGCACTGAAGGAACAGTTCCAATGTTCCTCGCTGATAGGGTTTGGCTGCGACAGATACGTCCTTTGTACATCCGCCGCAGGGGCAGTCCTCGATTATCTCCAGACCACCCAGAAGACCGTACTCAGCCATCTACAGAGTCTGCGGATCTACGCGACGCAAAAATACATGGTCCTTGATCCGGCCACAAGGCGGAATCTGGAGTTGACGGGCACCCTGCGCACCGGCCAAAAGCAAGGCTCACTCCTCGGCGTCCTTGACGAGACCATGACGGCGATGGGCGGCCGGGTTATGCGCCAATGGCTGGAACAACCATCGATGGACCTGGTAGAAATCAACGACCGCCTAGACGGAGTAGCAGAACTCGTCGACAAGGGTCTGTTGCGGGAGCAATGCCGCCGCCTGTTGAGGGATGTCTATGACCTGGAGCGCCTCGTTGGGAAAATAGGCTGTGGTTCTGCCAACGCGCGGGACCTCATCGCCCTGAAAGAATCCCTGGAGAAGATTAGCCCCCTCAAGGAGCTCTTGACCAATTTTGATTCCCCCCTGGTTCAAAGACTGCACGTTGAACTGGACGAACTAGGAGACGTTGTTGGACTGTTGGAGGCATCCATCGAGCCCGACCCGCCGACGGGGCTTAGAGAGGGCAATCTAATCCGGGCTGGTTATCACCCTGAAATCGACCGGCTGCGGAGCATTTGCCGGGAAGGGAAAGGGTGGATCGCTGCTCTAGAGCAGGAAGAACGAGCGAGGACGGGCATCAAGTCCCTCAAAGTAGGATTCAATAAGGTGTTTGGCTACTACATCGAAGTCACCAAGGCAAACTTGGCCGCCGTGCCTCCAGATTACGAGCGAAAACAGACATTGGCCAACGCTGAACGGTACATCACCCCCGCCTTGAAGGAGAAGGAAAACCTTATCCTGGGGGCGGAGGAACGGGTCATTGAACTGGAATACCAGGTATTCACCCAGGTCAGGGCGGCCGTTGCCCAAGAAGGGGAGCGTATCCAGCGCACAGCCCGAGCCGTCGCCCAGTTAGACGTACTGTGTGCCTTGGCTTATGTGGCTGTCAAGTACAATATGGTTAGGCCCGAAATCGATGATAGTACGCAGATCATCATCAAGGGCGGACGTCACTTGATCGTGGAAAGCCTCCTGGAAGATGTGGAGTTTGTTCCTAACGACGCCCACTTGGACACAGATGAAAACCGGATCATCATCTTGACTGGGCCGAATATGGCAGGCAAGTCAACTTATCTGCGTCAACTGGCCATCATCGTCCTGCTGGCGCAGATAGGCAGCTTTGTTCCCGCGTCATCGGCTCGCATCGGGCTAGTCGACCGCATTTTCACCAGGGTGGGGGCCGTCGATGATTTGGGCACAGGTCAAAGCACGTTCATGGTCGAGATGACCGAACTGGCTAATATATTGGTCAATGCAACTGCCCGCAGCCTAATTATCATCGACGAACTCGGCAGGGGGACAAGCACCTATGACGGGATGGCCATTTCCCAGGCAGCCATTGAGTACATCCACGACAAGATCAAAGCAAGGACCATCGTTTCCACCCATTATCATGAACTGACCCAATTGGAGGGCAGACTCCCTTGCGTCAAGAACTACCAGGTGCTGGTGGAGGAGAAACAAGGACGGATCGTCTTTCTCTACACCATCGCCCGGGGTGGAACCGATCGCAGCTACGGCATCAATGTGGCCCGCATGGCCGGAGTGCCAAGAACCGTAGTGCAGCGGGCCCTCCAGTTGCTGGGTCGTTGGGAGCTCCCCCAGCAGGTGCCAGGTCAGATGCTGCTCCATGAGCTCATCCTCGATGAGGCAGCTGCTGCGGAGGAAGAGCAGAACGAAATCCTGGCTAAGCTAGCAGAGTTGAATATCAATGAGCTTACACCTCTGCAAGCTTTGACGATCCTGGCTGACTGGCAAAGCCAGTTGAACGGAGGCGATAAGGGTTGACCATCCGGATCCTCGATGAAGATGTGGCCAACAAGATTGCCGCCGGCGAAGTAATTGAAAGGCCGGCTTCGGTAGTCAAAGAACTCCTCGAAAACGCCATCGATGCCAACGCCCGTCGCCTCTTGGTGGAGATAAGGGATGCGGGGATGACGTACATCCGGGTCAGTGATGATGGGGGAGGAATAGAGGCCGACCAGCTTCCTTTGGCTTTCTTGCGTCATGCCACTAGTAAGATAAGCTCTGCCTCCGATTTGCGGTCAATCCGGACACTGGGCTTTCGCGGTGAAGCCCTGGCCAGCATAGCCGCGGTCGCGCGGGTTGAAGTCTACTCTCGTCCCCAGGATCAGCAAACTGGAGCCTACCTGCGGATCGAAGGGGGACAAGTCCTCGCCCATGAAACGGCGGGGTGTCCTGCAGGTACGAATATCATCGTCAAGGATCTATTCTACAACACCCCTGCCAGGCGCAAGTTCCTAAAGAGTCCCGGGGCTGAAAAACGCTATATCATCGATGTCGTGGGACGTTTGGCTTTAACCAACCCCCATGTCGCGATGCGCTTGTTGTGCGATAGGGAAGAGATCCTAAGTACACAAGGCAACGGCGACATCTTGCTGGCTATACAGGCCGTCTTCGGCGGCGAGTTAGCTAATGGCATGGTGCCCATTCGGGGCCAACTGCCGCCAGGGACGATAACGGGCTACATCGGGCGTCCGGAACTGGCGAAAGGGCAACGCACCCATCAGGTATTCATCGTCAATGGCCGCTGCATTGAGAGCCGCCTATTATCTAGCGCCCTTGAGCGCAGTTACGGCTCGCTCCTGATGACTAGACGCTTCCCTGTGGCCGTAGTTCAGCTGCAGCTCGACCCGGCATTTGTCGATGTCAATGTTCACCCGGCCAAGAGCGAAGTCCGATTCCAAGATGACAGCATGGTGTACAGAAGCCTCCTCCTTGCCGGGCGACGGGCCCTGGGACAAAGGGAAGGAGACCGGACCTGGCAGATGAGCCCCGAACCGAAGCGAGAACAGGCCCAATGGATTTTTGAACCCCCCGTGACCGGGCGCCTGGAACCCGTGCGCGAGATGCAAAATCAGTATGTGGCAGCTAAACCCCAACCCATGCAAGTCATCGGCCAAGTCTTTCAAGGGTTTATTATCATCCAGACCCCAACGGAGATGCTCATCATCGATCAACATGCGGCCCATGAGCGGATTCTCTACGAGCGGCTCCGCCGCCAAGGGAAGGAAGCGGCCATCCAAGAATTGCTGCTGCCGGTCACCCTTGATGCTACTCCGGAACAGGCCCATCTGATTGAGAGCAATCGGGAGCTGCTCCATAGCCTGGGAATAGGGTTGGAGGGCTTCGGAGGTACGTCCTTCATCTTGCGTCATGTACCCACCATCCTTGCTTCAGGGGTCAACTGGTCTGAGTTGCTGTCCCAGATAACAGAAGCATTAGCGGGAGGCTCGCCGGAAGACGCTTTGCTCATCACCCTGGCCTGCCATGGGGCAGTGAAGTACGGCGATCGGCTGACGTTGCCGGAGATGGAAGCTTTGGTTGCCGATCTGTTCCAAGTCGACTGCTTCGGGACTTGTCCCCACGGCCGCCCAACGATCCTCCGTTATTCCCGCGGCGAGCTGGAGCGGCGCTTTGGTCGACAGGGGTGAAACAACTTGTCTAAAGTTCCTCTCTTGGTTTTGGTCGGTCCGACGGCAGTGGGAAAAACCCAGGTATCCCTCAGGCTGGCAGAAGAACTGGACGGGGAGATCGTCTCCGCGGATTCGATGCAAGTATACAAGTTCATGGATATCGGAACGGCTAAACCCACCCCGGAAGAACGACGGCGAATTCCCCATCACTTGCTGGACGTTTGTTTGCCTAATGAGGCCTTCAGTGTGGCCCGCTACCAACGACTAGCTTGGGATGCCATTGAAGACATCCATCGCCGCGGTCGGCTGCCCATCTTGACCGGAGGTACTGGCCTTTATGTTCAAGCAGTCATCGACGGCCTCAACTTTCCTCCCCAGCCTGCTGACAAGCAGTACAGGGCGCAGCTCCAGGCGATGGCTAACACGGAGGGCGCCGAAGCTGTACACCGACTGCTTCAAGAGATAGATCCCGAAACGGCCGCCCGCCTCCATCCCAACAATTTGCGCCGCGTCATCCGCGCCTTGGAGATTTGCCGCCTTACCGGTCGCCCCATGTCCGCACACTTGGCGGAGGAGCCGCGGCGAAAACCACCTTACAACCTCCATATGTACGGCCTTACGAGGGACCGGTCTGAACTTTATGAACGCATCAATCAACGGGTGGACGAAATGATCGCGGCGGGCCTCCTCGATGAAGTTGAGGGTCTCGTGAAGATGGGGTTTGCCGAGGGAAAGACGGCTCTCCAAGCGCTGGGATACAAGGAAATACTAGCTTATCTGCGAGGACTGCGGACTCTCGATGAGGCCATCGACCTGTTGAAACGGGATACCCGCCGTTATGCCAAAAGGCAGCTCACCTGGTTTCGCCGGGACCACCGCATCCGCTGGTTCAACCTCAGCGAAACTAGCGTCGAGCAGGTTATAGCAGCCATCAGCCAAGGGATGGCCAAGGTGTTGGCGGAATAATCGCCTATTTTCCGTCTTCTTTAGCAGGAATTCGGGAGGGTCCGCTAGAATTGCAAGTCTAGTACCTGGTGGCGTGGTGGTGGGCACGGCGGGGCACTCCCCAGATTATGCCCTTAATATTCTGAGGAGGTCGAATTTAATGGATAATACTGCCTTATACACCCTTAGTCGTTTGAGCACTGAACTAAACATCCCGGAAAGCACCCTACGACGTTATACAAAGCAATTCAGCGAGTTCATTCCGTCGATCGGCCAGGGCCGGAAGCGTCGGTTTCGAGCGGAGGCAAAACCAATTCTGCTCAAGATCTCCCAGTATTACCGCGAAGGTTTGGAGACGGACCAGGTCACAGCACGCCTCGAACAAACCTACCAGAGGACCGTGGACGTTACAGATTTGGCGGTGGCGAGACAGGGCGGGATTAGTGAGGATTCCGCTGCCGAATTGGCAGCAGCCCTCGAACAGCACGCCCAAACCTTGAACATTTACAACGCGATGGCGAGGGAGACCCTTGAGATTCTGCGGCAACAATCGGACTTGCACGAAGTCCTGATCAATACTCTGAGCAAGCTGCCCGCGGAGGTAGCCGGTGAGATCCGTCGCCACACCCTGCTAGCCAGGATGAAGTCCATCCTTCGCTTAGACAGGAAATAGTTGCGTGTCACGCCTGCCGGCCCTTCAACGTAGAATGCTAAGGTAGAAAGGTCCCAGGCAGGTGAGAAGATGCATCCACTGCATCACGACGAAGTGTTGCGGTTCCTCTCCGAGGGTAAATTGTCAACGGCCGATGCCCTTCGCCTGCTTAGGCAGACAAGAGCCGCCACAACCACAGCCAAGGACAAGGCCGCGCCACCCGCAGCAAATCCCGATGCATTGCGGCAAGCTTTGGCGGAGTTGAATCTCCTCGTGGGCCTCAAGGAGGTCAAGGGGTTGGTCAGGGAAATCCTGGCCTTCGTGGAGATCCAAAACCGTCGCCGCCTGGAAGGTTTGAACACCGAACCGACCGTATTGCATATGATTTTCCAAGGAAATCCAGGAACTGGAAAAACGACCGTGGCCCGAATCTTGGGGAAGATACTCCGTGAAATGGCCGTGCTGCCCAAGGGGCATCTAGTGGAAGTGGAGCGCGCCGACTTAGTCGGGGAGTACATCGGCCATACGGCATTGAAGACCAGGGAGCAGGTCCGCAAAGCCCTGGGCGGCATTTTGTTCATCGACGAAGCCTATTCCCTCGCCCGCGGCGGGGAAAAGGACTTTGGCAAGGAAGCCATCGATACTCTGGTCAAGGCCATGGAGGACCACAAGAATCAGTTCATTCTGATCCTGGCCGGCTACCGGCTAGAGATGGAACGCTTCCTGCAGACAAATCCCGGCCTGCGCTCCCGCTTTCCCATCCACATTGATTTTGTCGATTATACCCTCGATGAACTGCTGCAAATTGCTGAGTTGTTCGTGACCGAACGCCAGTATAAACTCTCGCCGGGAGCCAAAGCCAAGCTCCTGCGCATTTTGCAGAGAAGAATCAGCAGCTCCGAAGGCAACTTCGGCAATGCCCGCCTGGTGCGCAACCTCCTGGAAAAGGCCATTCGGCAGCAGGCAGTTCGCCTAGTCAACGTTTCCAGCCCAACCAGGGAGGAACTAATGGTAATTACGGCTCAGGACTTGGAAGGACGGGAGACGCAGTGAAACGCTGCATCATCATTGGCAAACCGAACGCCGGCAAGACTGTCTTCACCCTTAATTTCGCAGCCTACCTAGGCACAGCCCCCCTGCACCTCGCAGTCCGTCAGGACAAAACCACCAGCTGGAAAACTTACGGTCTCGACGAAGCTATTGAGCAGCTTACCAGTCCCAAACCCCATCGTACCCTCAACCTGCAGGAGCTCGTTGTGGCCTTGCCGGCAAGGAAAGGGGTTAAGCGCATTCAGCTCATCGACACCTGTGGGCTAGTTGAAGGCATACCAGAGCAGCAAGACATCCGGCGGGCAATGGCCGAAACACTAGCCGCCGTGAGGGATGCGCATCTGATCCTCCATATCATCGATGCATCCCGGGTGAAGGCCGCCGGGACGGTGGAGGCCCTTGGGGAAGTGGACTACCAAGTCGCCCAATTTGGTCAGCTCCGAGACGGATACCTGATTTTGGCCAACAAGATCGACCTGCCTGAGGCTAAGGAAGGACTTGAACTGATCGCCCGTGAATTTGCCGGCCATCAAGTAATGCCAATTTCGGCCCTCTACCAACAAGGATTCAAGGCGGTGAAACAGTTTGTCCAGCGCCACATCTAGCGTCCTAGCCAGATACTTCTCCATACTGCTGGCGGGCCTGGCCATCAAAATCATGGATGACTGCCTCGATGAACCGATGGAGGACCTGGCCGTCTACTGCCGACGAGGAGCTATCGCTTATGGCCTGCTGGCCCTCGCCATAGCCGCGGCCATTGAGTGGGAGACGGCCTGTTCCTTATTCTTCGCCGCTTACATCTTAGGCATGGCGGGGGATGAAATAAGGCCCCTGGCCTCAAGGCTGAGAGGCTGGGAGGAATCCCTCATTGTCCTCGGCATCGGGCTTGCATCTGTCGGGTGGAAAGCTCTGCTGGCAGCGATGTCCACCATGGCAGCGGTGCAGCTTTACGATGATCTTGCTGATTTGGCCAAGGATGCCCGGTGGGGGAGAGCGAACCTGGTGCGACGGTGGGGATATACCGAATGTCTATTGTTGCTAGCCATATCCATGGCCATAGGGGCCCTGCTCAACCCCTTACAAGCCCTCTTCGTATTCCTTGCCGTTCCCCCTGTTCTCACGCTGACGCGCAAGATCTTCAGAGAGGACGAATGAGTTTGTACTTGAGTCCCGAAATACTCACTATCGGCATTATCATCATGATACTTATAGGCTATATATCGGGGAGGAGAAGTGGTCTGCAAGAGGGATTTCGCCGCGGGTTGGCCTATGGACCCCTTGAAGTTAGGCGACAGAGCCTCAGCGCAGGTTATTGTTCCATTTGCAGCGTCCAAGGGTCCTGCGGAGGGTCACAGCCAGGGGAGAGCGTTATTGTTCATGACGTCGATGCGGATTCACCGGGCAAGACGGAGCAGGACTTGAGCCTAGAAACCCCCCCTTGCCTATTTGAGGGTTGATCGACACGAGGAACCGCCGCGGATGTTGGGCCACAAAAGTTTGACAGGTCACTAAGCCCGGATGTAGAATTACCTCGAGGACAAGGGGGAGAGCGGACATGATCCTTTCATTTGTGTTAGACTTCAACTCCCGCGATGAGATGGAGCAGGTGGCCAACAAGCTGTGGAAACAGCACAGAATCACAGGAGAGATGGAGATGATCCCGTTGCCGGGCGGCAGGTGGCGATTGTCCGTCCATTCAGAGAAGCAGCTGCGCCAAAGTACTATCGATTCATTGCCTGGCAAGCGAACAACTAGCAAACTGATAGGGATCAAGATGGAGGAGGACTCCGGGGAAGTTGACTAACGCCGCGGTATTGGACTTGATCGCCAAGGCGAAGGACGAGCTCCGTCCTTTATGGCGTTCCTATGATCACTTGAAGCTAATCAACCAAAGAAAGGTCCTGAAAGCCTTCCAGGACAGCCGCATTTCCGATTATCACCTGGTAGGGACGACGGGCTATGGTTATGGCGACTTGGGCAGAGATGCTGTGGAAGGAGTGTTCGCACAGGTTTTTCGCGGGGAGGAAGCCCTGGTCAGACCTAATCTAGTGAGCGGCACCCATGCCATCGCAGCTTGTCTATTTGGCCTACTCAAGCCGGGCGATGAACTCCTATCAGCGGTGGGCAAGCCATACGACACCTTGTGCCAAGTCATCGGCATTGAGGGAAATGCACCGGGCAGCCTGAAGGAGATGGGCATTCTTTACCGGGAAGTCCCCATGACGAAAGAGGGGAAGCCCGATCTTGCCGCCCTGGAACGGGCGATCACCGATAAGACGCGGCTGGTGCTGATCCAGCGCTCCCGCGGCTATGCGTGGCGTCCAGCTTTGCGGGTGTCCCAGATCGCCGACATCGTGAACCTGGTCAAGAATGTCCGCCGGGACATTGTCTGTTTCGTTGACAACTGTTATGGCGAATTTGTCGAGGAGTACGAGCCGTTAGAGGCGGGCGCCGACCTCATTGCCGGGTCCCTCATCAAGAATCCAGGAGGCACCTTGGCCCCGTCCGGCGGATACATAGTCGGCAAGAGCGAGCATATCGAACGAATAGCCGCCAGGGTTACGGCTCCGGCCATCGGAGCGCGGGTGGGCCCGATGCTCCATCTGACGCCCCTCATTTTGCAGGGGCTGTTCCTCGCTCCCCATATTGTCGGCGAGGTCTTGCAGGGGCTGTCGCTAGTGGCCAAGGTTTTTGCGGACCTGGGCTTTCCCACCGAACCCTTTTGGCAGGAGCCCCGCGGTGATGCCGTTCAGGCCATCCGCCTAGGCCGTGCTGACATGCTGACCGCTTTTTGCCGCGGGATACAACAGGCTGGCCCTGTCAACAGCTATGTGACCCCCGAACCTTCCGGCATGCCGGGCTATGAAGACCAGATCATTATGGCCGGGGGCACTTTTGTCCAAGGATCCTCTAGCGAATTAAGCGCCGATGGGCCTTTGCGCCCCCCCTATATTGTCTACGTACAAGGGGGTGTGAGCAAGGAGCACATCGAATTGGGCCTCATGTCTGCTTTCCAAGTTCTTCTGCACGAAGGATTGATAGAGGTATGAGCGGTGTTTTGTCGTTGTAAGGACAAATATATCGACATTGTGAGCTTGTCCTCATCATTTAAATGTCCTCCTTGACTTTTGCCACCAATCTGCTACAATTTACTTGCTGGTTTTCCGAAAGGAAGCCCTAAAACGGCGTAAAATGCCAAAAGGAGGCGAGAAATGGAATGAAAAACGCTTTGGGGTGTCACATTCTTTGTGAGGCTTACGGATGTGACCCTGGGGTGCTAAATCAAAGACAGCAGATTGAGGAAATCATGGTTGAGGCAGCCCTACGCGCCGGAGCCGAAGTTCGGGAAGTAGTGTTTCACAACTTTAGTCCACAGGGGGTCAGTGGGGTTGTCGTTATTTCCGAGTCCCATCTCGCCGTTCATACATGGCCCGAGTTGGGCTACGCCGCTGTCGATGTGTTTACGTGCGGCGACCGGGTAGACCCCTGGGAAGCTTGCAATTATATCACTGAGCACTTCAAGGCCAATAGTACTACTACGCAAGAGATACAACGAGGAGTGCAAGTTTCTTGTTTGAAGACGCCTTCCTGATTGAAAAGGGGGGAAGTTAGGGTTGTATGAGTTCCGACAAAGCTATTAGGGTTCCCTGACCCTGCTCTTAACGAAATCGTCAAGAAGCAGGGTCTATTTGTGTTCCGAAGGCGCTTGTTGAACATCTGTTCAATTTATGGTATTATTAGGATAAGCTTTGTGGCAAAGAAGACAATCTCTATCGATCCTCTATTAGAGGATTTGCCTGGCTGCCAGGGTAGAATCATTTTTGGACTCCCGGTCGCCCGGAAGGAGTGTGGTTGCCTATGGGAGGAAGGGCTGTGCCCACCGATTGCTTGCCGCCCACAAAAGGCAAATTGGACTTTAGCAAGATGTCCGATGAAGAAGCTGTCTTGTACGCCCAGGCGGGCATGGAAGAAGCAATGAATCACTTGTTCAATAAGTATCAAAGGCTGGTTTATATCTGGACACGACCTTACTTCCTTCAGGGTGCGGAAGATGATGATTTGCTTCAAGAAGGCTTGATTGGTCTTTATAAAGCAATACGGGACTTCAACCCAGGCTCATCATCCTTCTGGTCCTTCGCAAAACTCTGCATCACTCGCAATATCATCAGCGCAATCAAAGGGACTACCCGTCAGAAGCACATCCCATTGAATTCGTACACCTCCCTCCACAAGCCGGTTTATGACTCCGAAGGGGATCGAACCCTGATGGAAGTCTTGGCGAGCAATCGAGTTGACGATCCAGAGACTTTATTCATCGACCAAGAACACCTCCAGAACACCCACCAACATATCAAGAAGACCCTGAGCGACTTCGAGTACAGAGTATTCCGCTTGTATATTAACGGACTCTCTTACAAGGAGATGGCCCACCAGCTCCATACCCACACAAAATCCATTGATAATGCCCTGTGCCGAATAAAAAACAAGATGGCGAAGTTCCTCTAGTCTTAAAGTGCACATGGGCAATAGCAATGACGGTTTTGGGGGTCGTGCCCAAAACCGTTCTTTCTTCTAAGGGAAGTATATGGTAGAATACATCCTGACACCAACGAATAACGAAAGGAGTATGCGCCGTCCCTGTAGACTGGCGACGAAGTGCAATGACCGGAACTTTGATCAATGCTATCTTAGTTGTCCTTGGCTCCCTGATTGGGCTAGCCTTGAGAAAGAGACTGCCTGAACGGTATGGAAAGACGCTGATGCAGGGAATAGCCTTGTTTGTGCTGTTCATTGGCGGACAAATGGCCACGGAGACGGCCCAGCCGCTAATACCTCTAATCAGCCTAGCTCTAGGCGGCATTCTGGGCGAGTTCTTGATGATTGAGGATAGGTTGGAAGCCTTTAGTCTTCGGATGGAACAGAAGTTTGGCCGCGGAGACGCTCTGTTTGCCCAAAGCTTCGTCGGGAGCAGCTTGCTGTTCGTCGTTGGACCAATGGCGATTATCGGCTCCATTAATGATGGGCTGCAGGGTGATCATTCTCTTCTGTTAGCCAAATCCATCATGGACGGCTTTAGTGCCATTGCTTTCGCCTCAACGATGGGCATCGGGGTGCTATTCTCGGCCATCACTATCCTTGTTTACCAAGGTGGCCTGACCCTTGCCGCCATAGTTGCCCGCGACTTTTTCACGCCGGCGATCATCGCCGAGATGACGGCAACGGGTGGAATGATTATTTTAGGACTGGGAATCAACATGCTTGAATTGCGTAGAATACGGGTGGGCAATTTGTTGCCAGCCATTCCTGTCGCCATCATCGGTACCGCCCTCGCCAAAGCCTTGCTTTAAGGGAGGGGGAGAACAATGATCACCTCTGTGGATATAGCCCTAAGGCTGTCGCTAGCGACCCTTCTTGGGGGTCTAATCGGCCTTGAACGGGAGTTCCATGGTCGTCCGGCGGGCTTTCGCACTAATACTTTAGTATGTTTGGGGTCAACCCTAGTGATGCTGGTCTCAGCTTACGCCTTTGCCAACACTCCAGGCTGGTCCTACGATCCGGCACGCATTGCCTCCCAGGTCGTCAGCGGCATAGGATTCCTGGGGGCAGGCAGCATTATCAGGGAAGGACCGTCCATCAAAGGATTGACAACTGCCGCCAGCTTGTGGGTGGTGGCCGGGATCGGCCTGGCGGTGGGCAGCGGATTTCTATTCGCTGCGATCTTTGCAACCTTCCTTGCCATTCTTGCCCTGACTGTACTTGACAAGGCGGAGCGTAAATTGCTGAGCACCAAACATTCGATGCTGAGCATAGAGATCCACGACCGTCCTGGGATGTTAGGCTTTTTGTCCTCGGTATTGGGGACCCACAATGTTGACATCCGCAACGTAACCATCAGTCAACGCGAGGGGGGAACGGCCCTATTGGACTTTCATGTCCTAGTACCACCAAATACAGATACCATCGCCCTCCTGGACCAGCTGACTGAACACGAAAGCGTTTGCCGGGCCGACTTTCACTACTAGTCCAACAAGGGAGAAGAAGACAAGTGCACCTGTTGATCACAAACGATGACGGGATCTACGCCAAGGGAATTCGTGTTCTAGCTAAAGAGCTAAGTACGATAGCTAAGGTAACCCTGGTGGCGCCTGACAGGGAGCGAAGCGCTACAGGTCACGCCATTACCGTCCATTACCCTTTGCGGGTCGAGCCAGTGTCAGTTGAAGGAGCGGATTGTGCCTACGCCGTCGACGGCACCCCTTCAGACTGTGTAAAACTGAGCTTAGAAGCCCTGTTGCCCGATAAACCAACGATGGTGATTTCCGGGATTAACCGGGGTCCCAACTTGGGAACCGACATCCTTTATTCAGGGACCGTGTCAGCTGCTGTCGAAGGCATCATCCATGGGGTGCCGTCCTTTGCCATTTCTCTCGATTGCTTCGATGATGGACCCTATTATGATGTAGCCGCCGGCATCGCTAAGAAGGTAGTTCTCAAGATTAGTGAGCATGGGTTGCCCCCCGGGGTATTGCTTAATATCAACGTTCCTACGGTACCAGCTGAGAAGCTGCAGGGGATCAAAATCACCACCTTAGGCACCAGGCGGTACCGCAATGTCTTTGACAGGCGAGTGGATCCGAGAGGTCGCACATACTACTGGATGGCTGGTGATGTAATCGATCTCGATGATGACGCAGATACTGACACTATGGCGGTCAAAGAGAACTTCGTCAGCATCACGCCGGTACATTTTGACCTGACGGACTACAAGGTTGCGGAGCAGTTGAAGAAGTGGGACCTAACCATCTAGCACAGGTAAATTAACCTCCCCCTCTCGACCCGCATACTATGCTAGTGGTGACCAATGCACAGGCGGGGAGAGGATGGGCTTTGCTTCAACTGGTAGACAGGGCAGTATGGATGGGCATAATTAATCTTCTCTTGCTGTGTGCAGTCATTATCGCCCAGAATTGGCGGCAGATGGCAACTAGGCAGATGAATCCTTTGATTGTCTTTGTCTCCGTTAGCCTAGCCGTATACACCATGACGATCTTGATGATCCTGGGCTCGAATCTTGTGCAGGCAACACGTTTCTATTGATAGCGATAGGGAGGTAAGGAATTGGCTGACTGGACACTACCTGAACGACAGATTGTTACTCTCGCCGAACAGAGTTTTCCTCCCAACAACCCTGCCCACCGACTCGTCACTTTCCTGAACAAGACGCTCAAAGCCCATGGCTACATCTTTGGTCTTAGCCGCGACGAACAGGGAAATGAGGTTTGGACCATTTACCAGCTGATGGAGACGAAGAGAGAAGAATAGGCATTTTTTGGTATAGGTTATTTTGCATACTTAGGCAAGACTACTGTTGGAAGCACGACGAGTACTGCGGAGTTGAGGTTGCCTTGCTGACAAATCTTTGGCTGTTCGAACAATCGATGCATCCACCTGGCTAGAATGAGAGAGCGGCAGTTTGCTCGCTCTTTTTGCTTCTGCATCCCGAGTGAAGGATTTGTAGGGGACAGGGTGGAAGCTATATACTAAGGTTAAGGTGTTTCCCATTTATATTGACTTAGGGGGAATGCGCCATGTTTGAGGTAGCCAAAGACGATGTGTTGCGGGGGTTGAAGAAATTCAAGCGCTTGGCTAAACAAGATTTGTTAGCGAGCAGCTTGACCTCCAACCCCCGCTTCTGGAGCTCGCAGGCCGAGGCAAGAAGAAATATGTATGACGAATTGATGGCTGCCGTAGAGGAGAAAGGGGTAGAGTTGGCATATCGGCAAGCAGCAAGAGCCTATGCTAACCTGCCCCTGCATAATTTGTCTCCAGCTGAAGACCCAGACCCCCAGATAACAGGTAAACAGCAGGCACTAGAAATGTTCTTCACCATCCTTGGCGTGAATAAGGAAGGACAACGCCATAGGTGTTCCCCCAATAATGAGGAAGCAAGTGATGGGATGATGCTCAACGCAACTCCTTAAGCCGCCTAGAGGACAAGGATCCGAGGGACAAGAGGCTTTCCTCGGATCTCTTGTCCGATCAAGCTGGGTACTTGCGAAATATCCCGATCACCTTGCCAAGGATTTGCACGTCCCTGGCATAAATCGGCTCCATCATCGCATTGGCCGGCTGAAGGCGAACCCCGTCTTCTTCGAGGTAGAAGGTCTTTACGGTCGCTTCGTCGCCGAGGAGAGCAACGACAATGTCCCCATCATCAGCCGCATTTTGCTTGCGGACAACAACGTAATCCCCTTCAAGTATGCCGGCTTCGATCATGCTATCGCCCCGAACCCGAAGCATGAACACATCAGCACCTTGCGAGACTTCCGCGGGCAAGGGGAAGTATTCTTCGATGTCCTCAACGGCTAGTATGGGTTGTCCAGCCGTCACCTTGCCAACAACTGGCACGTGGACGATGCTCCTTGGCCGATGATCGCACACCTCAATTGTTCTCGGTTTAGCCGGGTCCCTTCTGATGAGCCCCTTGGTCTCCAACCGCACAAGATAGCCGTGGACGGAAGAACTTGACTTTAAGCCGATGGCTTGTCCGATCTCCCGGATGGAGGGAGGAAAACCTCGTTGTCGCATATGGGCCTTGATATAGTCCAGCATCTGCTGCTCTCTCCTGGTTAGACCACCCACACCTTCAGCCCCTTTCCGCCGCGATTCTTGATTCAATTATAGCCCACTAGACCTTCTCTTGCAAACATCTGTTCCTCACTGAACGTTTTTTCCCCGAACACACCTTTGCAATGGACCTCCAAGATGCTATACTATCATTAGCGACCGAACATATATTCAGGCAACAAGTGTTCGACGAGGAGGGCTATTGATGGCGAGGTTCCTTGTGAATGTGGTTGGGGGAATGATCTGCCTGGTCTTGATCGTAACGCTGGTCAACGCGGCCACTACAGGTTGCCCAGAAGAAGCTTATGAAGAGATTATCGTTGCGCCTGGAGATACCTTGTGGAGCATTGTGCGAGTTCATGGCGGCAAAGGGGATCCTCGCCGCATGATTGACGAGATCAGGCGCTTAAACGGTTTAACCGATGCCCGACTGCACCCAGGTCAGAAATTGCTCTTGCCGCGATAAAGCAAGTGTCGCCCACTAGATAGCAACTTCGCATAAGATATATTATGTAAACTAACGTCGTTTTGTCCCGCCAGAGGGCCGCGCAAAGGTGCGAAAGGTGGCCCACCAAAAGGCCCTCCTCCGCGCAAGTGATCAGATAACCCGGGGCGGATGCATCCGCCCCGGGCCTATCCCTAACCCCGATTTCTCTCTTGAACTAATGGCAAGTTGAACAGCTCCCTCCCGCACAGCCACCGCAGGAGGAAGATGCCGAGCTCACTCCGCTTCCGGGTGAAGCGAACCCAAAGGCTGAGATGAGTCGCTTCACTTTCTCCCCGCACTGGGGGCACTTCACCTTGTCGGTGTCCGAGCTTCGGCAAAGCTCTTCAAACTTGTGGTCACAGCTTTGGCACTGGAACTCGTAAAGTGGCATAGTCCAACTCCTCCAGAATCTATCTGGGTTTATGATATCATACCCGGCATTCTGCAGGCTAGACTATGAGATCCACTTCTTGACCGTTGTTCAGGCAAGCAGCGTTAGCTTCATCGGTGTCTAGGTGCAGTTCCAAGACGAAGTCCTCGCGCACCCTGACGAGAACATTATCAAAAGTCAACGGACGGGGGCCTTCCGTGACGGCTACTTTCACGTAGTCTTTGTCCTTTAGACCGAACTTCTCGGCCTCAGCCGGCGTCATGTGGATGTGGCGTTTCGCCAAGACGACCCCTTCCGAGAGTTTAACACAACCCGCAGGTCCAACGACTACTATCCCAGGGCTGTCCACCAACTCGCCGGAATCCCGCACCGGAGGCTTGACTCCCAAGGCAAAAGCGTCCGTTCTGGAGATTTCAACCTGGGTCTTGCTGCGTACTGGCCCCAAGACTCTCACGCGCTGCAACACGCCTTTGGGACCCACGAGGGTGACAGTCTCTTCTGCAGCATACTGACCAGTCTGGGACAGATCTTTGGCCACTGTCAGTCCGTATCCAGGGCCAAACAAGGCAGCTAAGTCCTCCTCGGACAAGTGAACATGGCGATTAGAAATTCCCACGGGCACTCGACCAACCACTTTTCCCATTCTCGTTATGCCTCCTCTGCTATCTCATCACCGTGTATAGAGTACGCCGTTAGGAGGATGATGTCCTCCCCTTCTCCCCTCTTATTGTGCATTCCGTTACAAATCTTCGCGGCGGTTCGTTTCATTCAACCTGCCGTTGGTCTCCATGACAAGCGTGTAGTATAATGTGAATTAGGTGATGTCCCCTTCCGGGGTTAGTCTAGTATGACCACTTAGATCATACCCTAGAACCCGCCACCTTTTCTAGCATCTTTTTGGGTCATGATAAAGC
>LSQX01214512.1_pt2 | contig 18680 bp, 13 predicted proteins | sample 654561 | NCBI WGS metagenome assembly LSQX01 (sample SAMN04489861, study PRJNA283612) | anaerobic digester metagenome | isolation source: 4 biogas reactors fed with cattle manure at either 37C or 55C with and... | place: Denmark: Kongens Lyngby | collected 2014
AATTCCGGGAAGGACGATCTCATCGTTTCTAAGAGCCCTTGCAACAGGCATTATGAATGCGGGACCGAAAACACCTGCTGTGGAAGTGATCATCATGGTATGGTAATCAATCCTGAAGATTTTAGCCATGATTATATGCAGGATAACCGTGCCAAACTGGATGGACAGCAACATACCCAAAAGAAGCAGTGCACCTGAGATGGCGGACAGATCAAAGCATAATCCCATGACCACTGAAAACATCAGAATAAAGTATTGCCCCGAACTGTAGGAGCCCGGAGCGGTACGTACCTTTTCCACAAAGGACAGGGCGATGCCCAGGGTAGTAACAATCAGCATGATGAGAGCTGTGTACTCACCAAGCTTTGCAAGGCCGGTATTGCCGTAGCTGCTGGGAAGTAAGAGACAAACGCCCATTGCAACTGCCACACAGGCAAAGGAAATCATCACGAACCCAAGGCGGCTTAAAAACATTTTCAGGGGCTTAACGCTTTGTTTCTTTCCACTGAAGGATTCTATGTATCTGTTGGCATCCTCGTGATTGTCAGCCCTTCCAACGGGCGTATACTCAGGCAGGATCCTTTTCATTAAACGGGGCATTATAGAGATCAAAAGCAGGAAATAAATACCGCCCCCTATCATATCCGAGGTTTGCAGAAGAAGAATCCGGTCGTGGCTGGAACCCAATCCGTTGCCGATGGCCAACATGTTGGGAGTGCCGCCGGTGTAGGTACCTATCAGCATACCGCTGATATTGGCGGCATCGGGAATGGTCTGCCTGAAAATGAAGAATGCTGCTATGGCAATTATGATAACCGAGATGGTGTTCATTGTGAAAGAAACAGCCATTGGGCGGGCAAGCTTTTTCAGGGCGGGAAGGTCGGCAGAAAACAGGATGAGGGGCATGGCTACGCATACCAGTACCGATGAAAAATCAGATGCCAGAGCCATATCTGCTCCCCAGGCCTTCATTGGAAAACTTAATACAAGACCAAGCAAATAGCAGAGAAATACGGGGCCAAGGGTAGCCATAATTCTTGATCTGCTCACTATGAGCATGATCAGTCGCGGCAAAAAAATGATAATGAGAAACATAACAATGGTTGAAAGGTTCATGGCACAGCCCTCCGTCCGTACTTCTTCTACAATTCTATCATATAGGGGTCCATATTCAACATGAAGAAATAATCCCGGAACCTAAAAGGCTCCGGGACTTGCCAAAACATATATAATATTAGGAGGATCACTCACATGAGTTTATATAAAGGGTGTAAACCCCTTTATTTATTCTTCAAACACGCTCCTGAGGAAAGCAACTGACTTTGCTGCATCCCTGTCAAGATCGTTCTCTGTGGCTCCCTGGGATATATCGCGCCAGATACGTATATCTTTTCCTACCTGGCCGCCCATGGTAACGAAGGGTTCCATGACAACCGCTTCCTCGAAACCGATTTTACGTAAAGCTTCACCTATCTCCTTCCAGGGCATTCTGCCTTCACGGGGCGGTTTTCTGTTGGGTTCGCCCACATGGACATGACCCAGATCCTTGCCTGCAAGAAGAATGGGCTCAATGAGTGAGTCTTCTTCAATGTTCATGTGGAAGGTGTCCAGCATAAGCTTCACATTGGGTTTGTCCACTGCTCGGACATAGGCAAGGCCTTCCCTGGCATCATTGATGAGATAACCCTCAAAGCGGTTCAAAACCTCCATATTCAGTGTTATGCCATACCTTCCGGCGATGTCCGCCAGCTTACGCATACCCTGAATACTGCGTTCAAGATCGCCATCCTTATCCAGTTCATTGTTGTAGTCTACCGGCCAGTAGGAATAAAGGGCTCCCCCGATGGAACGGATGTCTGCAATGTCCATTTTTCTGAAGATTTCATTGTAGAAAGACAGTGCGTTCTCCACAACAGACGGATCAGGTGAAGCAAGATTATGCTCAGCCCGAGGGCCATAACCGCCTGTTAGGATGATATCATTCTCTTTGGCTGTCTCCCGAAGGGCATGTAAATAGGAATCCGGCTGATTATGAAAATCACCGCAGGCAACTTCAAGAACATCAAATCCCAGTTGTTTTACCTTGGCTACATAGGGGATAAAGTCTCCTCCCCATTCCTTTTCCCAATAGGCATAGTAAATACCGTATTTCACAACAGGATTCCTCCATCATTTCTCCATGTCGATCAAGACCTTCATAGCCTTATCCTTCTGCTCTTCAATAAGCCTGTAAGCGCTTGCATAATCTGAAAAGGGTACCCTGTGGGTAATGAGGGCGTCAAATTCAATGAGACCTTCGCCTACAAGTTTAATGGCCTCCCTATAGTCCTCAACGCGATACATAGCGCTGCCTAAAAGACTCAGCTCATGGTCCTGTACAATGTCCATGCTAACGGGACACTTACCGGGAACCACACCCACTATAATGATGTAGCTTCCCTTACGGGCAACCTCCACAGACTCCTGCAGGGTGGAAGGGCTTCCAATACATTCAAAGATAACATCGGCACCGTCACTGCCAAACTCATTTCTGATGGCATCCTTAAGACTTGTCTCGTTTGGATTGACAGCTATCAATCCACATTTTTCCGCAACACTCAGACGGTACTCACTGATCTCAGTAATAATGACCTTGGCTGCTCCCATGGCCTTGGCAGTCTGTGCCACCAGATTGCCTATGGGTCCTCCGCCAATCACTGCCACGTTTTTGCCTGCTACGTCCCCAAAACGTCTGATAGCGTGACATGCAACAGCAAGAGGCTCGATCATGGCGCCATGCTCAGGGCTCATATCGTCGGGAAGTTTGAGGGCCTTTTCGGCATCAACCACGAAATACTCACTTGCCATGCCAGTGGTCTGGAAGCCCATTACTTTAAGCACTTCACAGTCGTTGTACAGACCATGGGTGCAGGGATAACACTTGCCACAGACAACCTGGGGTTGTATGGTAACCAAATCTCCAACCTTGAATTCTTCTACACCATCTCCCAGCTTGGTAACCACAGCCGAAACCTCGTGACCCTGTACTACTGGGTATGAGGTAAAGGGATGCATCCCATGCCATACATGGATATCCGAGCCGCACACGCCTATGATCTTGAGCTTCACTTCAATCTGCCCGGCGCCAACCTCAGGTACGGGTACATCCCTGTATTCTATGCGTCCGGGTTCCATCATGATTGCCTGTTTCATGATCATCCTTCCTTTCTTTTGAATCCATCCGGTTATATATGGGACGAGTTGGTGGTGACGAGTTTAAGTACCGGGGTGCGCCTTCTATGGCGCACCCCGTATATCAAGGGCGGGCTGAAGCAGGCATTTGCCTTTGCTTCCTCCTCCGCACAGGTGGAACTGCCAGTCGTAGCTGAATTCTATACTGCAGGGTCAAGAATGGCGTTGGCTTTGCGGAGAACAGCCCGAGCCTCATTGACGTCTACCTCACCGGGCAGGATATCGTGCTTCACAGCCAATGCAGCTCCAACACCGGCTGCATCACCAATAGCCATGCAGGTGGGCATTACACGGGCGGAACTCATCACAACGGCATCCATGGATATGCATCTGCCGCTGAACATGAGGTTGTCAATATCCTTACTTACCAGGCAACCGTAAGGAATGCCGTAAGGTTTGATATGCTTCACTATAGTGCCTCCACCCTGGCCGTCATGGATATCGATTATGTAGGCGCCAAGAGCCACCGTGTCCTGCGGTACCTCTCCGTTCATGATGTCGTTCTCGGTCAGTTCGGTAATACCAGCAAAACGACGGGTTTCCCTGACACCTAAGTCGGAATAGATTTTGGTGATATAACAGTTCTCAAAGCCAGGTACATGTTTCCTGAGGGTTTCCACCAGTTTGGGAATCTGGAGATGTCCCTCAATTTCTGCACGGGTCAGATCCAGCACATTACTGCCATCAATGCCCAGATGCCTGGTGCAGTTCATGTGAACCTCGCCGGGGATAAGGCTCTTGATGTATATCAATGTGTCACGGTCGACGGGAAGCTCACCCTTTGCCTTAAGCTCAAGAAACAGTTTCCTCAGGCTTACAAAAACATGGTAGGGGTTATTGCGGAAATATTCAGCATTGTATTTATTGATATCGGTGTCAATGGTATCGCAGAATCTCATCTGCTCAGGATCGTTGGCCACAAAATCAATGGTCTTGTCGGTGTCCACATTACCCAGGGTAAACATAACCGTAGGTGGCTGGAGTATGCCTGTATCCTTCTGCCCCATGCTGTAACGGGCTCCGGAAAGATAGCCCAGATCACCATCGCCTGTGGCATCTATAAAGACCTTGGCTTCTACCTCAATACGATTGGCCTTTCCAAAGAGTGTTACAGATTTGAGTCTGCCATTATCCACATTGGCATCAAGAATCTGTGTGTGCAGAAGAATATCCACACCGGCTTCAAGACATTTCTCAAAAGCAACAACCTTAAAGATCTCATGATCATAAAGTGTCACTGAGTTATGATTGGGACAGAAAATGTGTTCTGTGCACGCATTTCGCTCCTTGAGCGCATCTACCAGCTCCTGGGCAAATCCTGCGGTGACGGGTTTTCCGTCCATGTCCAGATAACCCAAAAGAGGCAGTCCCAAGGTGAGATTTCCGCCAAGGCAGCTGTTTTTCTCTACCAACAGAACCTTTGCCCCGTTTCTGCTGGCGGCGATAGCGGCGGGAATACCCCCAGGGCCGGCGCCAATGACTACGACGTCATACTTTCTTTGGAGTGTTTTCATAGTCGACTCCCCCTAACCTTTCTTAGTTTTTAATAAATCGAATCCTGTACAGGAGTTCATAAAATGATCACCAGATCTTTCTCAGTCCTTGATAACAGCGCCCTGTTCTATCAGTGTGCTGCGGAGTTTTTTGATATCCACATCCTCAGGTCTCACATCGTCTGTGAGGGCCAGTGCTGCGGCGGTACCTGCCGCCTGGCCTGTGGCCATGCATGCAGGCATAACCCTGAAACTTGCCGCTGCCTCGGATGTACCGCAGATACAACGGCCTGCCACCAGCATATTGTCGCAGTTTTCAGGCACCATGCAGCGGTAGGGAATGTTGTAATACTTATTCACACAGGTGAAAGTAACACCACCGCCTGTGGAATTGTGAACATCAATGGCATATCCAAAGGAGCAAATGGCATCATCAAAATGCTTTCGGGAAAGAATGTCCTCTGCTGTCAGCTCATACTTGCCAACTATATGCCGTGTCTCCCGTACACCTAGGGCGGTAGCAACCTGAAGCAGCTGAACATCCTGGCAGCCCGGCAGATACTTTTTCATAAAGGCCATCAGTTCCTGAACCTGCCTCCTGCCTTCAATCAGTGCTTTGGTAATATCGGTGGTTTTGGTGGCATCTATGTGTGGAATACGTGTTGTGTTGATTTTCCAGCGACCTTTTATGTTCTGCTCATAGTTGCCCAATTCATTACGGTCTATGGTCCAATCACCATTTCGCTTTGCTTCCTCAACCTTATCGGCGAAGCAATTGGCAATATGGTTGTCCAGACGGTCTTTGTTTGCCTCAAGTTCAGCCAGAAACTTTTCCCTGTCTATATTGCCCACTTCAAAGAACAGAGATACAGGCTGCATCACCTGTGTCTCCTTGTCACCCAGCCAGGTGGGAACGCCAGAGAAAAATGCTACGTCGGCATCTCCTGTGCAATCAATGACTATCTTGGGCCGGAATGCGGCAAGCCCTTCCTTCATGGCCGCAATGACGTACTCCACTTTTCCATCTTTGACAACGCAATCGGTTACCTGTACATTGAAAAGCACCTGGGCACCCGACTCCAACAGCATTTCGTCCATGACTACGGCAAGTACCTCAGACTGGTAGGGCGTCACATTCCTGTGGCTTTCAAGGTAATATGAGGAATAGGATGTCATGCCTTCCACTTTGGAAGGATGTATAGCCCCTCCTCTGGCCTCAGTCCTCCGACAGAGCTCGTCAAAGATACCCTTGACTATCTGTTCCTCGCCATCATTGTCATAGCATGTCATGAACGGACCAACCAGACCTGCGGTGGCCATGCCGCCGAGCATTCCGGCTCGCTCTAAAAGCAGAGTTTTTGCTCCATTGCGTGCCGATGCTACAGCGGCGGCAAAGCCTGCAGGTCCCCCCCCAACTACTAAAACATCGGTATGATGGATATTTTTAATAGTTTTTGAATAATTAAGCTCATTCATTTCTACACCTACACCCAAAACAAGAAATATGCCAAAAATTTAAGCGAACTGATACAAATTGAAACTAATAACAAGATCAATATGGTTTAGGCGACCGGATCCAGCATCCAAAAGATGTATGGGAAGGCCGCTGCTAAGCCAATAGATATACGAAACCCTATTCTGTCACACGCCTTGAATATAGCACCCCACTATTAAAAGTCAATAAGAATCATAAAAGATCATAGGATTGAGAAAGATATCGTAAATATCTTACATTGCTATAAGGTTTCGGCGGTTGTTATAATGATTATGGATGATTAGAACTATTATTCAGTCATTTTCACCAAATAATAAATGGGGGGATTTAGAGTTATGACAATTCCAAAAACAATGAAGGCGCTGGTTGCCTACAGTGCTGACGAATACAGGTATGAACCCGAATATCCGGTACCGGAATGCGGAGATGATGACATTTTAATCAAGACAGAGGGCTGTGGCATTTGTGCGGGAGATTTGAAATGCCAGGACGGGGCAGCAATGTTCTGGGGGGACGGAGACGTTCAGCCCGCATGGGTTGAGCCACCATTCATACCCGGGCATGAATTTATAGGCATTATTGCCTATGTGGGTAAGAATGTGAAGGGATTTAAGGTTGGGGAGCGCATAGCTGTTGATCAGATAGCCCCCTGCCGTGAATGCCGTTTCTGTAAAAGCGGTCAATACTGGATGTGTCAGCCCCATAAGATTTATGGTTTTTTCAAGGATTATTGCGGGGGATTGGCAGAATATGTCCGGATACCTGTTAAGAACTCAGAGATACATAAAGTTCCCAATGACATGCCACTTGAGTCTGCCCTGCTTATAGAGCCCTATGCCTGCTCGAAGCATTGTGTAGACAGGGCGCAGATTCAGTGTGAGGATATTGTAGTGCTGTCAGGTGCGGGAACACTGGGGCTGGGTATGGTGACCTATGCAAAGATGCGCCATCCCAAAAAGCTCATCGTTCTGGACCTGAAAGATGAAAGGCTTGAAAAGGCAAAGGATTTTGGTGCAGATATCGTTTGGAATCCATCAAAGGTGGATGTTGTAGAGGAAATCATGAAAATGACCGATGGGTACGGATGTGATGTCTATATTGAAGCAACAGGCCATCCGTCATCGGTTATACAGGGAATGCAAATGATACGTAAGCTTGGAAGGTTTGTTGAGTTTTCTGTATTCTCACAGCCCACATCCCTGGATTGGTCCATTATTGGCGACCGAAAGGAACTGGATGTTCTGGGTTCCCACCTGAGCCCCTATTGCTATCCCTTTGTCATAGAGAATATTGCATCCGGCAAACTTAAGACCGACGGAGTGGTTTCCAAAACCTTCTCCATTGAAGAATGGGAAAAGGCCTTTGAATATGCCTCGGGCAAGTACGGTGATCTGAAAGTCGCCATTGTATTTTAGGATTGATTCAGAATTCCTGGTTTGCCGGTAGCTTTAACCAGTCATCTGGTAGTAACCGGTATCTGAACATACAGGCTGCCGGTGAGGCAGCCTGTTTTGTGGTATTATAACTTATGTGTAGAAGGAGAAGAGTAAGGGAGCGGCGGAGGGTATCAGGAAAACCCATTCAGATCGCGTAATCAAGGATTTATCAGCATTTTAGAACGGAGGTCCGCATGTATAGAGCAATAATTGTTGATGATGAGGAACTGGTATGCAAAGGTCTGAGAAAATATTTTGACTGGAGCAAATACAATATCCAGATACTTTCTGATTTTCCGGATGGGCAGAAAGCGTACCAGTTTGTGCAGGAAAACCCAATAGACCTCCTGGTAACTGATGTACGCATGCCCCATATGGATGGCATAACACTGGCAGGTCATGTCAAGGAGCTTTATCCCGATGCAAAGATAATCTTTGTAAGCGGATATGATGATGTTGCCTATCTTAAGAATGCCCTGAAAGTGGATGCTATAGACTATATTCTTAAATCCATTGATCTTAATGAACTGGAGGAAACGGTCAGCCGTGTTGTTAAGATCATGGATGCTGAAAACGCGCGGAAAAAAGAACTGGCCGAGATGGAAGAACTGCTGAACCAGAGTTTTCCTCTTTTGCAGGAAAGGCTGCTCTTGACGCTTATCAGAGACGATATCGAAGATCTTGGGAACATCAGGGAGCACATAGAGTTTCTGAATATACCCCTTGATGATGACAGCAGATACTGTGTGCTGGTACTTCAGCTTCAGCGTTATTACAGCACATTCAGCGGCATGACAGAGCGGGAGCGGCAGCTTTTATCGCTGAAAATCCAGGATGAATGCAGAAGAATAGGCAAGGAGTACGGAGAGACCATCTGCTTTAGGAGCAGGGTGGGGGAATATGTGATGATCATTTCTCTTGAGGAGGATGAGTACGAAGAAAAACTCCTTCAGATTTCTGAAAAGATCCAGACCCATATGAAGGAATACATGGACAGGCTGGTCTATATAGGCATCAGCAATATGTTCACGGGCTTGAAGAATATAAAAACCGCTTATGAAAACGCTGCGAACGCCATAAGCAAGCGTTATCTGCTTGATGATAAGCTCCAGATATCCATCGATAAATATGTAACCGATTCGGAAATGAAGGACTACAGGGAAAAAGCCAGAAAAAATCTGCTGGAATGCCTGAGTCAGGGCAATACTGAAAAGGTTACCGATGTTTTGAACGACTTGTTCAGCAGAATCAGCCAGGAATTCGATCAAAACGAGCAGCAGAATCTGATGATTTATCTGTTGCTTCTTCCCACACGAATCATTAACGATCTGAAGATAAAGACCGAGAATGTCTATTCCGACCAGCGTGCCATCATGGAACAGTTTTTGTGTTGTAAGGACTTTCATGAGCAATGTGTCTTGATACAGAGCCTTTATACCCAGGTAGCCACAATGATGCAAAGCCTGAGTAAAACTCATTCCCATGCCATTGTTGATCAGGTGCGAAGGAAAATTGAAGAGCGCTACAAGGAACAGATCTCCATAAGTACATTGGCTGAGGAGGTTTACCTGACACCAACATACCTGTGTGTTTTGTTTAAGCAGACTACGGGCTCGACCATAAACGAATATCTGACAATGACACGTCTGGAAAAAGCAAAGCAGCTTTTGGCCGATTCAAATATCAAACTGTACGACGTCTGTTATGAGGTTGGATATTTGTCACCAAGCTACTTCTCCCGCTTATTCAAGAAGTATGTGGGTATTTCCCCGAGCGAATACAGGAATATGACCCTCTCTTCCAAAGAATAGGCTTGCAGGACTCACAGGAAAGGATAAATTATGCCGCAAACCAAATTGCCCAGAATAACAAGGATTTTAATGTCTATTAGCAAAATGCGCTTGTCCAAACGAGCAATAATTCTGTTCGTAATAAGCGTGCTTATTCCTATAGTATTGATTTTGCGGCTTTATGCCGGTTACTCGGCAAACATCGTGAAAACAGAAGTGTCTAATAATATGCAGTTGGCAGTCAGCCAGCTCAAGAACAACATTGATTATCGCTTTGAGCAGATTACTGACAGTGCACTTGCCATCCTCAGTACGGCCTACCCCTACATTTCCAGCGGCAGCACCGACCTGCAGGAACAGATGAACGAATTTGGAGAACTCAAACTTCTTGTGGCAGCCTTCGAGGGCAAGCATATGATCAGCAAGGTGCGCCTGTTCGTACCTGATGACAAGATTTATGCCAACCAGCGTGATAATTTCTACTCGCTGCTGGATCTTCATGAGTTCCAGGATCCTGATAATACCTTCGAACGGGGGGTTGTCTGGCTGGAAACCCATGGATCGCGGATTTATGAAGAGAAAGGCCTTACCAATGTCATATCCTGCCGTACCACTATATCCAGCAGAACCAATTACGATGAAATTGCCAGCGTACTTCAGCTGGATATAGAAGAGAGCAGATTGAGTAAAATATTCACCGTGGGTATAAACTCCCATGAAGAAATATATCTGGTGAACTCTGAGGGAGTGATCCTATCCCATCCCAACACCAATCTTGTTGGTAAGAGAGGGCTTACAGACCAAGAACTTAATACAGTGTTGGAGATGAGCCCATCACAAGAGACCGGCAGCCTGATAACCGGAGAGTACCTTTTGGCATTCTCAAAATTGGATGCTGTGGAATGGTTTCTTGTAATGCGGTTGCCTGTCTCAATTATTTACGGCACCAACACGTTTTTCTTTAATTTTTCTCAGGCGATTCTGATACTGGCGCTGCTACTTGTTATTGCGGTTGCTTTGATTCTGGTCTATTCCTTTGTTATTGAGAAAACAGTAAGAAGGATCAATAAAGCCATCAACGAAATTAATGCCAATGGTATCCAAAAAACAGGCGACCTCACAGCCAAAGACATCAGGCAAAAAGATCCGCTGGCGGTTTTAGAGAGCAATGCCAACAAGTTGGTTGTTACGATAAAATCGCTTTTGGAGCAATCCTATCAGGCGGAACTCAAGGCCAGGGATTATCATCTGAAAGCTCTTCAGGCGCAGATCAATCCCCATTTCCTCTATAACACACTGGATGCAATCAAATGGATGGTCCTCGAGGGTGTGACTGAGGATAGCGTATGGATGCTCAATGCCTTTTCTAAATATTTCAGGCTGAGCCTGAGCAAGGGCAGGGATGTGGTGAAGCTTAGTGAGGAAATGGAACTTGTCCGTGCCTATCTTGGCATTATGCAAAAAAGGTTTAAGGGAAGATTCGAGGCACGTTTTGATATTGATCCGGATGTAGAAGATTGCCTGATTCCAAAGCTATTGATCCAGCCCTTGGTTGAAAACGCCCTTCAACATGGGATCATGCATAGTGAAAGCGGCCGCGGATGTGTGGAACTAATAGCCAAGCAGAAAAATGGACGGCTGGAGATCACTGTAAAGGATAATGGAATTGGAATGACACAGGAACAGGTTAAATCCATAATCAGCAATATAGGTAACAGCAGAACTGAAGGCTACGGCCTGTCCAATGTGGATGAAAGGCTCAAGTTGTTTGGCGGTGATGATTGCGGTTTAACAATCTCCTCCGAACTTAACAAGGGAACCGCCGTCAAATTGTCCTTACCTTTGAAATAGTCGTTTCCCGCCTGTGTGACAAAAGGCACGGTTATTTCATCGTATAAACCCATCTTCTAGCTCTAACCTTAACATGAGCGGAAAAATCCCCAGGCAGAGTTAATTTCTACTGCCCTGACGGGCATGTTCTTAAAGCCCGGATCCATATGTACCCGGATGGACGGATGGCTGGTTATGGTCATATTACACCAATTACCAACAAGTTTGGACAGACTGTTTAGTTGAATTTACAGAAACACAGTTCAAATATGCCATTAATCCCTGAATTTGCCTCGATATTTGTCAAAGACAACAGATTAGGACAAGGAATGTGAAAATCGGATTATTCAATTTGCCATGGCACCGATGCTATACTATCATTAGAACCCAGTCACACACGTTATTTCGGAAATTTTAGAGTTTTAACAACTATTCTGTCAGTTAGCCATGACTGATCAACCAGGATCTATGGAATCTAACGAGGAGTGTAATTTATGAAAAATATAACAGCAAGGCTGAGGCCGGGGATTAAACCTCGAAAGCCCTATGGACTTCTGGCATATTTGCGGGATCATTATCTATTATATCTGATGTTGGTTCCCGGTCTCTTTTTTCTGATCGTCTATAAGTTTTTACCGTTGTATGGTATCACTATTGCTTTTAAGGATTACAGCATCTTTGCGGGCAGTAATCCCATTGACGCGATAGCAAAGAGTCCATGGGTAGGACTTAAGCATTTTGACCGCCTTTTTTCAAGCTCACAGTTTGTAAAGGTGCTACTGAATACTCTTATTATTAACGGGTATAAGATCCTGTTCCTGTTCCCGATACCCATCATATGCGCCATCATGCTCAATGAGATCCGCAATGTGGCCTACAGGAAGCTTGCGCAGACAGCCATTTACGTCCCCTATTTCTTCTCATGGGTTATAGTATTCGGTATTTTCTATTCTTTATTGGGGACCTATGGAATTGTCAACAGTGCTTTGGCAGCGCTTGGTTATGAGAGAATCAGCTTTTTCTCCGATACAAATGTCTTCCGTGGCTTGTTGGTCTTCACCGAGGGCTGGAAGGAAGTTGGATGGAATACTGTCATATATCTGGCAGCTATCACAGCTATCGATCCTACCCTCTATGAGGCGGCACGTGTGGATGGTGCGGGAAAACTCCGTCAGATATGGAATATAACCCTGCCAGGGCTGGCTCCTACCATAGTTCTGATGCTTATTCTGAAGGTAGGTTATATTCTTGAGACCGGCTTTGAGCAGATCCTGGTATTCTACAATGCTACGGTTTACGATGTGGCCGACGTGATCCAGACCTATGTCTACCGCATGGGACTTGGACAGGCAGACTTCTCCCTGGGCACAGCCCTCGGTTTGTTTAACTCGGTTGTGGCCTTCATACTGATCGTCGGAGCCAACACAGTCTGCAAGAAACTGCTTAACAGAAGTATCTGGTAATCCGACTAGAGTATATGCGTATTATGGGGTGAAAAAATGCAACTAAGAAAAAGAAAGAATGTCAACGAAATATCTCTATCCACCAGTGAAAAGGTGATATCAGCTATCTCTTATATATTTATGGGCCTGCTGACCTTGTGCGCCATACTTCCAATACTCCATGTGGTATCCAAGTCTTTCAGCAGCGCCGCGGCGGTTACTTCGGGATCGGTTCTGTTCTGGCCTGTCAAGCCCCAGTTTGAGACCATGCAGTATGTGCTTGAAGAAACACCGTTCCTGAATGCTATGAAGAACTCACTGATTGTTACCGGAGTAGGTACGGTCATCAGTATGCTGGTGACCATCGGCACAGCCTATCCGCTGTCAAAGCCGGATTTTAAGGGACGGAAGTTCTTCATCATGGCTTATATTGTCAGCATGGTGTTCTTCGGCGGTATCGTTCCTGCATACATGGTTGTTCGAACCCTGAAAATCATTGACACATACATTGCGCTCATATTGCCGTTCTTCATTGTCCACTTCAATATGTTCGTAGTAAAGAACTACTTTGAAGGACTGCCTGAGAGTGTTGAAGAATCGGCCAGGATAGACGGGGCCAGTGATATGAGAATTCTGGTATCCATTGTGTGCCCCATGTCAAAGCCAGTGCTGGCTACAGTGTCAATGCTCTATGCCGTTAACTACTGGAACAACTATTTCCATGCCATGATGTATACTACCAGCACTAAAATGCAGACCTTACAGGTCTTCATCTACAACACCATCAACAACACCCAGACCCTGGTGGAACGCCTTGTTATCGGTAACTACACCAATGTCTCCATTGACGGAATCATAGCGGCGGTTGTAGTGCTCTCATTAATACCCATCGTCGCCCTGTATCCGTTTGTTCAACGCTTTATGGTCCATGGTATCACTATTGGATCAGTTAAAGGCTGATTATTAATTAGATATTTACCGGGCAACCGGTAAAAATAAAAAAAAAGGAAGGGATAAATCCATGAAAAGAACTTTAGCATTGCTAATGGTAGCTATTATGGCTGTGTTTGGGCTGGCTGGCTGCGGAGGCAATCAGGCTTCTAACACACCTGCACCGTCACAGACAGCTTCAAGTCAACCAGGCGGATCGACATCACCTGATACCAATCCTCTTGATGGTGAAAAACCTGTATTAAAGTATCTGGGTTACAATGTAAGCTTTGACCCCAATACCGATATTATGGCAGGTATTTATGAGGAAACCACAGGCTATAAGGTGGAGTACCATGTACTTCCTGCTGAGAACGCTGACGAGAAGCTCCTTATGGACGTTTCCTCCGGCGCTGACTATGATGTTATGCAGGTCAGTGTTCCCCAGTTCCAGACCCTGTTGGCTCAGGGAGCATTGATGCCTCTGACAGACCTTCTGGAAACCTATGGACAGGACATTCTTAATGGTGTAAGCGAGGATTCCTGGAAGGCAATGTCAGGCGCTGATGGTGAGATCTACGGTATTCCGTACAAATATCCCCATCCCCAGGAGATTACAACCTTCATGGTTGCCCGTATGGACCTTTTGAGAGAAGCCGGCATTAACGAGCTTCCCAAAACAATAGACGAGTTCTATAACACCCTGAAGACTCTGAAGGCACACTTTGGTGACAAGTACATCATCTTAACCGGCCCGTTCCGTCAGGCATCAGAGGCCAGTGTTAACTGGGATATCCCCCAGACCATCACATCTGCCTTCGGTATCTACAACGACTGGATGGTTGATGATAACGGTAAAGTTATTTACATGACAGAGCATGAGAACTTCCCCAAGATGATCGAGTTCATGCAGAAGCTCATGGATGAAGGACTCCTTGACCGTGACTGGGCTGTTAACAACACAACAACCGTTAACGAAAAACTGTCTTCCGGCAAGGCTATCATCGCTGCCTCCAACCGTACAGGTACCTTGGTTACCACCCCGGTTATGCTGGGTGATGACGGTCTTGGACTGGATTGGGATGATCTTGGATACATCGGTGCATTGTCCGGTTCCGACGGTACCTGCAAGTACATGAGAACAGAGGCTATAAACCAGGTTACATGTATCCTGAAGAACGCCAAGCATCCTGAGCATGTTATCAACTGGATCAACATCAAGCAGCAGAACCAGCTCTACCTCAACATCGGCGTTGAAGGCGTACACTTCAATTATGATGAAAACGGAGAGATCGATCCTATCAACCCCATCTTTGCTGAAGAGCGCGGTAACTCCTACTGGTATCTCAACAGCACCGATGAGGAAGCGTTTGCTAAGGAATGGCCGTCACGTGTTCGTAAGAGCCGGGCTATGTGGGAGCCCTTCGATGCGGTAACCAACTACGCAAACAAGCATACACCTGAAATCTTCGTGCCCAACACCTTTGCGTTCATGCCTTCACTGGAGAGCTACGCAAAGTACAACCAGTCCCTGTTTAAGGCCACCAGTGACTTCATCCTTCAGCTCATGGCTGGAACCAAGTCCCTGAATGACCTGCCTACCTTCATGAAGGACTGGGAAAACAACGGCGGTGAAAACGTCAGAGCTGAAATGCAGTCTTGGTACAACGACTTCTATGGCAACTAATCATTGACATCATAGGCTATCAATTGCGGCAGTCCCCGCAGGGACTGCTGCTATCATAAAAGACAGGAGAATGAATATGAGTAAAGTCCAGTATTCAAAAGAACTCCCGATATACCGCGATGTGGATGTACTGGTGGTAGGAGCAGGCCCTGCGGGTATTGGCGCAGCAATCTGTGCCGCAAGAAACGATGCCAAAACACTTGTATTTGACAGCGCAGGATGCGTGGGAGGCCAGGCCACCAACGGCCTTGTAGGGCCTTTTATGACTGTATATGACGCTAAAAGTGAAAAGCAGATTATTAAAGGAATATTTGAAGAGATTGTTGATCGCATGATCGAGATGGGCGGAGCCATTCATCCCAGTGAAGTAAGATCCGGAAGTTCCCGGGCTGGGTTCTACCTGATTGGCCATGACCATGTAGGCCCCTTTGATCATGAGGCTTTGAAAATTGTTGCTTCAGATATGATTCTGGAAGCAGGAGCCGAGCTTTTACTGCACACACAATTTGTGGACGTACTTATGGAAGACGATAAGATAGCCGGAGTAATAATTGCCAATAAGAACGGCATGTCGGTTATTCGGGCGAAGATAATCATAGACTGTACCGGTGACGCGGATGTGGCCGCCAGATCTGGAGTTAAATATGAACTGGGCAGGGTGGAAGATGGCAACATGCAGCCGGCCACACTGTTCTTCCGGGTTTGCAATGTGGACACAGAAAGACTCACCGCCCACATTAAGGAACACGAGCATGAAATCCGACCCTTCTATGGCCCCTTCAGCTGGCTTATAAGGGAGAAGCAGGAGGAATGGGGAGATGTGCCCCGTGCCGAGGTCTGCCTGTTTGAAAGCCCGGAGCCTGGGGAGTATCGTATGAATGTTACCCGTATTCTGGACATTGACGGTACTAAAGCTGAAGATCTTACCAGAGCTGAACTGGAAGGGTTGAAACAGGCTCACAAGGTTTTCAACTTTATGAAAAAATACGCCGTTGGATTTGAAAATGCTAAATTTATGGGAACCGCTTCCACTATCGGTATCCGTGAAACCAGACATATTGAAGGCTTGTACAAGCTGACAGTGGATGATGTGAAGAATTGTCGTGTTCCCGAGGATACCATTGCAGTTATGGCTACCAATATGGACACCCATAACAAGAATGACCCGGGAGGAACCTACTATACTCTTGAAAACGGACCTTATTTTGGCGTTCCCTATCCATGTCTGGTTGCAAAGGGCGTGAACAATCTTCTGGTGGCAGGACGTGCTATCTCGGCCGATGCCATGGCAGGAGCCGCCATACGCATGATCCCCTGTTGTCTGGTATTCGGACAGGCAGCCGGTACTGCAGCAGCCCATGCCATTAAGGACAACAAGCTGCCCGCGGAAGTTGATGTGAAAAAGCTTCGTGAAACTCTTAAGGAGCAGGGGGCTTATCTCGGGGATTAGAAGTGGGATGTGTATTTCTATTACGTCATTGCGAGGAGCGTTTATCCACTCTGTCATTGCGAGGAGGCACAGCCAACGAAGCAATCTGTCGCATTGATATATTGCGTCGCAGGATGGGATTGCCGTGCTACGCTGGCGCTTCGCTCGCAATGACATCCCCATCACCTACTTTGATAAACGTTTTTCCACTTTGCCTTTTGAGAGGAGTGTTCTCTCCACTATGACATTTCCAGGAGCGCTTCTCCACTTGTCATTGCGAGGAGGCATAGCCGACGAAGCAATCTCATGAATGAATTTTGACCTTAGACGTGTTGGAAGAAGGATAATAAGAAAGTGTCTCGAAGTTGCGCTATCGAAATCCAACCTCCAACCTCTTATCTCACACCACCCGCTTTCATATATGAAGGAGACAGATTGATATGAGTACTAAGACAATATCCTATAAGAAAGATTTACAGATAAAGGAAGAATACGATGTAGTAGTTGTAGGATCAGGCCCGGCCGGAATCTGTGCAGCAGTTTCTGCGGCGCGTATGGGTGCCAGAACCGCTCTTGTGGAACGTTATGGCGTACTGGGCGGTAACTTGACAGTTGGTGCCGTTGCCCCTATTCTTGGCAGTGTTTCAAAGGGGACCTTGAGGGACGAACTGGTAGAGCGTCTGGGAGTACCTGACTGTGATGAGATCGGTGCCACCCAACAGTGCCATGATTTTGAGAAGGCTAAACGTGTACTGGCAGATTTTGCACACGAAGCAGGTGTCAAGCTATATCTGCAGACAGCCGTTGTTGACGTGGTCATGGACGGCGACAGGGTGGATGGAGTCATCATATCGGAAAAAACGGGGCTTAAGGTGCTTCGTGCAAAAGCTATTGTTGACGCTTCCGGTGATGGGGACGTGGCATTTTATGCCGGGGCAGAGTACCAAATGGGTCGGGACGGCGATTCATTGGTACAGCCGGTCACACTGATGTTCACTCTACAAGGGGTTGAAGAGGATGCCCTCACATGCATAGGTGAGGTTGACTTTGTTCAGTATAAGGGCGAAAGGTTCCTTGATTATACCACCAGACTCTGCAAGGAAGGGCACCTGCCACCTTACTCGGCATCTGTACGTTTGTTCCGCACCTTGGTACCCGGGGAGCGTCTTGTAAACACCACTCAGGCAAATGGCATTTTTGCTACCGACAGTGACGATGTCGCGAGGGCTGAAGTAGACCTCCGCAGACAGATAGACCAGGTGACCGAATTCCTTCGCAAGTATGTGGACGGCTACCAAAACTGTTATGTGAAAGGTTCAGCTGAAACACTGGGGGTCAGAGAAACCCGTCGGTTCGTTGGGGAGTATATCCTGGAAGATAATGATCTTCGCGTAGGACGCAGATTTGATGATGTGGTTGTCCATAAGGCCAGCTTCATTGTTGATATTCACAACCCTGCAGGAAGCGCCCAGGCAGAAGGTGTGCCTGAGGAAGTAACCCCATACGACATTCCGCTCAGATGCCTCATACCCAAAAAAATTGATGGACTGGTTCTTTCGGGGAGATGTATTTCAGGTACCCACAGGGCACATGCTTCATATCGGGTCATGTCCATATGCATGGCAATAGGAGAGGCGTCGGGCGTAACAGCTGCTCTCGCGGCAAAAAAGGGTGTCAATCCCCGTGAGATCGACTACAAAGAGGTTCAGAAGGTTCTGCTGGATCGCGGTGTGAATCTGTTTGACTGATGAGTTTGTCAAGATCTTTTAGGGGCTGGAACAATGGAATAGCCTTTAGGCTTTACTACATACCGGACAGCCGGAACAACGGCTCTGTTAACTTAGTATGAAAGAAATGAGACCTGAATGGCCTCTGGTAGGTTGAAAAAAGGGAAAAACCTACAAATGGAAACGCATA
>LSQX01048964.1_pt1 | contig 18678 bp, 19 predicted proteins | sample 654561 | NCBI WGS metagenome assembly LSQX01 (sample SAMN04489861, study PRJNA283612) | anaerobic digester metagenome | isolation source: 4 biogas reactors fed with cattle manure at either 37C or 55C with and... | place: Denmark: Kongens Lyngby | collected 2014
GCATGGGGTGCAAGGGGTCGAAGGTTCAAATCCTTCCGTTCCGACCAAAGAATTTTTTGAATGAGATAGAGGCTTATGATTTGATATCATAAGCCTTTTTTTATCTATAGGAAAAGTAAATAAACTGTTTTTTTAGAATCAATATAATAATTTTTAAATTTACTTATAGCTAATGTTGCGGAGCAGTATTTTTTGATACTATTAGTGAGAAATTGTAAACACCTCTCATTTGGGAATTAAGAATGTTTAAGCATTTTAAGGCTATTTCAGCTATAACTGTTTTTGCTGGTGTGTTGACTGGATGTAGTACTTTAACACCAACTACTGAAACCCAAGAAAGTTACGCTATTTATGACATTAAGAAAAATCCGAATTTAAAAGATAGTGAGCTTAGTGATACTATCAGAAAAGCATTACAGAGTAGTTTGGATGGTGTACGTATTTCTAGAGGCATTCCTCAAAGTCCTTTACCTGAAGAACCAAGCCGATTTAAGCTTGAGCAACCTCTGCAAGCATCACATATGTCATTAATGGCAGCTAGTGCCGGTATATCTTTAAGAAGTCCTACTTGTGAACACTCAATTTTAACTGCTAATGCCTCTCATAACAGTATGTCTTCATATGGTGAAAGCACTTCGTTTTTCTTATGTTTAATTCCTTATCAGTCCGGTTATCACCTAAATTTGTACTCAACTTCTACTAAGTCTACGGGTGGTTTTGGTGCTAGGGCTCTTGGTCATTCATTAGCTAGAGCAGTAGTTGGTGATACTAGTTCTCAGAGTCAGCGAACAGTTGATGTGATAGTTGAAGAGCTCAAAAAAAATGGGGCTCAGTTAACATTAGTTGAAGCCTTTCCTTCTGCTGAGTAATTACACTGTCTAAAATCTGAGTTGTTTTTTGTTCTAATAGAGCATTAAAAAGGTACCTGTACACTAATTTTAACAATTAGTATGCAAGTACCTTTTTGTTTTTTATTTAAATAATTAGTAATTTACAGCTTAACTCTATCTATTTGCGTAATACTGTAGTAAAAATCTACAGGAGGTGGCTATGAAAATCCATCAACTCTTGACCGCTGTCTTGTTAGCAGTAGGAACGGGTACTCAGGTAGGAGCTAGTGAACAGATGTTTGTCTTACCGGAAGAGCCCGTGCCTTTCGGTGACACCATTGAAAACCAGATCTTTGTCACTCCGCAAATATCACTCTCTTGGTTTTCTGGCAATCGACCAATTCAACAAACACAACAGGCTATTGCTCTATTAGAGCAAGCGAATCTTCATGGCCTGAACTCTGCCGATTACAATATAGACAGTCTTGCGCAACAGTTGGCTCAGGCTAATAGAGGCCAATTAGACAGTGCACAGGTAGCGCAACTAAATGACCGTTTTACCCGTACTATGCGGGATTATGTCAAGGACCTTAAAAACGGCCGTATCGACCCAGCGAGTGTTAAACAAAACTTCAATCGTACGCCTATTGGTGATGTAGAGGCTGATGTCTTATTGCACAATGCTATAGCGCAGGGTAATTTAGGCAATTTACCCCAACGCATCACTAGCCCCATACCGATGTATGACAGTTTGGTTACTGCATTAGCTAACTATAGAATGCTTGCTGAGCATCCTGCGTGGCAAACTCCGTTACCAGCCATTCAGGGCAAAAGCCTTAAGCTTGGTCAATCATATGCCGGCTTAGCTAACATACAGACACGTCTAGAGGCGTTGGGTGACTTGCTACCGGGCTCTGATACTCCTGAAGTTTATAATGTCGTGCTAGAGCAGGCGATTAAAAAATTTCAAGAACGACATGGACTTGAGCAGGATGGGATTATTGGTAAAGCAACTCTGGGTGAATTATCGATTACACCGGAGCAGCGCATAAGACAAATTGAAATAAGTCTTGAGCGCTTGCGTTGGACACCACTGACAACTAAGTCACGAATGATCGTGGTTAATGTGCCCGAATTTATTTTGCGCGGTTATCAGGTGAATATGGGTAAAGTCGAGCCTCAAATTGAGATGAAAGTCATTGTAGGTAAAGCGTTTAATACGAGTACTCCGCTATTTGATGGTGAGATGAAATTCATCGAGTTTAGTCCGTATTGGAATATTCCTTATTCAATAGCGCGTAGTGAAACTATTCCACATCTACACAGAGATCCGAGCTATCTAAGTCGCCAAGGAATGGAGTTTGTGATTGGCAATAGCGTATCAACTAATGTCAGTGAGTCAAATATCAATGCGGTGTTGAGCGGTAAGGCACGGATTCGTCAACGACCGGGGCCGCGAAATGCATTGGGTGATATTAAATTTATTTTCCCAAATGATTTGAGTATTTTCTTGCATCATACCCCGTCGGTTGGGCTGTTTGAGCGTTCACGTCGAGATTTCAGCCATGGTTGTATTCGTGTAGAAGAGCCTGTCCAGTTGGCGCAGTTTATCTTGCATAATCAACCCGAATGGACGACTTCGCGTATCAAATCGGCAATGCAAGCGGGAAGATCGAATACAATGAAACTTGACGAGCCGATTCCCGTTGTTCTGGCATATAGTACCGTCGTCGTAAAAAATAATAAAACGTACTTCTTCCCCGATATTTATGGACAGGACAAGCTCTTGGACCAAGCTCTACAACGTCATACGCAACAACAGACCATAAAGTCTTTGTCAGCGTTTGAGCCTTAAAACCATCAGGAGAATGTATCGCATGTTGTTGCACACCCCACATTCACGTCGCCAGTTTTTGCAAAACACTTGCAAACTGGCGCTGGCAGGAGCCTCTCTTTCAATCGCTCCATCTGTCAATGCAGCTCACTCAAAAGTTTCTAAAAACTTTTTTCTTAATTTAGACCATACCCATACTCATGAAAAGCTCTCAGTGACTTATCGTTTGGGAGACCAATACCTTAATTCAGCACTTAACCGTTTAAATTATTTTTTGCGCGACCATTACTCAGGTGCGGTGGGCGCTATGGATCCAGGGCTTTACGATATCCTTGATGGGATACAGAGCACTTTGCGTGTTGAATTGCCTTATCAGATAATTTCTGGTTACCGAGATCCTCACACTAATGAGCGTTTGCGTACAACTCGTGGGGGTGGTGTAGCTAAGAAAAGTTTGCATATGGAAGGCAAGGCACTTGATATTCGTATGCCAGGTGTACCACTTGATGAATTGCGAGATGCCGCTTTGTCGCTAAATGTTGGTGGCGTTGGTTATTATCCTGATAGCCAGTTTATTCATGTTGATACTGGCCGCGTTCGAAGTTGGTAATAGCTTGGAAAGGGTTTAGTCCTATGCAGGAAGACCTAGTTGTTACTAGAGTTCGTGGTAATTTCCCCACATAACAGATAGTAATATCAAGCATATTTCATAAATAGTAATATTTATATTTAATGGTCTGCGTCATGGTAACCGCTGGGGACTTAAAGGGAGCGAAGAGCTAGGTAATGGTACCAAGGCGGTTTTTGTATTAGAAAGTGGTTTTAACTTATCTGATGGTAAGTCGCTTCAAGGCGGTAGGCTATTTGGAAGACAGGCTTTTGTTGGTTTAAGTAGCGAAAACTGGGGGACCTTCAGCTTGGGACGTCAGTACACAATTGCTGTTGAGACTGTTGGTAGCAGAGGCCCATTCAATGTCGGTTACTCAGAAGCAGGTCACTTGTTTGGTGCATTTGGAGCGTCTGTTTTTGCTCGCATGGACAATTCAATTAAATACATGAGTCCAAACTTATCTGGATTCAAATTTGGTTTAGGCTATGCTGGTGATATTAGTAAGGACGAATATGACTTTGATGGTAGCCCTAAAGTCGAAACAAAAGATGCATCTCACTGGATCACAGCAGGCGCAAGCTATGACAATGGCCCATGGTCTTTAGGGGCTTCTTATGATCGTTTCCGTACGGATGTTGAAACGGTAAGCGCAAGGCACAAAAATACAGTTCATATGTGGAATCTATTTGGTACCTATGATTTTGATGTCGTAAAGCTTGATATTGGTTATGGTCAGGTGCGTGGTGCAGTTGGCAACCAACAGGGCGCTGCTGCAGCGATGGGGGCGAGTAGTACAGGTCTTAATAATCTATATACGCCATTTACTGCGGGTATGCGTAGTGATGGGCTCAGATACACAGAGACTGGTGGCTATCGTCAACAAGCTTGGACACTTGGCGTAACCGTCCCGGTGGGTGAGGCAGGTAAGTTCCTGGCGTCTTACCAAGGTAGTATTACTAAAAATAAGGACCAAGGCTTTGATGGTGCAAAAAGCAATTTAAGTATTTTTAGTCTTGGTTATGAGCATAGCTTATCTAAGCGCACAGTTGTCTATGGTGTTGGTTCTCTAGGTACTGGTCGTATGAAGTTTGATGATAGCGCTGCGAACCCTAAAGCAAAGCTTAGAACTGCATTGTTAGCAATTGGTATTCAGCATAGATTCTAACAAGTCTTTTTGTTAAAAATAACCCCGTACTTCTAATGGGAACACCTGACATTATTGCCAATTATTTTTGATGCTCTATTATAAGTTGTTGTGATGAGTGATAAAGGAATAGGCAAGTGTATTACGGTGAGCGATTTAATAGTATTTCTCATTTAGTGGGGGCGGGGTTAGCAGTGGCTGGCGCAGCGCTACTGATCGTGTTGAGTGCAATGACAGGTGACCCATGGAAAATAGTCAGTTTTAGTATCTATGGCGTCGTATTGCTGTTCTTGTATTTGGCATCTACACTTTTTCATAGTCTTAGCGGTCGCGCCAAGCAAATTTGGTGTAAATTCGACCATTGTTCTATTTATCTTTTGATTGCTGGCAGCTATACGCCATTTGCTCTCGTTAGTCTACGAGGTGCTTGGGGATGGTCGCTGTTTGGTGTGGTCTGGGGATTGGCCATATTTGGTATTATCCAAGAAATCTGGCTAGCGCGAGGTAAACGCATATTATCCATGGTGCTATATGTACTGATGGGGTGGTTGATAGTGATTGCGATACGTCCTTTACTTGATGTGGTAGGACGCGATGGGTTCCTATGGTTACTTGCTGGCGGTATTGCTTATACGCTAGGTATTGTGTTTTATGTGAACGATAGTCGTTGGCGTCACGCTCACGGTATATGGCATTTGTTTGTATTAGCTGGAAGTGTCATTCACTTCATTACTATGTTGTTATATGTTTTATAATTTTTTGTTATAAAGAATAAGAAAATTAGTCGTTTAGTTTTTTAAGTAATGACTTTATACTGTTCTGAGCTTTGAACTGCTAATCCTATTTTCATAACAAATTTTCAGTGGGGATATTATGTCTAAATGGTTTTCTGATAATGCACAGGCAATTGGTCGTACGCCTTTGGTTCAATTAAATCGCGTTACCGATGGTGCTGGTGCGACGGTATTAGCAAAAGTTGAAGGGCGCAATCCAGCGTACTCAGTTAAGTGCCGTATCGGTGCCGCTATGGTTGCAGATGCTGAGAAAAAGGGTGTTTTAACAGCCGGTAAGGAAATTGTTGAGCCAACTAGCGGCAATACCGGTATTGCACTAGCCTTTGTTGCGGCAGCCAAGGGCATTCCTATTACGCTAACAATGCCCGATACGATGAGTGTCGAACGCCGTAAGCTATTAGCTGCTTTTGGTGCCAAATTAGTGCTGACTGAAGGTGCTAAGGGTATGTCAGGAGCCATTGCTAAGGCAGAGGAAATTGCAGCGTCAGATCCTTCTAAGTATGTCTTACTGCAGCAATTCAAAAACCCGGCTAATCCGGCGATTCATGTGGCAACAACGGGTCCTGAGATTTGGGATGATACCGATGGCGCGATTGATATTCTAGTGGCTGGTGTGGGTACTGGCGGTACGATTAGTGGTATTAGCCGTTATATTAAAAATACTAAAGGCAAAAAGATTCAGTCGATTGCGGTAGAGCCTACGACTAGCCCAGTGATTACGCAAGCACGTCAAGGTGAAGAGCTAAAGCCTGCATCACATAAAATCCAAGGGATCGGTGCTGGTTTTATTCCTGAGGTACTTGATCTGTCTTTGATTGATGGGGTTGAGCAAGTAAACAACGAAGATGCGATGGAATATGCATTACGTCTTGCCAAGGAAGAAGGTATTATTTCAGGTATTTCAAGTGGTGCTGCCGTCGCAGCGGCTGTGCGTTTAGCTAAACTGCCTGAAAATGCAGGTAAAGTAATCGTGGTTGTATTGCCTGATTCGGGTGAGCGCTATTTAAGCTCGGCTTTATTTGAAAACCTATTCGATGAGAAAGGTTTAGCAGTTACTGACTGATTTTAGCTTTTGAGTCGCCACCTATTATTCCTGATTTAGGTGGCGAACTCCAGTCTAATTTTCGCTACTTCTCGTGCGCGGCATCTTCAAATTTATTCACTTTTCTTAATGGCTCAAAGCGCCATGCCATACCCACTACCACCACCAGGGTACAAATACCACCAAATACTGCAGCAGGCACTGCACCGATTAAGGCTGCGCTGGAACCAGCGCGGAAGCTACCTAATTCATTAGATGAACTGATAAAGAGCATATTGACTGCATTGACGCGACCACGTAAATAGTCAGGGGTAGAAAACTGTACTAAAGCAGAGCGAATATAAACACTAATCATATCACCAGCGCCAGCGACCATGAGTGCGGCAAAAGACAGCCAGAATGACGTGGAAAAAGCAAAGACTAAGTTAGCTAAACCAAAGACGGCAACGGCGCTAAACATCACCACCCCGACATGGCGATTAAATGGTCGACGGCTAAGGTAAAGTCCGGTACCTATTTCACCAATAGCCATCGCACTACGCAATAATCCTAGTCCGGTTGAATCGACATGAAGGACCTCTTGTGCGTAGATTGGTAGTAGAGCAACCACGCCACCCAATAAAACGGCAAATAAATCAAGGGTAATGGTGCCAAGAATAATTGGGTGTTTCCAGATAAATCGAACACCTTCTGAAAAGCGTTTAAAGACACCGATGTTTTCAGATGATGGGCCTTCATGTTGAGTGTTGTATAAGGTAGGTACAAAAAACAGTAAAAATATACCAATAACAAAGCACAGACAACAAACGGCATAGGTGATACCACCAACATAGGCATAAAGAAGACCACCCAAAATCGGGCCGGTGATGGTCGCTACCTTCATCAGCATGCTATTGGTGGCAAGGGCTTGGGCTAAACGCTCACGCGGTACAATTTGTGGTAGTAGGCTTTGTAGCGCCGGCCCCATAAAAGCACGACCCGCCCCAAAGAAGATCAGTGCGATGTAAAATCCGTAGATATTATTGCTATCAGCATATGACAACCATAAAAGTGCAGCACTACAAATTGCCAAGACTAGCCAGCTAATCGCAAGTACTATTTTGCGGTTAAAGCGATCGATGATATCGCCTGCGGACGGTAGCAAGAGTAACATGGGAATAAATTGTGCCAGTCCTACATAAGCTAAGGACATGGGGTCACGGGTAATCTCATAAATCTGCCAACCAACTACAATGGCCTGTATTTGCATGGCAAAGACAGCGCATAAGCGGGCTAAAAGAAAGGGCAAAAAGCCTTGCGTGGCTAAAATATTAGGCGGCTTCAATTGGACAATACACAGATAGGTTTAATTAATAGATGGCTAGCATAGCAAGTTTAGCGATCAGTTTGTTCTTTTGGGTCACTATGTGTCGCATCTTCAAATTGATCAACTTTTCTGAGCGTTTTACAGCGCCAAGCCATGGTTGTGACAACCACTAAAGTACCGACTGCACCAAATACTGCAGTCGGTACTAGGCCAATTAAGGCAACACTAGAACCTGCACGGAAGCTGCCTAGTTCGGTTGCTGAATTGGAGAAGAGTGAGTTTACAGCATTAACACGCCCTCGAATATAGTCTGGTGTAGCGTATTGCATCAATGCTAAGCGAACATAAACACTGACCATATCTGCGGCACCAGCGATCATCAAAGCAGCAAAAGACAGCCAAAATATGGTTGATAGGGCAAATAACAAATTGGCTATTCCAAAGATGGCAACAGCACTGAAGATTGCCATCCCGACATGACGATTCAATGGATAATGACTCAGATAAATACCAGTACTGATTTGACCTATGGCCATGGCGCTTCGTAATAAGCCTAAGCCAGTAGAATCAACATGTAAAACATCTTGCGCATAAATTGGCAGCAGTGCTATCACGCCTCCCAGTAACACAGCAAATAAATCAAGGCTTATGCTCCCTAGGATAATAGGTTGTTTCCAGATAAAGCGAATACCTTCAGAGAAGCGTTGCCAGACATTTGTAGTGTCATCGCTCAGTGCTTTGCGTTGCTCACTATATAAAAGAGGTACAAAGTAAAGTAAAAGTATTCCGAATACATAAGCTAGACAGCAAACAGCGTAGGTGGTACCACCGCCTACATAGGCATAAAGCGCGCCACCAATGATTGGCCCCGTGATAGTGGCAATTTTTACCGTCATACTATTGGTGGCAATGGCTTGTGCCAATCGTTCACACGGAATAATTTGTGGCAAGATACTTTGCAGTGCGGGAACCATAAAGGCACGTCCAGCGCCAAATAAGAGTAGTGCTAGGTAAAAGCCAGTGATGTTATCGCTCTCGCTATATGACAACCACATCAGTAGGCCACTGAAGAGTGCGGATATAATCCAGCTGCAGGCGAGAATGACTTTGCGGTTAAAACGATCAATTACATCACCAGCGTACGGTAACAATAACAACATAGGCACGAATTGTGCCAATCCCACATAGGCTAAAGACATGGGATCCCGGGTAATATCATAGACTTGCCAGGTCACTACAATGGCCTGTATTTGCATGGCAAAGACAGCGCATAAGCGGGCTAAAAGAAAGGGTAGAAAACCAGGAGTGGCGTAAATATTAGTCGGCTTCAAGTGACTACCTGATGAGCTTAAGCAAAATTTAGTTTTTTAGCAGCCTGATGCAAGCATTCAACAAAGTTTTGCATTAAATGAGTATTTAATTGGTCAACCAAATATACCACGCCAATCGTGCCAGGATTGATAGTTTTAAGCTTTTCCATTTGGATTATGCTCAACAAGTTAGTTTGAGCTAAAGACTGTACAACCGATTCTGAAGCCGCTGAGATGAAATTATTACTCTGCATCAAATTAAGGTTCATAAAAAACGAATTGGACTGTATTTGATAGTCAATCGTTGTGACTCCAGCAATAGTCAGTAAGCGGTCTAATTGCTTACGGATGGGTGTTTCTTTAGGCCAAATGATCCATGGGTAATCTTTTAATGCTTCCCAAGGAACATCTTTTTTTCCTGCTAAGGGGTGATCATAGCGGCCAATAATTTTTACATGGTCCTCATAAAGCACTTCGCTCATGGTTAACGGGTCAGGGGAGTAGTTGTCTAATCGGCCAACCACAATATCTAACCTATCAGTATGCAATTGCGGCAAAAGATCTTGCATCAATCCTTCTTTGACGACAATTTTAACGTTAGGCTGTAACTCTTGGAATAGAGTGACTGTCAAGGGTATGAGCGTTGGTGCACATGCTGGGGTAATACCGATCTTAAATGTTCGGGAAGAGCCAACTTTTAATGCATATAAGTCTTCCTCAACACGTTCAAGGTTTTTTAGTATTCGCTGAGCATACTCCACAAAAATCGTACCAGCTGATGTGGCTTTCATACCTTTGCCGGTGCGTTCAAATAGTTCACTTCCACAATCTTCTTCAATCTCATTGAGCCATCTTGACAGGGCAGGTTGTGTTATATGTAAACGCTCTGATGCTTTGGTCAGACTTCCTGTTTCGTCTAAATAGACCAGCAGTAAAAGGTGTTGAAATTTAAGATTCTTAAAAATACTCATTGGTTACCTATGCAGATTTGTTATATCAGCATAATAACAAATCACTGTTAATAACTATCACTAAGGATTACTATTTATGAAACAAATAATGGAGTAAGCAATGAAATTACATAGTTTCTTTAACAGCTCTACCTCGTACCGTGTGCGCATCGCATTGGCACTTAAGGGGCTGGAGTATGAGTATTTACCATTAAATATTCGCATAGGTGTTCAAAGTGAAGAGCCTTTTGTATCAATTAACCCAATGAAGGGTGTACCTGTTTTAGAGGATGGAGATTTTCGTTTGACTCAGTCGATGGCTATTCTTCAGTATCTTGATGAAAAGTATCCTGAGCCACGATTGTTACCTGCAGATCCTAAACAAAAGGCTCAGATACTATCTTTTTGCAATATCATGGCAACCGATATGCATCCGGTTAATAACATTAAAGTGTTGAAGTATCTTACACAAGAACTAAAAATCGATGAAGGAGAAAAGAAGCGCTGGTATCAACACTGGATTACTCAAGGTTTTAGAGCTGTTGAGCAAAAGTTAAAAGAGAGTTACAGCGGTACTTATTGCTTTGGTGATAAGGTGAGCTTGGCTGATGTTTGCTTAGTTCCTCAATATGCTAATGCGCAGCGCATGGGGTGTGATTTAGATGAGTTTGTTTTATGTAAAAAGGTTTTTGACTATTGTTTAGTCCTAGATGCTTTCAAGCAAGCAGACCCAAAACAACAGCCTGACTATATTGCATAAAGTTTAATTGTAAACTAAGTTGTTTTTACTATAGATCATTAGAGAAAGGAGAAAGACTTGAAGAACAAAAATCAAAAAGTCATTGTAGCAGGTGGTGGCATAGGTGGCTTAGCAGTAGCCTTAGGTCTGGCTGAGTTGGGTTTGCAGATTGTGTTAATTGAAAGAGCAGCAGAATTTAAAGAAATTGGTGCGGGCATTCAATTAGGGCCTAATGCCTTTGCGGCACTTGATGCTTTGGGTGCTGGTGAGTCAGCACGTGCAAGAGCTGTCTATACCGATCACATTATTATGAAAGATGCTGTGGATGCTAAGACAATCGTTAAGTTTGAAACATCTGAGCGTTTTCGTGAGCGTTTTGGTAATCCTTATGGTGTTATTCATCGTGCCGATATTCATGGCTCTTTATTAGAACAGCTAGAAAATAAAGACAATGTCGAACTCCATCCATCAACAGAAATAGTGGATTACGAGGAAACTACTGAGGGCGTCAGTGTCATCACTGCTGATGGTCGCGAGTTTACTGGTGACATTTTAATCGGTGCGGATGGTGTGCGTTCTGTTGTTCGCAAGAAATTATTGAATGACCCTGTCCGAGTTTCAGGCCATGTGGTTTATCGTGCGGTTGTCCCACAGGAAAGAATGCCTGAGGAATTGCGTGTAAATGCGCCATTCTTGTGGGCAGGGCCTCATTGCCACTTAGTTCACTATCCGTTGCGTGGAGGCAAGGAATACAACTTAGTGGTAACTTTCCATAGTCGCGAGCAAGAGGAGTGGGGTTCTCGTGAAGGTTCACGTGAAGAGGTTTTATCTTATTTTGAAGGCATTCATGATATGCCTGCCCAATTATTAGACTTGCCGACGTCTTGGATGCGCTGGGCGACAGCTGATCGTGAGCCCGTTGAGAAGTGGGGCAGTGATCGTGTGCAAATCCTGGGTGATGCCGCGCATCCGATGATGCAGTATATGGCACAAGGTGCTTGTATGGCGCTTGAGGATGCGGTAACTTTAGCCGAAGCTGTGCGTGAGAAAAATTTCAATTTTAAAGAAGCATTTGCATTATATGAGTCTTTACGTATTCCGAGAACTGCTCGTGTCGTGTGGAGCACACGAGAAATGGGTCGCATTTATCATGCAAAAGGTATTGAGAGACAGGTTAGAAATGGACTGTGGACGCACCGTGCACAAGAAGGATTCTATGATGCTATTACTTGGTTGTACAGCTGGGATGTAAATAACTGCTTGAAGCAATCTAAAGATTGGCAATTAAAATAAGGAGATGATGATGAGTCAACTAGGTACATTAGATGAGTTGCCACAGGACTATAAGGATAGTTTGCAAAAAAACAATTTAGTGCCTTTATGGCCTAATATGCGTGCAGTTTTACCTCATGGAAAACCGACGCGTAATACTGAAGCCACTCGTTGGAGTTATGAGGATGTTAGACCATTGTTGATGCGTGCAGGTGATCTAACACCAATGGAAAAAGCAGAGCGCCGTGTGTTAGTTTTAGCCTGCCCTGGGCATGGCCTTGAAAATATGCAAGCAACGCCTAGCATTTACATGGGTATGCAGCTTATTCTTCCTAACGAGACTGCACCAAACCATAAGCATACTCCAAATGCCGTGCGCATTATTGTTGAGGGCGAAGGTGCTACCACGGTAGTTAATGGTGAACCTTGTCGTATGGAGCGTGGTGACTTGATTTTAACGCCTAGCGGCCAGTGGCATGAGCATACGCATGCAGGTGGTACGCCGATTGTTTGGCTTGACGTATTAGATCTGCCGCTCATCTATTATTTAGAAACCTCATGGGCAATCGAAGGCGATTCACAAACATTACACCGAAATAATGACTCTTCTGATGCGGAGTACAGTGCAGCCGGTATTGTGCCTGATATGGAGGGTATTCAAAAGAACATTAAAACGCCACAGTTGCGCTATCCATGGGTTCGTACCAAAGAAAGTCTTGATAAATTGGCTCAACAATATGTTGATCGTGATTATGCGTTGGTTCGTTATATCAACCCTGAAACAGGAGCCAGTGTGTTCCCTACGATCGGTTTTGGTGCCGTTCGTATTAATCCAAAGACAGAAGTTGCTATTCCACAGCAAACTTCCGGTCGTATCTTTCATGTAATTGAAGGCCAAGGCATCATGCAAGTGGCCGATGGTAATGAGGTTGATTGGATTGAAAAGGACACGATGGTCGCGCCAGGTTATGAAAAAATCAGCTTTAAAAATACCGGCAGTGAACCAGCTTACTTAATTTTTGCTGATGAGATGCCATTACACAATTACTTAGGTGTTTACTAAGAATTTCTATTTAAAGGATAAATTAATGACTATTTTTAAAGAAAGAATAAGCCCATCATTAACTGTAAAAGATAGTGATGTGAAAATCCCTATTCACCGAATTTTTTGTGTAGGCCGCAACTATCACGCGCATGCTGCAGAAATGGGTGTTTCTGTTGATAAAACAAAAAACGTACCTTTTTATTTTTTAAAACATCCGAGTGCTTATGTTCCGAGCGGTAGTGAAATTGACTACCCCTTATCGACCAGTAACTATCATTATGAAATGGAGTTGGTACTGGTGATTGGTAAAGATGGTGTGAATATCGATCGTGAAAAGGCGTGGGATTATGTCTATGGTGTCGCTTCTGGATTAGATATGACGCGACGCGATTTGCAGCTAACGGCTCGTGAGACTAATCGGCCTTGGGACCTTGGTAAGGACTTTGAGGAATCTGCGGTCATTGGTGAAGTGGTACAACTTGAACCTTCTAAAATCGAAAACTCTGATATCAAGCTAAGTGTGAATGGCGAGATTAAGCAAGATTCAAATATTGAGTTGCTCATCTGGAATGTGCCAGAAATTTTAGAGCACTTATCCAAGTTCTACCATCTTGAAGCGGGTGATGTGATTTTTACCGGTACGCCTGAGGGGGTTGGTCCAGTAGTCAGTGGCGATAAACTTGAGGGTACGATAACCAACGTTGGCTCGGTTCACTTAACTATTAAATAAATATTATAAATTAATAAAAAGGAGAAAGGCGGTTAGTCATAAACAGCCGCTTTTCTTTAAAAGCACTCAATATCTGGAGACAAGCATGAAGAAATTATCAGTTATAGCATTTGGTCTATTAATGGGTTTAGGTGTGGCTGCTAATGTTAATGCAGCAACTTACCGCATGGCAATGGTGACACATCCATCCCATAATTGGAATAAAGTAGCAGAGAAAATGAATGTTGAGCTTAAGGAACTCAGTGACAATAAAAATCAAATTCGAGTTTTTCCTCTTAGTCAATTAGGGACTGACAGTCAAGTCATTACGACAATGCAGAGTGGCGGTATTCAATTGGCTTGTTCTGACGTCTACTTCATTATCAACTCGTGTGCCTGAGTTTAATGCTTGGTCGATGCCTTTTGTTATCAATGATATTGAACATGGTTACAGTGCAGCACAATCTGATAGCGCTAAAGAAATGTTGCAGTTATTGGATTCACAGGGCTTAGTCGGTATTGGTTATGCTTTTGCTGGTATGCGACAAGTATTAAGTGTTAAGCCAGTGGCTAGTATTGATGACTTTAAAAACATGAAAATTCGCTCGGTGCCTTCTGAAGTGTATAGCGATTTTTGGCGTAAGGTTGGTGCTGCACCAACGGCTTTAGACCCAGCTGATATTACTTCAGCCTTAACAACCAATTTATTAGATGCGGTTGATGCTGACTTTGACTTAGCTGCCAGCATGAAGTATCAGCAACAAGCACCAAACTTAATTGTGACCAATCATATGCCTTTTCCAGGCGTTATCGTTGCTTCAAAGCGTTGGTGGGAAAAACTGAGTGATGAGGACAGGCAAGATGTGCTTGACTCTTTTGAGCGAGCTGAACGCTGGGGGGTCGAACAGCAGATTCAGGCCGAGATTAATAACCTTGAGATGCTTGTCAATGAGGGTGGTCAAAAGAATGATGTTGATTTAACTAAGCTACAGGAAATTGGTGCGGAAATGGTTCAAGAGTACGCTACTAAATACCCATTGATCCAGCAGTTCTATGATGAGAATAAACAATAAGGAAGGTGTTGCTTGTTATGTCTTCTTTGAAAATGCTTTTTTACAAAGCAAATGACTCGATAGCGAAATTAGAAGTTTTTCTAACCGTCGTCCTTATGGGATTACTTGTACTGATTATGGTGGTTCAAGTTGTTTTACGTTATTTTTTCAATAGCCCACTGTTTTGGGCCGAAGAAATCTCGTTGCAGCTATTAGTGTTAATCACGCTTTTTGGGATCTCTTATTTAACCTATAAGAGAAGCTCTTTACAGGTTGATCTCTTACAGCATTACTTATCTGTAAGGATGAAGCACGTGTTCGATGTTGTTTTAGCCATAATTAACTTGTTTATTTTTGTTGTATTGGCTTATTTGTTTGTTACGTGGGCCTCAGATCCTTTAGTGCAGGCTGATGTGTCGGGTACGACAGGTTTACCGCGATGGTACAACTATGCTGTTGCCAGTGTTGCAATTTGTTTTATGGCATATCATCAGATTTGTAATGTTATCAGTGTCTTAACTTGTCAGTCCAATGACGAGCAAGTTGGCGCTAGCGGTTTGCTATAGAAGGGGACATAGCACCATGACTACATTAGTATTATTTCTAGTTGTTTTGCTTTCAGGGCTACCAATATTTAGTGCCTTGATATTAGCAGCATTTATATTCTTATTAGAATATGATCTAACTTTTTTATTTGAAAATACCTTAGCGGACCAACTCTATGGGGCGTTGAATAAAAATGGTTTATTAGCGATACCACTCTTTATGTTGGTCGGTGAGTTGATGAATCGAGGCGGTTTAACTGAAAAGTTGATGTCAGCGGCTGAGGTATTAGTTGGTCGTATCAAGGGTGGCTTAGCTTATGTTAATTTATTAACTAATGCAATGGCTGCTTCTATTTTGGGCTCTGCGACAGCACAAATTTCCATTATGTCCAAAACCATGATCCCAGTCATGGAGCAGCGCGGCTATAAAAAGGACTTCGCTTCAGCGGTAACGATGGCAGGTGGTTTATTGGGCCCAATTTTTCCGCCATCCATGCTCATGATTATTTACGGGGTTATCGCCTATCAGCCAATTGCAGCCTTGTTTTTAGCAGGGATTATGCCAGGTCTTTTTATTGTCTTTTTATTTGCGATAGTAATCTTTTTTACGGGGCTATTTTCAGATTTGCCACGTGGTGATAAGATTGCCTTTAATGATGGTGTTAAGCGTTTAGGAAGTGCGATTTTACCAGGGCTAATTCCTTTATCAGTGATTGTTCTGATTATGCTAGGTATCACCACGCCGACTGAGGCTGGTGCTATTGCGTCATTGATTGCTTTTATTCTGGGCGCCTTTGTTTATAAAAATATCCGTATCAAAGATATTCCATCGATTCTACTAAATGTTGCGACCTCTACAGCGACCATTACAATCTTGATTGCTACGGCAACCTTATTAGGATGGGCTTTGGGATTTGAAGGTATTCCGGATATGATTGTTGAAGCCTTAGCAGGGTTAACGGATTCGAGTTTCTGGTTCTTGATGCTGGTTTATGCCGTTGTGATTTTTTTGGGTATGTTCTTGGAAAGTATCAGTGTGATGATTGTCTTGTTGCCGATTTTAATTCCTGCAATCGAGAGTTATGGCATTGATCCGATTCACTTTGGTGTTATGGTATCTGTTGCTACGGTGGTAGGTATTGTGACGCCCCCGGTAGGTCCTGGCTTATTTATTACCATGCAAAATACGCGCCTAAGAATGGGAACATTATTCTCCGCCTTTGTGCCGTTCTTGTTGATTTTGCTTGTTGGTATGGTTGTTATTGCTATTTTCCCTCAGATGTCTCTGTGGATTCCTGAGTTAGCTGAAAATTGGGGTAAGTAGTTTCAGTAGTTAGACATAATTAAAGCCGGTTTCTAAGTAAAAATAGAAACCGGCTTTTTTCGTTAAGAGCAGTAAAGGTCAATTACTCATCATAGACATCATAATCAAAGTATTCTGAAGCAATTTTGTCATAAGTGCCATCCGCACGAATTTCATCAAAGGCACGGTTTAAGTCAGCTAATAGCTCCTTATCTTCTTTGCGTACGGCAAAGCCAGTGCCTTTACCAAAGATAGCTTCATCGCTAGAGGTTGCAATAGGAGTACCTAATACTTCGTAGTCAGCACCTCGTGGTCCGGCTAAAAACTCATCAGTGACACCGCTGTCGGCAAATACCGCGTCTAAGCGACCGGTAACTAGATCATTAGCAGCATCTTCAAAGGTTTTATAACGTCGAATGGTGGCGTCAGTGAAGTACTTAGTGGCGTATTTATCTTGAATAACACCTTGCTGTACACCAACAGTCAAGCCTTTAGTGCCTTCTGTGGTTGGAGCTGCATCAGTACCTTTTTTACCAAAAAGAGGGTTAGGAGTAGACCAGACTTTTTGAGTGAAAGCAACAGCACGCTCACGCTCAGGTGTAATGCTCATTGAAGAGGCAATAACGTCAAATTTCTTAGCACGAAGAGCCGGAATAATGCCATCCCAACCTTGATTTTGGAAGGTACATGTGGCATTTAAGCGTTCACACATTGCTTTGGCTAAGTCAATATCAAAACCAACGATTTCACCACTAGGAGTAGTTGATTCAAAAGGAGGGTAGGTTGCATCGGTACCAAAACGAATTGTGCGGTCTTGCGCGTTAGCTAAGCTGGCACCAAGTGCAAAGCTGAGGAGGGTGGCACCAACTATTTTTTTTGTAATTGACATTATTAAGTCCTTTTTATCTAAAATTTGGGAAAATTAGTTGTAAAACTATAGCCTTTTTTTGCGTTAACTTCCATAAGGGATAAGCATAAGTTTTTGTGAAAGTGCATTTTTTTCAATAATTACATTGATATATCACTGACCTCATCAGATTCTAACGAACTGTCACCAATTTTCGGTAAAATCTCAAAGATTATAAAAAGAGGTTGTATGTTTAATTTTGAAATTATTTGGCAATACATGCCGAGAATTTTGCAAGGCGCCTTATTGACGGTTGAGCTTGCGGTTATTTCTGTGCTGTGCGCAATTGTCATAGGATTGCTTGGGGCCTTGTGTCGCCTCTCTCGCAATCCAGTACTTAATGCGATTGGCACTGCTTACTCGACGATTGTACGTGGTGTGCCTGATTTGATTTGGATGTTGATGGTTTACTATAGTGCCCAGATTGGATTAAATGCACTGACATCGGCATTAGGTTGGGATTATTACTTTGAAATTAGTCCTTTTGCCGCAGGGGTATTTACCTTGAGTTTTATTTTTGGGGCTTATTTTACCGAGACTTTCAGAGCAGCGATTCTTGCCGTACCAGGCGGGCAAATTGAGGCTGGCTATGCTTATGGATTTACACCGTTTCAAGTTTTAAGCAGCATTACTTTTCCTCTTATGATGCGTTACGCTTTACCAAGTATGAAAAACAATTGGTTAGCGTTAACTAAATCGACAGCCTTGGTGTCTATTATCGGTTTAGATGATATGACGCGTGTCGCGCAACAGGCTGGTAGTTCTACTCAGTATTCTTTTGCCTTTAATTTGGTTTCTGCCTTGTTATATTTACTGATTACCTATGTGTCATTAAAAGTTTTTTTGCTTGTAGATAAGCGTTATCAGCGTGGTGTTTTAGTCGGGGGTGCAAATGAATAGTGATACCTTGGCACTATTTTGGTTAGCCTTCCAACAATGCTTAGATGCTTTGCCGATCACCGTTATGTTGGTTGTGGTGTCAGTGAGTATAGGTTTTTTTCTTGCTCTGCCTTTAGCAATAGCCTCTTTAAAAACTAATACTTTTACTGGTAAGTTAACTAACGGTTTTGTTTTTTTCTTTACTGGTACACCGTTGCTAGTTCAGCTGTATATCTTTTATTATGGGATTCCTAGTTTGGAGTTTGTCAGTCATTTGATGCAAGAGCCGGGATGGGAGTTTTTAAAGTCTGGCTATATTTGGGTTCTTACTGCATTGACTTTAAATACAGCGGCCTATTCGACCGTGATTTTTGCTGGCGCAATTAAAAACACCGATAGAGGTGAGG
>LSQX01068202.1_pt1 | contig 18677 bp, 23 predicted proteins | sample 654561 | NCBI WGS metagenome assembly LSQX01 (sample SAMN04489861, study PRJNA283612) | anaerobic digester metagenome | isolation source: 4 biogas reactors fed with cattle manure at either 37C or 55C with and... | place: Denmark: Kongens Lyngby | collected 2014
CTTTTAATCAAATTATCAAGCCCTTATCTCAAAATAAACCTTCAGTTAGCCTAATTTTCAATAATCAGATACCAGCCGACCAAATAGAAAGCAATACCATTTTGACTTTTGCTAACGATTCGCTTGAATCCATTGCAAGCTCAATTCTATTTCTCTCCAAAGAAGACCCTTTAGAAATAATAAAATATAGCGAGATGACTTTTAAAAATTAGCTGCTCTTGTTTTTAATTTAATTTTATTTCTTTTAAAAATTATTTGAATATTTTGAGTTAAAATTGTAAATTAGAAGATTATAAAATTTGGAATTAAGATATTTAGTTTTATTATTTTAAAATATTATGGAGATAAATTATGAAAAACATTTTTGCAATAATACTTGTAATTGCAATACTACCTCTTAGTTTGGTTTCAAAGCCAGACAAACAGCTTAGCGATCTAAACCATCAAAAGAAGCCGCAAACTCCCCCAACTTCTTTTATTCTAAAAGACTACCCGCCTGTAAGCACAGGTAAAATAGCTGATTTACCGCAAAAAGTAAATTATAAAATTATTGATTTTGTTGATGATGCTAATTTTTCTTTCAATTATGGCGTTACCCCCTTTGTCTATGACCCAATTTCAAACTCTATGATAATTGTTCTTAGCCATAGATATGTCCCAGAAAATGCAGAAAGATTTTCCGATTCACTTTATTTGCTCTATTCCAATAACGATGGCGGAAGCTGGAACAAAAAGCTTTTACAGTTATCTACGGGAGTTTTATATATGAATTCCTCGCTGGCAACAGTAAACCCCGGTAATGAATCATATAATTTCAATGATCTCGACCACTTCGTTGTTGCAAGATACTTGCCTTATAACCCATTGGATAATAATTATTCAGCAGACGGAAGCTATTATTTGTATAAAATTGGAGACGATATCCAAAGCTGGAATTCTGACAAGTTGCCAACCTCCACCCAACAATGGGGCTTCAGCAAATTAGCATCGTTTTCCTCCCCAAACTCTCAGATGGCTTATCGTTACGGAGTCCTTACCCCAAATGAAGGTTATCAATACGGACACTATGGTTTTGGAAGTTTTGACTTTTTAACAGAAAGCGATAACAATATGATACCAACTGCTTGGGATATTACAAAATATAGGCCATCAACAGCTTTAAACTTATCCTATAATAATAAAATGTATTTAGATACAGATGAAGATGGTGTCATTTATGCTGCTGTTAGCAATATGTTTGCTAACGACCCCGACAATAGAACAGTTGGAATTTCACGTTCAGCAGACAATGGGAACACCTGGCTTGAATTTGAAAAAATGCCAATTTCCTTGTTAGATAATTATTGCGTAAGTGAAACCGAATCAGGTGCTTATGGCGATTTAATTGCCTTTGAAGAAGACGGCTTTGTCGTTACTGGAGAAGATGAATTTAGCTATGTTTGCAAACTGAGAATTCTTAATTCTGCAAGAAATGCTATCATTGGCCAGCATCTAATTGAAATGTATAAGCAAAATGAAACTTGGGGTATTAGGAAGGTAGCAGACTATGGCTGGTTTAGCGAGCAAGGATTTAGCTATTCACCCTTAGTTGTTTTTGACCATAATCCAGATAGAAATAGCAATACATTTATGGATTCATTAGACGAAAATTCCCGCGGAATGGAAATTCAATTGAGCAAAACTGCTGACGGACAGTATATTATTGCTAAATGGCTCGACTGGAACGTAGACAGGCCCATTGATGTGAATTATAAATTATTGAATGGTGAAAACATTGGCTCTCTTTATGCAACCGACATTTATATGGCTTATAGAAGAGTAGATGAAGACCAATGGTCAGCTGTCCGGAATGTTACTGACGATGATTTTTATAATAAGCTTACATTCATTCCTTCTGTTGTTCCGAGTATAAATAATATACCACTTCTATCGCTTCACACTGTTGAAATTACTAATACTCAATATCCACGCTATGGATATCCCCCGATACTAAATCAAATGCTTGTCGATCAGAACGTTCCCCAATACATTGCGTATTCAAACGTAACTAATTTATTAGGAGTTGAAAACGAAAGCCCAGTTAAAAACTTTGCATTGAACGATGTTTATCCAAACCCAGTTACAAGCAATGCAGAAATTAGCTTTACTTTAGACAAGCCAGCAATTTCTAAGCTCGAGCTTTACAATTCTTTGGGTGAAAGGGTGCTTTTGCTTCAGGAAGGTTTTCTTTCAAGCGGCACACATGCAGTAAATGTTAATACATCAAACTTAACTTCTGGTGTTTATTATTATACTTTAACAGTAGAAGGCAAAACAGCAACAAAAATTCTTTGCTTAACAAAGTAGCTTTGTTTTATTAAAACAAATATAAAAAAACCTTCCGAGGAGCTAATCTTCGGAAGGTTTTTTTAAGGCATTTTTTTAGTTTGAAATTTTTAAATTAAAGAGATTTTTCAAATTCTTTTCTAATTAAAAGCTCTTCTTCTTCTAAAAGGACTTTTCCTCTTCTTGCCATCACAGTTTTTGCAAGCTCAACTGCTTTGTCAATAGAATGCACTGTCGAGCCGTCTTTATGCCCGCCCCAAGTGAATGAAGGAATGTGCTTTGGCAAAAAGCCAGAATGGAATAAAATACTGCAAATCCCAGCACTCGTTCCCGTTGTGAAGCTGCTGTTGATAGCAGATTTGCTATGGTCTCCGCACAAAAGCCCAAGGAACATTCTCCCTGTTTTAATGCTCATATCACCAATTTCAACTTTCACTTCACCATAATTATTTTTCAAATCAGAAGTATTTGTGTCGGCGCCAAGGTTTACCCACTCACTAATAAAAGAATGCCCAAGGAAGCCATCGTGCTGCTTATTTGAATAGGATTGAATGATAGAGTTTTCTACCTCGCCTCCCAGCTTGCAATACTCTCCTATGGCAGTTTTTTCATAAATTTTTGCCCCAACTTTTATAGTTGAATTTTTTCCAATATAGCAAGGACCGATAACCACAGAATTTGGCATCACTTTGACGTTTTCATCAATAATAATCGCGCCTTGGCTTGCATCTAAAACAACACCGGGCATTATCTCCGCTGTGTCGGCAAGCGAAATCTTTTCACTGTTGATTAAGCTAACATTATCCATTTTAGGGAAAGAATTTTGCTTGAAAAAATGAAAATCATCTTCAATTGCAAGCCCATTATATTCAATGGCATCCCAAATAAAATCTAAAATCTTAACTTCTTCAAGTTCAACTTTTCTGTAAGGACGCTCTTTTTCACTGCTCGTTGAAAAGCTATTTACAAATTCTTCATCATACTCGCTTAAAAAATAAGCTATTGGCAAATCGTTTACTGTAAAGCAAAGAGGTTCATATAAGCTGTCCTCTGAGTTGCAAAAATCGTTCAGTTTTTCTTTAAGCTGATTGAATAAGGCTTGGGTTGGCAAAACATTCCCCAGCATAATTAAAACCTTGTTTTTGCTTATTTCTTCGTTTTTTAAATCGAACTTTTTTAAAAAGCAATTCAAATGCTCTTCCCTGCCTGAAAGGAAATTCAGTTTTGAGTTTGGATTAAGCTTTTTAATTTTTTCAAACAAACGAAAAGCCCCGCACCTTAGCTCGAAAATTGTATGCAAAATTGAGAAAGGGTAAAAATTTATTGGATTATCCGGTTCAATTAGAATTATTGATTCAATTTTCATAAGTTATTTTGCATCAAGAAGTTCAATTTCGAAAATCAGTTCGGAATTTGCTGGGATAGCGCCAGCACTGTTGGCTCCATAGCCAAGCTCTGCTGGAACTATCAGTTTGCGTTTTCCACCAATTTTCATACCGAGAAGACCTTCTTCCCAGCCCTTAATCACTTGTCCCTTTCCGATAACAAATTCAAATGGCTGATTCCTATCGTAAGAGTTATCGAATTTTGTTCCGTCAGACAAGGTGCCTTCGTAATGGACGGTCAATTTTTGACCAGATTTCACGGCATCGCCCCTGCCAAGTCGAATGTCTTCGTATTGCAAGCCGCTTTCTGTTTTTATCATTTTTGAGGCTTGTTCTTTGCTTGTTTCTTTACTGCTGCTGCATCCAAGAAATGCAAGGCTAAAAGCAATTAAGGAAACGATTAAAATGTTTTTCATTGAAATACCCGAGTTTGTGATTAAAAATACAATTATATATAAACGAGTTTTTTATCATTATATTTTTTATTTTCCTGCAGAATTTATTGCAAGTTTAAAATTCGTTAATTTATTAAACAGCTCTAATTTAAGAAATCTTATCCAAAATATTTGCTAATTTTTTTGCAGCGTTTTTTCTTTCGTAACTGCTTATTAATTCTTTGTTTGGGAAAATGACTGATTTTTTGCTTTCCCAAGCATTATAAAAATTGAGGAAAACTTCGGCAATCTTTTTCACCTCGCTTTGATGAGCTATTTCACCCGCTTTTGCTTGCTTAATAAGATTTGAAATTGCGCTATTTTCCGGAGCTATTGCTATAATTGGCTTCCCTACTCCAAGGTATTCATAGACTTTCCCCGGCACAATTTCTTCGCTTTCCTTTGATTCATCGACAATAAGCAAAAGAGCGTCTGAATTTAACAAATGCTTCACGCTTTCTGAGTGCGGAGAATAGCCAATTTTTTCTATAGAACTGGGAAAGCTGACCTTTTGAAACATTTCCTCGACCTCCGCTCCAAAACGTCCTATAAACTTAAGTTTAATCCGCTCTTTGTCTATCTTTTTTTTCTGTAAAAGCAGCTCAACGGCATCGAAAAAGCTTTTTGGGTTTCGCCTTCCATACATCGAGCCAGTATAAGAAATAGTAAATTTCTCGTTTTCCTTAAATTCAGTTTTTGGGAAATCTGAAGAATCAAAGCCGTTTGGAATATGGTGAAATTTTTCTAAATTTAAGTTTGGATATTTGCTAAAAGCATCTTTGATAATGCCTTCCCAAGCGCACTCAATAGCATCAGCTTTAGAAAAAACGCTGCGCTCCATTTTCTTATCGATCCATGCGGGTAAAAACCATCTTTTTGGAGAAGAAATGAAATTAGTCCAAGGGTCGCGAAAACCAGCTACCCAAGGAATTTTGAATTGCTTTTGAACGTAACTCCCAATTAAAGAGCAGGTATAGGGAGGCGACGAGCTGTAAACCCCTTGAATTTTATGCTCTTTAAAAAGGGCATTCAATTCTTTTTTAGCACTGAAAAACCAAGCAATCCTTGCATCTGGAATAAAAAAACTCGCGCGAATAAACTCTGCAATTTTTTCTTTGAAACTAATTTTTTGTCCTTCTTTCTTGATTACATTCACATCAATAGCTGTTCCTTCGGGCTTGCCTGTTAGCTTTCTATATAAGCGATATGGCTCAAAAAAAGGAACGCGATGCACCTTTACCGACTTTGGAATTTTCGCAAGAAGCGACTCATCTCTTGCTGGATAATCGCCATCTTGGACTGTAAAAACAATCGGTTCCCAGCCAAATTCGGGCAAATACTGAATGTGCTTTAATACTCTTTGGACGCCGGGGCCCCCAGAAGGCGGAAAATAATATGAAATTACAAGTAGTTTTTTCATAGTTAATTTAATAATTTTAGACAAAAATAAGAAAATTTTTAACTATTTTTGTTTAAAAAAGTGAAAATCATTTTTTAGCAAAGAATATTTGTTTTGAAAGCCAATTATAAAATATCATATAAATACTTGAAATATAAGATTTTATATTTTTTACTTAACACGTCATTTTTGCTTTTACAAGCCTGTAACCCTTTTGCACCAAGGCTCGCTGAAGACATTGTTGATATTAACATAATTAGCGACCAAAAGACTGTTGAAGGGGTTTTCGACAATTTTCGCTATGCTTACATTTTCAAGGACAGCTTAGTTTATGGCAATCTTCTTGCCGATGACTTCGTTTTTGTCTATCGAAATTACGACCAAGGAGTTGATATTTCTTGGGGCAGAGACGAGGATATGAGAACTACTGCTGGTCTTTTTCAAGCCTCGCAAACGCTTGATCTTGTTTGGAATGATGCCATTCTTTCCATTGGCGACTCGCTTAACAAGGATTTGTGGCGAGGTTTCAATCTCTCAATCGTCTTTTCTCCTTCAGACATTGTGAATGTTCAAGGCAGGGCAAATTTTAGATTAACACGCAATCTTGAAAAAGATATTTGGCAGATTTCAAAATGGCGTGATGAATCTAATTATTAGCTTCTATTTAATTTACTTTCAAAAATTTATAATATTTCAAAAATTTATAATCTTGAGTTCCGCTTTTCCAGTTAATTTGGATAAAATATAATCCAGAATTAAGTCCTTTTAAATCAATGGAGTAAATACTTTCACTTGATAAGTTTATATTTTGAGCTTCGTAAATCAAATTTGAATAAACATCGAATATTTTAATATCAAATAAATTCTTTAAGTCATTGGAAATTCTTATATTTAATTTGTTTTCTATTGGATTTGGGAAAAGGNNATTTAATATATTTTCTACTGGGTTTGGGAAAAGGGCAATATTTCTTTCACCATTTTCTTCTACTGAACTTAGAACAACATAAACAATATTAGATCTATTTTTACAGCCAAAAAGATTTTTCACTTCTAAAAAATAATTTCCATCTTCTTTTACTAAAAGAGTATCGCTCGTCTCATTTTCTAATGCTTCACCATTGAAATACCACTGGTAAGAATGCTCCTTGCTTTTACAAATCAAATAAGGCTTTTCATAAACAAGAACTGGGGTATCTGGTGCTGGCTGAAAGGTAATTTGAATTGTATCGCTAAGCCCTACATTGCCAAGCAGATCAACTACTTCCAACCAATAATTCCCAGAATAACGCACTGTATCATATTGAGCTGCTCCACCGCTTGACCATCTATATTCCTTATAGGGACGCCCAGCTCTCAGCACAATGCTATCACCCTCACAAAGCGAAAGCGAGTCATCATAGTAAATTACTGCTTTGAAAGCATTTCCGATTTTCATTTCTAAAATTTCCGAGCTATCCGCGCAGTCGAACTCATTTTTAACAATTAAAAGTAGTTTTGCGTCCTTATCATCATTCCACAATATAACTGGCTCTTCTGTCCCTTGCCCTTCGAGCAACTCGCCTCCATGCGCCAGCCACTCGTATTGCCAATTAGGATTTGTAATTAATGCTAAATATGAATGTTGAGTGTTTGGGAAAACATACTGCGGTCCTTTAAAAATCGCAACGGGCTTAGGCTTTACAGTTATTTTAATTTGAGAAATTGCGATATTGTCTTTTTCGTCAACTGCTTTCAAAGTGTAATGGGTTGTTGTATCTGGCTCGGCATAAGTTATTGCATTATTTGGACTTCTTAGACCCGAATTTGGCTCCCAAGAATACTCAATCCGCCCAATTCCATTTTTTGCTTCGTTTCCAATAAAAACTCCTCTTGTTTTGCAAATTTCAATATCTTCACCAGCGAAAACGGAAAAGTTTAAAGTATTCAAAACAGTAACAAAGCAATCTGAAAAACCTCTGTCATTATAAGTGCTGTCGAAAGCGTTTTTGCCAACAGGGAAATCAGTTGAACTTGTAGTTCCAGCAACAACTACTTTGTTTTCTTCAATAAGTGCAATCGCTTTGCCTACATCACTTGAGCTGCCACCGAGATAAGTTGAAAAAAATAGCGAGTCCCCCCTACTGGAAAACTTTGATATAAAAGCATTTGAAGCGTTTTCATCTGCTTCCGCTTGAGCCGAAAGTTTATTTGTAACAGGAAAATCTTTTGAAGCGCTTGTGCCAACTACGTAAATATTGTCAAGGCTGTCTAAAGTTAGACCGTAAATTCTATCGGCGCTTGTGCCTCCTAAATACGTTGAGAATAAAAGGGAATCTGCATTTTGATTGAATTTAAGTAGAATCGCATCGCCAGGGGCAAGCAGTCCATTTTTGTTAGCATATAAAGGGCAGTAACTGTCTTTCGTTACAGGGAAATCCGAAGATTCGCTTACACCAGCAAGAATTATATTATTTTCACTATCCAAGCATAAGGCATAAGCACCGTCTTTAGCTGAACCACCAATGTATGTAGAATAATCCAACTGTCCACTTATCGTATTAAATTTACTAAGAAAGATGTCGCTTCTCATTGATATAATTTGACTTGTGTCGCTGTAAAATGAATAATAAGCATCTTTACTTATTGGAAAATCTGTCGAGCTTGTAAAGCCAGATAAGTAAACATTTTGCTCATCTAATATGTGAATTGCTTGTCCAAAATCTTCTCCATCGCCACCGAGCAAAGTAGAAAAAAGCAATTTGCTTCCATCACTATTAAATTTTGAAAGAAAGACATCAAATTCGCCTCTGTTCTCCTTTTGAAAGGCATTTTCGCTTACCGGGAAATCGCTTCCAAAATATGTGTAGCCCGTGATATATGAATTTCCTTGCGAATCTATTGCGATTGCTTGGGAATAATCGTCTTTTGCTCCACCGAGCAAAGTAGAAAAAAGCAATTCCTTTCCGTCTGAGCTTAGCTTTGAAACAAAGCAATCAAAGCCCCCCTTAGATCTTGTGGAATAAGCATCGGGAGTGCTTGGAAAACTGCTTGTCCCGGAAGTATAGCCAGTAATATAAATATCATCGTTTTCGTCTATTGCGATTGATTTAGCATAGTCATCAAGAAGCCCACCGATATAAGTAGAAAAAATTAAGTTTTCGGCATTTGAATCAAATTTTGAAACAAAAAGATCGGGCAAAGCTGTCGATAAATACTTCAATTCTTTTTGGTATGCGGAATCGCTAATTGGGAAGTTGTTAGAATAAGTATAGCCAGCGACTACTATCTCTTTATTCTTTGTCAGCTTAAGAGCTTCGGCAATGTCATAACTTTCGCCACCCAGAAAGCTTGAAGATATGATTGATTGCAGCTCATCAAATTTATTTTTTTGGGTCGAATTTTTTTCTTTAAAAGAATAAGAAATGTTTAAAATATTGCTTTCTGAAATAGATAGATTTATACTATTGTCATTATTTAAGTTAAATATCCTTACTTCAGAATAGGAATGAACATTTTTAACCCATTTATTTGGGCTGTTTCCAATATAAAAATTCAAATAATAACTCGATGATCTATAAGCATTTACACTATCAGCATTAATATCAGCAAAATCTCTTTCAATTAATTGATAATTCTTTACTTGATTAGTTTCTTTTTCTACGTTATAAGTTTCAAATCTAAGCTTACTCTTTGTTATATAAACATTTGCATTCTTTGTCTTAGCAATGAATAAAATATTACTATCCCACTGCCCTTTGTTTTCAATAAAACCGATTACCTTTCCTTCTGAGTGCAGTTTTATTAAAAGTAGTAGGGAAAGCACTATAAAAATAAATTTTTTCATAATTATTTATTATTTTTGCTATTTATATAAGAGACAAATTTAAACATTTTTTTATTTTATCAAAATAATTATAATGAGTAAAGAGCGTTTTGCAAGCTTTGACATTGGATCAAATACGATCTTAATGTTAATTGTAGAAAAAGATAGTAACAAGCTAAAGGTCCTCCGAGATGAGCAAGCCATAGCACGACTTGGCGAAAATGTTTGGGAGACAAACAGCATTAGCGATGAGGCAATACATAGAGCAGAAGCGATTTTGAAAAAGTTTAAAAGCATTTGCGATAAAGTGCAAGTAAAGAAAATATTTGCAATCGCCAGCTCTGCTATTCGTGAAGCGAGAAACGGCAAAGCAGTTGCTGGAGCACTATCAAATATTTTAGATACCGAAATCAATATAATTTCTGGAAATAAAGAAGCGGAGCTAAGCTATCTTGGAACTGTTGAAAACGAAGAGCCTTCCCTTGTAATTGATATTGGTGGCGGAAGCACTGAAATAATTATTGGACATAAAGGAAAAATACATTTCAAGCAGAGTATTCCGATTGGAGTTGTAAAATTAACCGAAAAATATTTTTCTAATCACCCGCCGAAAGAAACGGAAATCCAAGCGATGAGAGCTTTTATCTGTGATATTTTGCAAGGCGTTCCAAAAGTTGATGAAAAATTCTCTATTTATGCTGTGGCTGGAACTCCTACCACACTTGCAGCTGTTCACATAGGAATTAAAGATTATAACTCAGAACTTGTGAATCATCACAAATTGGAGCTTAGTAGCATTCAGAAAATTACAAATCGTTTTTTAAAGCTGACTGTTCCGGAAATCACTCAAAACTATGGAATTGAGCCGATGAGAGCTGACGTGATAAGCGCTGGTAGTATTATTTTAGAAGAGTGCCTTTCATATTTACAAAGGGATTACTGGATTGTAAATGCATATGGTTAGCGACTTGGAGTTCTAAAAGAGCAATTAACTGATTAGTTTTGTAAGAAATTTTTTTTTGATATTAAAATAAGTAAATAAATGTTTATAATTTTTTTTGGAGAATATATGTTTAAAACAACTAAGGCAATCCTCCTTTTAATTGGATTGACATTCTGCATTTTTAATATTGCTTGCACCCAGCAAAGCCAATCCAAGGTGCTGAACGAGGTTTTAACAAAAGACAATCTTTCTACAATAGTAGAAAAAGTGCAAAACGATAAAACTGTCAGTAAAGAACAAATTGATTTTCTTGCTAACGGAATAGCACGTTTCATTGATAGCCCAGATTCTTTATACAACAAAACGCTTGCAAAAATTATTGAGGAGCAAAAGGAATTTTTTAGAAATTCCAGCCTAAATGCTCTTTCTCAAAGCGTTGCTCGTTTAGAATTGAAAAACTCCTTGGAAGTCGAGTTTTCTGAAAAATTGAAAATCGATTCTGATACTTTGCAAGCCGATGGTGTTCGCTTTACTATGACTAATTTAACGGGCAAAGATATTAATTTCATAAAAGGCGAAATTAGAATTGTTAATAAAAACAATCAACTTGTTAAAGTTCGACCTATTAACTATGTGAATATTACATTTAAGGCTGGAGAAAAAGTTACTCAGCAAGAGCTTTGGACCCATGAAAAAGACAACCAGTATGATGTAGCTCTGAGGGATACCAAAGAACTGATTGCATATTGGGTTCCAGAAACTATTAGCTTTGCTGATGGCACAAAAATATCTATAGAGCCAAAAAATAAGTAAATTGAAGATCAAGTAAACTTATGTAAAAAGCAAGTTTAGAAAATAATTGTTAAAACAGGGATGTTTGTATCTGCTTAATTCAAAAATGCAGAACAAACATCCTTATTTTTTTAAGAATTTTCTTATATTCGTAAAAGCGCTGCCGACAAACGGCAACGTTAACAGAAAAATTATTAATTAACTGAAAAAAAGATTATGAATTTTGCAATTACAGGGGTAGCCGGCTACATAGCCCCAAGACACTTAAAAGCCATCAAGGAAACTGGAAATAATTTGATTGCAGCTTGCGATCCTAACGATTCCGTTGGAATTATTGATAGCTATTTTATGGACTGCAGCTTTTTTACAGAATTTGAGCGCTTCGACCGCCACCTTGAAAAACTGCACAGATCTGGAAATGATAATAAAGTTAATTATTTAAGCATTTGTTCTCCGAACCACCTGCACGATGCCCATATTCGCCTTGGGTTGCGCTTAGGAGCTGATGCAATTTGTGAAAAGCCTTTAGTTATCAAGCCCAGTAATCTAAGATACCTAAAAGAATTAGAGGAAGAAACAGGCAAAAAAGTTTACAATATCCTGCAATTAAGAGTCCACCCTACTATTATTAAACTGAAAGAAAAAGTTGCTTCTGAAAATAAAAAAACCAAGCGCGATGTAGTTTTGACTTACATTACCTCACGCGGACTTTGGTATAATTACTCTTGGAAAGGCGATATTGAAAAGTCTGGCGGTGTTGCAACAAACATTGGCATTCATTTTTTTGATATGCTGATGTGGCTTTTCGGTAAAGAGCAGAGCAACACCGTCTTTCTGGCAGAGGCAAATAAAATGAGTGGTTTTATGGAGCTTGAAAACGCTAATGTCCGTTGGTTTCTTTCCATTGATAAAAATGATTTGCCAACAGAAGCCGTTCAATCTGGAAAAACCACATTCCGTTCTATTAGTATTGACGGAGATGAGCTTGAATTTACCGGCGGTTTCACAGATCTGCATACTGTCGTATATCAAGACATCATAAATGGAAAAGGCTATGGCATTGACGATGCTTATCCCTCGATTGATAGCGTTTACAGAATTAGATTCATGAAGCCGATGGAGGTAAACGATTTTACCCATCCTTACGTTTTAAAATTGAAAGGGAAAAAGCTATGAGCTATTTTAAGCACGAATCCGCTTATATAGACGAAAACTGTGAAATTGGCGAGGGAACGAAGGTTTGGCACTTTTGTCATATTCAATCCAATGCAAAAATAGGGAAAAATTGCGTTTTCGGACAAAATGTGAATGTAGGAAACAATGTAAAAATTGGAAACTATTGTAAAGTGCAAAATAACGTCTCGATCTACGAAGGAGTAGAGCTCGAAGACTACGTTTTCTGTGGTCCTTCAATGGTTTTTACAAACGTAGCTGACCCGCGTTGCAAATACCCACAAGTTGGCTCGAAATACTACTTGAAGACCCTTGTAAAAGAAGGAGCATCAATTGGTGCAAATGCGACTATTGTTTGCGGGCATACTCTCGGGAAGCATTGCTTCGTAGCTGCTGGTGCTGTTGTTACGAAAAACGTTCCGGACTATGCTCTTGTGGCTGGGGTGCCGGGGAAAATAATTGGTTGGCTTAGCGAAGCCGGAGAGCGTTTAGTTTTTAATGACAAGGGTTTAGCAACTTGTTCCAGAACCGGAATGGTTTATAAATTTGAGAATGGTGCAGTGAACTTGCTAACTTAGTATTTCATTAATGGACGCATAGTTAAAGCAAATTTAACGAGGTTGAGCGAACCGATGCTAAAAGAACTCAATAAATATAGATTAGATGATACTCAAAAGCAAGCACTAATCAAAGCGCTTGAAGGCGTTGAAGGGAAAATTTATTTATTTGGCTCAAGAGTAGATTTGCAGAAAAAAGGTGGAGACGTTGACATACTGATTTTTTCCGAAACAGATGAAGCGATGAAGCTAAAATTGGATATCCAAACTAAATATTTTTTGGAGGCTGACGAGAGCATTGACATTGTTATAATGAATCCAAAGAAGATTGAAAAAGAGCAGCAAGCTTTTTTAAACAGCATAAAGAAAGTGCAGCTAAAATGAACAACATTGAATTGCTATACAGGGAATTAATTGTAAAAGCTAATAAATCATTGAGATTGCTTAACAGTTCGCTTAGAAAGTATAGTGCTTTTGTTTCTGACAAAGATTATTCTGATGAGGAATTAGAGCGATATGATGCTTTGTCCGATAGATTTTTAAGATGCACTGAAATGTGTTTTCGATTATTAAAAACATGGGAATTGAGCAATTTCGGTGAAAATTCTCTAACACTTAGAGATACTTTAAATCGTGCTGAAAAATCTGGATTAATTTTGTCTACCTCTGATTGGATACAAATGAGGCAAATAAGAAATAGAATAGCTCACGACTATCTTCCTGAAGAAATTGGATTCTATTACCAAATGATTAATGATAATTACTCAAATCATCTAAATTACTTTGTTGAATCTTTGAGTAAAATATAATGTTTATAGCTTATACATGCAAACAATCAAGCTTGAAGAAGTGGAAAGCAAAATTCTTACTATAAATTCTTTGCATAATATTAAAAAAAGTATTAATTTTACTGATGTTTCAAAGATAGAATCAGGAAAACACGCAAAAATATTCGATTTAACCCGTAGGTTGCTAATGTAACTGAAAGGGCAGTGCATTAAGGTATATGCCTTTTGACTGATATTGCATAAAAGATTCGAGAAAACCATTACTTTAAAGCTTTGATTTCAGCGATATTGCTAATTTTCTTTAAAACAATGCTTATGGCAATTTGGTGAAAAAGATAATCCAAAAAATACACATAAATAAGAAAATTTTTGCTTTGATTAAATAAAAAAATGATTGTATATATTAATTGTATATATTATGAATTACATCTTAAATAGAATAACACTAAATAAAGAAATAAGATCTGGAAAACCAACTATTAGGAATATGAGATTTACGGTAACAGAATTATTGGAGTTAATGTCTTCAGGAATGACCGCAAAACAGATTTTACTGGATTATCCATTTCTTGAAAAAGAAGATATTGATGCCTGTCTTTTATATGCGTCAAAATTAACTGATACTAAATCTTATGAATTATTGGCACAGTAAACGCAATGAGATTCATTGTTGATACGCAGTTACCAGCAAGCTTATCACAACTATTTGTAGAGTTAGGGTTTGATTCCGTTCATACAACTAATTTTCCTGATGGTCATTTAATATCTGATAATGAGATTATTGAAATTGCAATTAATCAAAACAGAATTATAGTATCAAAAGATAAAGATTTTTTTGATTACTACTTTTTAAAAGGTATTCCGCCAAGAATTCTATTAATTAAAACTGGCAACATTAAAAATGATGTACTGATTAATCTGATTAAACTTAACATTAATAGCATTACAACTAAATTTCTTCAAGATGCTAATTTAATTATTTTAAGCTCTCAAGAATTAATTAGCTTTTAAATGAAATTCTTTGTCTTTTATGAATAGAGCTTTTTGATAACTTTTGCCTATTAGTAAGTAAAAAAAGATAATGCTATTTGCATTGCCGTCTTAAAATTAAAGCACACAGTAAAGAAAGAGAAGAGTAAGTAGCTAACAGCAGGCAGTAAGAAGTTGCTAATGATTCGATCCAAAAATTCTTTGCATAATACTAAAAAAAGTATTAATTTTACTGATGTTTCAAAGATAGAATCAGGGAAACACGCAAAAATATTCGATTTAATCCGTAGGTTGCTAATGTAACTGAAAGGGCAGTGCATTAAGTTGTTGTTTGATAAGGGCAATAAAACAAAGAACTTACCGATGAGAGTTAACCAAGAACAAATAGAAAAAATTGTCAATTTGGCAAAAGCGAGCTTTGGAAAAGAAATCAGCCTTTACTTGTTTGGAAGTAGAGCTAATAATGATTTAAGAGGTGGCGATATTGATTTAATGCTCGAAACAAAGGAATCGGTTGATATGAAAGACAAAATTGAGTTTTTAAGCAAAGCTTTTAGAGATATTACTGAAAGAAAAATCGACTTAATTATTTTTGACAAGAACGCAAAAAAAATCGACTTATATGAAATTGCTAAAAGAGATGGAGTTGCTTTATGCTAAAAAGCATAATAGACACAACGTTTCTACATCTTAAACGAGCCAGCACAACTTTAAATCAAATTAAAAAATTTAACTTAGAAGATTCATTAATTGAAGATGACAATGAAATAACTAAGACTATTGATGCTTTTATATTCCGATACACAAAGCTACAAGATTTTGTTGGGGATAAGTTGTTTAAAAGGTTATTAGCAGCATTAGGAGAGTATAAAAGCAATATGTCATACGTAGATGTTTTAGATAAACTTGAAAAGTTAGAAATAATATCAAGTTCAAGTAACTGGATTAAATTCAGACAGTTAAGAAACCAATTAACACAGGAGTATCCAGATGATATTTCTAGCATAATTAGTGGAATTATGCTTGCAACTAATTATTTTGAAATTCTAAAAAACGATTTAATTAACATAAAAGAGTATATTTACACTAAAAAGCTTTTAGACGAAAACTATTAATTTACTAAAAATCAACTGCAAATAGCAAAGAGCATTTGTTCTTATCTAAATACGTTATTTTGGATTATCTTGTAAGAGTTTTAGTATAAAAAAATGAGAAAAAAATGGAAAGTGCTATAAATATTGCTGAAAATGAAAATACTTTATTTCTTGCAATAGACAAAGAAAGAATTAACAATTTTGTAATTGAACAGGTTAGCTCTATTTTATCAGATAAGCGTATTAGCAAAGTAAATATTGAACAAGTCGATGACGAGGAGCAGGCAGAAATTGAAGCAATTCTCGACGCAATGACAGAAGAAGATAAGGAAATTGTTAGAACTGAAAGAATTTACATTGAATTATGATAGAATTAGAGATAAATTATTCAAAGACTTCCGAAAAGTTTGTATTAAAGAATAAATCTATAATCAGTTTTAAAAAGATTAGGGAATTATTGGAAAAAGGTATAAGGAAGCTAAATAACCAAAATGTTAACATAGATGTAAAAGAACTAAAAGGCAAATTGCAGGGGCTTTACAGAATAAGAAAAGGCAACATAAGAATCATTTTTGAATACTATAAAGGACAAATCCACATTGTAAATATTGAAACTATTGATTTTCGAGGAGATGTGTATTAACAAGTTCTCAACTGTTTGCAGCCTGCTATCATCTGTCAACCATTAATAATTAATAATTATTTAAACGCCGATAGCAAGAAAAACCCAGTAACCGACAACTATAAGTTGAAATATGGAAATTATCAAATTTGAAGATGTAGAAAGTAAAGTTCTTACTATTCGTAATGAACAGGTTATTTTAGATAGCGATGTGGCTCTGCTATATGGCGTTGAAACAAGGGATATCAACAAAGCAGTTAAAAATAATCCCGATAAATTTCCTGAAAGCTATATTATTTATTTAAGTGAAGAAGAGAAAGCTGAGGTGGTGGAAAATTTCCACCACCTCGATAAGTTAAAGTATTCTCCACACTTACCGAAAGCTTTTACTGAAAAAGGGCTTTATATGCTTGCTACTATATTGAAAAGCCCACAAGCAACTGCAACCACTATTTCAATTATTGAAGCATTTTCCAAAATTAGAGAACTTGGTAGAAACATAAGAGCTTTATCGAAAATACAGTCAGAAGAAGAAAAACGTCCATTAATGAAACGAAGCGGCGAGTTAATCACAGACATTTTCGATAGCGATTTAGCTTTAAGCGGCACTGAAACTACTATTGAAATCAATTTTGCTATCTTAAAACTAAAGCACACAGTAAAGAAAGAGAAGAAGTAAGTAGCCGATAGCCGACGGCTATCGGCAAACGACTAAAATACAAAAAAGTTAAATCATAAAGCGACACTATAATTATAATTTGCTTATGAAAATAGAATAATTAATGATATGCCTACAATATCACTTTTTTACGGAATACTTGTCAGAATGCACCTTGGACTAATGGAGCATAACCCACCGCATATTCATGCATATTATCAAGGTTACTCAGCAATAGTTGATATATAAAAAAATATAGAATTTATCGAAGGATATTTCCCAAACAAACAAAAACGTTTAATTATTGCTTGGATAGAACTGCACCAAGACGATTTGTTAATGAACTGGGAGTTAGCTCAGAACGGTGAAATTCCATTTAAAATAGAACCATTAAGGTGATTTATGATTGCAGTTACAAAAGTTAAGCCATTAGAAGACTACAAGTTGCTTTTGCAGTTTAACAATTCAGAACAAAAAATATTTGATATGAGTGCTCATTTAGATCATGGAATTTTTAAAGAATTGAAAGACAAAAAGATTTTCAACACAGTAAAAATTGCCTTCGATTCAATAGAATGGGTAAACGGAGCGGATTTATGCCCAGATCTTTTATATGAAAAAAGCAATAAGCTTGATGAAACTCAGTTAGAATCTTAATCAAATTCAACACAAATTCTTTGCATAATACTAAAAAAAGTATTAATTTTACAAATGTTTCAAAGATAGAATCAAGGAAACACGCAAAAATATTCGATTTAACCCGTAGGTTACTAATGTAACTGAAAGGGCAGTGCATTAAGTGGCTATCAGCTAATGGCTTTCCGTTGTCGGCATTTAAATTTTAGTCTATTATTGAAAACATTTGTGTAAATTCGTGGAAAAAGAAAATTCCAGAGAACACATATAAAAATAAAAAATACAGAAAGCAAATGATTAAAGAAGTTTTTGAAATAGAAGGTATATACGAAAATGGAACTTTAAAAATAATGAGTCCATTGCCACAAGATAGTAGTTATTTTGTAAAAATTAAATTTTACAAACCTTTTAAACGAGCAGAACAAGATTATACCATAAATGACTTCAACAATCATATTGAAAGAGTGATGGCTCAAGATTATTTAAAAGCATCAGAAAGTAGTATTGATTTTTGGGATAATGATATTGATAATTTAGTCTGGAATGATGTTTGAACAAGGTGATATAATAATTCTACCTATTCCATTTACCGATTTAACATCTAATAAAAAAAGGCCAGCTATTGTTATTTCAAAAAAAGAATATAACAACATTACCGATGATATTGTTGTTATGGCAATTACTTCAAATATTACGACAAAAGAACATTGTATTAATTTGAATTCTAAAGATTTAAAACATGGATTTTTATTAGCTGATTCACAAGTAAGAGCAGACAAAATTTATACAATTTCACAAACTATTGTTATTAAAAAATTAGGTTCAGTGAAAGATTACATTATTGATTCGATCAAAAATTGCATTACAAACATATTTGATATTCATTATAAATAACTATTAAATTTGGGTCTATTATTGAAAACATTTGTGTAAATTCGTGGATAAAGAAAAGTCCACAGAACACAAATCTATAAAAATTTCAAATGAAAAGAATAGTGAATATCGCTAAAAGCCACAAAGAAGCTGAAGAATATGATTTAAAGCAAATGCTTAGCATTACTCCGGAACAAAGACATGAA
>LSQX01376637.1_pt1 | contig 18677 bp, 20 predicted proteins | sample 654561 | NCBI WGS metagenome assembly LSQX01 (sample SAMN04489861, study PRJNA283612) | anaerobic digester metagenome | isolation source: 4 biogas reactors fed with cattle manure at either 37C or 55C with and... | place: Denmark: Kongens Lyngby | collected 2014
TGCATGATGAAAACCACTATACCACCGCGTATGATATTGCCCTGATGTCCCTTGAGCTGTTGAAATACCCCCAGGTGCTGACCTGGGCAAGTATCTGGATGGATGAGGAATTCCTCAAAGGCAAGATCAAAAAGGAAGAAGGAGTTTATTTAAGCAATTCCAACAATCTTGTCCGCTTTTATGAAGGGGCGGACGGGCTGAAAACGGGTTATACCACTGAAGCCGGCAACTGCATTTCCGCTACGGCCAAACGCGGCAATACAAGGCTTTTGGCTGTCATTATGAAGGCGCCGGGACGGCCCGCCCTTTTTGCCGAGGCACGGGAACTTTTAAACTGGGGTTTTGCCAATTATGAGAGTGTGCCCATCGTGAAAAAAGGAGAAGTGCTGGCCACGGTGCCGGTGGACAAAGGGACGGAAACACAGGTGAAAATTCTGGCCGGTGACGACCTGGCACTATTGGTGGAAAAGGGAACAGGGACCGATTTCGTACAGGAACTGCAGCTGGCGGAGCGCCTGCCTGCTCCCCTGGAGACCACAGAAGCGGTGGGCAGTCTTGTTGTCAAGTCACAGGAGGGTGAAGAACTGGGACGGGTTGAGCTGGTGCCTGCCTGTGAGATAAAAAGGGCAAGTCTTTTAGTTATCTATAAACGTTTTCTCCGGCAGTGGCTGCAGCTGGGTAAGCGGGTAATTTGAGAGAGCAATAAAGGCTGTAGTGCAGGCCTTTCCCCGCAGTTTGCCTAAAAGGGGCAGGCCTGCCGCCAAAAAGAGGCACAAAAGTTTTACGGCCGGAAACGCTTGACAACCTTTGCCGGGCAAGACTACTGATGCGGCTCCGGCAGGGGTGCGCGTTCTCCGGTTATTTTTATTCCCGGCGGGGTAAGCCTTTTTACGTTACTGGCAGGAGTTGCCACACTCACGGCGAATATTTTTTTTAGAAATATTCGACAAAGGGGAGGAGCCTGTGGAAGTTGCTTTGCTGCGTGCCGGCAGCACCTTGATTGTCCGGATGAAAGGCGAACTGGACCATCATGCCGCGGACAAGCTGCGAGCCGGCATTGATGACAAACTGAAGCGGGGCGGAATACAGGCCGTCCTGTTTGATTTCGGCGGCGTAAATTTTATGGACAGTTCCGGGGTGGGGATGCTGCTTGGACGCTATAAAATTATGACGGAAAAAGGCGGCAAGGTCCTGGCCTGCAGTCTGAACCCCAGAATCATGCGTATTTTTACCATGGCAGGCTTGCAGAAAAAAATCCCTGTTTTCAGCAGCCGGGAAGACGCCCTTGCCGGCGCAGAGGGGGGTTGTAGATGTCAAACCACATGAAACTGGAGATACCGAGCAAATCTCAAAATGAAGCCTTTGCCCGTATTGTGGTAGCGGCCTTTGCCGCCCAGGCCGACCCGACTATCGATGAAATTTCAGATGTTAAAACTGCCGTCTCCGAGGCGGTAACAAATGCTGTGATACACGGCTATGAAAACGGACCCGGTACCATTGTGGTCAGCGCCACCCTCGAAGGAAACCGCCTGGAAGTAACGATAACAGACTACGGTGTAGGCATTGCCGACCTGGAGCAGGCCATGACGCCGCTTTACACTTCCAAACCGGAGCTGGACCGCTCCGGGCTGGGTTTTACCATTATGCAGAATTTTATGGACGAAGTCCGGGTAGAGTCTGAGCCGGGGAAGGGAACCACCGTCAAGATGGTAAAATTTTTCAGCCGGACGGGCGCCGCGGCGGAGGCGTAAACACGCCGATGGAAGATGTGATTGGCAGGCATCTGCCCCTTGTCCGCAGCATGGTGAAACGTTACCGCGGTGAATATGCCGAGGAGGATGATTTATTTCAGGTTGGCTGTATCGGCCTCTTGAAAGCATTGCGTGGATTTGACCCAGGGCGGGGGACGTCATTTGCTACTTATGCGGTGCCTGTTATTGCCGGAGAAATAAAAATGTATTTGCGGGGGCAGGGCAGCGTCAAATACAGCCGGGCTGTGAAACAGCAGGCCTCACGGGTAAAGCGTGTCCGGGAAGAGCTGGATCAGCGCCTGGGCAGGCAGCCCAGCTTGGCCGAACTGTCGGCTACCTGCGGTCTGGAACAGGAAGAGCTGCTCATGGCACTGGAAGCATCCCGCACGCCCGTCTCACTGGATGAGGAGCAGGCGGGCAGAAATGTGGCGGCTGTAGAACCGTCCGCAACGGAAGAAGTCATCGACCGCCTGGCGCTGCAGGAAGCGCTGCAGTATCTCACGGAGCGGGAGCGACGGATTGTGATTTATCGCTACTTTCGCCAAAAAACTCAACAGGAAGTGGCGGATATCCTGGGCTTTTCCCAGGTGCACATCTCCCGCTTGGAAAGAAAAGTGCTGCAAAAACTTAAATCACAACTTTTGGAGGCGGACTAGAACACATAATAAAATTTTGCCCTGCAGGGAACAGTATTCCTGCAGGGTGTTTTTTTATGTAAACGTTTATCTTGCGTATCTTCCGGGCAAAATAGTGATAAAACAGGAGGTGACAGCATGACTGTAGTAAAGGTTGTGGAACTGGTCGGCGAGTCCAAAATCGGCTGGGAAGATGCGGTAAAAAAAGCTGTGGCGGATGCAGCCAAAACAATTGACAATATTACCGGCGTACATGTGGAGAACCTGACGGCCAATGTCCAGGATGGGGATATTGTGGAGTATAAAGCAAATGTAAAAGTTGCCTTTGGCGTTTTGGACCGTTAGAACGGTAAGGATGGAACATTTATAAAAGTTGCGCCCTCCCGGCAGTGGAGGGTTTTTTACAGGGATGTGTTGCGTCATGAAGCGTTCTTTTCCGGGACCTCCTGAACATATCAGCCCCCGGCTGCAGGATAATCTTGACTATTTAACGGAAAAGCTGGGGCTTGGCAAAAGCATTGACATGCTGCAGAAAAGCATGGTTCTCGGCGGGAAGAAAGCGGCGCTGGTCTATGTTGACGGCCTGACAAACGGCGAAGTCGTGGCAATTATCCTGCAGACCCTGTCTGAACTAAAGCGGGAGGACCTGTGCCCCGACCCGCTACAGCGGCTGCTGACACAAAAGATACCTTATATGGAAATTGAAGCGGAGCAAAGCATGCAGCAGGCTGTCGATGAACTTCTTTCCGGGCAGATGCTCTTCTTTGTGGACGGGGAGCAGGCCGTTATTCTCATGGATACACGCACTTATCCCGCCCGCAACCCGGAAGAACCGGAGACGGAAAGGCTGACAAGGGGCTCCCGCGACGGTTTTGTGGAAACCATGATGTTTAACGTGGCACTGACGCGCAGGCGTGTACGTGATCCCGGCCTGCGCGTAGAAGGGTTCCGCCTGGGACGCCGTTCCCAAACCGATGTGGCCCTGGCTTATATTGAGGGAATTACCTCCCAAAAGCTGGTGGAAGATATTAAAGGGCGCCTGGAAGCGATTGATGTGGACGGCCTGCCCATGGCGGAAAAGTCGGTGGAAGAATTTATTACTGCCAGCCGCTTTAATGTTTTCCCGCTGGTCAGGTATACCGAGCGGCCCGATGTGGCTGCAACCCATCTTTTGGAAGGACATGTCCTCATTTTTGTAGATACATCACCGGCAGTAATGATTGCGCCTGTTACGCTTTTTCATCACCTGCAACATGCTGAAGAGTACCGGCAGAACATCCTTTCCGGGATTTACGTGCGCTGGATTCGATTTTTTGCCGTTTTAATGTCTGTTTTGCTGGCGCCGCTGTATCTTTTGGTATCGCTGGAGCCTTCGCTTTTGCCGCAGGCCCTGCGCTTTATCGGTCCGAAAGAGGTGGGCAATATACCGCTCTTTATCCAATTTATTATTGTCCATTTTGGCATTGACTTAATCAGGCTTGCCGGCATCCATACTCCATCTCCCCTGGCTACGGCACTGAGCCTGATCGCCGCGCTACTGATCGGCCAGATTGCCATTGACGTGGGCATTTTTACCCCGGAAGTGCTTTTATACGGCGGCCTGGTGGCAGTGGGCATGTTTGCCACGCCAAGCTGGGAATTAAGCCAGGCCAACAGGCTTGTCCATCTCTTCATGCTGCTGGTCACAGGTTTGTTCCGGCTTCCCGGTTTTCTGGCCGGTGTAGCCCTTGTCCTGCTTCGTCTTGCCACCAATAAATCGTTTGGGGTGCCGTATCTCTGGCCTCTTTTTCCACCTGACTTTACCGGGCTTTTCAGCGTCCTGATCCGGCAGCCTTTGCCTGTGGAGGGCAGGCGCCCCCGGGTACTGGACCCTCTTGATAAAGACCGGGTGCCGGCGGAGGAAAGAAGCAAGTAAGAGGAGGTGCATTATGGCTGTAACAGTGGGTATCCCCCGCGCTTTACTATATTATCAGTATTATCCCGCCTGGGAGGCTTTTTTTCGGACACTAGGGGCGGAAATTGTTCTTTCGGCGGAGACATCCAAAAGCATTTTGAACCAGGGTGTTCGTTTGGCGGTGGAGGAAGCCTGCCTGCCGGTGAAATTGTTTCTCGGGCATGTGGCGGACCTCCGGGACAAGGGCGTGGACATGCTTTTTATCCCCCGCATAGTGTCGGTAGAGGCAAAAAAATACTTCTGTCCCAAGTTTCTCGGCCTGCCGGAAATTGTCCGCTGCTGCGTATCCGGCCTGCCGGAAATTTTGTCTCCGGAAATCAATATTGCCAAAAAGCCGGTCCGGACCAGGGTTGAAATCTGCAGGCTGGCGGCACGTTTTGACAGGCGGCCGTGGGTTATTGACCGTGCGCTGGCTGCCGCAAATGAGGCACATGCCGCCTATAAAAAATTACTGCAATCCGGCTGTACGCCCCAGGAGGCTCTAGATGGCGGCAGACAGGCCTGCAGGGAAGGGAAAATCCGTGTGGCTGTGCTGGGTCATGTGTATAACGTCAACGACAATTATTTCAATTGCAATTTGCTGGCAAAGCTGCGGGAGATGGAGGTGGAGATTGTTACGGTGGAAATGCTGCCTGCGGAGGCGTTTGCCTGTGGCGGCAAGTGGCTGGAAAAAGAAAGTTTCTGGAGTTTTGGGCATGAACTGCTGGGAGCAGGCTGCTTTCTCCTGCAGGAAAAAAGCGTCCAGGGCCTGATCCTGGTAGCTGCTTTTGGCTGCGGGCCGGATTCACTGATTTGCGAGCTGCTCGCACGTTATTATAAACGGTCTTCCTCCATTCCCGTCCTACTTTTGACCTTGGACGAACATTCGGGAGAAGCGGGCCTGGTGACGCGCCTGGAAGCTTTTATTGACATGCTCCGCCGGAGGGAGGCGGTATGAGAAAAGTTACTTATCCGCACCTTGGCACTTTTTCCCTGGCGTTTGAAGGCTTGCTGGCCGGCCTGGGACTGGACGTTGTCCCGCCGCCGCCCATTACTAAAAAAACAATTGACTTGGGTGTCCTCCATGCGCCCGAATTTGCCTGTTTCCCGTTGAAAATCTGCCTGGGCAATTTTATCGAGGCCTTGGAAGCAGGTGCCGACACGATTGTCATGGCCGGTGGAACCGGCCCCTGCCGTTTTGGTTTTTACGGGGTGGTGCAGCGGGAGATACTCCTTGATTTGGGCTATAACTTTGAAATGCTGGTGTTGGAGCCGCCCCAGGGGCAAATTAAGCCGGTACTTGACAAAGCCAAGGCTCTCTGCGGCAAATGCAGCATTGGGCAGGCCTTGCGAGCGCTGCATACTTTCTGGCGCAAAACAAAGGCTCTTGACTGCCTCCATGCACAAAGCCTCGTGGTCAGGGCGCGGGAGGCTAGACAAGGGACGACCAGCAAAGCTTATGCACAAGGGCTGTCTCTGCTGAAAGCGGCGCGGACACCCGGGGAGGTGCAGAAAAGCCTGCGGGAGGCGCTGGCATTGCTGGCAGAAGTTCCGCAGGATCATAAAAAGGATATACTTAAGATTGGTCTGGTGGGAGAGGTTTATATGCTGCTGGAACCGTATGCCAACCTGCAGGTGGAAGAAATCCTGGGGGAGATGGGGGTGGAAGTAAAACGGGCCGTCTATCTATCCGACTGGATAAAAGAACATGTCTTTTTAAGTTCTCTTTACCTGCCGGGCGGGCGGTCGGTAAAAAAAGCAGCCGCCCCTTATCTTGAGCATTTTGTCGGCGGGCACGGGCGGGAATCGCTGGGAGAGACTGTCCGTTTTGCCCGGGAGGGGTTTGACGGCGTCATCCATATCCTGCCCTTTACCTGCACGCCGGAAATCGTAGCCCAAAGTATTCTGCCGGAAGTGAGCCGCAGGGAAGGGATTCCTTACCTTTCCATCCCCCTGGATGAACAGTCGGGAGAGGCCGGTTTCATTACCCGCTTGGAAGCTTTTGTAGACCTGCTGCATCAACGGCGCAGGCGCAAGGATAAAAGCATCTCTTGAAATAAAGTGACATTGTTGGCAAAATTCTTACAAAAAACAGGAAAGTGCCGAACGCTTATTGAATTATTTCCATAAATTTAAGTGTTGGAGGTTTTTGGGGTGGGAGAAAGCGAGAGGACTTTGCTCGACAGTTTTATTGATGTTGCACCGCACTTGAGAGAGTTGGTTATGGATGATGTGGCAGTGCTGGTGGTAGACACGGAAAAAGTTCGCTTTTGCTGCACCGGGAAAAGAATCGGCGAGATGATGGAACCTGGTACCAAGATCGTACCCGGCAGCGTGGCTGCGGCTGTTATTGCTTCCGGCAAGAAAGTGGTGCGCCAGGTGGGACCGGAAGTGTTTGGCTTTCCGTATATTGGCATCGGTTACCCTGTGTATGATGCCGACGGGAAGCTTTTAGGCTCTGTCTCGGTCATCTCCAGCCTGGAGCGGCAGGATGCCCTTTTTTCCATGGCCAACCAGTTGACGTCCGCCACGGAACAAACGAGTGCCACGACGGAAGAACTGGCGGCTCAGTCTGCCACCCTGGCATCCATCGGACAACAATTGAGTGAGTTGGACAAGCAATTGGAATCAAGCGTCAAGGAAACCAACGGGCTTTTGAACATGATTCGCAATGTGACTTCACAGACCAGGCTGCTCGGGCTCAACGCCTCCATTGAAGCGGCGCGGGCGGGAGCGGCCGGGAAAGGTTTTGCTGTGGTGGCCGGTGAAATACAACGCCTGGCGGAAAGCAGCTCGCGTTTTTTGGCGGAAATCGAAGAAATCCTCGGGGCACTGAACAAAGCCAAAGAAAACCTGGGAGCGGAAATAGCAAGTATTGCCGAGATTTCGGCAGTCCAGGCCGAGGCCGCCAAGCAGTTGTCTGCTTCCGCCCGTGAGATGTCGGCCATGGCACGGAAGCTTTTGCAGTATGCGGAAAATCTGATGCAATAATCAAAACCGAAAAACCGGAAGGTTTGCCGCCTTCCGGTTTTTCCGGCTGCCGCTTATTCCTGTCTGCAATCATCTGTGGTATAATGGGAAAAGATTGAAAACGAGGGGACAGTTATGCAGGTGATTACTACACACCATAATGCGGATTTTGACGCCCTGGCATCCCTGGTGGCGGCCGGGAAACTTTACCCGCAGGCAACGGCTGTCATCCCCGCAAGTCTGAGCCCCAATGTAAGGGAATTTGTGGCGCTTTACAAAGATCTGCTGCAATTAATAACGCCCCAGGAAGTCGATCTCTCTTCCCTCACACGGTTGATTGTGACAGACACAAGGCAGCGCAGCCGTCTGCCGCATTTTCACCCTGTTCTGGACAAGGTCCCGGAAATACACCTTTTTGACCATCACCCCGCCGGTGATGACGACCTGCCGGCCACCTTTCTGCTGGCCGAAAATGTAGGGGCCACTACTACCTTACTTGTGGAAAAACTGCTGGAGGGCAACATTAATATTACCCCTTTTGAAGCCACTCTCTTTATCCTCGGTATTTTTGAGGATACCGGTTGCCTTACTTATTCCCGGACAACCCTGCGTGATGTGCAAGCAACCTGCCGTCTTTGGCAGAAAGGCGTAAATTTGCAGGTGCTCCAGACCTTCCTGCATCAGCCCCTTACCGGTGCGCAGCGTGACCTGTTGGACAGGCTGCTGGCAGCTACAGAATACCGGGAAATTCGGGGGGTGCGCGTGGGTTTGGCCATTGTTGCCAATGGAGAATATGTGGGCGGATTGGCCGACCTTACCCAAAAACTGCTGGAAATTGAAGATGTGGACCTTTTTTTCACCGTGGCGTCCATGGCCGGCCGCGTCTATGTAACGGGACGCAGCCGTGTGCGGCAGGTTGATCTGATGAAAGTTGTGTCGGAACTGGGAGGCAGGGGACACCGCAGTGCAGTTTCCGCCACTGTCCTCGCTGAAACTGCGGAGAGCGTGAAAGAAAAACTGTTGCTTTTGCTCTACCGCGTCATTCCACAGGCCAAAACGGTTAGGGCAGTAATGTCCTCGCCTGTGCGCACAGTAGCCGAGGATACGACCGTGGCCGAGGCACAAAAACTCATGCTGCGCTACGGCCACAGCGGTTTCCCTGTGCTGGCTGAAAACCGCCTGACAGGGATTATTTCACGCCGTGACCTGGACAAAGCACTGCACCATAACCTGGGGCATGCTCCGGTTAAAGCTTTTATGAGCAGGAACCCTGTTACTGTATCTCCCGATACTTCCATTAGGGAGGTGCGGAGGCTGATGACGACCCGTGATATCGGACGGTTGCCGGTGCTGGAGAACGGCAACCTGACAGGAATCGTAACCAGGACGGATGTGCTGCGCCTCCTGGAAAACGAAGAGGAAAGCGCCCCGGAGAGCAACACGGAACTGCCGCAGGCGGGAGATGACTTGACGCCCCTCCTGAAAACTCGTCTGCCGCAAAAAGCCATGGGCAAGCTGCTTATAATCGGCCAGGCGGCGGACAGGGAAAAAGTGAAGGTTTATGCTGTGGGCGGGTTTGTCCGCGATCTGCTGTTGGGGCTTCCTGTGCACGACCTGGACCTGGTGGTGGAACCGCAGGCTATTCCCTTTGCAGAAAAGCTGCAGCGCCTGCTGGGCGGACGGCTGGTGACCCATGAACAGTTTGGCACCGCCGCCCTGACTTTAGGTGACGGCAGCGTAATTGACCTTGCTACCGCCCGGCAGGAGTTTTACGCTCGCCCTGCTGCCCTGCCGGAAGTAGAGTTCGCCGGCTTAAAAAATGACTTGTTCCGGCGTGATTTCACCATAAATACACTGGCATTCAGCCTTAATGCGCCCCGTTTCGGGTACCTGTTTGATTTTTTCGGCGGAATTGCCGATCTTTTCCACGGCATGATCCGCGTGCTGTACAATTTAAGTTTTGTTGAAGACCCGCTGCGGATTCTCAGAGCAGTACGTTTTGAGCAGCGTTTCGGCTTTCGCCTGGAGGAAAGTACCCACTCCCTTTTTCAAAGTGCCGTCCGGGCCGGGGTAGTGACGAAAGTAAGCAAGGAGCGGCTATTGACTGAACTTAAGCTGCTTGCTGCCGAAGAGAAGGCGGCACAAATGCTGGTGCGCCTTTTCGAACTGGGCGTGGGGGCACAGCTTTTTCCCGGCGTACCTTACGGTGAAAAATTGCGTGCCAGACTGTTTGCTGTGGGCGAGATTATTGCCTGGGCTCGTAAAACTTGGCCTGATACAGAATTTTCCAGGGGAGCTCTTTTTTTGGCGGCCATCCTTTTGGATCTGCCGTTTCAGGAGGCGCGGCATCTTTTGCGCCGCCTGCGCCCGCCCAAAGGTTTGCGGCAGCGTGTGTTGCCGGCGCTCAAGGAGGCACCGGTTCTCGCGGAGCGCCTGATGCAGGCGGAAAAACTTTTGCCCAGTGAACTGAACAGGCTGCTTTCCGGACTGCCTGTAGAAGCGCTGCTCTTGTTTTTGGCGGAGCGGAAAAACGGCCGTGTCTGGCAGCACGTCACTACCTACTGGGAAAAAATCAGACTCGTAAAGTGCGAGATTACGGGCCATGACCTGGAGGCACTCGGTTATCCACCCGGGCCTGCTTTTCACAAGGTACTGTCGGCTGTCCGGGACGCCCGCCTGGACGGGCGGGTTTCCTCCCGGGAGGAAGAGCTTGAACTGGCCCGCAGCCTGCTGGCGGAGCAAATGGAGGAAAGGGAGGAGCCGACAGATGCCCCTGACAAATCTGCTGGACCGCTTTACAGTTAGTAGCCTGCTCATCCGCCTCCCGGCACTTTTGATTGCTCTCACCCTGCATGAATTGGGACACGGCCTGGCAGCCTACAAACTGGGGGATCCCACGGCAAAACAGCAGGGCAGGCTGACACTGAACCCGCTTAAACACCTTGACCCTCTCGGCTTGCTTGCCCTCTGGCTGGCAGGTTTCGGCTGGGCGAAACCGGTGCCGGTTAACCCCGCCAATTTCCGCGGCAATCGCCGGCGCGGCCTATGCCTGGTGGGCCTGGCCGGGCCTCTCACCAATTTTCTTTTGGCTTTTTTGGCCGCATTGCTCTTGGCACTGCTGCCGCTTTTGCAGAGCGGCTACGCACTGCGCCTGATGCAGCTGATCGTGCTCTACAATGTAATGCTGGGTGTCTTTAATCTTCTTCCTGTGCCGCCGCTGGACGGTTCCCGGGTGCTGCAGTATTTTTTGCCCGCCAAGGCGGCTTTTGCCTTGGACAGGCTTGAACCATACGGGCCGGTTGTCTTGCTGGTACTGATTGCAACCCGATCCCTGAACCGGGTTCTACTGCCACTTGTGAATACGGCCTTAAATATGATAATATCAATTGTCGTCTTGATTACCGGCGTCAGCTGAAAGGAGTATTGCCATGGAGCAACAAAAAACTGTTTTTAGCGGCATGCGTCCCACCGCGCGTCTCCAGCTGGGCAACCTGTTGGGAGCACTTGATAACTGGGTCAAGTTGCAGCATAATTACCGCTGTTTTTTCTGTGTGGTAGACTTGCATGCCCTGACAACAGCTTATGATGACACATCCGAATTGCAGGAAAACACTTACCAGATGGTGATTGACTGGCTTGCCGCCGGCCTGGATCCGGAGAAGGCCGTTATTTTTCGCCAGTCTGACGTGAAAGAGCATGCGGAGCTGCACCTGTTGCTTTCCATGTTCACACCGCTTTCCTGGTTGGAGCGTGTGCCGACTTATAAAGACCAGATTGAACAACTCCGGGAAAAAAATCTGGCCACTTATGGTTTCCTGGGCTACCCCCTGCTGATGGCCGCCGATATCCTGCTGTACCGCGCCCAGGCGGTGCCTGTGGGTGAAGACCAGATTCCCCATGTGGAAATAACCAGGGAAATTGCCCGCCGATTTAATCATCTTTACGGCACAAAGTTTTTCCCGGAACCGGAAGTGCTCCTGAACAAGGTCAAGCTGCTGCCCGGCATTGACGGGCGCAAAATGAGCAAATCCTACGGCAACACCATCAACATGTCGGAGCCGCCTGATTCTGTGCGGAAAAAAGTCAGCCGGATGATAACCGACCCGGGGCGGATCAGGAAAAACGACCCCGGCAATCCGGATGTCTGTACAGTATTTGCTTTCCACGATGTTTTCAGCCCCGATGACGTGGTTAAGGTGGCTGAAGTCTGCCGCAAAGGGGAAATTGGCTGTGTCCAGTGTAAAAAAATGCTGGCAGACCGCCTGACGGCTTACCTGGAACCTATTTATGAAAAACGCCTGGCGTTGGAGGACAGGCGGGACTATATCCGCGATATTCTCCGTGAAGGAGCCAAGCGTGCCACGGCGGCGGCCGGTGAAACCATGGAACAGGTCAGAGCCGCTATGAATCTGAACTTGTAGCATGGGCCACGCTCCAGCCGATTTATTTTTCAGGAAAGGAAGTCTTCGGTGGATTTACAGGTGAACCTGCCCGTTTTTTCCGGCCCCTTTGCGTTGCTTTTTCACCTGATTGAAAAAGCCGAAGTGGATATTTATGAGATTTCTATTGCCGAGATCACCTCGCAATACCTGCAGGCATTAAAGGAGATGCAGGAGCTCAACCTGGAAATTGCTGCGGAATTTTTAGTAATGGCTGCAACCTTGCTGAAGCTGAAGTCGAAAAAACTACTGCCGGAAACGGTGGAGGTGACGGCGGAGACCGGGGAAGAGGAGATACTGGTTATCGATTCCCGGGAGGAACTGGTACAGCGCTTGCTGGAATACCGTTATTTCCGGGATGTGGCTGCCGAGCTGCGGCGCTGTGAAGCTGCGCAGAAACGGGTTTACATCCGTTCCCTGGGCGGGAAGGCACTTTTGGTAAACCCGGACGAAGAAATTACCCTTGCCGGGGTGACGCTGCCCGCGCTGCTGGAAGCTTTCCAGCGCCTGCTGGCGGAGCGGGAAAGGCAGCCACAGGAAATTGCACCGGACGATCTCTCTGTCCAGGACAAAATGCAGGCTATACTAAAAGCAGTGCGGGGGAAAAAAGACGGAATGGATTTTCGGGAGCTTTTTCCCCCGCAAGCCGGTATTTCTGAAATAATTACCACTTTCATAGCCCTGCTGGAACTAATCCGTTTGCGGAAAATAGTTGTCTGGCAGTCCGGCCCGTTCGGCCGGCTGCTGGTGATGCGAAAATCGAGAGCGGAGAGAGGAAGTAGAAGCGCATGGAAATAAAACCGCTTTTGGAGGCGTTGCTTTTTGTAACTGAGGAGCCGCTTCCGCCGGCAAAGCTGGCGGAACTTACCGGCGCGGAGAAAAAAGCTGTCAGGCTGGCTCTAAAACAGTTGCAAAAGGAGTATGCGGCGGCGGACCGCGGCTTGCAGGTTGTGGAACTGGCCGGCGGTTTTCAACTGGCAACCAAGCCGGAAGCGGCTGCCGTCGTGGAAAAACTGTATACCGGGGAGAAAAGTTTCACCCTTTCCCAGGCCGCCCTGGAAACATTGGCCATTATTGCCTACAGGCAGCCTGTAACAAGGGTGGAGATCGAGTCAATCCGCGGCGTGAAAGTGGATTCAGTTCTGGAAACGCTGCAAAAACGGCGCTTTATCCGGGTGGCGGGCCGCAAGGATGCGCCGGGGCGGCCCGTTCTTTACGGCACAACAAAAGAATTCCTGAAATATTTTGGCTTGAAGGACTTGTCTGAGTTGCCGCAACTGGCATCGCCAAAGTAGAGGGTAGCAAGTTATTACGGGATCTGCAAACTTTGTCCATAACTTTGCCACAATTGCCTGTTACAATAGTCAGTGTTCTTTTTGCTGTTGTTTCAATATACTGCTACGCTACGGGCAAAATAAGGTCACTGTGACCTAATGATGAGGTGAAAAAACAAATGAAAAAATACCTGAACCTAATTCTGGCCGTGCTGCTTGTTATTGCTGTCGGGGTGGCTGTTTTTGCCCTGGCGCATGAAGAAGTGGTGGCCACTGTCAACGGGGAAAAGATAACTAAAGAAGAACTTTATCGGGAACTTGTGCCAAACAGGGGCGAGTATGTGCTGGAACAGCTCATAAGTGAGCGTGTAATTATGCAGGCGGCGAAAAAGGAAGGTATTAAAGTCACCGAAGAAGAGGTAACGGCAGAACTGGAAAAAATGATTGCGGAACTCTACGGTGGCTCCCGTGATTATTTTGAAACGGTCCTTTCCCAGTACGGCCTGACTGAACAGACCTTGAAAAACAACATCCGCGTCAACCTGCTGCTAAAAAAAATAGTCCGCAGCAAGATCACAGTGACTGAAGAAGAAGTGCAAAAGCATTTTGCCGACAATCAGGAAAAGTTTAATATCCCCCATGAAGTCCATGCCCGCCATATCCTGGTGAAAACCGAGGAAGAAGCGGCCGAAATCCTGCAAAAGCTTAAAGGGGGAGAAGATTTTGCCGCATTGGCTAAAGAATATTCCACCGACCCGGGGTCCAAGGAAAAAGGCGGTGACCTGGGCAAGTTCGGCAAAGGGCAAATGGTGAAAGAATTTGAGGAGGCCGCCTTTGGTGCTCCCGTCGGCCTCATTGACCAGGCGGTAAAAACATCGCACGGCTACCATATCATCGAGGTGCTTGAGATCCAGGAAGCCCGCGAAGTAACATTTTCCGAGGTGGAAGACAAAGTGCGCGAGGACCTGGAAAATGAAAAAATAGCCGCACAGATGGAAACGGAATTTGCCGAACTGCGCAAAGCGGCCACGGTGGTAAAAAAATTATAGGTAAAAAGCAAAACCCGGCGGCAAAAGCCTGCCGGGTTAATGCATTTTTTCCCTTGCTTTGGATATGGTAAAAATAAACTCTTTGCCGTGGTGGAACCATGAGACTGCTTTTCTTCCTTTTCCCCTTTTATGCCTGCATCATGCTGCTGGTTCAACTGGTGCCTGTACGCATAAATCTTTTTTTTGTTAGGGAAAATAAAGATGATTTTTTAGCTCTGCGGGTAAACACTTTTTTTTCCCTGCTGCGCTTCAGCATGGAAATACCGCTGGTGCAGCAGGAGCCTCCGCATTCCCTCACCATGGAAGCGGAACTGAAAGCCGGTGAGGATAAACTGGTGCGGGAGCGGAAAGAAAGTTTTTCACTTTTTGATATTGACTGGCGGAAAGTGCGTGCGCATCTAAGCTGGCTCCACCGTAACAGGAAAATTCTGGCCAGGATTATGCATTTTTATACCCGGTCCATGACCGTGGAAAGTTTTGCCTGCAGGCTTTCCTGCGGTACGGGCGATGCCGCCCTGACAGGACTGGTGGTGGGCAGCATTTGGGCTTTTGCCGGAAGTATGCTTGCCTTGCTGCAGCACCGTCTGCACTTTGCCGTCCCGCCAAAGTTGGCGGTCCAACCGCTTTATACCAGGACAGGCGTCGACCTGCACCTGGATACGGTGGTGTCATTTCGGATCGGCCATATTACCGCGGGCGTGCTTATGTTTTTACTTATGAAAATCAGAGGGGGCAAAAAGTAATGCAGGAACATCCGATTCAGGGGTTAATGAAAACGGCAATGGAAAATATTAAAGAGATGGTGGATGTGAACACCATTATCGGCGACCCCGTGGAAACACATGACGGTACAACAATCATACCCATTTCCCGCGTTTCTTTTGGTTTTGCCGCCGGCGGCAGCGAATTTGAAAGCAGCCAGGAAGAAGAGAAAAAAGGGAAAAAAGACGATACCGGGCAGGCAGCTTTGCCTTTTGGCGGCGGCAGCGGCGGCGGCGTCACTGTCCAGCCGGTGGCTTTCCTGGTTGTCAGCAAGACGGGCCAGGTGCGGATGCTGCCCGTCGACCGGAATGCACTTTTTGACCGCATTATGGATGTGGCGCCGCAAATCATAGACCAGCTGAAAGGGGCCGCAGGTGCCGCCAATAGGGCAAACAAAAACGGAGGTGCCGCTGCACCCGGCGGGACGGACAACAGGCTGCACTATCAGATTTAGGAACAAGAAGACAATCTCATATTCCCAAGGCCATGTGAATAACTATAAGCATGGCTTTTTTATTGCCTGGACACCCATCGTGTTGCCGCCGGGAGGATGCAAAAGATCCGTGTTGTGCGAGGGGGAATGCAAATGCGTAAGGCGATAGTGGGGTTAATTGTAGTACTTTGCCTTTTTATTGCAGGAAAGGCACAGGCTATGGAGCCGCCTACTGTAACTGCCAGGGCGGCCATTGTTCTGGATGCGGCAACGAAAAGAATCCTGTTTAGTAAAAACGCTTACGAGCAGTTGCCCATGGCCAGCACTACCAAGATCATGACGGCCATTCTGGCCATAGAGTCGGGGAAGTTGGAGGATGTGGTCAAGGTTAGCGAGTATGCTTCCCTGGTGGAGGGCTCCTCCATCGACCTGGAGGCCGGTGAGACAAAAACCCTGGAAGAGCTGCTGTACGGCCTGATTCTGCGTTCCGGCAATGACGTCGCCGTTGCCATTGCCGAACATCTTGGGGGATCGGTGGAAAAGTTTGCGGAAATGATGACTGAACGCGCCCGCCAGCTGGGGGCGAAGCAGACCAGTTTCATGAACCCGCATGGCCTTGATCACGAGAATCATTATACTACGGCTTACGACCTGGCGCTGATTGCAGCCCATGCCATGAGCTTGCCCAAATTCCGGGAGGTGGCGGCCACTCCCGAAAAAAAAATCTCTTGGACGGGACGCCCTTATGACCGGGTTTTGCGCAACCAAAACAGGCTGCTTTTCATGTATGAAGGAGCGGAAGGCATTAAAACGGGCTGGACCACTCCGGCAGGGCGCTGCTTTGTGGGGGCCGCCTCCCGGGACGGCTGGCGCCTTGTTTCTGTAGTGTTAAACGCACCGCAAATGTGGGAAGACACGCAAAAATTGTTTGATTTTGGCTTTACGCATTATTCCTGGCAGGAAATAATTGCTGCCGGTCAGCCCCTGGTGACGGTTGAAGTACATAAAGGGCGCGAGGAAAAAGTAGCCTTGTCCGCCGCCAGGAGCGTGGGGCTGCCCCTGAAAGAAAACGAAGCAGAGTATCTGCGTTATGAATTTGAAGTAAACAAAGAAATAACGGCGCCCATCAAAAAAGGACAGCAGCTGGGGACCTTGCATGTCTATTTCGGCCGGCAGCATGTCGCTCAGACACCCTTGGTGGCGGCGGAGGCGGTGGAAAGAAGCAGCCTGCTGCACAGGCTGGTGACTTTTTTCCGGCGCCTGTTCTGAAGCATTGGCGGCATGTGGAAGTAATCTGACAACAGGCGGTGTTTGGCAAATGATTAACATTATCTGGTTTGCCATGATGTTTATCGGCCTGGTGGTGGCTGCCGCCACCGGTAAAATTGATGCCGTGAGCGAGGTTATTTTTTCCTCCGCCGAACAGGCGGTTGCTGTGGCTTTTTCCATGATTAGCGTAATGACTTTCTGGCTGGGAATAATGAAAATTATCGAAAAGAGCGGCCTGATCCACTGGGTGGTAAAAATATTGCGCCCGCTGTCAGTTTTATTGTTTCCCCGCCTGCCGCAGAATCATCCCGCCGTCCATGCCATTCTGATGAATATGAGCGCCAACCTGCTGGGGATGGGTAGTGCGGCTACTCCCTTCGGTCTGAAGGCAATGCAGGAGTTGCAAAAGCTCAACCCGGATGCCGGGAGTGCCAGTGACGAAATGTGCACCTTTTTGGCCGTCAATACAAGCAGCATCACGCTTCTTCCCACCACTGTAATCGCCTTGCGTGCGGCCAGCGGTTCACAAAACCCCACGGAAATTGTAGGCACAACCATAATGGCCACGCTTGTTGCTTGGACAACCGGCATTATTGCAGAACGGCTGCTGCGGAATTTTTCCCGCGCCGGGAGGAGGTAAAAATGCTGCAAAGTTTGCTGCAAATCTTGGCCGCCTGGAGCATCCCGCTTTTTCTTTTGCTTGTACTGGTTTATGCCGTCTACAAAAAAGTTGATGTCTTTGATACTTTCGTGGAAGGTGCCAAGGATGGCTTTCAGACTTCCGTCACGCTGATTCCTTTTTTGGTGGCCATGATTGTGGCCATCGGGCTTTTGCGTGCCTCCGGCGCCATTGACCTGCTGGTGGGCTTGCTGGAACCACTGCTAACACGTTTCCGCATTCCGGGGGAAATACTGCCCCTGGCCCTGATGCGGCCCCTTTCCGGCAGCGGTGCTCTGGGTATTACGGCGGAAATCTTAAACAGTTACGGCCCCGATTCTTTTGTCGGGCGGGTTGCTTCCACCATGCAGGGCAGTACCGATACCACTTTCTACATCCTGACCGTCTATTTCGGTTCAGTCGGTATCCGTAAAATCCGCCATGCCCTGGCTGTGGGACTGATTGCAGACTTTGCCGCCTTTGCCGCCGCCCTTATTTTTTGCACGCTTGTTTTTGGCTAAGGCTTGCACCGCTTTTTCCTTTCCGGTATTATGGGAAGAAATGAAGCAGGCCGCCGTCTTCAGCGGCGCCCCGGAACCGCTTCCCGCTTTGTTCACGGAAGGACATGCCCGCAGTGCGGTGGGAGTGGCGGAACTGCCCTTGAACGCGGCGGGGGAAGTGGCGCCAATTTGCAAACTTGCCAGATGACAGGCAAAAGGAGCAGGGAAAGAAAATGACAATGCGCTTGCAGAAATACTTGGCCCTCTGCGGCGTGGCTTCCCGCCGCGCTGCCGAAAAGATAATTGCCGCCGGCCGGGTGCGAGTAAACGGCAGGAAAGTAACGCGTATGGGTGTGCTGGTAGACCCGTCCGCCGACAGGGTGGAAGTGGACAACCTGATTGTCCGCCCCGCAGAGCAGTATGAGTATATCCTGCTGTATAAGCCGGAAGGCTGCGTGACGACCATGAAAGATCCCCTTGGTCGTCCCACAGTGAAAGACCTGGTGCGGGACGTGGGAGTGCGCGTGTTCCCGGTGGGCCGCCTGGACCGGGACACAAGCGGTCTTTTGCTTTTGACAAATGACGGCGAACTTGCCAACCGCCTGACTCACCCGTCTTTCGGCATTGAAAAAGAATATCTTGCCAGGGTCAAAGATTTGCCTTCCAGGGAAACACTGCAGCGGCTGGCGGCAGGGATCATGCTTGCCGAAGGCATGACGGCGCCGGCAAAGGTGCGCCTGATCAAAGGAGGTAGGCCCACCTCGCTGCTTTCACTTACGCTAAAAGAGGGCCGCAACCGGCAGGTGCGCCGCATGTTGGAGGCGGTGAATCATCCGGTAGTATCCCTGAAAAGGGTGCGACTGGGGCCGTTGACGCTTAAAGGGCTCCGCCGGGGAGAATGGCGCCGCCTGAGGGCACAAGAAGTAAAAGCACTGAGACAGTTGGCGGGTTTGACGTAAAAAGCGGGGCATGCCAACCCGCACTGTAGGTTTGTCAAACATTTT
>LSQX01390124.1_pt1 | contig 18677 bp, 12 predicted proteins | sample 654561 | NCBI WGS metagenome assembly LSQX01 (sample SAMN04489861, study PRJNA283612) | anaerobic digester metagenome | isolation source: 4 biogas reactors fed with cattle manure at either 37C or 55C with and... | place: Denmark: Kongens Lyngby | collected 2014
TATTATAACACACTGTCATATGCTGTCAAGTTAAATTAAATACAGCCAAACGACAATCATATACAGTTAAGTGCATTACATTTGACTTATCTGGGAGGTGAAAGTTGTGTTTTCAGCATTTCAAAGGTGGTTTTTTGCAAATATTGTTCTAAGCCCGGCAACTTAATGTTGTCGGGTTTTTTAAAATTGTCCATATTTTACATATTGATATGTTGACAAATGCGTCAAATTGATTTATATTTAATTTGTAAATGTATCCGTTTCAAACGAATAATTCAAAAATAACAAAGACTGCAAACCATAATTAAAAAGCAAGGGAAATCACTATTGAATTTCCGCATAGTTTTGATATATTCAAATATCCAACAGAAAAAAGGAGATAAGCGATGTTTGAACTTTTGAAAACATCAGTAACAGGTGTTAATCTTATTCCTACCGTGTTGCTGGGATTGGCTGTTCTTTATTGGTTAACTGTAATTATAGGGGCACTAGATATAGATTTGTTTGATATAGATATTGACATTGATGCAGATGTTGACCTTTCGGCAGGTCCGTTTCATGGAATATTGATATTCTTTAATGTTGGCGACCTCCCAGTTATGTTTGTATTCAGTGTTTTGATTCTTGTGTTTTGGGTTTTGTCGATGCTTGTATACCTTCTGCCTATAGAAACAGGAGGTGTGGTGAGTGCAATATTGCTTGTTCCCAACTTTGTTCTGAGTGCATTTATAACAAAAATAATTACAAATCCTTTAAAAGGACTTTTTAAAGGTTCCTACAAAAATAGCAGTGAGGCATATAAGGTTGAGGGTAAGGTTTGTACCCTGTTATGCAGTCTTTCCTATGGAGGATTGGGTCAGGCTGAAATTGTAACAAAGGGGGCTCCTATCATAATTAATGTAAAACAAGGAGAGGATGAAGAACTTCAAAAGGGAGACAAGGTACTGGTAATAAGTAAAGATGCCGAAAAAAATTTTTATATAGTTAAAAAATTTGAAGGGGTGAAGTGATAAGATGGATCATTTAACAAGTGTTGCTGTAATTGTGATAGTAGTTGCCGTTATAATTATTTTCGGAATGCTCGCTTTATTTTCGAGGTTTTACAAAAAAGTAGAGCAGGGAAAAGTAATTGTGCGAAACGGAGTGGGAGGTCCTGTTGTTTCTTTTGGCGGTATTATTGTAATACCGATACTTCATTTTGCTGAAATAATGGACATATCGGTAAAAAGAGTAGAGATTAACAGAGAAGGAAAGGACGGACTTATTTGTAAGGACAACATGAGGGCGGACATAAGGGTTGCATTTTTTGTACGCGTTAACCAGACTAAGGAAGATGTGCTGAAGGTTGCACAATCCCTAGGGAGTAAGAAAGCTTCCGACCCTGCTACTTTGATGGAATTTTTTGATGCAAAGTTTTCAGAAGCATTGAAGACTGTAGGTAAAAAGTTTGATTTTGTGCAGCTTTATACCGAAAGAGAAAAATTTAAATATGAAATTCTTCAAATAATAGGTACTGACCTGAATGGTTATGTTTTGGATGATGCTGCAATTGATTACCTTGAACAGACTGATATAAATAAGCTGAATAATACTAACATACTTGATTCGGAAGGTATAAAGAAAATTACTGAGCTTACTTCAAAACAACTGGTTCTTGCCAACGAAATTCAGCGTGAGAAGGAAAAAATAATAAAACAGCAGGATATAACTGCAAGGGAAGCAATATTGGAGCTTGAAAAGCAGAATGCGGAAGCGGAAGCCAAGCAGCAGAGGGAAATATCCATAATTAATTCAAGAGAAAAAGCAGAGTCGGACAAGGTTGCACAGGAAGAGCGCTTTAAGGCAGAGATGGCGAGAATAAAAACCGATGAGGAAATTGCTGTAGCTGAGGAAAACAAGAACAGGCAGATAATTGTTGCCCAGAAATCAAAAGAAAGTACTGAAGTTGTGGAAACCGAAAGGGTAGACAGGAAAAGGCTTCTTGAAAAGACTGAAAAGGAGAAGCTTGTCGAACTTGCAGAAATTGAAAAGCTTAAATCGGTGGAAGAAGAGAAGAAAAACATACAGACAGTTATACGTGAGCGTGTAGCTGTAGAAAAAGATGTGGTAATAGAGGAAGAAAAGATTAAAGACACCCGTGCGATAGCGGAAGCAGAACGTCTTAAGGCAATAGCTTTAAAGCGGGCTGAAGAAGAAGCCGAAACAAAGCTTATTATAGATGTTAAAACAGCGGAAGCAGCAAGGCAGTCTTCTGAAAAGATAGCACAGCAGAAGATAATTGAAGCTGACGCAAAACTAAAGTCCTCCGAAAAAGAAGCGGAAGCTATAAAAGCTATAGCGGATGCGGAAATAGTCCATGAGGCAACAAAAGGTCTTGCTGAAGCCAAAGTCATTGAAGCTAAAGCAAGTGCTCTCGAAAAAGAGGGTGAATCAAAAGCCAGGGTTCTTGAAGCAACTTCCCAGGCAGAAGCTAAGGCAATTGAAATGAAAGCTCTTGCACAAGCCAAAGGTGACGAAGCAAAGGTAATCGTCAAGGAGAAGGAAGGTGCGGTTGAAGCAGATGTTCTCGCTAAAAAATACTGTGCTGAAGCTGAAGGTATAGCCCAGAAGGCAAACAGCATGAAAGCCCTTGATGAAGCAGGAAGGGGTCATGAGGAGTTCAAGCTTAAACTTGAGAAAGAGAAAGAAATTGAGCTTGCCAATATAACCATTCAGAAGGAAATTGCAGAGTCACAGGCTTCTGTTATAAGAGAAGCGTTAAAAGCTGCAAAAATCGATATTGTCGGTGGTGAAACGATGTTCTTTGATAAAATCATCGGCTCAATTTCAAAGGGCAAATCCTTTGACCGTTTGGTTGAAAACAGTGATGTATTAAAAGATATAAAAAATACATTTGTTGCAGGTGACCCTGATTACTTCAAATATCAGCTTGAGAAATTTACTTCAAAATTCAACATGACTTCTGAGGATTTGAAGAACCTTACAATTGCGGGGGCAATAAACAAGATGATGCGTAATGCGAATTCATCGGAGGTGCCTTTGCTAACCAAGCTTCTTGATACGGTGGAGAAAGCAGGATTTTCAAACGAGCCGGCTTCATTGCCAGATAGAGATTAACATTGAATTGAGGTGTAATAACTGTGGATGAAATTAAATCAGGGGATAAAAACGTACAAAAAAGCGATGGTCTTGAGAATGGAACATACGAAATTATAAAGAACCGGCTTTTAAAACATGGTAACGACCTCAAGGAACGGATTGATAAACTAAACGTCGACAGGAAAGATATATTTGGATCTATAGAAACAACCATAATAGGAAGTGAACGGATTTTAACAGATAACAATTGCATCCCACGAGATATGGTTCCCGTGGGAACTTCCTTTATTTTCGGCTATAACGTTCATATAGGACTTAAGTCAAAAGTTGAGTTGCAAGATGTGTTCTCAATTTATGATTACAAAGATCATTCCTTTCAGAAGCTGTCTTTATCCCTAATTGATAACGCGCAGTTTCAAAACGATTTTAATGAACTGTATCGTTATTATAAGAATACTTTCTTTGCAAAGTTTACTATTCTTGGACAATACCTTTACATGGTATTCCAAACCGGCAAGAATGCTTTTGACATAAAGGCATTCAAGTGGTTGATAGAAGGTGGTAAACTAGCATATATTGATAACAGGAGCGACCATGAAGTAAAGTTTTCAAACACCTGCGATTTCGAGTGGGTGAGGGTGAGAAGGGAAGACCATAGGGAGGGAAGATACCCTCACATTTCTATTTTAGATAAGGTGTTTGTGGAAACGCTAGGCGGAGACCTTACCATAAAGGTTGAGGATAACACCGATACAGGGAAGGGGATTTACAGTGAGGATGTAGAGAATAAGGATCAGACTTTGGACGATGCTGAAATTTTTTATGCTCAGGTAGGTCAGCTTGTATTAATGAAGATACGTCCTTACAAGGAAAAGGATTTCAGATACTTTATATTTAATGAAAAGCTTCAGAATGTTGTGCGTATTGATGATATTAAAGATGCGTGCATATTGTTGCCAGAAAACCATGGGCTTATATTCCCTACAGGATATTACCTCAAAACAGGAGAATACAAGCGCTTTGATGTTCCTGTGGAGAGTTGTATTTTTGAGAGGAGAATTGACTCTTCCAATGGGGAAGATTTCCAATACTTTTTTTATAACATTGAAAGCAGTATTTATCTTATTTATTCATATAACCTTATAGAGCAGGCCATTGAAACACCGATAGTATGTGGCGGATATTCCCATTTTGGAAACGGAGAAATGCTTGTTTTCAGGCATGACGAGGAGCCTTGCAAGAACCACATGCTTCAGATATGGCAGACTCCTTACGTAGGAAAGGACTATGTCACAAAGACAAAGAACGGCTCTCTTCTGTTTAAAATTGGTAATAAAGAAATAGTCCAGTGCATGGCGGATTGCAAAGGCGTATTCAACCTCATTGGGAGAGGTGAGAGTTATGCTGATATTTATGTGGATATTGTCAAGGAATCAGAACAAATTATAGATTCCTATTTCTGGCTTTCAAATAAGGAAGCTTACAACATCAAGGACATACTTGTACAAATTAGAGAAGCGGCGGCTGTTGCGGTAGCGGAATTCGAGAAGATAACCCAAATAAGAGAAGCTACACGTAAACAGATTAATGATGTTGATGAAAAGGCTCAACAGTTTTTAAAGGACATTGAATATGGCAGTCTTGAGAGTATGGACGAGTATGTTAAGGTTTTAGCTGAATTAAGAACCTTAAGAGGAGAAGTTGTTTCGTTAAAGGATTTGCGTTACACAAATTTGCCCATTATAGAGTTTCTCGAAGAAAAGATAAAAGAAAAGGGCGAGTTGTTTTCCCGAAAGTGTGTCGATTTTTTACTTAAGCCTGAAGGTTTGAAACCATATAGCGACAGAGCCGAAGAACATTACAGGAAAATTATGGAGGTTAGCAAAACAGCTGAGGGCAAAGAACTTGCCGAAAGTATGGCTGAAACATCATCAGACCTTGAGCTTCTTATTGATATAGTGGGTAACTTTAAAATTGAGGATCCTACCAAGACAACTGAGATTATCGAGAGTATTTCCACAATTTATTCTATACTGAATCAGGCAAAAGCGAAGCTTAAGATATGTATGGAAGAAATGCTGGCAAAAGAAGGAACTGCTCAGTTTTATTCTCAAATGAAACTTTTGGATCAGGCGGCGGTAAATTATCTGGATATTTCCGATTCTATCCCCAAATGTGAAGAATATTTTACCAAGATAATGATTCAGATTGAGGACATTGAAGGTAAATATGCTGATTTTGAAGAGTTTATACTCAAACTGACTGAAAAGCGGGAAGAAATCTATAATGCCTTTGAAACAAAAAAACAGTTACTTCTTGAAAAGCAAAACAAGAAAATAATTGCTCTTGTGAGTTCATCTGAGCGTATTTTAAACGGTATTTCCAACAGACTTGGAGGCTTTGACACAATTAACCAAATAAACGGGTATCTTGCCTCCGACATAATGATAGAGAAAGTAAGGGACACTGTTGAACAGCTTATTTCTTTAGGAGATACTGTAAAAGCGGATGAGATACAAGCCCGGCTGAAGACCATAAGGGAGGATGCCGTAAGGCAACTTAAGGATAGACAGGAGCTCTTTGTTGGTGGGAAAAATATCATCAAACTTGGCAATCATAACTTTTCTGTAAACACTCAGAAATTAGATCTGTCTATAGTAGAAAAAGAAGAGGATTTTTGGTTCCATATTTCAGGCACTGATTTCTGGAGTAAAATAGAAGATGGAAAGATGTATAAATTCAGGCATGTATGTAGTCAGGAGGTTGTTTCGGAAAACAATGAAGTTTACCGGGCCGAGTACCTTGCGTATAAAATATTAGAGGCGGCGCAAAATGAAGAAACCGAAAGTATTGACGCTTTGTCTTTGTACACTGATGAGCAGATGGTTGTGTTTGTACGAAAGTTTATGGAATCACGCTACCAGGAGGCATATACAAAAGGGATCCATGATATTGACGGCCAAAAAATATTGACGGCACTGCTTGAGCTTTATAAAAACATAGATTTATTGGTTTACAGCCCGAAATCCAGGGCGTTGGCACAGCTTTACTGGAATTGGTTCGCAGATAATGAAACTAAAGAGTTGTTTATGGCACGCTTAAAAGAGTTGTCTAAGGTCTGTCTCTTATNNGTCTAAGGTTTTACTATATTTTAAAATTAAGCCCGATTTAAACGATTATATTCCCTCTGTTATAAGAAAAATGGAGCAGGCCATGTCTGGGATTTTGTTTTTTGACATGGAATTTATTCCTGAGGCGGCAGAATACCTGTGCATGGAGTTGATGAGAGGAAAGGACTTTGTAATAAGCCTTGAAGCACAAAATTTATATCAAGGCTTTACCGTGTATCTTAAAGAAAAGAGTGCACACAACCACTTTAATGAATCGCTTAGGTTTGTTTCTAAGGATCTTGAGGGTACCTATTACCTTGTGCGTGAATGGATTATGGCGTTCTTTAAATCAGCTAGCGTGAAGGAAGAACATGATTTTATTGACGAGGTCATAATTACCATTATGAAGGGAAGTTTTAACAGCAGGGTAATACAAACAGGATCAAAGCTGAGTGTTAAAGGACTCAATGGAACCCATCCGGTCATTCATAAGGGAGAATACAGCATCTCATATACCGATTTCTTTGAAAAATTAAGGACTTTTGACAGGAATACTGTTCACAGCTTTATTGAATTTCAGGCTGTCAAGAAGGAACTTACGCAAAAATGCAGGGATGAATTAAGATTGGACGATTTTAAGTCAGTTATACTATCGTCTTTTGTCAGAAATCAGCTTATTGATAAAGTATACCTTCCGCTTATCGGCAATAATCTTGCAAAGCAAATCGGTGTGGTAGGTGAGGACAAAAGAACTGACTTAATGGGAATGTTACTTTTAATATCTCCGCCGGGTTATGGGAAAACTACCCTTATGGAATATATTGCAAACCGACTTGGTATAACGATGATTAAGATAAACGGTCCTTCAATTGGGAACGATGTCACATCCCTTGACCCTGCCAAGGCAAGCAATGCAGGTGCAAGAGAGGAACTGAGGAAGCTTAATCTTGCTTTTAAGATGGGAAATAATGTAATGATTTATATTGATGATATACAACACTGTAATCCGGAATTTTTGCAGAAGTTTATACCGTTATGTGATGGACAGCGCAAAATTGAAGGCGTATATGATGGTGTTGGACAGACATATGATCTTAGAGGAAAAAAAGTTGCGGTTGTTATGGCTGGCAACCCTTACACAGAAAGCGGAGATAAGTTCAAGATCCCTGATATGCTTTCCAACAGAGCTGATGTTTATAATTTAGGTGACATGTTGAGAGAAAATGAAGAAGCGTTTAAGCTAAGTTATATAGAGAATAGCTTGACTTCCAACCCTGTTCTCAGCAAGCTTTCGAGTAAAAGCCGAAAGGATGTTCTGAACTTTATAGAAATAGCCCAAGGGGTTCAAAGGGAAGGGCTTGATTTTGAGGGTAACTATTCGATTGAAGAGGTAAGTGAATTTGTTGAGGTAATCAAAAAGCTGATAAAAGCGCGAGATATTGTGCTTAAGATAAATATGGAATATATCCGTTCTGCTGCTCAGGCTGATGAATATAGAAAAGAGCCTCCTTTCAAGCTCCAGGGTTCATACAGAAATATGAACAGGATTGCAGAAAAAGTTGTACCTGCAATGAATGATGATGAATTGAATGATCTTATATTGGGGATATATGAAAATGATGCACAGACTTTGACTACGGGAGCAGAAGCCAATATGCTAAAGTGGAAAGAGATAGTGGGATGCTTGAATGAGAAGGAGAACATACGCTGGAACGAGATAAAAGAGCTGTTTAACAGAAACAAGCTGGTGAAAGGTGATGACAAATTAGGTCAGGCAGTGCTTATGCTTAGTGATTTGGGCAAAAATCTTGAGTTGATAAAGGATGCACTTTGTGAGGGCGTGGAGAAGTCTGGAAAAAGCGATTCTTCCCTTGAAAGCCTAGTTGACATAATGGCACAACTCAAAGAAGTCCACGGTATGGGAGTTATTAAATTTGTAGAACGTTTATCTCAGAACAATAAAAAAAGCAATTGATTCTATTTTTTGTGCTATATATTTTGCAATATCCAAAATCAATGTAAAATGTTTATTGTAAAATATATAGCAATGGTGAAAATAGTATAATAAGCGCAATAGGAGGAATTGTAGTGGATTCGATAAATGTGAATACGTCTTCAAGGACGTGCATGGTGGATATAACAGGCAAAGTTCAGCAGATTGTGAATGCATCTGGTGTCAGGTCAGGAGTTTGCACTGTTTTTATACCGCATACAACTGCGGGAATAACAATAAATGAAAATGCTGACCCGGATGTGGTTTCCGATATTATAAAAGAAGTAAACAAAATTGTGCCCTTTGAAGACCGATATGCCCATAGTGAAGGAAATTCTGCAGCACACATAAAAGCGAGTATGTTTGGATTTTCGCAGCAGATTATTATAGAAGATGGCAGACTTGTGCTTGGTACCTGGCAGAGTATATACTTTTGTGAGTTTGACGGTCCGCGAAACAGGAAGGTTTATATTAAGACTATAAAGTAGGGATTTATAATAGCTGTGAAATTTATTAATATGGCATGGAGGACTTCAAATGGATCTTAAAGTAGGAGATGTTATATCTATAAAGCATTATTCAGGTATAAATCCGTTTAAGAGTGTTGTAGTCAGTGTTGATGGGGATGTAGTGAAAGTCAGGCTTACAAAAGACTTTACCATGCTGAACTTTCTTGAAGGAGATCCTCTTGTATTCGGTGTCGAATCTTATGGGGAGGTTCATTTGGTTGGGTGCAACATAACCAGAATAGACTGCAAAAACAACACTGTCGAGGCAATTATTGACAAGGTGGACACGGGTGCAAACCAAAGAATGTATGAGAGATTTCCGGTATCCCTTTATTCTGATATAAGGACAAAATTCAGCAAAAAAAAGCATTTGGCTATCATTAAAGACATAAGTACCTATGGAATGCTTATTTACTGTAAGTCTGACTTCCCCATCGGAGAACAGATTGAAGTTGATATTTATATGGAAAAGATAATGGTGTTTCTAAAAAGCGATATTATGAGAAAGAAAGAAAGTACTCACTATATCGAGTACGGTTTAAGAATAATATATGAGGACATAAATTCAATGAACTTTATTAAAGAATATATACGAAGGATCAAAGAAGCCCAGGAGGATTCAATAAGGAAGATGAGGGAGCGTGAGTAGATAAAAATATTAGGTGATTATTACTTGACTATATAAATGCTGTGTGATATATTTTTTTTAATTAAATCAATCACGAAAATGATTCTATATATTTTGCAATAAACATTTTACATTGGTTTTGGATATCGGGAAATATATACATTGGAAAAATGAGTTTTTGTGATATTACATTACAGAAATTGAAGTGCGATGTAAAATCTTTATCGCATTCAATTTAAATAAGACTTTTTATCTTCAGGATAGGTGAAATTCCTTACCGGCGGTAGATGGTTTAGACCATAAGCCCGCGAGCCTTTGGCAGATCCGGTCAAAATCCGGAGCCGACAGTATATAGTCTGGATGGGAGAAGATGGGTTTATGCTTTTTTGCATAAGACACTCCCGGAGGATATTCCTTAAGGGAGTTTTTTAGTTAGGTCTCTTGGAGTGAAATGAATAAAAAGCTCGGGACATCGAGTCCCTCGCTTTTTGCCGGATTTCCTTTCGGGAAATGATCCTAAAGAGGCAAAATTTAGTACCCAAAATGGGTACTAAATTCTGTTTATTGAATATGTAGAAGTGGAGGCTTTGTTAAGCAAATTGAGTACAGAACAATTTTTTATGAAAAGAGCCATGGAACTTGCAAAGAAGGGATGGGGAAGAACAAATCCCAATCCTCTTGTAGGGGCTGTTATAGTTAAAGACGACAGGATAATTGCTGAGGGTTTTCATGAAGCTTTAGGGTGTGCCCATGCTGAAATTGCAGCAATCAACAATGCTACTGGGGAAATTGCAGGCGGTACTATGTATGTCAATTTAGAGCCATGCTCTCATTATGGAAGAACTCCACCCTGTGCAAAATCCATTATCGAAGCGGGAATAAAAAAAGTTGTTGTGGCCATGGTTGATCCAAACCTAAAAGTGTCTGGCAGGGGCATAAAAATGCTTAAAGGTGCAGGGATAGAAGTGGAAGTAGGAATCCTTGAAGAACAGGCAAGAAATCTGAATGAGATATTTATATGCTATGTCACAAGGAAAAAACCTTTTGTTATTATGAAAACCGCAATGACACTCGATGGTAAAATAGCTTCCGTAACAGGAGATTCCAAATGGATTACTGGAGTGGAGTCAAGGCGTTATGTTCATGTAATCAGGGATAGGGTTGCTTCTGTTATGGTGGGCATAAATACTGTAATCAGGGATAATCCTATGCTTACGACCCGGTTAGATGATAGGGAAGGAACTAATCCGATAAGAATTGTTGCAGACAGTAAGGGGATAATACATGAGGACAGCAATATTATTAAAACAGCTCATGAAGTAGATACAATTCTTGTATCTACTTCTGCTATCGATAAATTAAAGGAAAAAATGCTCACAGAAAAGGGTGTAAGAATAATAAAAGCAGATGGCATTGACGGAAGAGTTGACTTGGTAAAGATTATGGAGGAGCTTTACAAGCTGGAGATTGACAGTATGCTTTTAGAGGGAGGCGGTAGCCTCAACGCCTCGGCAATTGACGCAGGAATAGTAGATAAAATAATGGTTTTTACAGCACCTAAAATAATTGGAGGGAAAGATGCACCAACTTCTGTAGAAGGGGACGGTATAAAAGACATGTGTAAGGCGATAAGCCTGAAAAATGTTTCTGTTAAAAGATTTGAAGAAGATATATTAATGGAAGGGTATATTAACCGTTGAAGGAGTTAAGGAGAAAAAATGTTTACTGGAATTGTGGAAGAGGTTGGAAAGGTAAGGGCAGTTGTTCCTGGAAACATGTCAATCGGATTAACTGTTGAATGCAAAAGAGTAATAGGGGATGTAAAAATAGGGGATAGCATTTCTGTCAATGGGATTTGTCTTACAGTAACAAGTGTTGGCAATATGGTCTTTACAGCAGATGTTATGCCAGAGACAATGAGAAAGACAAATTTAAAACATTTGAAAGCAGGAGAAAGAATTAATCTCGAAAGAGCATTAAGACTAAGTGACAGGCTGGGTGGACATCTGGTAAGCGGGCATATTGATGGTACCGGATTAATAGCTTCTAGAGAAGAGGAAGATAATGCAATATGGATTACAATCAGAGCAGAACCTCATATTTTGAAGTACATTGTACAAAAAGGTTCTGTGGCGTTGGATGGTACCAGCCTGACTATTGCATTTGTAGATGATAAATGTTTTAAGGTTTCCTTGATTCCACTAACTGCAGCAACTACAATACTAGGTCTGAAAAAGGCAGGCGACATGATTAATATCGAATGTGATGTAATGGGCAAGTATGTTGAAAAATTGTTGTATGGGCGACAGCAGGGCAATGAAGGTGCTAAAGAGGGATTGAGCTTGGATTATTTAAGGGAAAACGGATTTGTATGATTCACTAAAATTTGATGAGGTGGGAGTATGACTCTTAAGTTTGATACAATAGAAACAGCACTTGAGGACATAAGAAAGGGCAGGATGATTGTCGTAATTGATGATGAGGATCGGGAAAATGAAGGAGACCTTTTAATGGCAGCAGAAAAGGTAACTCCTGACTGTATTAATTTTATGGCTACCTATGGAAAGGGCATGATTTGTGCTCCTTTAACGGAGGAGCGGGCAAAGGAACTTGATTTAAATCTTATGGTTGAAAGAAATAGCGAAAAAATGAGAACTGCCTTTACTATTACTGTGGATCACAAAAGTTCAACAACCGGGATTTCGGCATTTGAAAGGGCAAATACAGTAAAGGAGTTGGTAAACCCGGAGTCCAAACCATCCGATTTTGTTAAGCCTGGGCACATCTTTCCACTTATTGCAAAGGAAGGAGGTGTGCTCAAAAGGTCGGGTCATACTGAAGCGGCAGTGGATATTGCAAGAATGGCAGGTCTTTTTCCAGCAGGTGTAATATGTGAGATTATGAATGATGACGGGACAATGGCAAGGGCACCTCAGCTTTTGGAATTTGTAAAGAAACATGAGCTTAAAATAATAACTATTGCAGACCTTATAAGTTACAGACGGAACACTGAAAAACTTGTCAAGAAAGCTGCAGAAGCGAAACTTCCTACAGAGTACGGAGAATTCAAGATAGTCGCATTTGAAAATGAAATAAATGGCGAACACCATGTGGCTTTGGTTAAGGGAGATGTTGAAAGTACAGATGAGCCTGTATTGGTGAGAGTTCATTCAGAATGTCTTACCGGAGACGCATTTCATTCTCTGAGATGTGACTGTGGTGAGCAGTTGGCAGCAGCACTGGGCAAGATAAGCGAAGAAGGGAGAGGGGTGCTTCTTTATATGCGCCAAGAAGGACGTGGAATAGGTCTTGTTAACAAGGTGCGTGCTTATGAATTGCAGGACATGGGGAAAGATACTGTTGAAGCCAATGTAATACTAGGGTTTCCTCCTGATTTAAGGGATTATGGAATAGGAGCACAAATACTTTATGATCTGGGAGTAAGAAAAATAAAGCTTTTGACAAATAATCCTAAAAAAATGGTGGGACTTAGTGGATATGGACTTGAGATTACCGAAAGAGTACCTATTCAAATAAAGGAAAATGAAGTAAATGGTTTTTATTTGCAGACAAAGAAGGAAAAGATGGGCCATTTGTTAAAAAACATAAATACAATTAATCATCAGGAGGAAAATAAAAATGGGAATTAGAACAAATCAGGGGAAGTTAATTGCATCAGGTTTGAAATTCGGTATTGTGATAGGAAGATTTAACGAATTTATTAGTAGTAAGCTTTTAGGAGGCGTTATAGACGGGCTTCTTAGACACGGTGCTGAAGAAGCAGATATAGAGGTTACATGGGTTCCAGGAGCTTTTGAAATACCTCTCGCGGCTCAAAAAATGGCTAATTCAAGAAAATTCAATGCGGTAATATGCGTTGGTGCTGTAATAAGAGGTTCAACGCCTCATTTCGATTATGTATCAAATGAAGTGTCAAAAGGCATCGCAAAGGTATCTTTAGATACCGGAATTCCTGTAGTGTTTGGAGTACTGACAACAGATACTATTGAACAGGCTATTGAAAGGGCAGGTACAAAAGCTGGCAATAAGGGATATGAAGCTGCCGTAACTGCAATAGAAATGGCAAATTTATTAAAAGTATTGTGAGTGGAAAATGAGTTAAAATAACAATGTGTGTGGGGGATTGAGAATATTTATTCAGGCTTTTTTTACAAACAGTACTTGAAAATGGACATTTAAAGTGGTAGAATAATGTAAGTGTATTCGTTTTTCTGTGCTTAAGGGATTTAAATTATAGAGAATAATAAACGAATTTAATTAATTTAACCTTTATAAAATATTTTTAAAATGAGAAGGGGAGTTCGATGAAGAAGGGCTTAATAATAATACTTGTTATCAGTGTAATTGGAGCGATACTAACGTCTGGGTGTATGATGTTTAACTCTTCCCAAAAGGGTGCCATATTTGAAGATGCTAATCTGGAGTATGCTGTTAGAGGGGTGCTGGATAATTTGACAGGAGATGTTTCCCTTCAGGATATACAGGGGATAACTGAATTGGATGCCAGTAATAGAGGAATTAGAAGCCTTAAAGGGATTGAAGCGTTGTCCGGTATAGTGAAGCTAAACCTAGAAGGAAACGAAATAAAAGATGTTTCGCCGTTAAGCAAATTGGTTGCTTTAAAGGATTTAAACCTTGAGAATAATGGAATTATCTATCTGTCAGCTATCGGATTTGATGCATTAGCAAAGTTGCCTGAACTCAAAGAATTAAAATTAGGAAATAACGGTATTAACTTAGGTGAAGAAAGTGAGACAAAACTTTCGGATATCAGCATACTTAAGGATTTTATAAACCTTAAGGAGCTGGATTTAAAAGGTAATGACGTTAAGGACATTTCTCCATTAAGCAGTTTGGTTAAACTTAAAGAACTGAATTTAAGCGGAAACAAAATATCAAACGGTGACATAGAAATTCTTAGAACTCTTTCGAATTTGGAAGAGCTGAACATCAGAGAGTGTAATGTAGTTGACATATCTCCTATTGAAGATATTGAAAACTTGGTTTATTTGAACATTCATTCCAATGAGGGTATAAAATCAATAGAACCAATTGGTAAGCTTACAAAATTGGAAACACTTATTATGAGGAATGTAAATGTTGGGGATCAGATTGAGATTTTAGAAAATCTGACCAACCTAAAGGTATTAAATTTAAGGAATACGTCAATATCTGACGTTTCGGTTCTTGCGAAACTAATGGAAAAAGGAGCACTTCAAGATGATGCTGTGACGCAAGTATATGCGGATGTGGATATAAGAGATAATCCCATACCATTAATACCACAGGATAATAATAATGGTTATGAATCCATTAAACCATATTGGGATAATATAGAGATTAGAAATCCTGAGGATATGCCACAGAGACCAACTCAAAAAGTTCTTATTAATGAAGTTATGGGCTCTAATGACAGTACTATTGCAGACCCAAATGGTAATTATAACGACTGGATAGAGCTATACAATCCTGGAGATACTGCCGTAGATCTTTCCGGTTTTTATCTTTCAGATAAAGAAAAAGACTTGGGAAAATGGAAGTTTCCTGAAAGGACAAGCATTCCTGCAAAGGGCTATTTGGTTGTATGGGCATCTGGAGAAGGGTATAGTGCTAATACAGGCTTATATGCAAATTTTAAAATTTCAGCTGATGGTGAGACCCTAATTCTTACTGAGCCTGATGGAAAGACTTGGTCCGATTATCTGGTGGTTCCTTCGGGGCAGAAGGATATTTCTTATGGTCGACAACCGGACGGAAGCGGTCAATGGGGGCAATTTGACGTTAATAATGCAACTCCGGGTAAAACCAATAATCAAGCACAAGCTTATGAAAAGCCAGATGAAATTGAATTGAAATTTTCTCATGCGGGTGGTTTTTATACGGAGGATTTTTTTTTACAATTAAGTGTTGATGACCCCGAAGCTAAAATTTACTATACACTCGACGGCTCAGAACCTGACCTTGGAAATCTAAATGGGGAAGGTGAGGGCTACTATGTCAAATATTCATATAATAAAGATAGTGACGAAAGTGATGAACTGGTAAAAAAAAAGAATATTACATATGTATATGATAGCAATCCAATAGCTATTACTAGCAGAGAAGGAGAACCTAATGATATCTCGATGATACCTTCGGCTCCTATGTTTGGTTCACCCAAAAAAGAAATACCCAAAGCTTGTGTGGTACGTGCAAGGCTATATAAGGAAGGGACTTTTTTAGGTAATACGGAAACACATACTTTTTTTGTAGGAAAGAAATATACCCTTCCAGTAGTTTCCATTACAACTGATGCCGATAATTTGTTCGATTATGAAAAAGGAATTTATGTTCCGGGTAAAATTTATGATGATAATTATGACCCTGATGATGAAGTATGGGATAGTAAGGCTAATTATAATCGACGTGGTGATAGTTGGGAAAAGCCTGCACATTTTGAGTTTTTTGAAACAACAGGAACTTTGGGGTTTGCTCAAGATATAGGCGTGAAAATGCATGGAGGAGCTTCTAGAAGCATTAAGCAAAAAACTTTGCGTATTCATGCAAGTGACAAGTACGATACCCAAAATAACATAGAGTATGAACTTTTTCCAGGTCTAACTAATGTGCCAGAAGGCGATACTCTTGATGTATTTAAGTTTTTCATATTGCGAAACAGTGGAAATGAATCGATGAATACATTTTTTAGAGATGCTATGGCTCAAAGCTTGGTATCTCATACATCATTGGATACTCAGGCATATCGGCCAGCTATTGTATACTTGAATGGTGAGTACTGGGGGGTACATAATTTAAGGGAGAGGCAGGATGAGCATTATTTAAAGAACAAGTATGGTATAAACAAAGATGATGTTGTTATATTGTCTACTAAAGCTTTACTTGTAGAAGGTGAAGAAGGAGATGAAAAACATTATAATGAAATGCTGGATTTTATAAAATCTAATGATATGTCAGATAACGACAATTACGAAATTGTAAAAACTCTGATGGATACAGATAATTATATAGAGTATTATATAGCTGAGATATACTTTAACAATACAGATTGGCCCCACAACAACATCAAATACTGGAGGTACAAATACGGTAGCAATGAACCTGGCATTCCCTACGGACAAGACGGAAGATGGAGATGGCTTTTATATGACACAGATTTTGGATTTGGATGGAAAGAAGCTGTCGATTATAATATGTTTGATTGGACTACTGGTAATATAAAGAATGAATGGTCTAATACTTTGTTCTACTCAATGCTGAATAATGAAAGCTTTAAAAATCAGTTTATAAGCCGTTTTGCCGATCATCTAAACACATCTTTCAGATCCGAGCGAGTTGTTCAAAAAATAAGCGAAATGCATAGCGTTTTAAGACCAGAGATGCCAGTTCACAATAAACGCTGGAATGCAATTTACGGCTGGAATTCTCAAACACGTGTAATGATTGATTTTGCCAAACAACGTCCGGATTATCAACGGCAACACATTATTGATTTTTTCAATCTGGACGGAACTGCCGAGTTAAAACTTAATACAAATGCAGAAGATGGACTTATCAAACTTAATTCAATAGAAATCAGTAAAAATACTCCAGGTGTTGAAGACCCTAATAGCTGGACAGGAATATATTTTAAAGGAATACCGGTTGAAATTGAAGGATTACCGAATCTGGGTTATCGCTTTGCCCGCTGGGAAAGCAACATACAGAATGAAAAAATAGAGAATAATAATAAAATATCACTTATACCAAATCAGGATATTGAGATTACTGCTATTTTCGAAATAGCGACTGCTCAACCAGCTGAAGAAGCAATAGAAAAACTGCCTTCTGTTGAGCGAATAACGCTGGAGTTTGAGAATGATGTAAAATTGGCAAGAAACTTGGTTGAAAGAACGTTGTCAGAATCAAAAATAGGAAAGTCGGATATTAGTAATATTGATAAATTAATGAGACTAGAGTCGAGAATATTTGAACTGAAAAAATTTGAAGAAGCGAAGTCACAAAAAAGCCTTAGAAAAAAGTTTTTTAAGTGGTAAATTAATAGTTTTGAGTTATTGCATTAATGATTTTACTGGGTTCAAAGTAAGAATATTTAAATGTGAAATGCTTAAAAATATTCCCTATAAAACAGATTGTTATGTGGTCTCCTTAAATTTCTTTATGAAGTCTTCTTGCTCCTTCTTTAGCAAAAGGAGGTATTTTTTCAAGAGGTTTGGAGTGTGCACATCGGTGTATACTATTTTCAATCCATATTCATAGTTATATGTATCTTTTACTTTTCTTATGATTGTTGCTTTAAGATGTATTGTAACACCTGCGTGAATATCGAATTTAAGCTCCTGGTAGAGAGGGAAATCAGTTTTTGAGTAAATCATCATTCCGCTGTAGCTTATGTTTTTAACTATTGCGAGATGTTTCTTTTGGGACTCTCCAATTCTAGCCTCCGCGTATATGGAGACTGGAAATCTGACAAAAAGCCTTTTGTTTGCAGTTGCCTCATAATTATCGATTTTGAGCAGAATTGAATTCTGATCTTTTTCTAAATCCAGTATTGTACAACTGGAAATATAAACATCATTATCCAACTCTGAGCCGAGTACTATAGGGTCTCCTGTCAAACAATTCAGCAATGTAATATTCTCAATAAGCTTTACTTTTAAGATATCATTGTTGGATTCGGTTACAAGGCTTTTAAAAAGCTTTGTTCCTGAATAGTGCCTGATAGAAACAAGATCTCCTGCAGTTATTTTCATAATGACCACTCCATTATATTAGAAGATTAATCGAACTATAATAAAATCAAGCTTTTTACAGTTTTTATACTGTTTTAACAGGAAGTTCTTTTGTCACGCTATATACTTCGTAAAATAGCAAAAAAAAGTTAAGTGCTTTTTGTCTGTGTTGAAACAATTAATATATGTTAAAACAAAAAGAAACGATTACTATATATCAATTATAATACTAAACTTAAAAAAGTGCAAAACATACTGCTGTAATATTTTATTTATTTAGATTTTGAAATATATTGAATGCGATAAAGATTTTACATCGCACTTTAATTTCACTTACTCCTTAATGTAGCATTACAAAAATTAATTTTTCAATGTAGATGGCTAAATCTTTATGGCTAAATTTTCATGGCTAAATTTACATTAAAAAAAACCTTGACAAAAGTTGAAATAGCTTATATAATTACTTTTGCGAATTGTTTATGCGGGTTTAACTCAGCGGTAGAGTGTCACCTTGCCAAGGTGAAAGTCGCGAGTCCGAATCTCGTATCCCGCTCCAAAATAAAGCGCCTTATGCGCTTTATTTTTTTG
>LSQX01380028.1_pt2 | contig 18674 bp, 19 predicted proteins | sample 654561 | NCBI WGS metagenome assembly LSQX01 (sample SAMN04489861, study PRJNA283612) | anaerobic digester metagenome | isolation source: 4 biogas reactors fed with cattle manure at either 37C or 55C with and... | place: Denmark: Kongens Lyngby | collected 2014
GGTATCATGAAGGGTGTAAATTGCGGTAGAAACTGGTAAGAAATGAAAGTTTACGAGACCGGGGAGGGTTTCGTTTGACAAGCTGGTCTGGCAATGAACTGAGAGAAAACTTCTTGCGCTTCTTCGAAAGCAAGGGACATCTTCGTCTGCCCAGCGCGTCCCTAGTGCCAGCGGGGGATCCGACTTTGCTTCTCACCGGGGCGGGCATGGTGCCCTTTAAGCCATATTTCCTAGGCAAAGCAGAACCCCCTAGTCGGCGGATCACCACATGCCAGCGGTGTCTGCGCACGTTGGACATCCAGAATGTAGGGCTGACGGCCCGTCATGGCACCTTTTTCGAAATGCTGGGGAACTTTTCGTTTGGCGACTACTTCAAGAAGGAAGCCATCGAATGGGCTTGGGAATTTACCACCCAGCACCTTAAGTTTCCTCCGGACAAGTTGTGGGTGACGATCTATACCGATGATGATGAGGCCGAGGCCATCTGGCACCAGGACATTGGGGTTCCTATGGACCGGATCGTCCGTTTGGGGCGGAAGGATAATTTTTGGGAAATCGGCGTTGGGCCTTGTGGTCCCTGTTCGGAGCTGCACTTTGATCGAGGAATCGAACATGGATGCGGACGGCCTGACTGTGCCCCCGGGTGCGATTGCGACCGCTTCCTTGAGTTTTGGAACCTGGTCTTTATCCAGTTCTACCAAGATGCTGCGGGGAACTTAGAGCCTTTGGAGCGCAAGGGCATTGACACGGGGATGGGGCTTGACCGGGTGTGCACCTTGCTGCAGCGGGTTGACAACATCTTCGAAATTGACTTGGTGCGCCCCATCATCGATGCTTTGGCCGAGCTTGCCCAGACCGCCTACGGTGAGGATAAGGCGAAGGATGTTTCGATGCGGGTGGTGACAGACCACATTCGCGGCGTAACCTTCATGGTTCATGACGGCATCTTGCCCGGCAATGAGGGCAGAGGCTACGTCCTACGGCGGCTTGCGCGCCGAGCCGTGCGCCACGGGCATCTGTTGGGGATCGAAGGCCCCTTCCTCAAGGACTTAGCCGCGGTGGTCATTGATGTCATGAAGGAAGGCTACCCGGAGCTGGTGGGCAGGGCCGATTACATCTACAAGGTCATCGAGCTCGAAGAGGAAAGGTTCCAGCGGACTTTAGAGCAAGGGATGGCCATATTGACCGAATTGATGGCGGAGCTGGAGGCCAAGGGCGCCCGGGAAATCTCAGGGGCCGACGCCTTCCGGCTTTATGATACCTATGGTTTTCCCCTGGAGCTGACAAAGGAGATTGCTGCCGAATCGGGCTTTAGGGTGGATGAAGAAGGCTTCCGCCAAGGTATGATGGAACAAAGGGAGCGGGCCCGGGCTGCCCACCGGAAGACGGGCTATCTGGGCGATGAGACGGACAGCGTCGCCGATGCCCTCGGGCTGGAGACGGAGTTCATCGGCTACGACAGTTTGGAGGGGGAGGCCCAGATCCTCGCCCTGCTGGTAGATGGCCACTCGGTTTCCCAGGTGGCAGCAAACCAACAGGTGGACGTGGTGCTGGATATTACTCCCTTCTATCCAACAGGGGGTGGGCAGCAGGCCGATGTGGGGTCCATCACCGCTAAGGACGGGGAGTTCAAGGTGGAGGATGTCCAGCGCCTTGGCGCCGCGATCGTCCACCGGGGCAAGGTCACAGCTGGCTCCCTCGAGGTAGGCGACCTGGTCCGGGCCAGGGTTGATCGGGACGCCCGCGAGGCGACGGCCCGCAATCATACGGCCACCCATCTTCTCCATCAAGCTTTGCGCAGGCTGCTGGGTGAACATGTTGCCCAGTCCGGGTCTTTGGTCGATCCCTACCGGCTCCGGTTCGACTTCACCCATTTCGAAGGGATCGCTCCGGAGGGAATCAAGCAGCTGGAAGAGACGGTCAACAGCTACATCCTGGCCAATTTGCCTGTCTTGGCGGAGGAAATGCCGATGGCTAAAGCGGAAGAATTAGGTGCCATCGCCCTCTTCGGGGAGAAATACGGGGACCGAGTGAGGGTCGTCTCCGTTGGTGATTACAGCCGGGAGCTTTGTGGAGGCACCCATGTGAGAGCCACGGGGGAGATTGGCCCCTTCACCATCGTTTCCGAAGGGAGCATTGCCGCCGGCGTCAGGCGAATAGAGGCGCTGACTGGCTTGGGAGCCTTGCGCTACCAACGGGAGCGAGGATCCCTTCTAGAGGAGGCGGCCAGCAAACTAGAGACTAGTCCCGATCGCATCCTGACCGATATTGACCGCATGCTCAAAGAAAAGGAAGAACTAGCCAGGAAGCTTGCTAAGCTGCAGAAGCTGGCCATTCGGGCTAGAGGGGATGAGCTTGTGGTCGGGGCCGAAAAGCTCAACGAGGTTAACCTGGTGGTAGCCCAGGTGGAAGATGCCGACATGGAGGCCCTTCGGCAAATGGGCGATTACTTGCGGGACAGATTACAGCCGGGCATAGTGGTGCTCGGGTCAGCGAACGGAGACAAGGTGGTCTTGCTCGGTATGGCCAGCAAGGAACTAGTTGGCCGGGGCATCCACATGGGCGAGATCATTAAGAAGACGGCCCAACTAGTTGGCGGGTCGGGTGGCGGACGTCCCGATATGGCTCAAGCCGGCGGAAAAGAACCGCAGAAATTGGATGAGGCCTTGAGGACCGCTAAGGAAACCCTTCGGAAACTAGTCGGGGAAATGGTTTGGCGGCAATAGAGGGATTTTGCCGCCGGTGACGAAATGTCAACGTGAAACCAGCAGGAAATTCGCCGGCGGGAGGTTGATGAGAATGATTAAGGGACCCCAGGATGAAACGATGTTGTTCCATGTGGGCCCGGAAAAAGAGACCGAAGCTAGGCGAATCCTAAGGGAGGTCCACCACGCCCTGAAGGACAAGGGCTATAACGCGGTCAACCAGCTGGTTGGCTACTTGTTGTCGGGAGATCCGACTTATATCACTAGCCACCGCAATGCACGGGCTTTGATCCGGGAGATTGAACGGGATGAACTCCTGGAAGAGCTGGTTCGTCACTATCTGGCGACCTTAGCAAGCCCGAAACAACAGTAGTCGCAAAGCAGCGGTTTGCTGGGAACCATGAAGGGTCCAAGGAGGGACCCTGACCATGGTTTTTGTGTTTAGGAAGGTGTCTTTTTGGAGAAACGCTTGTTAGGCAAGAGATGGGTTTCACGACTTTGTTTTGGCTCCCTGGGCCTGGGACCCCTGCATAACAACCTGTCTGTCGAAGAAGGCGCAGCTTTGCTGAGGGAGGCCTTCGAGCAGGGAGTCAATTTCGTTGACACGGCAGAACTTTACGGTACGTATCCCCATATCCGCGAAGCCTTGCGGGGGTATGATGGGGAGGTGATAATTGCCACCAAATCATACGCAAGTGGTTACGAGGAGATGGCTCAGAGCCTGGAAAGGGCCAGACGGGAGCTTGACCGGGATGTCATCGAGATCTTCCTCCTCCATGAGCAAGAGTCCAGCCATACCCTAAGGGGACATTGGCCGGCCTTGGAGGTACTGTGGGAGGCGAAAAAGAGNNTCCATGAGCAAGAGTCCAGCCATACTCTGCGGGGACATGCTCCGGCCTTAGAGTATTTGGTGGAAGCCAAGGAACGAGGTCTCGTGGAGGCAGTCGGCATTTCGACCCACACGGTGGCGGGAGTGCGTGCGGCGGCGGCCCATCCTCAGATCGAGATCATCAGTCCCCTGATCAACCTTACCGGAGTGGGGATTGTCGATGGGAGCCGTGAGGACATGCTGTCGGCGATGGAATTTGCCGCTTCCATGGGCAAGGGCCTTTATGGAATGAAGCCCCTGGCAGGTGGGCATTTGAGCGGGAAGGTCGAGTCGGCCCTCGAATTCGTTCTTGCCATCCCAACCCTGGCGTCGGTGGCTTTAGGGATGAAGAGTCGGGCGGAGTTGATGATGAACCTGAGTATTTTCGCGGGAAAGCCCGTTCCCCAGGAAATAAGGCAAGCGGTGGCAGCGGCAGACCGCTGGCTGCATATCGACGACTGGTGCACGGGATGCGGCTCCTGCGTTGACGCTTGCCCTTCACGAGCTCTAAGGGTGGTCGGTGGTCGCTGCCAGGTGGACAGGGCCAGGTGTGTTCTCTGTGGCTATTGCGGGGCGGCGTGCCCGGATTTTGCCTTGAAAATAGTCTAGGGGGTTCCCATGCGGATACTTGCCTTGGATGTAGGGACCAAGACGATTGGTGTTGCGGTGTCGGACCCGTTAGGACTCATCGCCCAGCCGGTGGAAACGATCGGCCGGGGCGGTGGGGAGCTGAACCGGCTTCTGGAGCTCGTTGCCCAGTACGAAGTGGACGAGATTGTGGTCGGCCTGCCCCGCCGCACCGATGGCAGCCTGGGTCCCGAGGCAAGGTATGTGCAGGAGTTCGCGGGCCGCTTAGAACGCAAGCTTGCGGCCGAGTGGCCTTCAATCGAGATTGTTTTCTGGGACGAACGGTTTACGACGGTGCAAGCGGAGAGGGTGCTCCTCGAGGCTGACGTGAGTCGGGCTGGACGACGGGCAGTTGTCGACCAGGTGGCGGCTGGATTTCTTTTACAAAGTTACCTGGACCGCCGCATGAGGGACTACCTTTCCGGGAAGGATAAGCAAGACTAATTCCAACTTGTCAAAAGGCGAGGTGCGGTGATGGATGAAGATACGATTGTCCTAGTCGATGAAGAGGGATTCGAGCACAACTTTACCCTCTATCGGATCCTAGAAGTGGACGATGTTCGCTATGCTTTGCTCGTCCCTGAGGAAGATCCCGATGGGGGAGTAGTCGCTTTTCGTCTCGATGTCGATGAAGATGGGGAAGATGTGTTGGTCATGGTCGAAGAGGACGATGAGTTCGAGAGGGTAGTCAGTGCGCTAGATGATGATGATTGGGGAGACGATTGGGAGGAGTAGAAGCTCCAAGAACGCATGTAGGGTGTGGGAAGTACCATGTCGATCCAACCACAGACGAAGGAAGCTTTAAACTTCGAGCTCTATGACGGCCCTGGCCGCCATTGGCACCGATGGATGCGCCAACTTGTCTACAGTGGGATTGTAGTCATGGTTGCCTGCACATTGTCCCTTTCTTACTTCTTGCTGCCGTTGGAAGGGGACCTTAAGGGAGTTGAGATGCTGGTGGAGATCCCAGCAGGCAGTACAGGCCGCGATGTGGCTAGGTTGCTCCACCAAGCTGAGATCGTCCGCCATCCCCGGGCGTTTGCCTTAGTCGCCCGGCTGCTGGGTTTTGATAGCGATCTGAAGGCTGGCTATTACCTGTTTTCCCCCGGCATGACCCCCTTGCAACTCCTAACGCAGATTCGCCAGGGGGATGTGGCAACCGCGAAAGTTACCATTCCCGAGGGGTTTAACCTAGAGGAAATAGCCAGTCTCCTTGCTCGAAAGGGACTAGCTGATGAAGAGCGATTCCTGCGCCTTGCCAGGGATAAGGGGCTCGTTTACGGGGATAGCTGCCCCCTTGATATGCCTGTCGATACGCTAGAAGGGTATTTGTTCCCCGATACCTATCGGTTCGCCATCGGACAGAAGGAAGAAGAAATCATCAAGATTATGGTCAATCGCTGCTTGGAAGTGGCGACCCCCCTCTACGAAGGTTATGAAGGGCCCCTTTCTTTCCATGAGGTGCTCACCCTAGCATCCATCGTCGAGAAAGAAGCCATCTACGATCGGGAGCGACCGGTGATTGCCGGGGTTTTCCTCAATCGACTCCGAATTGGGATGCGTTTACAAGCCGATCCGACCGTTCGCTACGTGGTTAATGAGCCCCGCAGCCGAGTCTTGTATCGAGACTTAGAAGTTGAATCGCCCTACAATACTTACCGTTATCCTGGTTTGCCTCCGGGACCCATTGCCAGCCCTGGCCTGGCCTCAATCAGGGCCGTAATTGAGCCTGCCGATGTTGACTACATGTATTTCGTCGCCCGCGGGGACGGGACCCACTTTTTTAGTCGTACCTTTGCGGAACATGTTGCCGCCCGCCGACGTTTCGGTTATTGAGGAGCGATCACTGTGAAAAGACCTGAACTTTTGGTTCCCGCCGGGAATCTGGAGAAGGCCCGGGTGGCCTTGGCCTATGGAGCCGATGCCATTTACTTGGGCGGCCAGCAGTTTGGCCTCAGGGCTAGGGCCGGCAACTTCACCCGGGAGGAGATCGAAGTCATCGTGGGCGAAGCCCATCAGCGGGGTGTGAAAGTCTACGTTACAGTCAATATCTTCGCTCACAATCGGCATCTTGAGGCCTTGCCGGGGTACGTAGAGGAACTGGCGGCATTGGAAGTGGATGGCCTGATCGTTGCCGATCCGGCCGTTTTCAATTTGGCTAAGCGCCATAGCAACTTACCTATCCACATCAGCACCCAGGCCAACGTCACTAATTGGGAGGCGGCCCTGTTCTGGGAGGAGTTGGGGGCTTCGCGGATTAACCTCGCTCGGGAGCTGACCCTCGACGAAATTGCCGCTATTAGGGGCCGGGTGAGCCTGGAATTGGAGGCTTTCATCCATGGGGCGATGTGCCTTGCTTACTCGGGGCGTTGTCTGCTCTCGGCCCAAATGACTGGACGATCGGCTAATTTGGGGGATTGCGCCCAATCTTGCCGCTGGTCCTACGCGTTGATGGAAGCCAAGCGGCCAGGTGAATATTACCCTCTCATCCAGGAGTCTGAAGGGAGCTACATCTTGAATTCCCGGGATCTTTGCATGATCCAGCATATCCCGGAGTTGATCCAGGTAGGTCTAGACAGCTTGAAAATCGAGGGGCGGATGAAAAGCGTTCACTACGTTGCTGCGGTAACCAAGACCTATCGGGAAGCCATCGATGCATACCTGGTCAACCCGCAGGACTACCGGCCAAACCAGGCGTGGCTGTTGGAATTGGAAAAAGTCAGCCACCGGCCGTACGGCACCGGCTTTTATTTCGATCCCCAAGGCCCCGGACAGGCCGTCAGGGCTCGCCAAAGCGTTCGCTCCGCCGATTTCTTAGGCGTCGTGGAAGGCGCCCATCAAGGCGGAGCCTTAGTGGCCGTGCGCAACCGCATCCGAAGTGGTGAGGAGTTGGAGATCCTAACCCCAACAGGCCCGCCATGGCGTCAACAGATCTTGCTCTACAGCTTGGACGGCGATCCTCTTCCGGCTGCCCACGCCAACGACAAGGTGGTTGTGCCCTTAGACAAGGTTGAACCCTATGCCCTGCTGCGACGACTGCGAGCTGAACCCAGGTAACGAAAGTCTCCCGTTGCTTCTCGAAGACTACCGCCGCTGCCCGAAAGAGTATTTGATTGCCTCCTGGCGGAGGAAAGTGGCCCGGTCAAATCGAAAGGTCATCATTACGGGGGCAACGGAGTCTCTATCACCCGGTGGTTGTATCCCCGGGTCTTTTTGTATTGGGTGGATAATTAGAGCGCAAAGGGGGCAGTGCGGTTGGCAAGAGCTAATGTCTATCAAGATTTCTTGACCTCCCTCAGCCATCAGGAGCCAAGTCGGGCGCCTGTTGCCATTTGGAACACCCGCAGTGCGTTAGTCAGGGTGCAGGGGGCAAGAAGACTGCTCGATTATTATCAAGACGTGGAGATTAAACTGCGTTCCCAGTTGTTTCCCTTAGACAGGTTCGACGATTGTCTGATTATCCCCGGGGTATGGCCTGATTACGGCGTTGCCCTCGAGGCTTCCGCCTTCGGCTCGCCAGTTCGCTGGTCGGACGACAATCCGCCCCAGGCGATGCCTTACATGGACCAGATTGCCGACTTTAGGAAAATGAAGCCCATCGATCCTAAGGAGGATGGGCTCATGCCCCAGGCACTTCGGGAGTATCGTTACATGCTCGCTAACCTGGACCGAGGGTATGTGGAGAGAATCGGATACTTGGACGGCTGTGCAGTGACGACAGGTCCTTTGGAAGTGGCTGCGGCGATGGCGGGCCATACTAAACTGTACGTCGCCTTCTACGATGATGTACAGCTGGTTCATGCTTTCCTCGAGTTCATCACCGACGGCATTATCAGCTATCTAAAGGCCTTGGAAAGAGTTGCGGGGGAGCTTAAGCTAGTCACCATGATCGAACACGTCCCCGGACAGATCTCTCCTGAGCATTTCAACGAGTATGCCGTACCTTACATCAGCCGAATCTTTCGAGAGTTCCCCGGGGCGATCAAGCTTTATCACAACGAGGACAACCTCAGTCACATTCTGGGCGATTTGCCCAAGCTTGGTGCGGATATATGGCATTTTGGCGACGTGGATCCTGCCCAGGCAAAAGCCGCGGTCGGCAGCGCCTTGACCTTGCTGGGCAATCTCCATCCACTAAGGGTTCTCTTGGAGGGGACTCCAGACCAGGTGAACGCGAAGGCCAAGGAATGCATCGCCTCTCTGGCCCCTGGTGGTGGTTTTGTCCTTTGTTCGGGAGGAGGCTTGGCTCCGGGCACGCCGCTAGACAATGTGGCAGCGATGATCACCGCGGCGAGGGGGTAGTTGTACTCCGTTCGCGACGATCCCCTGAGAGACGGGGTCGTCGCTTTTTTATTTGTTGGCAGGAGAACAAGTAATCTTGGCGAAAGTAAAAATATCTCAGGTGTTCTGGTGTTCTGAAGAATTGGGGTGGATTCAGTGGAGCCACTGCAGCCAGACAAATTGTCGGTAAAGGTCTGTGAGCGACTTGAAGCTTACATCAAGGACAATGGGCTCATGCCGGGCGATAGGCTGCCCACCCAACAGAAACTCGCTCGACTCTTGGGCATTAGCATGTCGTCCCTGCGGGAAGGCCTGCAATACGCGGAGGCCCTAGGGTTGGTCAGGACAAAGCAAGGGTCTGGGACCTTCGTTCAGGAACCGTCTGTGGATAGCCTGTTCTCATCGCAACATGCAGCGACCTTAACTAGCGTCATGCTATTGAATGACAAGGAATGGTCTGATCTGCTGCAGATGCGGGGGATTCTGGAAACGGCCGCGGTAGCGCTGGCGGCAGAACGAATCGGTACCGAAGACCTCAGGCTGTTGCACAGGCAAATCGAGCTGATGAAAAAGCAGAAAGACAACAAGGAAGCCTTCGCCGAAGCGGATATTACCTACCACGAGATCATCATTCAAGTAGTTGGCAACTCGATTTTGGAACAAGTATTCAAGAACATGCGCGACCTTATCCGCCGACATCAGTTGATGATTCTGAATCTTCCTGGGGAGGGCGACAAGTCCATTGCCGGCCATTGGGAGATTTACCAAAGACTGTTGGAGCGGGATGGGCGGGGAGCACAAGAGGCAATGGAAAGACACATAAGACATACTACCCGACTGGCCAAAGAGATAATCGGGGGAGGAGGTGGAACGTAAGCGTTAGTCTGTCGGGAAGAGAACGGGATGAGTATTCAGGAAGGATGGTGAGAATATGAAAAAAGGCATAGCATTTGCGGTAAGTTGTCTGTTGGTGATGATGATGGTTAGCGGGGGAGCGGCGGCGAAAGCAATCCAAGCGAAGTTCGGTCACGGGAACAACCCCACTGACCCCCGGCATGAGGCTGCGGTACTGTTTGCCCAATTGGTCGCCGAGAAGACCGATGGAGCAATCGAGGTGCAGGTTTTCCCGTCGGCTTCGTTGGGTTCTGATGAAGACATGATTGAACAACTACAACTGAACATATCTCAATTCGCTGCTCCCGGTGTGGGCACCATCTCACCCCTAGCTCCTGATTTGAACGTGTTGGAGATGCCTTTTCTATTTGACTCCTTCGAAAAGGCATGGAAGGTGTTGGATGGACCAGTCGGGCAAAGGCTGGTTGAACCCCTTCCGCCTAAGGGGATTAGGGTGCTTGCTTTTTGGGAGAATGGGTTCCGCAATGTGACAAACGGCCGCAGGCCAATTGAAAAGCCTGAAGACCTGGTGGGACTCAAGATCCGTGTTCCCAATTGGGAGATGTCGATCGCCACTTTCCAGGCTATGGAGGCCCAGGTGACGCCCATGGCTTGGCCGGAGGTGTATCTGGCTCTGCAGCAGGGAACAATTGATGCTCAGGAAAACCCCCTGACGGTCATTGCTCAGGCCGGCTTGTATGAAGTGCAAAGATACCTTTCCTTGACTCGTCACCAGTATTCACCACTACCGTTACTCGTGAGTGAACGGTTTTGGCAGTCGCTTTCCAAGGAGCACCAAGATGCCATCATGGAAGCCGCACACGAGGCTAAGGTCTTCCACCGGAACCGGATTGCCAGTGACGATGAGCGCCTGGTTAGTGAGTTGCAGGCCAAGGGAATGATTGTTTCTGATCCCGATATCGAACCCTTCCGGGAGAAGGCCCAGGCTGTGTACAAACGATACGGAGAACGCTTTGGCAGCTTGCTGGACGAAATCCTGGCGGGGACGGAATGAACTGGGGGGCGGATTGCCCGCCCCCTTATTTAAGGAGGTGAACGAAGGATGGGAGCTCTGCGCAAGATCGCAGACAATTTCGAGCTGCTCATATGCGCGTTATGCCTCTTAGTAATTACTGTGGCCCTTTTTAGCGGCGTCATTTTCCGTTATGTGATCAGATTTTCCCTCATTTGGGTAGAGGAGATAGCTCGCTTCGCGCTAGTCTGGTTGACCTTCATCGGGGCGGCCTGGCTGAGTAAGGGCCGCGCCTTAATTCGGGTGGAGCTTATTCTCAATGCCCTTCATCCCGGCTCAAGGCGGATTCTTGAGGCCCTGATTGAACTCCTTGGGGTCGTGTTTGCGATTTATTTGGTGGTCGGTGGTTTCAGAATGGTGAGACTCACCTGGCCCATGCCAACGCCTGCGGCGAAGATGCCGATGGGTCTTTTTTATCTTCCTTTACCTCTGGCTGGCTTGTGTATGATCATCCATTCTGCCCATCATGTGTGGAAGTTGCTTCGTTCGAGTAGTTCTGCGCTAGGAGAGAGGATCTCATGACAGCCTTGCTATTGTTGAGCCTACTGTTGCTTATTCTTGTCGGTGTACCTATCGCTACTGCTTTGGGGTTTAGTTCTCTTGCCTACTTTGTCGTGCGGGGGGGCATCCCCCTAGAGGCTATCAGTCAGCGCATGTTGAAAGGAGTTGACAGTTTCCCGCTCTTAGCCGTACCGCTGTTTATCATGGCTGGATGTTTAATGAACACTAGTGGTATCACCCGCCGCATTTTCCATTTTGCGCGTACTGTCGTCGGGCATATCCCGGGCGGCTTGGGGCATGTGAACATCTTGGCCAGTGTCATTTTTGCCGGAATGTCCGGCGCCGCCGTCGCGGATGCGGCGGGGCTCGGAAAAATCGAGATCGAAGCCATGACTAATGATGGCTATGATCCGGATTTTAGTGCCGCGATCACGGCCGCGTCTTCAACCATTAGCCCCATCATCCCTCCGAGCATTGCGGCCGTAATTTACGCCGTGGCTACTGGCCAGTCTGTTGGTGCGATGTTCATGGGAGGAGTCATTCCGGGACTGTTGATGGCCCTGTCAATGATGGTGGTGACGGTTGTTATCTCCAACAAGCGGAATTATCCAAGGTATGAACGTTCTAGCTTTGGGGAGATTTGGGCGGCGCTGAAGGAATCCTTCTTGCCTTTATTGATGCCCTTGATTATCTTGGTTGGGATATATGGCGGTGTGTTCACGCCAACGGAGGCTGCCGTTATCGCTGTGGTGTATGCTCTGTTTATCGGTGGTATTGTGTATCGTGAACTGCGTCTGTCAGATTTGCGGAACGTGGTGATAGAGACTATTCAAAGCACGGCGATGGTCATGTACATCATTGCCACAGCATCTGTCTTTTCCTGGATCCTGATTTATGAGCAAGTACCCGCATTGGTAGCCGATTTTGTCCTATCACTGACAAATAACCCCCACGTGGTCATGTTGTTGCTGATTGCAGCCTTCTTGGTGCTGGGCACGTTCATGGAATCAATAGCAATTATCATGCTGACCATACCCGTTGTGTTTCCGGTCATTACCCGGTTGAATATCGATCCGGTACACTTTGGGATCGTAATGCTTGTCAGCCTAATGATTGGCCTCGTTACGCCCCCCGTGGGGGTTTGTCTGTTTGCCGTTTGCGAAGTTGCCAAGGTGACTATCGGCGATGTGACCAAGGAGCTACTACCTTTCTATGTAGCGTTGTTGGTGGCGGTACTCCTTATCGCGTTTTTCCCCGGGTTGGTCTTGACACTGCCCAGATTGATGATGAAAGGTTAGGGGGTTTTACTGTGGAAATAAGGGAACTGGTCCAGAAAGTAAAGGATATAGCTAACGAATCCAGCCGTAAGGGGCTCCCTAAGACTCCGGTATACGTAGGCTTGGCCAGGCCATGGTTTGCCGAGCATTTCGGTGTGGACTTGATTGAGTATTTTAGCGATCCTGAGCTGTGTTTGCGCACCCAGCTGATGGCGAAGATCTTCAAGCATGAACATGTGCCGGATGATAGTGTCATTAAGCCGGTTGTCGGTCTTGATTTTGCCACTACCTTGGAAGCATCTCTATTTGGAGTGGAACCGATCTATCGACCGGGACAGGAACCGTGTTTTGGCGCCCCGGTAATCAAGGAAAAGAGCGACCTGGATAAATTGGAGCTTCCCGATTTTTATCGCAGCGGCATCATGCCCCAGGTCCATCACATGTACGAAAAGATGCAAGAACTAGTTGACGGCCAGATCGAAGTTAGCTTTCCTGGCTGGGCCCGGGGTCCGTGGAGCGTAGCCTGCATGCTCCGCGGTTTTACTGAGATCTACATCGACCTGATGGAGGACCCCGACTTTGTTCATCGGCTAATGCAGTTCCTTGTCCAGGCTAAGCTCCACTATGAACAGGAGCGGGCGAAATTCCTAGGCCTGGACATGAAAGAACAGCCGACTTGGAAGTACATTTATATGGACTATCGTGAAGTAGCGCCCTCGGACCTATACAATGATGAGGTCGATGGAGCCCTGTTTTCCGTTGACACTTACCGGGAGTTCATCTTCCCCTACGAAAAGCAAGTTGCGGAGTATTATGGGGGATGTCGATATTACCATAGCTGCGGAAAGATGGATACCCTGCTGCCCCAGGTTGGTCAGCTGCCGGGGATCAAAATCGTTCATGTGAGTGCTTGGACAGATGTCGCCAAGGCGCGGGCTGCAGTGCCCGAGGGTACTACCCTACAGGTAGTTATGCACGTGCAAGACGACGTAATGGACGCGACCGAGTCGCATATGCGGGAGCGATTGACAAGAGTGGTCGATGCCTGCCGTGGTGTGCCTTTCATCATTTGCGCTGATACGATTAACAACGGCCCCATCGAGAAGGTCCAAGACTGGTTGGCAATCGCTCGGGAAGTGCTGGAGGAAGCAGAACTGCCTGATGTCCAGGCGGCAGTTTTCTAGACCTAAGGGGGGGTGGTTCCCCCCTTTTTCGTTGCTGGACAGACACAAACACCCCGGGACCCACATACTCTAGTAGAGCCCCTACTAGACAGTAGCGCAGGAGGTGGCCGCGGGGTGTTTTCGTTTTTTTTAGAAGGGTTTGCTTGGCTAGTCTCCTACATAACCAACACGAACATATTCCCAAGACCATTAAATCCCCACGAAGAACAGAGCCTCTTGGAGAGAATGGCGGAAGGAGATGAGAAGGCCAGGCACACCTTGATCGAGCGGAACCTAAGGCTGGTGGCTCACATCGTCAAGAAGTTTGACAACACCTCGGAAGACAGTGACGACTTGATTTCCATCGGCACCATCGGGCTGATCAAGGCGATCAACACTTTCGATGTCTCGCGAAACACGCGACTGGCTACTTATGCGGCCCGGTGCATTGAAAACGAAATACTGATGCACCTGCGGTCAGCCCGGAAGAGCCGCGGGGAGATCATGCTCCATGAACCTATTGGTTCAGACAAAGAGGGCAATGAGATCACACTGATGGATATCCTCAGCAGCGACTTCGACGTGGCGGAGCGGGTCGAAGCGACTGTGGAGCAGGAGATGCTAAGGGAAAGACTTGCGCAACTTTCTGGTCGGGAACGAAAGGTGTTGGAGCTGCGCTACGGGTTGACGGACGGAGTGAGGCAGACGCAAAGGGAGATCTCCAAGAAGCTTGGCATTTCCCGATCGTATGTCTCCCGGATTGAAAAAAGGGCCATCAGCAAGTTGCAGCACGAGATGTGTTCGGATCCTTGCCGATAGCGACAGCCTGCCCCACAAATGTTATAATATCCCCAGACGGAATTTAGGGGGGCTTTCTTTGTTGCATGTCTTGTGCCCAGATGAAGCCCATGGCCGCCTGGTGGATATTGACCTGGAGAGGCTGGTTCAGAAGGGGATCAGGGCCTTAATTCTCGATTTGGATAATACTCTAGTCAAGTGGCACGAGGCGGAGATTCCGCCGGAAGTCGATCAGTGGGTTGATGAAGCCAAGGCCAAGGGATTCAAACTGTGTATCGCCTCCAATGGTTTTCCGGAACGGGTAAGAACGATAGCCGATCGACTGGGCATTCCGTATGTGTCCGGGGCATTAAAGCCGCGGCGAACTCCTTTCCGCAAGGCATTAATGAGAATGGATGCCGACTCCCATGAGACTGCAGTGGTGGGCGATCAGATCTTTACCGATGTTCTTGGCGGCAAACGCCTTGGGCTCTATACTATTCTCACTAGGCCCTTGAGCCGGAAGGAGTTTCCCACCACTCGCATATTGCGGGGTTTGGAGAGTTGGGTGCTGCGGAGACTGATTCAGGAAGGATACATTGCCGACTGGCGTTAGGTGAGGTGCAGCCATGTTGAGGTATCTTGATGCCGGCGAGTCCCATGGTCAAGGGTTGCTGGCAGTTGTTGAAGGTATGCCCGCGGGGGTGCCTTTGCAGGCCGAGAATATCGATGTAGACTTGCGGCGGCGCCAAGGGGGCTACGGCCGGGGCGGGCGGATGAAGATTGAAAGGGACCAGGTTAAGATTCTCAGCGGCGTCCGGGATGGTTTGACCCTAGGCTCACCTATTGGCCTATGGATTGAAAACCGTGATTGGGTCCATTGGCAAGGGTTATTTGACCCATCTTCCGACAAGGTGTGGGAGATCTTTACGCGTCCGCGACCGGGACATGCCGACCTGGCCGGTGGGCTGAAATACGGGCAGCGGGACCTTCGCAACATCCTGGAGCGGGCTAGCGCCCGGGCAACGGCCATCCGGGTCGCGGTTGGCGCTGTGGCCAAGGCCCTGCTAGCTCAGTTCGATATCCAGATCGCATCCCACGTCCTTTCCATTGGCCGCGTAAAGGCTGTGCCCTCCTGTTCCAAGGAGGACATTCTAGGTGCGGACCAATCCCCTCTGCGCTGCGTTGACCCTAAAGCCTCCCAAGAGATGATGAGCGCGATCGATGAGGCTAAGAGAGCTGGGGAGTCCCTTGGGGGGACGTTCGAAGTCGTCGCGTGGGGCGTGCCCGTTGGCTTAGGTAGTCATGTCCATTGGGATCGTCGTTTGGACGGCCAACTGGCCGCCGCAATGATGAGCATCCAGGGAATCAAGGGGGTCGAGGTGGGCAGAGGGTTTGAGGCGGCTTTCTTGATGGGCTCTGAGGTCCATGATGAAATTTTCTACCATCAGGACAGGGGCTTTTTTAGACGCACAAACAATGCCGGCGGCCTTGAAGGCGGCATATCCAACGGGGAGCCCATCGTCCTCCGAGCAGCGATGAAGCCGATCCCGACCCTTTATCGACCCCTCAAGTCGGTGGACATGCTCAGCAAGGAGGAGGTCGAGGCTAGTATTGAACGCTCGGACATCTGCGCCGTGCCGGCGGCGGCCATCGTCGGTGAAGCGGCGATGGCGTGGGTTCTAGCCCAATCCTTTGTGGAAAAATTCGGCGGGGACAGCTTGGAAGAGGTTAAACGCAATTATCGCGGATACATAAAGGAAGTTGCCGAGCGATGAAGTCGACTTGGAATATTGTCCTCATCGGTTTCATGGGCAGCGGCAAGACTACCGTGGGACAGGAAGTGGCAAGACGCCTCGGTTGGTCGTTCGTCGATACCGACGATGAGATAGTCCGACGGGCAGGGAAAAGCATCGAGGCTATTTTCACCGATGAGGGTGAAGACTATTTTCGCGGGCTAGAGAGGGATGTAGTCCGCAAGCTGGCGGGGACCAAAGAAACGGTGATTGCCACCGGGGGCGGGGTGGCAAAGGATGCGGACAACCTTAGAATGCTGGCTGCCACCGGGGTGTTGTTTTGGCTGCAGTTGGAACCAGAAGAGATTTACCGGCGAATCAGGGATCAGGGAATTGTTCGGCCACTGCTGAGGGTTGCCGATCCGTTGGGGGAGATCCGCCGTTTAGTGAAAGAGCGGGAACCCTCCTACGCGCAGGCTGATTTCACTATTGACGCTAGAGGAACAGTCGATGCCGTGGCGTCCCAGATCATTGCCAAGATGAACGGCTGGCGCGGCCGGTGACCGGATGCATATTCGGGGGGAGCTAAGGGGGATTTACCAATGGAAAGAGTCCGAGTAGAACTAGGTGAGCGCGGCTATGATATTTGCATCGGAAAGGACTTATTGCCTCATGTCGGTGAGTTATGTCAGGAAGCAGGGTTGACGGGCCGCGGGCTGCTGGTCAGCAATCCCTTGGTTTACTCATTTTACGGCGGCATAGTCGAGGCTTCCCTGAATGAAGCCGGGATTTCGGTGGTCTACGCGGAGATGGGTGATGGAGAGGAGCACAAGAACCTAGAGACGGTCTCCCACTTGTACGATGTGGCCATCGGAAGCCAATTGGATCGAACATCTTTCATTATTGCTCTCGGAGGCGGGGTGGTGGGAGATGTGGCGGGGTTTGTTGCCGCCACCTTCTTGCGGGGCGTCCCTTTCGTGCAGATACCCACGACCCTCCAAGCCCAAGTAGACAGCAGTGTGGGAGGGAAGGTGGCTGTAAACCACCCCCGGGGCAAGAACCTGATCGGTGCTTTCTACCAGCCGGCCCTTGTGATCACCGATATCGGGACCCTGGCAACTTTAGATTCCCGTCAGATGGTGGCAGGGATGGCGGAGGTGATCAAATACGGGATCATCTGGGACAAGGAATTCTTGGCCTACGTCAATGACCACATGGAGGAGATTTATCGTCTAGACCCGGAGGTCTTGACCTGGGTGGTAAAGCGCTCCTGTCAAATCAAGAGCGAGATCGTGGGTCAGGACGAACGGGATGAGGATGTGCGGTCCATTCTGAATTATGGTCATACCATCGGCCATGCTTTGGAGGTACATACAGGCTACGGAACCTATCTCCATGGAGAAGCAGTCGCGGTCGGCATGTCTCTGGCCGCGGAGATCAGCCTTCGCCTTGGCAATTTGAGCTTGGAGGAGCGGACGGTTATTGACCGGGTGCTCCAAAAAGCGGGGCTGCCCATCAGGCCCCCTAGTTGGGATGTTCAAGAAATCTATGCCGCGCTCTTAAGGGACAAGAAGGTGCGTCGTGGTGTCGTTCGCTTCGTGCTGCCCCGGGGTCTGGGCCAAGGATACATAACCGATGAAATCCCCCGAGAGCTTGTTTTGGATGTATTGCGCCAAACTTTGACAGGGGAGGGGGATGAGGCTTGAAGATCCTAGTCCTGCACGGACCTAACTTGAACCTGTTGGGGATTAGGGAGCAAAGCATCTACGGTACGGAATGCCTTGCCCAGATCAACGAGGCCATCATCCAGCAAGCAGGGAAGTTGGGAATTGAAGTGGAGATTCTCCAGTCCAATCATGAAGGCGAGTTGATCGATGCTATCCACCGAGCAAGGGGACAAGCCGCGGGCATGATCATCAATCCGGGGGCCCTCACCCACTATAGTATTGCTCTGAGGGATGCCATCGCAGCTGTTGACCTGCCCACGGTCGAAGTGCACTTGTCCAACATTTACCGTCGTGAGGAATTTCGCCATCGGTCGGTGATTGCCCCTGTTTGTCGGGGACAGATTTGCGGCCTTGGCAGTATCGGATACCTGCTCGCCCTTCAGGGACTAGCTGCCTTATTGCTGAAGGAGGAGAATGGCCATGTTTGAAACGCGAATCGAACGTTTGCGGGCAAAAATCCTTGAAGAAGGGCTCGACGGGCTGATTGTCACCGGCCGCAAGAACCGGGAGTATCTAAGCGGCTTTACCGGGTCCGCTGGTTTTCTACTGGTGACCGCCGAGGAAGGGGTCTTGGCCACCGATTTTCGTTATGAAGAACAAGCCAAGGCCCAGTCTCCCCATCTGGAAGTCTATCGTTACGAAACCCCTCGAGATGGGCTCAGCCGATTAGTTAAGACAAAGAAGATGGGCATAGTTGGCTTCGAGGCTGTTCACACTAGTTACTGGGACCTTGGCGAGTGGGAAGAAGATAATCCGGCGATTACTTGGCGGCCAATGAAGGGATTAGTGGAGTCTCTACGGATCGGCAAGGATGAAGAGGAGATTCGACGCATCAGGCAGGCCGCAAGGCTGACCGATAAAGGATTTGCACATATACTGCAATATCTTCGACCGGGGGTGCAGGAACGGGAGATCGCCCTCGAGTTAGAATTCTTCTTGCGACGCGAAGGGGCCGAGGGAGTCTCCTTCGCTCCCATTGTGGCCTCCGGGCCAAACAGCGCCTTGCCCCATGCGAGGCCCGGCGAGCGTGTTCTCGAGTCAGGCGATTTTGTCGTGTTGGATTTTGGCGTTATTGTTGACGGGTA
>LSQX01363587.1_pt1 | contig 18669 bp, 21 predicted proteins | sample 654561 | NCBI WGS metagenome assembly LSQX01 (sample SAMN04489861, study PRJNA283612) | anaerobic digester metagenome | isolation source: 4 biogas reactors fed with cattle manure at either 37C or 55C with and... | place: Denmark: Kongens Lyngby | collected 2014
ATGGCTGTTTCCAGACTCCTGACAGCAATGCCAAGATGCTCAATATGTGTTGGTTTCATAATTATGAATTAGGTTTTAAAAAAAACGCTGCAAAGATAGGAATTAATATCGGGTATAACCCAATTAAATACCCAAAAACAGTCCTTTTTTTTACATAAATATTCCTATTTGAGCAAGTCTTGCAATAGAAGCAATGCATCTGAAGTATTCATTTCTTCGGTTAAGTCAAAGAGGGAAATTTGTTTTCCCTGATAGCTTAGTTTTTGGTTATGCAAAATCTCCAGGGGAATTTGTCCAAAAACCTTCAGTAATTGTTGACCAAAAGGAAAAGACTCAAAAGGCAACAAGCAATTATCCCGATCAAGATCCGATTCAAAACGCTGCAATTCCAGTAAGGCTTCTACCGGACCTGCCGACAAATGAATACCGTTGTAACTTTGTGAAATTTCAGCCAGGCCCAATTTCTGTGCCTGAAGATACAGTTCGTTTCTGAGGCTTCCGGGCATAGCCTTCCGGGGATTGGTTGCACCGGCAAATCGGTTTCTTAAATCTGTCCAATCCTTGTCAGCCGAGATATTCATTACTACTATGCATCTGCCAGGCTGGGTAAAGTGTTCCAATTGTTTGGGGTGAAAAGCATTCAATACATACACCGTTTCCAGGTCAATACGCCATTTTTCGGCATAGGTTCCACCGGCCAGTTTATGATTTTGGCCGTTTTGCCAGAGACAATCAAGTGAGTGGGCATTGAAAAAAGGATAAGCCTCCATAAATTCAAGGCCTCCCATTATCTTAGCTTCATCAGCTTCCAATCCAAACACTTCTTTAAAACGGCAAAGTGCTTCGTCGCCCAATGTTTTTTTTCCTTCAGCGGCAACCTGACTGATCACTCCGTAATGACGGCGAATCAGGTCGTGTTTCTTTAAATAAGCAGCCGGCAAAACGCGAATGCTGTGTATACGCAATTGATTTTCAGTGATTTTATCCAGAATTAGCGTCAGTACTTCCCTAAGCCGGATATTCGGATCTTCCCGGGTAATTTCGGGTTTGATAAAAAACAAAGCATTGTTCTTTAAAAACTCCGACTTTGTGTCGGAATAAATAGTCCGAATGTCCGAAGAAGAGGTCTGAGCTTCGGCTATACTGTTGAGCAATTTTTCAAAAGGCACAGAGCTGCTAATCATATTAAAAGATTTAATGGTTGAAATTGCTTCGCAGAATTTTTTCTTTTTCTTCTGACCAGTACCCGCAATCAAGTTCAATAAAGACCGAAGTATAAGGAATTAAAGATTCAGTTTTAATTACCACCACATTAAACAAGCGGGCTGCTTCATCGAGTTTGTTAAAAATATCCTCATGTGGGATCTGTTTGAAATGGTAAGCAGAACAAGTATTCTGCAATTTAAGTTTGAAATCGCTAAGCCCTTCACAAAGCTCATCGTCCATAAAGTCCAATTCTTTGTCCAGATAAATAACGGGACGCACATGAGGGGCTTTTTCCAGAGCATTGAGAACATTTTTGAGTACTGTCTGTAATTCTTCCCCCGAGTTTAGGTAACTAATGCCCTGCGAAGATTGCAGGGGATAAGCTTTGTCCACCACCAGAATCCAATTACGGTGCCCCAGCAAAGGCAGCAGATTTTCTAATTCTTTCAAATATTCCATACTAAATAAAGTGCTATTGTTGTCCCAATTTCCTCTGATTGAATTTCTTCTTTTCGAGGGCGAAAGTAGTAATTATATCTCAGATAAAAGACATACTTAAATGCTTTTACTATTAATGACTAATTTATCATTTTTTTAAAATTGCAGAACAGAATACAGGGCAATTTTGCTATCTTTGCCCCGTTATTGTGTATACATTGGTGTTATCATGCAAAATAAGACCTTATATATTTTACTAGCCTGCATAGTACTCCTTTTTGCTGCAGGGCTGTTCTTATTTGTTGACAGGCATAACAAAAGTCAGTTAATCAACGAAATCACCTCCCAGTTTGAATTGGAAAAAGAAGAACTGGAAGACGGTTATTCCCAACTGGCCCTGCAATACGAAAGTTATGGCATTCGCATTGGCAACGATTCATTGGCTGAGCTGCTCGATATAGAACGTACCAAAAACCTGCGCCTGCTCGAAGAAATAAGGACTCTTAAAGTGAACAACGTTAGCCGCATCAACGAGCTGCGCAAAGAATTGGAAACAGCCCGTGGTGTTATGCGTTCCTATATTATTCAGATTGACTCGCTCAATACCCTGACCATGCGTTTACGCAAAGAAAACGAAGCGGTATCCAAACAATATCAGGAAGTCAAACAAGAAGCCTCTCAATTGGCCAAAGCAAATACTGCGCTGACCGAAAAAGTGGTGCTGGCTTCTATGTTGGAAGCACGCAATATAGAGATCAGGACTTTAAACGAAAGAGGCCGTGAAATAAGACGTTTAAGCAAGATTTCCACCATAGAATTCAATTTCTACCTGCCAAAGAATATCTCAGCTCAAGTTGGCGAAAAAAATATTTACCTGATTATATTTCAACCCGATAACACTCCCCTTATTAAAAATGAGGAAAATATATTTGAATTTGAAGGAACTCAACTTAATTATTCTGTTTTCAGACCGATAGAATACGCCGGAGAAGAAACACCGGTTAGTATGTACTGGCAGGTAGAGGAATTTTTATATCCAGGCACATACCGGGCTGACTTTTTTGCTGACGGTTTCCTGATTGGCAGCCAGTCTTTTGAGATGCTTAATTAAAATGAGAAGCTTTTCCTCAGCCTTGTTAACTGTTTTGTTTTCGGGATCTTTTTTCTGCTGTTCCTGTTTTTTATCAGCTCAAATCGGCGAAAAAAGTTTCAAGGATTTTTTCAGTTCATATAACAACTTCAGCCGGGCCTACACTCAGGAAAAAGTCTATTTACATTTCGACAACAACTCTTATTTTATTGGTGAAACCATCTGGTTCAAAGCGTATGTGCTCCTGGCCGAAAACCACCACTATTCGCCCATGAGCAAAACCCTTTATGTGGAATTGCTCAACAGCAGAGGAGATGTGCTCCATCGCCAAAAATTGAAAATTGAAAACGGACAATGCAACAGCGGTATTTTTTTGTCGGGTGATTGGTATGCCGATTATTACGAAGTCAGAGCCTACACCCGATGCATGCTAAACTTCGGAGAGGCTGTTGTTTTCTCCCGGGTCTTTCCGGTGATGGATCCTATCAGCTACAACAAAAAAACAGGAGAACCCGATCCACCTTCAATGAGTTTTAGCAAAAGTGATTTGCCGGTAAAACGTATAGAGCTCAAACCACAGAGAAATCTGAACCTGGATTTTTATCCCGAAGGAGGCCATTTGATTGATAGTCTGCCCGCAATTGTTGCTTTTAAGGCTACCGGAAGAAAAGGCGAAGACGCTCTGATATCGGGCAATCTGTTTAACAGCCGCAAAGAAGTGGTAAGCATATTCAGCAGCATGCATCAGGGCATGGGTTACTTTGAATTTATCCCGGAACCCGGCCAGGAATATACGGCCAAAGTTATGTACGAAGGCAGAGAACACGACTTTGAACTGCCCGCAGCCCTGCCCTGGGGCTATACCCTGAGGATAAACAACCAAAATCCTGATTTTTTGGCTGTCAACATAGCAGCAAGGCCCCAGGAAGCCGGTGACTCCATAGGCCTGGCTCTGACCTGCCGGGGAAAGATTTATGCCCGGGCGGTACTGCAGGCAAAATCTGAACAGGTTTTTCAGATACCCAAACAAGCTTTGCCCTCGGGAGTTCAGCAAATTACTCTTTTCAACCGAAAGGGAGAAATATTGGCCGAACGTCTGGTCTTTGTCAGGAATCCGGTATACGACCCACAGCAATACAACATCACTGTAAAACAACTAAACGAGCATTTGGATGCGTTTCGTCCGGTCAGACTCGAAGTTCAGGTAGAAGCTATTGACAGCTCCTTGAAGAAAGACAGCACTAAAAATTTGCTGCCGGCCGGCGGCCCCTTGGTTCTGTCGGTACGCGACGCTTCAGAAAATCTTAAGAATGCCCCACTAATCGATATCTACAGCGATTTACTTCTTGCTTCCGAACTCAAAGGCTATATCCGCAATCCGGCCTGGTATTTTGAAAAAGAAGACCTGAGACGCAACAGAGCCCTTGATTTACTGATGCTTATTCAGGGCTGGAAACGATATGATTGGGAAATAATGACCGGCAGCAAAACATTCGAAGCCACACATCCCATAGAAGAAGGCATTTTATTACAGGGCAAAATTCTCAGTCAGCTATTCAAAAAGCCCAAAGAAGATATTCTGGTGACCATTTGGATGACTTCCGACAGCACGGCCTATTACGGAAATTGTCTGACTGATTCGCTGGGAGCTTTCAATTTCCTGTTTGACTTTACAGATACCTGGAATCTATCGCTTCAGATCAAGGATGGCGAAAAACGCAAGAACCATCGGATAATATTGGACAGGTTGTTCAGCCCTGTACCCGGAGTCATTTCTTATTACGAGCAGGATGCTCCCGTCTACGAACGATTTCGTTTCCCAAAAAACACCGGCAGTAGTGCACTGCTAAACGCCATAGACAGCTCAAAAATAACAGTATTACCAGGAGAAGTCCTGCTGCCTCAGGCGGAAATTAAACGAAGACGTACAGATCAGCTGAGTACCGGAGAGGCCAGTGTTGTTTATACCGTCGAAAAGGAATTGGATGTCATCCGCGATCAGGCAGAAGATGAATACTCTAGCATTCCCATCTTTCTTACCCAGATCAATCCCTACTTCTGGATGGGCCAAAAATACAACAGCAACACCGACTCAATGGAAGAAATAATGCAATACAAAGGTAAAGAGGTCGTCTTTATCCTCGAAGATTTATACAGCATTGGCATGAATTCCGAAGAAATGCCCTATGTGGACGAGGTAGAAAATATCGCCATAGTGGAATCCCAAAGTCCTAATCTTTTGCATGAAACCATAGAGGCAGTAGCCAGCATGAAGAGCAGAGTCTATGTGCATATCTATCGCTACAAAGATCGTCACCGCAATATCGATCCCCTGGGCATCCGAAAAACCACCTTGCAGGGATACAGCCGTGTAAAAGAATTTTTCCATCCCAAATACGATCGGGTTCTGATGAGTGACCCTCAGGACCATAGACGAACATTGTACTGGAATCCCGAACTCAAAACCGACAGCACGGGCAAAGCCCTGGTACGTTTTTACAACAGTGCAACCTGCAAAAAAATGAGTTTTGATGCTGTTTTGCTTACCGAAGATGGGAAAATGGGCTTACTTAAACCCTGATCTCTAGAGTACTTCCAAAGCGTCTACTACTATCTCGGTGAGATCGGACGAACTAAGGCTGACTACAAGTTTTCCCTTCAAATCCGAAGGCAAAGTGGTTTTGGATAAAGCCCATTTACCGGTAGTTTTTGACAAAGTAATTTCCTGCTCAAAAAGAATTTTTCCGTCAGAATCCGCAACATTAAGCAAAGCTTGTTTATCGTTGCCTGAAAGATTCTGGTAACAAACACGAACTATCCTGTTTTGATATTCAAAATCTGACAGTTCTCCAAATTCTACTATCCAGTTAATGAAGACCGACTTTTTCCCGAAGAAACGCAAGCCCTCCATTTTGCCAAGCTGAATTTCTTCAAAAGTTCCGTCTACCATCGCTGACTCCGCCTCGTAACGCAGCAGGGGACGATAATTAACATCGTGTAAATGAACATTCAGATACGGGCAGACTACCACGACAAAATCAGCATCCTCCGATGATTTACTAATTCGTATTTGTTCCTGTGGATGGGCTGTTTTCTTGTACACATATAAAATGGTACCGTCAGCACGTTTAAAAATCTCTTCGGGAACCTTGCTAAATCCCTGAGCAACAAATTGTCCGGAGAATAAATCCGTTATACCTGCGTATACTACGGCCGAGTCGTTAAGCTCAAAAGAGAGATTGAAAGATTCTTCATCAGCTGAATAATCTATCCATTCACCCAGATAAGCTTCAAAAGGCAATTCAGTGAAATTTTCGCCCAAATCCAACCAGCTTCTGTGAGTCGCATGTACATTTTTATCACCTTGGATATTACTTATTAATGAAGGAGCCGGGGGCGCTGGCTTCAGCATCTTATTCTTGGAAGCAATGGCAATCGCAGAAATAATGGCTTGTCCTGCTTTGACTTCGGGAAAAGAAATCCTGAGCAGGCCTCCTTTAACTTCCACTTCGCTGACCACTTTGTACGCTGCATCGTGCCCGACTTCTGCCCAGATATCCAGATCATCGGCAATGACAAGATCGTTCACAGCGACGTCAAAAATGCGTAAACCTTCACAATCGGCCTGAGTCGAACCCGTACCATGCCAGGGTTCCACAAAATAGAGTTCCACCCGGTAATTACCATCGGAAACCGGAAATACATATTGCAACTTATGCCTGCCATAACGGAAATTGCCAAACAAAGGCCAATCCATTGTTCCCTTAACAGGATCTTTGCTCCTGCGTTGGCTCATGGAATAGGGGTGCATACAGGGAAAATCATCTGTCCACGATTTTGAACCCCAATTAGCCTCATGCTTGCCTAATCTGATATCAGCTAACCATTGTTGTCCATGTATGTCGCTGTAATTTTCACCCCCGCAATTGACTCTGTACAGGTAATGCCAATCTTTTTCAGCCTTTAGTACCGGTTTTTTAGGGTCATAACTGTATAATTTTTCAAAATCCCGCGCCTGAGGCAAATAATCCAGGACAATAAGATCTTCGGCTACCGGCCTGTTGTTTTGATAGCCCACTGCCCTGAGTACATTATAACGAATATCCGGCATATCCCAACTAAAGTGAGTGCCCTTATCTCCATCTCTTTTTTTTCGTCCCAGTGAATAGGATGTCATATCGTTGAAAAGCTCTACTTCGTCACAATTGGAATAAACCTTTATCCTTTTTTTAACACCAGGCTTGGTCCAACGCTCGTTCCAGTTATGTGAAGCAATATAAACCATAGGATCCTCATGAACAGAGACGTAATTTGATTTATACATATAATAGGCATCGGTGGGCTCTTCCCAGATGGTAACTATGCCTTTGTAGTTGATTGGCCCTACCCAATCTGCCGAGCGCGTGGTTTTGAACATGGAAAGCCGGCCGGGATTTTCGTGCGAAGCAAACAACCACAAAAAATGTCCACAGACTTTGTCGCGCACAGTTTCGGCCATACGCAGCTTGCTTTCGAGCAAATCGGCCATACGCTCTTCGCTGTACTTGCCGAATTCCTGAAAATCTCCTTCGGTGTGTTCGTCGAGCTTACGCCATGATCCATATTCTGCGTTCAATAGTTCGTCCTTACGACTCAGTTCCCGGGCATAATTTCCCAGGGAACGCCTGTATGTGCCGGACCAGTTTTTAGCTACATTCCAGTCGACGCCCATTTCCTGGTTGTTTTTCACTTCTTTTTCGTAGGCTCCGTTTGTAATGGTAATAGGCCGTTGTTTGCCTGCGGTAGGATCTAAACTGCGAATAATGTCGGCACATTCCCGGGCAAATTGCTCAGGTAACACGCTTTCGTTTTGTAGATTCCACATTATCACAGAGGGAGAATTGCGCCTTTCTTTTACCCACTGGGCCAGTAAATTTTTGAAATTATCGCGAAATGTAGGACTATCGTACCAAATATGCGATGAAAAGCCCGGCCAAAACAAAATACCGTTTGAGTCCCAAAGCTGATTATACAAGAGGTGGTGAGGGTCGTGCGCATCTCTGAAGGCATTGAAACCCGCATTCTTTATTTGCCTGACCCGGGAACGGATTTGCTCTTCGGTAAAGGCATAGGAACTGCCCGGCATGTTTTCATATTCAGTAATGCCATTGATAAAAACCGCTTTATTATTCAAATAAAAACGAGGATCTCCATCCTGACGGGTCAAAGGGAACGAAATGGTTCTGATTCCAAAAGGAGTGGTCGTTTCGTGCTTGAAGGCATAATTTGCCACATCCTGCAAAGCCTTGTCCTGAGCTCCATTCCCACGTCTGATGGTGGTCTGTATGTGGTACATTTCCGGATTTTCCAGGGACCACAGAGCCGGATTCCTGACGGTATCGCAAATCGACACTATTCTGGTCTCTCCTGCAGCCAGGCTTATGGCTTTTATTTGTTGAAAAATACGGCCACCTAAATTATTGTTGCATCTGGAAACCAATTCAAAATTTTGTTCCACAGCTGAGTAATTTTTAAGCTCAGTATTTACATAAACTACTGCTCTTTCAGGATTGGCGTTTTCATCGTTCCAGACTTGCACACCGAAAGGTTCTACCCGTACCGCTTCGGTAATCTCAAGACTGACCGGCCTGAAAAGGCCTAATGGTTCTGAACCTTCCGAAAACTCGGGTTCACCTGAACAACCTCCACAGACCCAGGGCATGTCTACATCATAGGCTCTATTACAGACTCTGAGTGCAATCAGGTTTTCCTGGCCAGTCTTCAAAGCCGAAGTCACATCCAGAGTCAGAACCGTTCTTCCGCTGGGATAACGTCCAAAATAATGCCCATTCACAAAAATATGCCCGTAGGTCCCAATGCCTTCGAAGCGTAAAAACATACGTTTGTGCGGACCGGGATCTTCTATAAATACCTTTTTGCGATACCAGGCATGCCCATGCAAATTACCGTGCAATATATTGTGATAGCCGTGGTAATCATCCCAGTTATGGGGAAGATTCACTTTTTTCCAGTTGCCGGAATGGAAGTCTGGATTTTCGAAACCTTCAAACTCGGAATTATTTTCACTATAAATGGTTTCCCAATCTGAGTTCAGGTCAATCTTTGTTTTTTGTTTGGCTCTCTCCGGTTCGGGAAATGTCAGCTCAGAACGTCCCAGAGGTTTGGATGTGGCCACCGCAATTCCACGCTGATCGTCTTTATTGACCGCACAATAAAAATGGTACACTATACCTTCGTATTCAAGCAAAAAGGATTTGTGCGCAAATAAATCATCATAGTCTTTGGAAGGCACTATCAGGTCGGGGCCCTTCCAGTCTGTCCAGTTAATCAAATCATAAGAACAGGAAAAGGTATTAAAAGCTTTGTAAGGCCTGTCTTTCCAAAAGGCACCAAAATAAAACATCACGTATAAATCACCCATTTTTTGAATGTGCGCATCTCCGGTAATCATTCCGTCCTCGTTGCCAAAGACAGGATTGCCTGGATAACGCTCCCAATGGAGCATATCTTTGGACAAAGCTATTCCGATGCGCTCTGCTTTGACTTTGGTTTCAGGATGATAACCTGCTGCATTGTAAAACATGATAAAAGGCGCCCCCAAGGTTTTCTTTTTATCACGATACACCAGACTTTTATATTGGGTGATGCTTTCAAACCACTGAGCATCTTCATCTTTGGGAGACATCAAAGGCTGTGGAAATGTTTTCCATTCGTGGGCAGTACTAATGTCGCCTTTGGTATATGCCAGACCTATTTGAAGGGTTCCCAGTTCATAACCCGGAGAATTTCCGCCTATGTAGGTTATCCAGTTTTTGCCTTTGTATTTTCCTATCTTATAGGATCCTCCCCAGTCCATATCCTGAAGAGCCATATAACCACCACGCTGATTACTGTCCCAGCTGTCTTCCTGAAAAGAAAGAATACGTCCCAGGCTTTTCCAGTTCAAAAGATCGTCGCTTTCGGCCAGCCAGGTTTCATAACCTCGGCCATCTCTTCCTCCCTGTCCGTCGTAGACCAGATAGGTCATATACCATTTTTTGCCCTTACGATAGACAGTCGGACAGTCCATCTTATGAAAATTATCATCCGGAGCCAGTACTAAACCGTATTTATGGGGTGTTTTTACTTTGTGATAAACATCTTCCATTACCTGCTCAGACACAGGATTGAGATTTGTATTTGCAACAACAGTGAATATTAAAGATACCAACACGAATAGACTCAACATCCTTTTCATAACAGAAGTTTAATCGTTTTAGAAAGAAACAAATTTACTGTTTTACAGCAGATCAGCTACCTAAATCAGCATAAGATTTGCAAATAAAGTCAAACTATTGAATTCTGACAAATGATGTACAAAAATAAAAAGAGGCCTTTTGAAAAAGGCCTCTTTTTATTTTTGTACAGTCTGATTTATTTTAAAACCAACAACTAATCCTGTTTTGCTTCAGTCGACTGTTCATCTTGTGCAGGACTCTGAGAGCCTTCCAATTCTTGTTCGGCAGCTTTATGCTCAGGCGCTTTAGATTCAGTTTTTTCAACTTTGGGTTCAAGCGTTTTGGATGCTGTCTTTTCAGCTTTTTCAGTCTTGGTTTCTGCTGCGGTTTTAGGTTCAGCCTTTTCAGTTTTCACTTCAGCAGTTTTAGTGACTTCCTCGCTTTTCTTTCTGGAAGAACGACGGGTACGGGCTTTTTTATCGACCTTGGTTTTGAGCATATTCTCGTTGAAGTCAACCAATTCAATAAAGCACATCTGAGCATTGTCGCCCAGACGGTAACCGGTTTTAATTATACGGGTGTAGCCACCTGGCCTGTCGGCCACTTTCTGAGAAACTACCTGAAACAATTCCGTGACGGCTTTTTTGTCTTGCAAATATTGAAAAGCCAATCTTCTGGAAGCGGTGGTGTCTTCTTTGGAAAGGGTAATAACGGGTTCAACTTCTTTTCTCAAAGCTTTGGCTTTGGCAGTAGTAGTGAATATCCTTTTGTGCATAATCAGAGAGGTTGCCATATTGGACAACATCGATTTGCGGTGTGCTGTCTTGCGACTCAGGTGATTGAATTTCTTATTGTGTCTCATTGTCTTACTCTTTTTCTAATTTATACTTGGAAATGTCCATAGCAAAAGACAAGTCCATCTTTGACAACAAGTCATCCAGCTCTGTCAAAGATTTCTTACCGAAGTTACGGAATTTCAGTAAATCGGTCTTGTTAAAGGTGACCAGCTGGCCCAGGGTCTCAACGTTGGCTGCCTTAAGGCAATTGAGGGCACGAACAGACAGATCCAGATCAACCAGTTTTGTTTTGAGCAGTTGACGCATACGCAATACTTCTTCATCGAATTCTTCTCCGTTTTCGGACTCGCTCACATCCAATGTGATTTTTTCTTCCGAAAAGAGCATAAAATGATAAATCAATATTTTTGCGGCTTCTTTCAAAGCATCTTTGGGATGAACAGAACCATCTGTAGTAATTTCCAGAACAAGTTTCTCGTAGTCGGTTTTTTGCTCAACGCGATAGTTTTCAATAGAATACTTGACGTTCTTGATTGGAGTATAAATGGAGTCGATGGCAATTACGTTCACGTCGACTTCGCCCAATTCCTGTTCTTCTGCCGGAACGTAGCCTCGTCCTTTGTTTACGCTGAGCTCCATGTTGAAGCTTACGTTTTTTTCCATAGAACAGATTTTCAATTCCGGATTGAGAACTTCAAAAGCGGTAAAAGCTTTGCCCAGATCTCCTGCCTTAAGTTCCTGCGAACCACTGACCGTAAAACTCACCTTTTCAAAGTCAGTATCTTCAACGATTTGTTTAAAACGAACTTGCTTTAGATTCAGAATAATGTTGGTCATGTCTTCCAAAACACCCGGTATGCTTGCAAATTCGTGATCTACACCGTCTATACGCACAGAATTGATGGAATAACCTTCCAGAGATGAGAGCAATATCCGTCTTAGGGAATTGCCGATTGTAATCCCGAAACCGGGCTCAAGGGGACGAAATTCAAATTTTCCGAATTGTTCGTCCGCTTCCAACATAACCACCTTTTCAGGTTTTTGAAATGCTAATATAGCCATAATTACGGTGTTTTATTTAGAATACAATTCTACTATGAGTTGTTCTTTGATATTTTCGGGTATATCTGCTCTTTCGGGAATATGCAGATATTTTCCGGATTTGGAAGCAGCATCAAATTCCAACCATGGATATTTGCTGTGGTTAAAACCGGAAAGGGCGTTATCAATTACTTCGAGTGCTTTGGAACGTTCGCGTACACCAACTACCTGCCCCGGTTTTACGGTACAAGAGGGAATGTTGACTACTTTGCCGTCCAGAGTAATATGACGATGCACAACCAACTGACGGGCAGCATCACGGGTGGGAGCCAGTCCAAGGCGGAATACCAGATTATCCAACCTTGATTCCAGCAACTGGAGCAAAACTTCACCGGTAATCCCCTTAGAGCGGGAAGCTCTTTCGAAGGTATTGCGAAATTGTCTTTCCAGTACACCATAGGTGTATTTTGTTTTTTGTTTTTCACGCAGCTGTATGCCGTATTCTGAGGTTTTTTTCCGACGGTTGCTGCCGTGCATGCCCGGAGGGTAATTTTTTTTGCTCAACACTTTGTCGGGGCCAAAAATAGCTTCCCCGAATTTGCGCGCAATCTTTGATTTCGGACCAATATATCTTGCCATTGTTTATGTCTTTTATAAATTTATACTCTTCTTTTCTTCGGAGGACGACAACCGTTGTGGGGCAACGGTGTTACATCAATTATTTCGGTAACCTCTATGCCAGCTCCGTGAATAGTACGTACGGCAGATTCTCTTCCGTTTCCGGGTCCTTTGACATATGCCTTGACCTTTCTCAAGCCAAGATCATATGCGACTTTGGCACAATCCTGAGCAGCCATTTGGGCTGCATAAGGGGTGTTTTTCTTCGAACCTCTGAATCCCATTTTACCGGCAGAAGACCAGGATATGATCTGTCCGTTACCGTTGGCCAGGGAGACAATGATATTGTTGAAAGACGAATGGATGTGCACTTGTCCTACAGCGTCAACTTTGACGATTCTTTTTTTAGCTGCAACTGTCTTTTTTGCCATTGTTATTATTATTGATTTGAATAAAATTTATCACTTAGCTGCTTTTTTCTTGTTTGCAACCGTCTTTTTCTTGCCTTTACGTGTACGGGCGTTGTTTTTGGTACTTTGTCCCCGCACGGGTAAACCAATACGATGACGAATTCCGCGGTAACAACCAATATCCATTAAGCGTTTGATGTTCAACTGCACTTCAGAGCGTAAATCACCTTCCACCTTAAAGGATTGACCGATTATTTCGCGAATCGCACCGGCCTGGTCATCAGTCCAGTCCTTGACTTTAATGTCTTTGTCAACACCGGCTTCGGCCAGTATTTTCTGAGCACTGCTGCGTCCGATCCCGAAAATATAGGTCAACGCGATTTCACCCCTTTTGTTTTGCGGCAAATCTACACCAACGATTCTTATAGCCATACTTAATCTTTTATTATATTAAATTTTGAATTACGACTTATCCCTGACGTTGTTTAAACTTCGGGTTTTTTTTGTTTATCACATATAAACGGCCTTTCCTGCGCACGATCTTACAATCGGCACTGCGTTTTTTAATAGATGCTCTGACTTTCATATCCAATTTTATTATTTGTATCTAAATGATATTCTTCCTTTTGTTAAATCGTAGGGTGACATTTCCACCCTAACCTTGTCTCCGGGTAGAATACGAATATAATGCATCCGCATCTTGCCCGAAATATGTGCCGTAATTTCGTGGCCGTTTTCCAATTCTACCCGGAACATTGCATTCGACAATGCTTCGATGATGGTTCCGTCCTGTTCTATTGCAGCTTGTTTTGCCATATATTATACTTTCGATTTAAATGAAACGATCTCCTATAACTTCTTTAATATAATCAAACGAAGACAATATTTCGGCTTTTCCCTTGCGTATAGCCACAGTGTGTTCGTAATGTGCTGATGGTTTACGATCTGTAGTGCGCACTGTCCAACCGTCGTTTTCGATCACTATGCCGCGTTTGCCCATATTGATCATAGGCTCAATGGCTATAACCATCCCTGTTTTTAAGAGAGGGCCAGCTCCTTTTTTGCCTACATTGGACACTTCCGGTTCTTCGTGCAAATTTCTACCTACACCATGTCCAACCATTTCGCGAACCACAGTATATCCTCTGGTCTGGCAATGCTGCTGAACAGCGTAGCCGATGTTTCCCAGTCTGCTGCCGTCAACGGCCTGCTCTATACCCAAATACAGAGCCTCTTTGGTTGTTTTCATCAAGTTTCGTAATTCCTCACGCACTTCTCCAACACAAAAAGTGTAGGCAGAATCCCCGTGATATCCGTTCTTGTAAGCGCCACAATCCACCGAAACAATATCTCCTTCGTGCAAAACTTGTTGAACCGAAGGTATTCCGTGTACTACCACTTCGTTGACAGAAATACAAAGTGAGGCGGGATAGCCATTGTAATGCAGAAAGGAAGGGACAGCTCCACAGGAACGGATAAAATCCTCTCCAATCTGATCCAGGTATTTGGTTGTAACCCCCGGTTGTATAAATTTTGCAACTTCGGCCAACGCTTTGGCCACTATTTGATTACTTTCTCTCAGAAAGTCAATTTCTTCTTCTGTCTTCAAATAAATCATTGTCCGGCTTTAATAAGCAGCAATGCTTCCGGTGCGTCCTTTGATGCGGCCCGACTTCAACAAACCGTCGTAATGCCTCATCAACAGATGACTTTCAATTTGCTGCAAAGTATCCAGGACAACTCCCACTAAAATCAGCAAAGAAGTTCCGCCAAAAAATTGCGAAAAGCCTTGGCTTACACCAAAGAAACTGGCAAAAGCGGGCATTATGGCAATAAAGGCTAAAAACATAGATCCGGGGAAGGTGATCCGGGACATAATTTCGTCCAGATAGTCGGAGGTTCGTTTGCCGGGTTTAACTCCGGGAATAAATCCGCCGTTGCGTTTCATATCTTCTGCCATTTGAACCGGATTAATGGTAATGGCTGTGTAAAACCAGGTGAACAGAATAATCAGAATGGCATAAATAAAATTATACCAAAAGCCTGTAATATCACTTAAAGCGATGGCAAATGCACCACCTCCACCTGATTTTGAAAATTGCATTACCGTAGCCGGAATAAACATGATGGCTTGTGCAAAGATAATCGGCATCACCCCGGCTGCGTTTACTTTGAGCGGAATATATTGACGAGCTCCGCCGTATTGTTTGTTCCCGACTACTCTTTTTGCGTATTGAACGGGAATTTTTCTGGTTCCTTGCACTAAAAGTATAGAAAACACTGTAACAGCAAGCAAAAGCAATATTTCTCCAAGGAACATTATCAAACCTCCTGAATTTGCAGACAGACGGGATACAAATTCCTGGAACAGCGACTGAGGTAAACGGGCGATGATACCGATCAAAATGATCATGGAAACACCGTTACCTATGCCCTTGTCAGTGATACGCTCTCCCAGCCACAAGGTAAACATACTACCCGATGCCAGCAAAATTACCGAAGATACACGGAACCAAAATCCGGAAGGAAGGGGTACTCCATTGGCAGAAAGGTTAGCCAGAAAAGCCGGACCTTGCAGCAACAAAATAGCCACCGTCAGATAACGGGTGTATTGGTTCATTTTGCGCCTGCCGCTCTCACCTTCCCGCTGCAATTTCTGGAAAAAAGGAACAGCCATACCCAACAACTGAATCACAATGGATGCAGATATATAGGGCATGATACCCAGTCCGAATACTGAAGCGTTGGAAAAAGCGCCTCCGGTAAACATATCCAGCAAAGACATTAGACCTTCACGGGTCTGAGCCTGTAAACCGGTCAACATCTGAGGATCAATACCAGGAAGTACTACAAAAGATCCAAAGCGGAAAACGGCCACCAGCAAAAGTGTGGTCAGTAAACGGCTTTTGAGCTCTTCTATCTTCCAGATATTTTTTAAGGTTTCTATCAGTTTCATTCGATTGTGTGTTTATTATTCTTCAATCGTTTTAGTTTCCGTCTTTTCAGGAGCCTGAAATTCGCTGGTCAACTGAGCTTTGCCACCGGCTGCTTCAATGGCTTTTACAGCAGGAGCCGAAAAAGCATCTGCAATCACCTGCAACTTAGCACTGAGGCTGCCTTTGGCCAGGATTTTAACTTTTTGCGTGGCAGAAATAAAACCTGCCTGCAACAATACATCCCTGTTAATTAGCTTGTAAGATTTGCTTTCAGCCAGGGCTTGCAGTGTTTCCAGATTGATGGCTTTATATTCAACACGGTTGATGTTAGTAAAACCAAATTTGGGCAAACGGCGTTGTAAAGGCATCTGACCACCTTCGAAACCACGTTTTTTTGAATAACCCGAACGTGATTTTGCTCCTTTGTGACCTCTGGTGGAGGTTCCCCCCATACCCGATCCCGGTCCGCGTCCAATACGTTTACGGCTTTTTACTGAGCCTGGTGCTGGTTTGAGATTATTTAGATTCATGCTTGTATTTTTATTCAACGATTTTCACTAAGTGTTTTACTTTATTGACCATACCAAGGATAGCTGCATTCTCCTCGTGTTCTACCACGTTGTTGAGTTTTTTCAATCCAAGAGCATCCAGGGTTCTTTTCTGATCTTTGGGTGCGCCAATACGACTTTTTACTTGTTTGATCTTTATAACCGACATGATAATTTCCTCCTTATCCTTTAAATACTCGTTCAACCGAAATACCCCTGTTTTGCGAAACCATATAAGCGTCGCGCAATTCACTCAGGGCTTTGATAGTGGCTTTGACCATATTGTGGGGATTGGATGAGCCCAGTGATTTGGCTACCACGTCTGTCACACCGGCACTTTCGAGAACGGCACGCATGGCACCACCGGCATTGACCCCGGTACCCAGGGTAGCGGGTTTGATAATTACTTTGGCTCCGCTGTACTTGGCAAACTGTTCGTGAGGAATAGTGCCTTTGTAAACAGGAACTCTGATCAAATTCTTCTTGGCTGCTTCAGCTCCTTTGGATATTGCGGCTGTTACTTCACCGGCTTTTCCAAGCCCCCAACCTACTATACCGTCTTCGTTACCTACCACCACAATGGCAGAAAAGCTAAAGGCACGTCCACCTTTTGTAACCTTGGTTACCCGGTTGATGGCCACTAACCTGTCTTTTAACTCCAAATCGTTGGTTGTCTTAACTCTGTTCAATTGTCCTGCCATGATGTTAAAATTTAAGTCCGCCTTTACGAGCGGCATCAGCCAATTCTTTAATTCTTCCGTGATAGAGATAACCGTTGCGGTCAAAAACCACTGTAGTAATACCTGCTTCAATGGCATTTTTGGCGGCCATTTCACCTACTTTGACAGCTTGTTCTTTTTTGCCGGTTTTTGTTTCGAGCTTCAAAGAAGAAGCAGAAGCCAGGGTTTTCCCGTCTTTATCATCTACAAATTGCACGTAAATTTGTTTGTTACTTCTAAACACGGTCATACGGGGGCTTGCGGAGGTTCCGAAGCTTTTGGAGCGTACCCGTTGTTTTATTTTGAGTCTTCTTAATTCTTTAGTTGTCATATCTGGTAGAGTTTTATACGATTATTTCTTGGCAGCAGATTTACCGGCTTTTCTGCGAACTACTTCGCCCTGGAAGCGGATACCTTTACCCTTGTAAGGTTCAGGCTTGCGGAAAGAGCGGATCTTGGCACAAATCTGTCCAAGTAATTGTTTATCGCAGGATTCAAGCATAATCAGCGGATTCTTGTTACGTTCCGACTTCGTCTCTACTTTCACTTCCTGAGGCAGGAGCATGTAAATTTCGTGGGTATAACCAAGGGCCAATTTCAATAATTGTCCGTCGTTGCTGGCACGATAACCGACACCAACCAACTCCTGTACACTGCGAAAACCTTCTGATACTCCGACTACCATGTTGTGAATAAGGGCACGATACAAGCCATGCAGGGCACGATGTTCCTTGTCCTCCGAAGGACGGGAAACATAAACAGTGTCGTCTTTAACTTCTATGCTGATGCCCCCGGTCAAAAGCTGCTGCAGCTGGCCTTTGGGACCCTTTACGCTTACAACATTGTTGTTGTCAACTTCAACACTAACCTTAGAAGGGATAGCTATAGGCAATTTTCCAATTCTTGACATATTATTCTCCTCCTCTGATTAATAAATGTAACATAAAACTTCTCCGCCGAGTTTTAATTCTCTGGCTTCCTTATCTGTGATCACACCCTGGGAGGTTGAAATAACAGCTATACCCAAACCATTGAGTACACGCGGAATCTCACGGTGTCCAACATACCTGCGAAGGCCGGGAGTGGATACACGTACCAGTTTTTTGATGGCATTTTGTTTACTCAGGGGGTCGTACTTCAAAGCAATCTTAATGCTACCCTGAGGGCCGTCTTCCACGAACTTGTAGTTCAGGATATAGCCCTTTTTTAAAAGGATTTTGGTGATTTCCTTTTTCAAATTTGATGCGGGAATTTCAACTACCCTGTGATTGGCACTGATAGCATTCCGCAATCTGGTTAAATAATCTGCAATAGGATCTGTCATATTGTTAGTTTAAATTGATCCGGCCTACCCGGACAATATTTAATAATATTTTTTAATGTTTACCAGCTGGCCTTGCGAACACCGGGTATCAAGCCTTGTGAAGCCATTTCACGAAACTGTATACGTGAAACACCAAACTGACGCATGTAACCTTTGGGTCTTCCGGTAATCTTGCAACGATTATGAATGCGTACCGGGCAGGAGTTTTTAGGTAAATCCTGCAATGCTTCGTAGTTACCTTCTGCTTTGAGTCTGGCTCTTTTTTCGGCGTACCTGGCAATAAGTTTTGCTCGGTTTACCTCGCGGGCTTTCATTGATTCTTTTG